>Ga0105240_10002319_pt1 | contig 30800 bp, 23 predicted proteins | sample KBSC54metaG_FD_80426 | JGI IMG/M metagenome (GOLD analysis project Ga0105240, IMG submission 80426) | Corn rhizosphere microbial communities from Kellogg Biological Station, Michigan, USA - KBS C5-4 metaG | ecosystem: Host-associated > Plants > Roots > Rhizosphere > Soil | place: Michigan, USA... | reverse complement strand
CGCGATGAAGAAGGGGCGCTACGACGTGGCCCGGCTCGACCTCCAGACCATGCTCAACACCTACCCGGATTCCGAGTTCCGGATGCGCGCCAAACTGGCTGTCGGCGACAGCTGGTTCAAAGAAGGCGGCACCGCGGCCCTCACGCAGGCCGAAGCGGAGTACAAGGACTTCATCACCTTCTTCCCCAACTCCCCTGAAGCCGCAGAAGCACAGATGAAGGTCGGCGACATCTACTACCAGCAGATGGAGAAGCCCGATCGCGACTTCAACAACGCGGAGAATGCGGAGCGCGAGTACCGGAACATGATCAACATGTTCCCCGACTCCAAGCTCATTCCGCGCGCCAAGCAGAAGCTTCGCGACGTGCAGGAAGTCATGGCCGAGCGCGAGACGCAGATTGGCATCTACTACGAGGGCAAAGAGAACTACGTTGCAGCCATCGCGCGTCTGCAGACCGTCGTCGATACCTACCCGCTCTACTCGAAGAGCGATCAGGCGTGGCTGGCCATCGGAGACGCGTATGCGGGCCAGGCTCACCTTATCCAGATCTCTCCCGGAATGAAGGGTGACGTTCGCGAGCGGCTCCACACCATGTTTGAAGACAAGGCAGCGGCTGCATACGCCAAGGTGATCACTCGCTATCCGATGGCGCCGCACGTTGAGGACGCCCGCGATCGACTTGTTGCCATGAACCGCGCGGTTCCTGAGCCGAGCGACGCCGCCGTTGCCGAAAGCGACGCCGAGCAGAAGAGCCAGCGCCCGCTTCATTTCACCGACAGTATCCTCGGTGTCATCAAGCACGGTCCGACGGTCGTGCAGTCCGCGCACGTCGGCGAACCTTCTCTCGAGGATCCGAAGCGCACCATCGCTCCGGACGTGAGCAAGGCCGAAACCAGCATGGTGAACGAAGCGACGAATGCCGGCAAGCCTGCCGAGCCGAGCGCCGTCACCCCCACGGGTCCCAATGAGCCACCGCGCAGCGATCAGCCTTCAACGGCTCCGCTGCAGATGTCGGCACCCTCGGGTGGAACCGGCGTTGGGGTATCGATCGTGAATGCTCCCAACGGCGACTCGACGGCCACCCCGGCCGCTGACTCCGGCAACGGCGCTCCAGCGGCTGGAGCGAGCCCGCTGGTCAAGTCAGTCGGTCCTACAGACAACACGCTTCCGGCAGTCGACAAGCCCGCCGACGCTCCGGACCAGGTCAACGACATTCGACCCGGCACCGGACAGACTCAGACAGCCGTCACTGAGAAGCAGAAGAAGACGAAGGCTGACCTCGACGAGGAGTCGTCAAGCAAGAAGAAAAAGAAGAAGGGTCTGGGCAAGCTCAACCCGTTCTAGAAGCAGGGGACGAGCTTACAGGCTAACGAGGGAACCGGATAAAGGCCGCATCTTTAAGGTGCGGCCTTTGTTTTACGCGCGCGAACCTCACCAGGATTGAGGAAGCCAATCTGATAAAGTGAAAGCAGTCCCCTCGCTCGAAACCCTTGTCTGATCAGGGCTTTCGGGCACTTTCCAGGGACAACCGACAGAGCACAATGCCCCACGATCTGCCCAAAGCGTACGACCCAACTGCTATCGAAGATCACTGGGCCGAGTACTGGGTCCGCGAGAAGCTGTTTGCCCAGCCCACGCCGACCGACGAAGTTCCTGACCGCGAGGCCTTTGACATCCTGCTGCCTCCGCCGAACGTGACAGGCAATCTCCACATGGGTCACATGTTCGAGCACACGGAAAGCGACATTCTGATGCGCTGGCACCGTATGCGCGGCGAGCGGGTGCTCTGGATTCCCGGTACCGATCACGCCGGAATCGCGACACAGATGCTGGTCGAGCGGCAGGTTGTGAGTGAAGGCAGCACACGGCAGCAGATGGGGCGCGACGCCTTCATCAAGCGGGTCTGGGAGTGGCGCGAACACTACGGCGGCACGATTCTGAACCAGATGAAGCGACTCGGCGCCTCCGTCGACTGGGATCGCGAATACTTCACCATGGACGAGCGCCTCTCCGTCGCCGTCCGCGAGGCTTTCGTCAAGCTATACGAGCAGGGCCTGATCTACCGCGGCGCCTACATCGTGAACTGGTGCCCGCGCTGCCAGACTGCCATCAGCGACCTCGAAGTCGTCTACGACGAGCACAAGGGCCACCTTTGGGAGATCCGCTACCCGGTCATCGGTGAGGACGGCAAAGACACCGGCGAGTTTCTGACCGTTGCGACGACGCGTCCCGAAACCATGCTCGGCGACGTTGCCGTGGCCATCCACCCCGGGGACAAACGCTACACGCATCTGCACGGCAAGAAGCTGCGGCTGCCGCTCGTCGGCCGCGAGATCCCGATCATCACCGACGATTGGGTGAGCCCCGAATTCGGAACCGGCGCGGTGAAGGTCACCCCCGCGCACGACCCTAACGACTTCGCGCTCGGCCAGCGCCACAATCTGCCCTCCATCAACGTGATGGACGATACCGCCCACATCAACGACCAAGGCGGCAAGTACGCCGGACTCGACCGCTTCGTCGCGCGCAAGGAAGTTGTCGCCGACCTCGAAGCCCAGGGTCTCCTTGCCGGAATCAAGGACCACGTCAACAACATCGGCCATTGCCAGCGTTGCAAGACCATCGTTGAGCCGCGCCTCTCGCTCCAGTGGTTCATCAAGATTCAGCCTCTCGCCGACAAGGCCATCGCCGCGGTGAAGGAAGGCCACATCAGGTTCACTCCGGAGATGTACGCGAAGACCTACCTAAACTGGATGGAGAACATCCACGACTGGTGCATATCGCGTCAGCTCTGGTGGGGACACCGCATCCCCGCCTGGCACTGTTCAACCTGCCACAAGACCACAGTGAGTCGCGAAGACGCCACAAAGTGCGCGCACTGCGGATCAGACAAGATCGAGCAGTCGACGGACGTGCTCGACACCTGGTTCTCGTCGGGCCTTCTGCCTGTCTCCGTCTTCGGCTGGCCTAACATTACGGCCGAAAATCGCCGGGATTTTGACACTTTTTATCCGACCAGTCTCCTCGTCACCGGCTTCGACATCCTCTTCTTCTGGGTGGCCCGCATGATTATGATGGGCTGCTGGTTCTCGCTCGATGTCCCCATGCCGGATGGATCACCGCGCTCGCTCGCCGACTCCGTCCCCTTCCGCGAGGTCTACATCCACGCCCTCGTGCGCGACGCCAACCGCGAGAAGATGTCGAAAACCAAGGGCAATGTTGTCGACCCGATCGAGATCGTAAAGCAGTACGGAACGGATGCGGTTCGTTTCACACTGGCGTCGATGGCCTCCCCCGGCACCGACATCGCCTTCAATATCGCCCGCACCGAAGGCTACCGCGCCTTCGCCAACAAGATATGGAACGCAGCACGATTCCTTTTCATGCAAGATGGCCTTGCTGACAACGCGTGGAACTTCGGAATCTACGACTGGCTCGACGACGAGGAAGTGGAACACGGCGCGCAATGGGGCGTATCTGACGGTTCCCCGTTGGAAGATCGTTGGATTGTTTCTCGTCTTCGGTCCGTGACGAGTGAACTCGATCGGGCACTCAAAGAGTACCGATTCGACGAAGCCGCAAGCGCGATTTATCAGTTCTTCTGGGGTGAATTCTGCGATTGGTATCTTGAACTGACCAAGATCCGGCTGAACTTTACTAAAGAGGCGCAAATCGCCACTCTGGTCACGCTGCGGAATTGTTTCGGAGTTTATGAAGCTGCTCTACGTCTCTTGAGCCCTTTTATGCCGTTCATCACCGAAGAGATCTGGCGATCGCATCCAGTGTTTTCAGTGCTGGTCATGAGGAAGGAAAAACCCATGTCGATTGCCCTCGCGCAGTATCCTCAGCCGGAAAACTATCGCTCTGATGTAGACGCCGAAAACCAGATGGCCCTGCTCCAAAGTCTCATCGTCGGAATTCGCGCCGTCCGCAAGGAAATCGGCGTCGAAGAAAAGGCCTCTGTCCCCATCGAATTCCGTATTGACGCCGGTCTCAAGAACGTCATCAGCGAGAACTCCGCCATCATCGAGCGCCTCGCACGCGTCACCGAGATCCGCTTCGTTGACCAGATCTCAGCGGGTCTGGCCAAGCACGCGACTCCCCAGTTCGACTTAGCCGTAGTCTACGAGCGCAAGATCGACGTCGCCGCTGAATGCGAGAAGCTCAACAAGGAAATCGCGAAGCAGGAGAAGAACGTCGCCAGCGCCGATCGCCAACTTGGCAATCCGGCCTTCACCGCCAAGGCTCCCGCGCACATCGTCGAGGGTCTCAAAAAGCAGCGTGAAGAATCGCAGCACCTGCTCGACAAGCTCCGCGCAGACCGCGACTCCCTCGGCTGCTGAGCGAGAACACCCGGCATGGCATGCGTGTGCAGAAGCTGCATGCAGCACTTCCCCGTGCTGGGGATCGCCGAGCCGCCGCGCTCGAAAGCCGCCATCCACAAGGCCTATCGCGAGGCGGCCAAGCTCTGGCACCCTGACCGATACGAGAACAACCCGCGTAAGCGCCTGGAAGCCGAAGAGCAGTTCAAGCTCCTCCAGATCGCATACCGCGAACTCTGCGAACACTTCGACAATCCGAAGCGCCGCTTCGTGGAAAGGCACTTCCGCAGCCGCGACATCTCTGACATCTACAAGGCCGAGCGATTCTCCGCCGTCGCTCCGCCGCCAACCATCTTCTTCGGCGATGCGCACCATTGCTACTCCATCGCTCACTTCCCCGAAGGTGTCGACAAGATCATCATCGACTCCGCTCTCGGCGGCGCCGAAAGTCCCGTTGGATTCGTCAATATGTCCGGCGCGATGCACGACCAGCAGATTCCCGAGCGTTACATCCTGCTCACAAATCACCGCCTGTTCATCCGCGACTCGAGCGAACTCGTCCACGTTCTCTGGTACGCCGACCTGGGCGAAATCGCCTACATCGACCGCCATGCCGAGAAGAAGCAGCGCCTCTCATACCGCCTCTTCGGCTGGCTGCTCGATCAGGAGCGCCGATTTACGCTCAAAATTGACCGGCGCGATGGTGGCAAGTTCTATTCTCTGAAGGACAGGCCGGATGACAGGGTCAAGAAAGTTATTTATAACTTTCTCCAGCAAATGAGAGCCAAATCGCAGCTCTGAGACATCGAAAGAAGAAAGCATGGACTGGAAAAGTCACCGAATCGAAGCAGTTCTTGCGCAGGCCCTGGTTGAAGACCAGGCCGTCAGTGACGCCACGACCAACGTGACGATCGATCCCAATCTGCGCGCCACCGCCTCGATCATCGCGCGGCAGGATCTCGTCGTGGCCGGACTTGGCGCAATTCCCCGCTTCCTCGACATCTTCGCTCACCTCGACCCCCGTCCGACGGCGCACACCCGCTACGACGTCATCAGTCACAACGAGATCTTCGACGGCGTTCGAGTGCAAAAGGGCCAGGTCCTCGCGGTCATCCGCCACAATGCACGCGTGCTGCTCAGTTGCGAGCGAGTTATTCTCAATTTGCTTCAGCACCTCAGCGGTATTGCCACTCTGACGCGTCAATACGTCGACGCCATCCAGGGCACCAAAGCCCGCATCCTCGACACACGTAAAACCGTCCCCGGGCTGCGCGCACTCGAGAAATACGCCGTACTCTGCGGCGGTGGCACCAATCATCGCCTCGACCTCGCCTCCGGTGTGCTCATTAAGAACAATCACATCTCTCTTGGTGGCGGGCTCCGTACTGCAGTAAAGAACGCCCTCGAAAAGCGCCAGCCCGGCAACCGCATCCAAGTCGAGGTTCGTACTCAACAGGAACTCGAAGACGCGCTCGAAGTGGGCGCCGAAGCAATCCTCCTCGACAATATGACTCCTGCGCAGATCAAGACAGCAGTCGAGCGTATCCGTCAGGAAAATCGCTGGATTCCCGTCGAAGCATCCGGCGGCATTGTGCTCGAGAATGTTCGAACCTATGCTGAAGCCGGTCCGGACTTCATCAGCGTCGGTGCTCTCACGCACTCTGCCAAAGCGGCAGACATCTCCATGAGCATCGTCGCGGAGAAGGCATAGCGTGTACGACGTTGCAGCACTCGAATCCGCTTTTGCGCAGAGCATCTACGCAGGCAGATTCCACTACAGTGCGGTCACCGGTTCAACAAACACCGACGCGGTCGCCGCGGCACGCGCCGGAGCGCCGCATGGATCGGTCTTCTTTACGGATGAGCAGACGGCCGGGCGCGGAAGAGGCGATCATGGCTGGCACTCTGCTGCGGGCCAGGGCCTCTACGTCTCCGTCGTTCTTCGCCCAGCCATCGATCTCCAGCACATGCCACTCATCCCTCTCGCGGCAGGACTCGCGGCCGCACAGGCCATCGGCATCACCGCGGGACGCGAGGTGGATCTTCGCTGGCCCAATGACCTCTTGATCGGGCCTCGCAAAGCGGGCGGAATTCTCGTTGAGTCGAAGACCGAAAGCGGATCGCCGAGCTTCGCCGTCGTCGGCATTGGCATCAACGTTCACCAACGGTCTTTCGACCCCGATCTTTCCACACCGGCAACCTCCCTCGACATCGAAGCTGGTCGCACCATCAACCGCCAGGTGCTCCTGATCTCCCTGCTAGAATCGCTGCAGCACGAGACGTGGGCGCTGCAGGATCCCGGGTTGCGCGCAGCCATCACAGCGCGCGTTGCGTACATGTCCTCGTGGATTTCGAACCGCCGCGTTGAGGTTCACGGTCCCCAGGCCTGCATCGGTGTGACCGCCGGACTCGACGAACACGGCTTTCTGCTGGTGCGCACAGATGAGGGCACTGTGACCGTGCAGACCGGCGGTATCCGCGCAGCGAGCTCACCTAAGGACGACAATGCTTCTGGCGATTGATGTAGGGAACACCAACACAGTACTCGGTCTCTACCGCCTCGACGAAAAGGCCGGACTACCTCCTAAGGGAAAACCTGTCCCGGCGAAAGAGCGATTCGACCTCGCTGCGCATTGGCGCATCACTACCCATCGCACCCAGACGGTCGACGAGTACGGCGTCTTCTTCGTAAAGCTCTTCGAGATGAACGGCCTCTCGCCTAGCCAGGTCACGAACATCATCATCGCGTCCGTGGTGCCTCCTCTCGATTCGACGCTTCGCCAGGTCTGCGAAACTTACTTTCATCTCGATCCATTGTTCGTCGAGCCCGGCATTAAGACCGGCATGCCTGCCCTCGTCGATAATCCCACCGAACTGGGTGCAGATCGCATTGCAGACTGCATCGCTGCCATCGAGCGCTATGGCGGTCCGTGTATCGTCGTCGACTTCGGCACCGCCACCAAGTTCGAAGTCATCTCTGAAAAGGGCGAGTATCTCGGCGGCGCCATCGCTCCCGGTCTCGGCCTCAGCGCAGAAGCGCTGTTCTCCCGCGCAGCCCGTCTGAGCCGGGTCGATATAAAGCGTCCCGCAAAGGTCATCGGCACCAACACAGTAGGCCATTTACAGAGCGGTGTGTACTACGGCTACATCGGCCTTGTCGACGGCATGCTCGAACGCATCTTCGCGGAGTTGGGACACAAACCGCGCGTCATTGCCGCCGGCGGTCTGGCCCGCATGGTGGCTGAAGATTCCCGGTACATCAGCGAAATCGACGACCTGCTCACCCTTGACGGCCTGCGCATCCTCTTCGAGCGCAATCGCAATGTGCGCCCCCGCGGACGCGCGCACTAAAACTGCCGTGCTCAACTACTTCAATTACTTCACCGAAATCGAGGAGCGCTTTCAGCAGCGGCGCGGATCGATTCTTCTGCTCTCCACACTGGACTGGGCGCTGATTGAGACATGGCGGGACGCCGGCATCCCGCTCGAAGCCGTATTGCGCGGAATAGACGCTGCATTCGACAAATACGAGTCGCGGCAGAAGCGCGGACGCATGCGCCGCGTCAACGGCCTTGCATGGTGTGCCCAGGCCGTCATGGAAGCATCAGAGGAACTGCGTGAAGCCAGCGCCGGAACCGCGCAGCCCTCCACCTCGGCTCACGCCGAATCTGGATTCGAACACGAACGCGTCGCTCAGCATCTCGAGGCTGCTGCCGAAGCACTCGACGCTTCCACAATCGCGTACGACGCATGCACCGCCACCGCCGCCCGCCTTCGCGAACTCGCCGCAGAAGCGCGTGCGGCTCAGTCCTCAACCACCGCATCGCAGGAGATGGAGTCCTTCGAACGCACTCTCACCGTGCTCGAAGAGAAGCTCTTCGCGGCACTCACCGCCGCGGCGCCAGAAGACCTCCTCGTCGGGCTCAAGGAACATGCCGCGCGCGAACTCTCTCCTTATCGCGGCCGCATGGGTGCCGTGCAACTGCGCCAGGTGGAGCACCAATTCGTGCAGAAGCAGCTTCTGGTTCACTACAGCCTGCCACGCCTCAGCCTCTTCTACATGAGCCAGCAATGAAGCGCCGCCGACCGCAACGCGCAGCCCCCAAGCCGGCAAAATCAGCGCTGGTGCAGATCGAAAAGCCGATCTATGGCGGAGCATTTCTCGCCCGCGTCGACGGAAAGGCCATGTTTGTTCCGCTGACCCTTCCGGAGGAACAAGCGCGCATTCGCATCGTCGAAGAGAAGCGAAGCTACGCTTCAGCCGAACCAGAAGCAATTATTCAGTCATCCCCGGATCGCATCCAGCCCCGCTGTCCCCACTTCGGCGTCTGCGGCGGGTGCAGCTACCAGCATGCCAACTACGAGATCCAGCTCGCTCTGAAGCGGCAGATCTTGCGCGAAACATTTCAGCGTGCTGGAGTGCCGGCACCCGAACACATCGACGTCCTCGCCGGCCATCCCTGGGCTTATCGCAATCGCATTCGTCTCGCCTTTGACGCTGCAGGACGAGTCGGCTATCGGGGCCGCCGATCGCACGACATCACGCCAATCAAGGAATGCCCAATTGCATCACCTCTGCTGGTCAGAGCTGCCCTGAGCGCGTCCGCGATCATAGCTGAGCATCGTCCTGCTTTAAGACCAGTCGAACTCTCCCTCTTCGCAAATCCAGATGAGACCGCGCTGCTGGCCACAATCTACGTTCGCGAAGCGACCGCCAAAGACTTCGAGAACTTTGCCGCTCAGTGGAAGGAGCAGATCCCAGAGCTGACGGGCATCGAGTGTGTCTACCAATCACCTCAGGAACATAACGAGAAGCAGCTAGTCCGCTGGGGACAGGACTCCATTCTCTACAGCACTGCCGGCTTCAACTATCGCGTAGATCATGGCGCTTTCTTTCAGGTGAACCGCTGGCTGATCGATGCACTCGTCGGCAGAGTCATCGCCGGCCACCGCGGCAACCTCGCATGGGATCTCTACGCTGGCGTAGGGCTCTTCGCACGCCAACTCACCTCGCGGTTCGAAAAAGTCATTGCTGTCGAATCCGCACCGGGGTCGACACAGGCGCTGGCTCACAATCTCGAAGGTACAACCGCTCGCGTCCTGGCTGCCGACACGCTCTCTTTTTTGAAGTCTCAAACGACTGCCCAAATTCCAAGTCTTATCGTGGCCGACCCGCCGCGTGCGGGCCTCGGTCCTGAAGCCACGGCTGCCCTTGCAGCGATCGGCGCCCCCTCGCTGGTCTACGTCTCCTGCGATCCATCGACGCTGGCGCGCGATCTCAAGGAACTTCTCGCGTCGGGCTACTCCATCGCTTCCGTAACCCTTACCGACCTGTTCCCCCAGACCTTTCACCTTGAGACGGTGGTCACATTGCAGAAATCCTGATCCTGATACCCTTGCGGCCATAGATACTCTCTAGATATTCGGGCCGCATGAAAGCTGATCAGATCTACCGCGGGCCAGTTGCGCTCCAAACAAGAGAACCGCGAATCGGCGCTCCGCTCTTTCATATCGCTTGCTTGTTCGCTGCCGGCATTGTCAGCGCGCACTACGTCTGGCTTCGTCCTGCTTGGCTGCTTGTTTCGCTCCCTTTGATCGCGATCATCTCCGGCCTCGCAGCGCTCCGCGCACAGCGCATCATCTGGCTACCTCTTGGACTACTATGGTTCATCCTGGGCGTATGGTGCGCAGAGATGCAGCCGCAACCCGCTCCGGACACAGCCCTCGCCACGCTCTCTGACGGCCTGATGCGCTCTGTGGAAGGCACCGTCATCGACGCTGGCCCAGTTCGCTTTGAAGCGGCCAACGATGCCGGCGATGTCTCCGGTGAGGGGCCTTCGCAGCGAATCGACGTCCGGCTCTCATCAGTCGAGTTCATCTCCGACACTGAGGATCTTCAGCAATTGGCCGGCGGCATTGTGCGCATGACGATTCGGTGGCCAGTCGGCGCAGCAACGCCGGCCGCGTTCGGTTGCGGAGGGCGCATTCGCGCCGACGCGCGCCTGATGCTTCCGGATGTCTATCGCGATCCCGGTGCATGGAACTATCGGGACTACCTCCTGGAAAAGGGCATTACCTCGACTGCATCGGTCAAAGCAGATCAGATTCAAGCTATCGCCGGTCCCGCAGCGAAGCCTCTCACTTGCCGCATCACTGCATGGCAACATGCCGCAAGTGGGCGACTGCTCGCGTTACCTTCATCAATGATGAGCTTTCCGGCCTCTCTTCGCATCGGTGACGAAGATGCAATCATGCTGGCAGCCATGGTGACGGGCGACCGCACTTACCTTACGCACTCCTTGCGCGAGGGCTTTGAACGCACCGGTTCCTTTCACATGCTGGTCGTCTCCGGGCTACATCTGGGCATCGTGGCCGGTTGTATCTTCTGGATGACGCGCCTCATTCGATTACCGCAGGTGTCGTCCACTCTCATCACCATCTCGGCGTCGCTTGCTTACGCTCTCCTCACAGGATTCGCCGCGCCGATTCAGCGCTCGCTCTGGATGGTCTCGCTCTACCTGATCGGACGGCTCGTCTTCCGTCAGCGAAATGTGCTCAACACAATCGGCTTCGCATCTCTCTGCCTTCTTGCCGTAAATCCGCACAGCCTCTTCGAATCGAGCTTGCAGATGACCGTGCTTGCGGTAGTCTCGATCGGAGGCATCGCCGTACCGCTCCTCGAGCAGACGATGCATCCCTATTTAGCCGCTACTCGCGATCTCCGGCTTGTCGCACTCGATGTGAAGCTTCCTCCACGTCAGGCCCAGTTCCGCGTTGTACTCCGCATGTACTCCGCAGCAATGAGCAAAGCCGTGAGCAAGTTCGTTGGACGCACTCTATTCCCCTGGATAGTCCGCGCATTCCTGCGCTGCTTCGAAGCGCTCGTGGTCTCCTCCATTGTTGAGTTGGCAATGGCTCTGCCAATGGCCGCCTACTTTCATCGCATCACCGTGTTCGCTCTGCCCGTGAATCTCATCATCCTCCCGCTGCTCGTTTTACTTGTGCCAAGCGCTTTGCTCACGTTGTTGCTGACGCTTATCTGGCCGGCTGCCGCGACACTCGCCGCAGCAGTGACAGCTCTATTGCTGCATCTGGGTGTCGGGCTTGTTCGTCTGTTTGCCGCAGTTCGCTCTGGCGACTTCCGCATACCAGGACCGCTCTTGGTCCAGGCAACGGCATTTTGCGTCTTACTCGGCGCGAGCCTCCTCCTTGCCCGTTCGGCCAATCAGGACGTATCTAAATGGCTTCGACGTGCCGCATGTGCGGCAATGCTGCTGGCCGCGATCACCGTCGTACTGCCGCGCCCATTGGAACATCCCCACGGCTCACTCCTGGTGGAAGCCATCGACGTCGGCCAGGGCGACTCCTTGCTGCTCATCACTCCTGACGGGAAAACCATGCTCGTAGACGGTGGAGGATTTGGTGGAGCGCCCCATCAAGCCGCTCAGAACCTCGACATCGGTGAAGAGGTTGTGTCGCCCGTCTTGTGGTCCCGGGGGATCCGTCACCTCGATGCCGTTGCGCTGACTCACGCGCACTCTGACCACATGGGCGGCCTGCCCTCCATCTTGCGGAACTTCAGGCCTGATGAATTGTGGGTCGGCAACAATCCACCTTTACCGGCCTATCTCGCTCTCCTCAACGAGGCACAGCACCTCGGCATCCGGGTCCAATCAATGCGGGCCGGTGATCGCACCATCCTCGGAGCAGCAGAAGTACAAGTACTCGCGCCCCTACCCAACTACATACCGGGACCGGAACCCGGCAACAACGACTCGCTCGTGCTTCGTGTCAGCTATGGAGAATCTTCGGTCCTTCTCGAAGGAGATGCAGAAGCACCAATAGAGCAAGGAATGCTTGCCGAACAAGGTCTCGCAAGTACCCTGCTCAAGGTGGGTCATCACGGCAGCGCCACGTCCACCCAACCGGATTTCCTCTCGCACGTCTCGCCGCAGTTTGCGATCATCTCATGCGGATTGCACAACCACTACGGACACCCGCGTGCCGAAGTCCTTCAATCTCTGCAGGCCTCTCACGTCCGCACGTTTTCGACAGACATCACCGGCGCCACTTGCTTCACCCTGCACGGGACAAGCACGGACGGCCAAGCGTTTTGCGGGCTTCAGAATCAATAGAGTGCGGGTAGGCTCAGCGCCGAGTAACTTTCAGAACCGTACACGCGCACCAAGCTGAAACTGCCTCTCGCGATACGAGTCACTTGCGTTGACATTCAGCGGCTTGCCGAACTCCGTCTGCCCGCTCTTCAATCCGGTAAGAAAACTCAAACGCGGTAATCCCCCGTTTAGAGTGCCCTGTTCCATGGAGTAGCCGATCGTTTCAACCTGTGTCACATTCTGGTGATTGAAGAGGTTGAAACTCTCAGCCATGAGCTCAAGCTGTCGCATCTGCCCGAGGTTGAAGCGCTTCGCGATCCTGAGGTCTGCCTTCCACGTCGCGGGATAGCGATAGCTGTTGCGACCGATACCGTACACACGGTTGTCGCCGCCATATCCATTCATGCCCGTGCTGAGCGCGACGATTGCCTGCCCACCCGCGTTGAACTCCTTCGCGAGGGACCCGGAGGTACGCATCGTGTATGGCAATCCACTGTTGAAATGGCCAACCTCACTCAGCATCCATCCATTTGCGACGGTTCCGGCCATTCCGTGAAACTTCCACTTCGGCTGCACGATAACCGCAGACGTAAGGGAATGCCGCACATCCAGATCGCTCGTCCCGTATTCCTGACGCAAGTCGATCGGGTCGAGCACACTCGGTCCGCCCGTCTGCGGGGAATCATCCGGATTCCAATCAGCAGCATGCCCGAACGTGTACCGCACGCGGAACGTAAGCCCACGCGCATTGCGTGAAAGCCGCATCCGGAATGCCTCGAATGTCGAGTTTGCCATGCTGGAAATCTCCGACACTTCCTGATAATTCGAATTCAGACGTCCGCCGAAACCAGATGCCGCACCCGACGACGGCCACGATGCAAAGAATGGCACGGTAATTTGCGGAGCTTTGATCGGCCCCGACCCATTTCCATCCACAACTTCATAGGTGATGGTCTTCGGATTCGAAGCAGGATCGATGTTTGCGTCCATCGTCATCGGCAGCCTGCGCCCAAGACTCGCAACTCCGCCGGCTTCCAGGTGAATGCGGCCCGGCAGCGTCTGATCTATCGACAGTTCGGCCTGATGTACTTCACCGTTGCGGAACGACGGCGCATATTCCACGGCTCCCGGCTTCACCACCGGGCCGGGCTCACCCGCCATCACATACGGAAAGGGCGGCGCGCCTCCTCCATGCAGATTGTCTGTAGGCCGCGTGAAGAAGTTGAGATCGCCTTTCGCCGATCCAGTCTGCGTCAACGCGGTCTCCAGTTGCGCGTTCGGCGTGCGTCCGAAGTACATTCCATATCCAAGCCGCAGCACTGGCCAATGGCTCTCTGCCGCACCCCACGCAAACCCGAGGCGCGGCTCCCACTGGCTGCCCAGGCTGGGCAGACGCTCCGTCAATGGCAGATCTGGATTGTCCAGCTTCCCGATCGGAGGCGGCAATTGTTCCATCTCCCAGCGTGCGCCGATCGCAAATACCACCGTCTTACTCGATCGCCATTGAGAACTCGCGTAACCCGCCCAATCGTTCGTCGATAGCCACCACTCTGACGGCCCCATCGTCTGCGAATAGTACGAGTAACAAGGCAGATAACCGAGCCCGTGCAACACGCCCGCTGCGTCGCGCCACGGCTTCCCGCGCTGATCGCAGTTGTGCTGGTGCAAAGGATCTAGCTGCCCACTCACCCCGAAAGCGAAAAATGCGAGCGCATCCGATGCGAAGTTTTCAATGCTGGAATAGTGATATGTCCCGGTCTGATTGCGCAACCGACTCGTTGCATCTATGTCATGGCTGAACTCGCCGCCAAGATCTATCTGAACCTTGCCTCGTACCCACTTGACCTGCTGCAGGACACTGAACGCGCTCTCGTCCGGATATCGTCCGCGACCAAAGCGATCTGGATTTCCGATCGTGAACCCATCACGCGAATCCACAACAATCTGCGGCAGCTGTTTCCACGCGCTGATGTTCAGCGACTCCTCGAACTGCGACGGACTCTCCGGCTCGACACTTTGTATATGCCGGCCGAAGGAGCCTTGCGTCGTCGCCAGCAGGTTGGGTGTCACAGACGTGCTCCAACGGCCGAGCACCCAGCCAGCCGATAGATTCGTCAACCCAAGGCTCTGCGTCCCATATGCCTGCCAAACTCGCGTGGATTCCCCGCCGGCCGAATTGCTTCTGCTGCCATTCGCCTCCAGCATGAACCGGTGCCGCTCGCCCGCGCTCCCATCCAGGCGCCCGAAGCCGCTGAGTTGCAGAGACGAACGAGGTGCAGGCCCCAACAGCCCCGACAAAGATTCCAGAAGTTTCGAATAAGCAGCAACGCCTTCCAAAATGGGATCGACACTGCTCAATCCAAGCTGCGCGCTCAGCACCTGCATCTGATCGTTTGCCGGCTGCGCAAAGAAACGGTCTGGATGCCGAACCACTGACACGGCAGGATTGTTCCGCTTGTAGCCATCAAAGGAACCGAACCAGAACAGGTGCCGCCGATGCAGAGCCCCGCCGACTCCCCCACCCAAGCGCAGTTCGATATCTTCGGGCGTGTAAGGAACAGCCATGAATCCTGGAACTCTTGCTCCCGAACCGGGCGACAACTCCTTTACCCATTGCGTGAATGGATTCTGTGCCGCAAGAAGCCTCTGGCGATTGAAGAGAAACAACTGGCCGTGCAGCCGATCGGTGCCGCGCACTGTCTCAATTTCGATGCGCTCGCGCGGTGCCTGTGCAGCCGACCATTCTGCATTTCCCACTCGTTGAGCCATATTGATTGCACTAATCGCGCTCTCACCAATCGCGAACAGTTCTCCCCGAAGCCGATGCTGGATGCCAAACGCCGTGCCTATCCGCAGGTTGTCCACACTTGTGCGCTCGCTGAACCCGATTGATCGGCCATGCTCCTTCTCTGCTTCGTCCGGCGACCGCTCTGGGACGGCGCGGAAGGTCGCCCACCCCCTGCCCTCCGGGAGGGACTGCATCTGACTTGAATCCAGCGTCTCTGGATCCTGCCGCTCGACTTCGAGCCGCGCGGCCGAAATCTGCGATTGCACAGGAAGACGCGCAGCCATAGTCGAACCCTGCAGGCGGAAAGGAGTGACCGGCTCGAGTTCAATCGCGGCAAGAGTTGAAAGAGAAACGACTGGCACCGAAGAAGCCGAGAGCTCCGGCGCGAGATGTGCCGAGCCCAGCCTTGCACCATTCACCGGCAGCGCAGCAAGGGGGGCGAACGGAAGCGATGCGTCCGCCAATGCGGTCTGTGGGCTGAGTTTCGATCCACCCGATACCCGCGCCAGAAGCTCCCGTCGCCCCACATAAGCTGACGAACTCCGCTGTCCAATCTCACTCGGAATGCGAAAGATTCCCACGTCGCCGGTATGCGGCATTGCGAACTCGATCACAGTCCGTACCCGAGAGATGTGTCCCGGCGACACTACAATTCCGTCAACTTCCCCTGTTCCCGCTCCACTCGACGCCGCAAGCGTGTACTCACCCTCCGCAAGATCGCGGAATCCGTATTTCCCTCCATGGGAGGTCTTCGCGGTGACGGCGCTCCCGGTGACCACATTCCGCAGCGTGACCGTAACGTCTTCGAGCGGAGCGGAATGTGTGTCGGTCAACGTTCCTGCTACCGAGCCGGTCCGCCCTTGCGCGCCCGCGCTCGTCGAGAGCAACAGGGCAGCAATCACCAATCCCGAAACGGCGAGCAGCTTTCTTTCGAGTTGCACTCCCATGCGGACCAACTTGCGGTCAAGGTCAGGCGCTCACAACAGCCGCGTTCTCGGCCCAAGCACAAACTGGAACCAAGACCTGGCTAGATCGGGATAACCCATCTCTATCCAGCCGCATTTTCCTTGCAGTGAATTAGGCAGCCATTGTAAGCAGCCTGCGAGGAAACTCGAGGTGACTGCGCGCACAGGCTGACCGGCACAAAGAGGGAGAGTATTCCCCCTCGGTCAGGCACCCGGTTGATAGACTGGAACTGGAGCCGGAGCGGGATCGCTTATCGTGGCTAAGCTCGGAAGCGCAAATTTCGCAAGTCGATCAATAGAAGCAACTTATGTTTATCGATGAAGTAAAAATACGGGTCAAGGCAGGCGACGGCGGCAACGGCTGTATGGCCTTTCGCCGCGAGAAATTCGTACCCCGCGGCGGCCCTTCAGGCGGTGACGGTGGCCGGGGTGGCGACGTCATCATGGAATCGTCGCAGCGCCACAACACCCTGATCCACTTCCGCTACAACCCCGAGCACAAGGCTCAGCGCGGCGAACACGGCATGGGCTCAAACTGCACCGGGCTCGATGGCAAATCCGTCGTATTGCAAGTCCCTGTCGGCACTGCGCTCTACGACGTCGAAACTGGCGAGCTCATCCACGACTTCTCCGAACCGGACGAGCGCATTGTCGTCGCCAAGGGCGGCCGCGGAGGCCGCGGCAACCAGCACTTCGCCACCAGCACCCACCAGGCTCCCCGCGAACACGAGATGGGCCGGCCGGGCGAGGAGCGCGCCTATCGTCTCGAACTCAAGCTGCTCGCCGATGTAGGTCTTGTGGGATATCCCAACGCCGGCAAATCCACTCTCATCTCTCGCATCTCTGCCGCCAAACCCAAGATCGCGGATTATCCCTTCACCACCCTCGAGCCCAATCTGGGTGTGGTCACGGTCGGCGAAGAGCCTCACCAGCAATCGTTCGTGGTAGCCGACGTTCCCGGTCTGATCGAAGGCGCCCATGAGGGCTCCGGCCTGGGCACTCAGTTCCTCCGTCACATCGAACGAACCCGCGTCCTCGCTCACCTGGTCGATGTTTCTGACGCTTCCGGCCGTCTCGATCCAGTCGAAGACTTCAAGGTGATCAACAACGAGCTCGCCAGCTTCGGCAACGGATTGGTTGAGAAGCCGATGATCGTCGTCGCCACCAAGATCGATTCCGCGAATCCCGAGAAGTTGAAGAAGCTGACCACCTACGCCAAGCGCCGCAAGCTGGAGTTCCACGCCATCTCAGCCGTAACCGGCCAAGGCATCGATCAGCTTAAATGGGCTCTGGCGAAGCAGGTACAGCAACCCGCGCCTACTCCAGACCAGCAGACGATCGCCTGACGACCGGCGAGCCACGGTCAGCCCTCGTCACCGCCGGCGATGTCGAGTGCGCCTTCTCGTTCCGTGTGTCGCCGCCTGATACTCAGCGTGCCTCACGGCCGCGATGAATGGCCGCGCACCCGCCCGCATGCCTACCCTGCCTGAAAGCACCTCGCTCGTGGTCACGCCGCGTCCATACATCGCATGGCGCGCATCGTCATCTCCCTTCACCACTGCGCCATCGAAGGTCATCCCCAGAAACGCCCCCTTCGCCCGGGAGTAGGTCAATATCACGGCATTCAACTTCGCGTCCGTGTTTTCTGAAGAATGGCGGCCCACAGGTCCTACCGCAACCGAGGCATCTCTTCCGATTTCGAACTTGCTGGCGAGCAGCTTCTCCATTCCTTCTCTACCTCTGACCACCATCACCAGGTCGACAGCCTCCACCCCAACCTGCGTCCCCCAACTGCCGCCTCCCATCTGGATGAAAGCCGGCGCACTCCAGCCTCTCGCAGTCCGGCAGGTTGCAACGCCCTTGCCCTCTTCAGCTCCGAAGATGAATCCGCCCTTCACAAGGTGAGGAATCACCGCGATGCAGCGTGCTCCCTTGAGAATGTGATCGGGAATGCGCTGATCCGGCGCCCGCATCGTCTCAGCCAGGACTCTGGCGGCTCGGTCGAGCCGACGAATATCTTTCGCGCGCTCCGGTTCAGCCGAGCATTGTGCCAGAAAGCAGAAAACAGAAAGCAAAACCATAATTAACTTCATCTATTAGCCTCTTCTCTATGCCGATCTGCCGCCTTTGGTCAGGTGCGGTGAGCTTCAGCAACAAAGCACATCTACATTGGATTGCAAATGTCGGCTCGGCAGTCGCTCGCCGCATTTCACACATCTGCGAAACTTCTTCGTTACCCGGGCATGCGCAAACGGTTGTTACACTCGGGAAATGCTGAAGAAGATCCTGTTGTTACCAATCCTGGCCACAACCCTCGTCGCGAACCTTGCGGCGCAAGATGTCAAACAGTTTCTCGGCCGCTGGGACATGACGGTCACCCCGGCTTCAGGCGATTCGTATCCACAGTGGATCGAACTCACCGACAGCGGCGGCAAAATTGAGGGGAAAGTTCAGCCGCGCGGAGGCGCATGGCACCCCATTGAAGGCGCTCATGTCGATGCAAGCAAACTAATCGTTAATCTGAGCCACACCACCACCTGGGAACTGACCTCTTCCGGTTCAGGCAAAATCAGCGGCGTTGAGAAGCACGGAGACACAGACGGCCCCAAGCTCGCTGGAGTGACAGCCCCCTCGCTCGACCGGCCGATGCCAAAGCAATGGACAAAGCCCAGGCCGATCTTCGACGGAAAAGACCTGAAAGGTTGGGAGCCCGTCGGCAACGTCGAGAACAACAAATGGGTAGCGCGCAATAACGAGTTGGTCAACGACAACCCCGAGATCCCTGGGCAGAAGATCCACGGCGCCGCCAATATCAAGACCACTGAAAGGTTCCAGGATTTCAAGCTGCACATCGAAGTGAATTGTCCCGAGGGCGGTAACAGCGGCATCTACCTGCGCGGCCGCTACGAAGTCCAGGTGGGGACAGAAGGCGGCAAGCTTCCGTCGCATGAAATGGGCGCAATCTACAGCTGGTATCCGCCGCCGCAAGGTGCGGAAAACAACCTAGGAAAATGGACAGCCTTCGACATCACCTTCGTTGGAAGGCATGTCACCGTTCTCCGAGACGGCAAGATGTACCACGATAATGTCGAGATCCCCGGCCCTACGGGAGGCGCTCTCGACAGCAATGAAGCGGAGCCAGGACCGATCTACCTGCAGGGCGATCACCACGGCGTCATCGCCTACCGGAACATCACGATCTCCGTTCCGAAGAAGTAGCGCACCTTATCAGTTGGGCTCAGCCGATTTTAGGACGCGCTGAGCCCCCTGCCCTACACCATCGCCCGTTCCTTCACCATCAGGTACTGGTTCAGCACCGACGAAGTCACCGCCTCCGGATTCAAGTCGAGCGTCAGCGCACCCTGCTCGTGCAACCGCGCGATCAGCAGTTCCCGCCTTCCCGCCAGCTCCTGCGCCGCGGCGCTGCGAAACATCTGCTCCACAGTCTGCGGCCGCTCCTGCGCAATCGCATCCACCTCCGGCTGCGCCATGGCGACAAACAGCAGCACATGCCGGCGCAGAAGCTGCATCGCGCCGTCAATCACCTCAGGCCGCATGGCTGTCTCGGCCAGATCGGTGATCCACAAAATCAGCGACCGACGCGGCTGCAGACGGCCCATCAGCGCCGTCGCGCGTAGATGATCAGCCTCGCTCGGCTCTGCCCGTAGTTGCGCCAGCAGCTCGATCATCTGCCGCAGATGGGCCGCACCGCGCCCCGGTAGTAAGCGTTGCTGAACCGTCTGTCCGTATGCCAGCAACCCCACGCGGTCTCCCGAGAACAATGCAAGCTGCGCCAGAGCCACTGCCGTGGAACACGCATGGTCGAGCTTCGAATGAGCCCTTAGACTTCCGGATGCGAGCGGCATTGCGGCGTTCGCCTGAGGCGGCGCCACCACGCGCGAACGCATCAGCCGTCCGCAGTCCAGGACAATCCACACCGGCTGGCTGCGCTCCGTCTGATACTGCCGCGTGATCAGGCTTCCGCGGCGCGCGCTCGCGGTCCAGCAGATATCGCGCAAGTCATCGCCCTCGCGATATTCGCGCAGGCTCTCGAAGTCTCGCCCCAGTCCGCGCTGGCGCGTCTGACGCAATTGCAAATCGATCTGCCTGCTGCGAGCCAGAAAGATCTGCTGCTCCTCGCTGGTACGCAGCATCGGGTACACGCGAACCGTTTGCGTCAGCGGCGCCTTCGCCCACCGCTCGGTCAATCCAAGCGGCGAGCGGTATCGCACGTACAGCGGTCCGGTCGTGCAATCTCCTCGCTCTTGCGGTTCGATCCGATATCGCACCGACGCCGGCACTCTCGGAAATGCCGTCACCAGCGCCGGCTCGGGATGGGCCGTCGCATCCATCAGTGCCGGCGGCAGATCATCTGCCAACCGGCACTCCAGGATCACTGCCCCACGATTCTCAATCGTCAGTTCAATCTCAGTCTGGCTATCGAGTGCCGGAGCATTCGACCATCTTCGTGTCGCGTTAAGGCTTCCCGCCTTCGGCAGTCGCATGCCATCCAGCAGCGCGGCAAGCAGCACAAGCGCATCCCACGCCAGGATCGCGTAGCTCAGTCGCACATCCCACAGCCCGAAGATTAGAAATATAAATCCGGCAAGCAGCAGCGCGATTGTGCGCGGCGTGAGCGCAAAGCTCAACTTGCCGCGCGGCTCGCACTGGGCCTGCACGTCGCCGGGATGGAATTGCGGAGCAATCATTGGCGCGGAACCGGCACCGCCGCAATCGCGTCAGCCAGCACACGATCTGCATCGAAGCCTTCGAGTTCCGCCTCTGGCTTCAGCATCACGCGATGCCGCAGCACCGGAGGAATTGCCCGCTTCACATCATCGGGAACCAGGTAGTCGCGCCCGTCGAACGCCGCCGACGCCTGCGCCACGCGCATCAGGCTCAATGCCGCGCGCGGACTGGCGCCAAGCAACAAGGTCGGCCACTCACGCGTGCGACGTGTCAGGCTGAGAATGTACCTATACAGCTCGGGCTCTATGCGGATGGCACGCACCTCCGCACGCGCCGCCTCCAGCATGCCCTGTGGAATAGCCGCGATCGCCACATCTTCCAGCAGGCCCGCTCCACTGCCAGCATGATGGCGTTCGAGAATCTGCAGCTCCTCTGCCTCGGTCGGGTAAGACACGCGGATCTTCATCAGGAAGCGATCGAGTTGCGCCTCCGGCAGCGGATATGTCCCCTCGAAGTCCACGGGATTCTGCGTTGCGAAGACCGTAAACCACGCCGGCAGCGGCCGTCGCGTTCCATCGCTTGTCACCTGGCGCTCCTCCATGCACTCCAGCAGCGCCGCCTGCGTACGCGGAGGCATGCGGTTGATCTCGTCCACAAGTAGCAGATCGGTAAACACGGGACCCGCGTGAAACGTAAACGCATCCGTGCCGGGCCGCAGAATCGATGTGCCCAGAATGTCCGCCGGCATCAGATCAGGCGTAGCCTGCACTCGCTGAAATCCCAGCCCAAGTAGACGCCCCAGCGTCTTCACCATCAGCGTCTTTGCAATCCCCGGCACGCCCTCCAGCAGCGCGTGTCCCTGGCAAAGCACCGCGATCAGCACCTCTTCAACCGCATGTGTCTGGCCCGAGATCACGCGGCCTAGTTCCGTCCGCGCATGCGCAATCAGTTCGCTCGTTGCGCGAAGCGCGGTTCCGTCGTTTGCGGCACGAACCGCCGATTGCTCAACCCGGTTCTCTTTCGATTCCTCGCTCATGAGCGCCTTTCGTGTTTGATCTCGCTACTCGCACTGAACCCGCTACCCGGCCTCGCCGCGTCGATCAGCGATTGACGATGGTGGTAGAGTGTCTGAATCGCCTTCAAAGCCTCGCGTGGCTCAATCTTTTCATTTCGAGCCGCATCTTCGCACGAACGAATGTCATCTTCCAGCGTCGCATCCGCATTGGGAAAACGTCGCCGTATCGCGGCCGCCAATTCGTCAGCGCTGACGCGGGATTGCCGAAGCCCGCACATCCGCAGCGCATTGCGCCGGAAACGCTCCCACGCAATCGACACAGCAGTCGAGCTGGCCCCTGCGCTGCGATAGAGCGAGCCAAGTGCATCCAGAAACTCAATTGGCGTCGTGCGCGGTGCGGGCGGCAGTTCGCGCAAAGGTCCGCTGCGCCGGCTGAAGCTGAAGACGATCAGAATCGAAGTCAGAATCAGGCCCGCCCACAGCAGACGCACAGTGGGACCTCCGATGAAGCTCCACGTCGACCGCATCTCGCCGTGCAGCGACTCATCCCAGTAGATCTGGTGTCCCTCGCGCGGTCCAATCGAGTTGAGCAGCAAATCGAAATCCGCACCGCGCGCCAGCGATGCATTCTCCAGCGGAGTCGAGTTCGCCCACCACACAACGTGGCCCTTACCGTAGTCGTATTGGACCACCGCAGGCTGTCCAGCGCATTCGAATTGCGTGCGCTGCGTTGCATTGCTCTGGGTCCAGCTTGCTTCGGGGACCATCCACACTTCGCCGGTACTCGCAATTGAATCCAGCCCCTGCGGATCCAGCTGGCATGCAGCAAATGTGAAGTTCTTCGGCTCGGTCACCTGTCCTTCGGGCAAAAGGTATCCGCCAAACAGGCCCGTCGCCAGCACTCGTCCTCCATGCGCGACGATCTGCTCCACAGCTTTGTAGTCATCCGTTTCGCGGCTGTATGGTTGCGCAAGAATCACGACTGTATTCGGACCGGCCGAGGCTGCCAGCTCCGTCAGTGGGCGCTCCCATCTCTCGATGCTATACCCCGAGCGCAGCAGCGATTCATATGCGGCGCGCGCTCCGTGCTTACCCGCGAGATAAGTCGAAGGCAAGGTATTTTGATCGTTATCATCGCTGGGCATTACCAGAGCGATGACCACAGCGAGCCCGAACGCAATTCCAATGCTCCACAGCAACAGCTTCCTGTCTTTGGCGTCGAGCGACGACATGAACCTCATCGCGCACCGCCTTCTGAACCAGCGCTTCCGCCGATCAGCCCTGTCGCCAGCCTCTCGGCCGCTGTGTAATCGCCCTCGGTCGCTTCGCGCCCGCCATACCAGAAGCGTTCGAACGTGCTCGTCAGTTGCGACAAGCCCAATTTGCGCGGATCCTCCTGGGCAACCAGCGCAAGGTACTCACGTGGCGTGCGCGCACGATCCGCCGGCCACAGGCGCCGCGACTCCAGTCGCGATATCGCGGCCCAGTAGACAAAGTGAATTGCCTCGCGCCACTCGCCATTTGCGGCAGCACGCCGCGCATCCTCCAGCCAGAGTTGCCAATCTCGCGCGGAAGCCGCACCGGGCGCGGGTCTCTGGTCGTCATCCGGCGTAAGCCTCACGCGCCACCGCCGCTCAAGTCGTATAAGCGAGTACACCAGTGCGACACACACACCCAGGACGAATCCCCACACCAGCACGCGGCCAATCCATGCAGATTGTGCCTTCAGAAACCCGACACTTGCGAAAAGATGATTCAGCCATCGCGCGAATTTCTCCAGCACTGAATCCTGCACCGTCTGTTCCTGCAGATTGCGGAATTCCCTACCCGCCAGCACCTCGCGCATCACCGCATGTTCTTTCGCGTGATCTGCCGGCGCCGAAAGCGGCGCCCGCGACTGAGTCAGATCGTACTCGAGCCGTGTCTTCGCATCCTTCAGTAGTTCCGTGGTCGAGGGTACAGCCTCGCTACTCGCCGCCGCCTTCGAACCACTCTTACCCTTTTCGTTGAATTCACCTTTACTCGCGGCCTTCTGAAAGAGCACTCGCAGCCAGCCATAGCGCACCACCCGCTTCTGGACTGCTGACCCCACAATGATGGAAACACGATCATCATGACCGATCAGATCGGGATCACACGTCTTCGCATCCCGCGCCTGAGCGCAAGCGCTCAACGCAGACTGCAATCGCACAAGATGCTGCTGGTAAACATCGAGAGAAACGTCATCCGCCCGCGCTGCCACTTGAGACGTCGGAGCTGGAATCTTCTGCGCATGGACCAGCGTTGCGGCTAGAAAAACAGCCAGGGCGAACGCCGCGTGAGAACCCGATGACCTCAATCTCATCCCCGTAGATCCTCGCCGGCAGTGCTCGTCTCATCAGGATGTTCGGCCACTCCCGTACTCTGCACGCCTACAGCTTCCAGCATCTCAACTGCATCAGGCTGTGTTGGTAGATCAGCCGCAGCATCGTCCGCCACCGGCGCTGAAATCACAATCCTATCTGCGTTGCGAGCATCGCTTGCGGCAGGCGGATGCGCCACCATCCCCGCCTGCTGCATCATCCACTCGATGTCGAATCCCTCTTTGCGAATCCGCTGGTCAAAATAGAAGAGAGTGAGCCCGATGCCAAACACCGGCTTCGTCAACGCCCGCACCACAAACATTGCTCCATAGAAGGCGAATGTCATGAACGTTCCAGCTGCGCGCACATGAGCCTGCCCCTGCAGACCGGGCAACATAGCAAGCAGGATTATGACCGGGAACATCACGACCCAGGCCAGGATCTGGTTAAGAAACACGCCCAGAATGTACAGAACCAGAATTCGGCCTCGAGTGCCTTCGCTGAGCCGCGTACTGCGCTTCAACGCGCTCGCCGCACCCGCCTGCTCCACCACCGAGGCTGGAAACGCGAGGCACAACCGCAACAGCATCCACACTGCGAAGGCCCCGAACACCACAAACGCCAGGAACACCAGGCCACCGAAGAGCGGGCTGGGATCGCTCCGGGCAAATCCGCTCACATTCGCGGCGATCATCACGCCGGTGAGAAATCCAAACACAACAAACGGCGCTACGAAGATTGCGAGTCCCTGCAGCAGAAGTATCCCGACGTACCGCCATCCACGCTGCCATGCCGTCTTGTAGCTGCTGCGGATGGTGATGGGATGTCCCAGAAAAGACCGCGCCGCCGCATCAGACATTGCTGCCTCGCCCAGTGCTGTCGAGCCTAAAGTCGCGGGCACGAGCAGCAGCCCCAAACCCGCGATCGCCGTCCAGGCAAGCGCGTTCGCAGCAGTCAGTCCCTGCCCGGCTTTCGTCCCAATCCAACCGGCCAGCCCAACAAGGCCCGCGAAAAACACAAACATGGTTCCAGCCGGAATCATCGCGATCCCTAGAAAAGCGAGGAATCGCGATCGATAGATCTGCGCAGTACGATCGAGGATCTCGCCCAGTCTCAGCGGAGCGAGCATCAGCGCAGAGACCGGCTCATTCATTTCCGCTCCCCTGTTCGGTCCCGAGCGCTCTCAATCCAGTCTCAACTCCAGCAGCCGCAGGTACCGGCGTCATGCCGGCTGCCGTCATCATGTGCTCGATGTCAAAGCCTTCTTTGCGGATCCGCTGATCGAAATAGAAGAGCGTGAATCCAGTCGCGTAGATCGGCCCCACAAACGTGTTGGTCAGAAATGCCAGTACCTGCTGCAGCACGCTCATCCAGAGCGGCAGCATACCTTTGTGCCTGATCCCCGCGATGATGAAAAATCCCTGCGTGAGCGCCGCCAGCCCAACCTGAATGATGATCGTCAGCAGCCCAAGCATGAAGATCCGGCCACGGGAGCCCTTACTGAGCGAGACGCTGCGCTTGATGGAGGCGCGCGCCTTCAGGTTTTCCACGGTGCAAGCGGGGACTGCGAGCGAATAGCGCAGGCTCATGATGATGCCGTAAATGCCAAAGGCCAACAGGAGCAGTACGAAGAGCACAGTCGCCCCGCCAAGCATCAACGCGGTGCTCGGGTCCAATGGCCGCGCCGCATGGCTACTTAGCACTCCTGTCGCTCGAACGTAGTGCAGCATCAGAACCGCGTATCCCGCATAAATCAGCACGCACGGGAACCACGCGACGAAGTAGATGATGGTCAGCAGCCACACATAGCGCCGTGTTCGCGGCAGAACAGCACCGTACGCTGCGCTTATGCTGGCCGGCTCACCTAGATACAGCCATCCCACCGCTCGCGTGTTCGCGGCTACAGCAAGTCCGCCGCACACCAGGCTGACCAGGAACATCACCACGATCCCAGCCACCGCGCCGACGATCAGGCCGGTGTTCATGTGCATCGCCGAGAATGCGCGCTGTGCCCCGACCTGTATCAGCCCTACAATCAGCAACACTCCCGCGTAGACGGAAGAGATGCCCGCGAGAAGTAGGAAATGAGTCCGGTAAAGCTCGGCGGTGCGGTCGAGAATCTCTCCCAAAGTGAGAGGCCGCAGGGTGGTCTGCATCGGAAAAGTCCTTGGAATGCGCCGGAGTTGCTTGCCGGGATGCTAGCACAATCCAGGTACAAACTGCCGTCCCACACCCGAGTCACCGATGCTGTAGATAATTCTCGGGCACTTTTTTCTCAACTGGCAGTTATTACCCGGATGGAACGCGTCGTCATCGGCCGCAAAGTCTTAGATCTAAAGCGAAATTCAATTGGCACGCTTTTTGCTAACTATAGACTCCGCAAGACGAGGCCGTTTCCCCAGATCGATGCCACGTCTAAGCAAGACCTGACGGAGCGATGGGGCAAGCGTCCGCACCCCGGAGGTTTAAATATGAAAACTAGAATGTTACTGCTCGGACTCTCCTCCTGCGCTCTGATGATCGCCAGTTCTCAGGCTCAGGGCTTCGCAATGAATGCAGCTTCACCCATGCCTGTCATCCAGGAACCACAGGCTCCCCCGGCACAGACTCCTCCTGCTCAGGCCTCGCCTGACCAGTCCAGCATGCCGAATCAGGATGCGACCAAGACGACCACCTTCACCGGCACAGTCGTAAAGGATGGCGAGAACTACGTCCTGCGCGATTCCTCGGGCGGCATCTATAAGCTCGATGACTCCACCCGCGCGCAGACCTTCGAAGGTAAGACCGTCAAAGTGACCGGTAAGCTCGACGCAGACTCCAAGATGATCCACGTCGACAGCATTCAGGCGCTTGCCTCCTAACCTCTGTACGGACTGGAAGCTCTTTGCAAAACTCAATCCGGATGCTGGCACCTCGCCTGCATCCGGATTTGTGTTTGACCCTAGCTAGAATGAGATCCAGGAAGAGGAAGATACCATGCCAACTGATCCTGCCTGCGATCTATTTCTGGAGTTCTCTCGCAACAAGCTCATGAACCAGTACTGGCCGCGACTCCGCAAAGCAGTCGAGCCCCTCAGTGAGGAACAGATCTGGTGGCGCCCAAACGATGCCAGCAACAGCATCGGCAACCTCATCCTTCACCTCAACGGCAATGTCTGGCAGTGGCTAGTCGCTTCGTTCAATCGACTCGAAGATGAGCGCGACCGCCCCGCAGAGTTCAGCGCAACATGCGATCTCTCCGCAGCCGATCTCCTCGCCCGTCTTGGTCAGACAATCGTCGAAGCCGGAACAGTGCTCGCGCGGATCACTCCGGAAGAACTGCTCAACACCTGGCACATTCAGGGCTACAGCGTCTCGGGACTGGCAGCCGTATTCCAGGTAGTCGAGCACTTCGGCCTGCACTACGGACAGATTGTCTATATCACCAAAATGCTGGAAGGCCGCGACCTGGGCTTCTATAGCAGTTTGAGTAAAACCGGCCGCGCCAGCGGGGGATCGGTGTGACTTGCAGGCGCCGATCGGCCGTCACTACTCTAGATGCTGAATCTGCGTGCCGTCCGGAATCTTCACCGCAAATTCGTCCGCAGGCAGCTTCATGTCCGTGTGCACGTTCTCGACGGTCAGCGTGATCTGAATCCCTTCGAGCGGCCGCCGGATCACAACCTTCGACGGGAACTGCTTCCCGTTGAAGTCCCGGTACCCCGAGTAGCTCACTTGGCTTTCAAGATTCCCTTGTTCATCGTATAGGTCCTGGTTTGAGGGCAGCAGATCGTCGCGGTGGAACGTAATCACACGAACTGGCTTATCGCGCTTGCTGCCGTTCGTCGCATGCTTCGTAATGCTCAACACGTACTCGGGCATCAGCGTAAGATGTTTCTTCTCCGCGTCCTCAATCGTCTCGGTGTCGGAGATCTCCGCGTAGAAGTCTTCCGGATCGAGTCCGCGCACCATCATCGCGTCGAAGAAGAACCCAGGACGTAGATTCTCCATCTGCTTGTCCGATCTCTTGGTGAGCTTGTTTGGACCCTCGATGGCCTTGCTCTTGGGCGGAATCAGAATCGTGAAGCGCTTGCCATCGCTGGCCATGTCGAAAACCTTCACGGTCCCCAGCAGCTGGCCCACAACCCGCATCTGGCTCGGCTTTTGCATCACGATCCACCCATGCACCGATGGATAGTCCGTCGCTAGCCCTTCCTGCTGCTTCAGCAGCGTGGCACGCATGTCAACGGTTGCGGTCAGGTTCTGAAATTCATTCCAGCGGCTGTCGAGCTGCTCCACCAGCTCTTCAGGCGTCGCTGTCTCAACCTTCGCTGGCGGCTTAGGAACGGGCAAATGCCGCTTCATCGGTATGAGCCCGCATCCGCTCAAGGCCAGCGGCAATGCCAATGCGATATGCAGTCTCGTACAACGCCTCATCGTTGCCCCGCCTTCTTAATCGCGCGGCGGTAGCCCGAGACATTCTTCGTATGTTCTTCAAGCGTGGTCGAAAACAGCGACTTCCCTTGCGGATTCGCGCCCGCCGCCACGAAATAGAGATAATTCGTCTGCGGTGGATTCATCGCCGCCTTCAGCGACGGCACCCCTGGATTCGCAATCGGCCCTGGCGGCAATCCCGAATGAAGGTAGGTGTTATACGGCGTGTCCCGGCTCAAATCACTCTTGTAGATCGCTCCGCGCCACTGATCGCGCGCCTCAAGCCCGTAGATCACCGAGGGATCGGTCATCAGCGGCATGTGCTTCTCGAGCCGATTCTCAAAGACGCTGGCCACCAGCGGCCTCTCCGGCTGCAGAGCTGTCTCTCGTTCTACGAGCGATGCCAGTGTCACCACTCTATGTACGTTCTCGGTCAATCCAAGTTCCGTCGCGACCGTCCTGAACCGGCGCACCATGGTCGCTGCGATCCGCGTGGAGTTCGTCCGGCGAGGAAATTTGTACGTATCGGGAAAGAGATAGCCCTCCAGCGTCTTCGCCTGCGGATCAAGGTCAGCTACCAGTTCTGCGAGCTTGGGCTGTTGGTTCAGGAAATCTTCCTTCGAGGAGATACCGGCTTGCTGCAGCCGGTTAGCGACTTCAAATACCGTTGCCCCTTCGGGAACCGTCACAGATACGGTAAAAACCTCGCCTCGAGCAATCTGCTCATACACGGCGGTCAGCGGCATCGGATGATCGAACCTGTACTCGCCCGCCTTCAGCTTTCCGCGCCGAATCCAGCGCCACAGATCAAAAGCAAGCTGATTCCGAATGATGCCCGAAGCCTGCAGCTGCCGCGCAATATGGGTCGTCGAAGAACCGGTCTGAATCTCAACGAAAGTCTCGGTCGATGGACCGTACGGCGTGAAGATCGCCCATCCGGCCACTCCGGCCGCCACGAGTGCGATGAGAAAGAGCACCAGGAGGAACCCCGCCGCGCCGAGCCCTTTCCTTTTCCGTTTCCCTCGACTGCGGCTTGATGCCATCCTCTTCAGTACACCTCTGCAATAAGACGCGCTGCTAACCCTATTGGATTCTCAACCTTTCCTTATTCTAATTGTCCTGCCGGAAATCCTCGGATCGGGCTCCCCGGTTTAATCTGGACCCATGTCAGACCAGCCCCGCCCACCTCGCTATCTCGCGCTCGATGTCGGATCGAAGCGCATCGGAGTTGCTGTCTCTGACGAGCTTGGCCTCACGTCCCAACCAGTACTCACCCTCGAGCGCCGCCGCAACCCCCGCGAAGACCTCCGCTCGATCGCCCGACTCTGCCGACGTTTCGAAGTCGCAGGAATCGTTGTCGGAAATCCCCGCGGCGAAGATGGCCAGCTCACTCCACAGGCCCTAAAAATCCAGTCCTTTGCTCACGAGTTAGGCGAGCTGACGAAGCTTCCCATCCACCTCTGGGACGAGCGGCTCACCTCGCAGGAAGCCCACCAGATCCTCTACGAAGCTGGCCACGCTCGCCAGACCCACAGCCGTCTGGTAGACCAGGTCGCCGCGACCCTCATCCTGCAATCATTTCTGGATGAACTGCGCACCCGTCAACCCAAAGACAACTGACTGATCCAATGTTGTGTCATTCCGACCGGAGGTCGCCGCAGGCGGCCGTAGCGGAGGAACCTGCAGTTGCTGCTCGCGCTTTCGTCGCGGTGCATTTGGTTTTCGCTGAGCGACATGAAAGTGGCTGACGATGAAGTAAATGCCCGCTTACTCCCCACTTGCTGGAGCAGCGCCCGCCAGAAGAATCGGCGCAGTGGGCGTCTTCGACCCTGCTGCATCCTCCAGAGTCACTCCAAATGCCTTCGCCTTCACTCCCTGAGGAATCGATGGCAACAACACTGATCCGTTTCCGGCAACATCGGGCCTGAACACTCCGGCGGGGATCGGCGCCGAACCATCCGCCGGAATAACCCACAACTCGTATGCCTTGCCTGCAGGAACAGGCGCCAGATTGCTGGCCTGCAAAATCAGCCCGCCGCTCGAAGCAAGGTAAACAACGCGCCCCGTGGGAGCCGGCGGAGTTTTGGGCGCCGTCAGTACAATCTTCTGCGCCGTGGGAGCAGTCAGCACTTCGGCCACTTGTTTGTCGCG
>Ga0105240_10002318_pt1 | contig 30810 bp, 20 predicted proteins | sample KBSC54metaG_FD_80426 | JGI IMG/M metagenome (GOLD analysis project Ga0105240, IMG submission 80426) | Corn rhizosphere microbial communities from Kellogg Biological Station, Michigan, USA - KBS C5-4 metaG | ecosystem: Host-associated > Plants > Roots > Rhizosphere > Soil | place: Michigan, USA... | reverse complement strand
GTCGCCTCTGGCGATGTGGTGCACGATCGCGGGCTCGGCCAAGCCGGATGCGCGCAAGACAGGCCGCTGCAATTTAAAAAGCCGATTCGCTATAGAGAGTGCGGCATCGACCGCGCGCTTAAGACAGCGCGCCCGTTTTTGGCCGCGGGAATGCCCCTTCCCCGTGAGCCTTACTTGCCTCCTTACGTGAGGCCCCCGGCAGTTTTAACGCTGCCGGTTTTTTTTGGCCTCCGACTAGGCAAGCCTGCGAGCCTGGAAGTCGCCATGGGTGGAGCGAGCGCGCGTTCGCGGCCGAAGAGTCCACCGGCGCTGACCACGAGCCGTCCGATCAGTGGTGGTTGATTCGATATACTGAAACAGTATAAAATATTACTACTGGTAGTATGTCTACCGAAAATACCTACCACTCGTTGCACGAAGTGCCCCGAGTCGGACACGGAGTCAGTTCTCTTGAAGAGGAAGGGTCGGACCAAGCGGCTGAGCCCCGAACGGGAGCAGGAACTGTACAAGCGATATCGGCGCCAGTATCGCGTGCGCCGCAAGCATGGTGTGGCCGCGCTGTGCCGGGACTATAACCTCTCTCCCTCTGGTGTTCGGGCGTACGGTCGAACTCTTCCCAAAACGTTTGCAGCGCTGGATTCGGCACTGATCTCGCCTGGGAAGGCGGCCGAGGGCAAGGCGGGCCGCAAGCCTGCATTAAGCCCCCAACGCGCCGCGCGCTTGCGCCTGCGTTTGGCGGTGTACCTGCGTGTCATGCACAGGGATGGCCCTGCGGCGCTGCGCCGCGACTTCCGCCTCGGCCGAAGCGCACTCCGAGCCTACACTCGTAGGCTTCACAAACGCGATGTGCACTCGCAGGAGAGTGTTGAGCCGCGCTCGCCGACGCGCAACGTGCCGTCTACTCGCTCCTCCACAGCTTTGTACCACAGCTAGCCTGCACCACGGTGCGTGAGCTCAACAGCGGCCTGTCCACGCTATGGACGGCTGCTAGTTCCTGCGAAGTCTCCGACGAATTCGCTGACGACACGCCTGAGTCGCTCACGCATCCCTCTGATGGACGGTGAGCATCGGCGTGGTTTTGCGCAAAACGCATGAACTCAAACCGCGAGGTGCGTGAATTACATACACCGCGTTATGTCGCCATTGCAAGGCGCAGGGCAGGAGGACCTTGTGCGCAAAATAGGCGACAAACCTGTACATACTGATGGTATCAAATATAATACTTCCAGAAATTGGCCGCCAGTTACCTGCGGCAGATCCATCGAGGACATAGCGAGAATCCTTATGCTTTTCAACCACAGCTCCAGCGCCTCGCAGTGGGCGTTTTCGAGTGGTGAGATGATCATCGAGGCGGGGGATGGCGTGCTGGACATTGTCTACCCGAAGCCCGGCAAGCCACGCGCTCGTAAAGTCGTCTCCCGGTCTAACGCGAGGCCCACTGGAAAATTCCCCAGTTGGAAGATGAATCGACACATGCAGTGGGAATCCCTCCACGAGCGCAATGCGATGCGCCTGTTGGATGCGACGCCTGCCGTGCGCGCCTTCCACGAGCAGCCCTTGACCCTCCATTATGTGCTCCACGGTCAGCGTCACCTCCACTATCCAGACCTGCTCGTTCAAACGGATAAGGGCCAACAATTGTGGGAGATCAAACCTGCGGAGGAGGCGCGACGGGATGAGTTCGTCGAACGCACGCAATTGCTGTGTGCGTGCTTGCCCGCGCGGGGGTTTGACTATCGTTTAGTGGTTGCCGAACAGCTAGCCCAAGAGCCCCGATTGTCAAACGCAGTGACGCTGCTGAAGTTTGGCCGGCAACCGGTGGGCGACCTCGAGCGCGAACGAGTGCGTCAAATATTGCTAAGCGCGCCAGGCATTTCTTGGGCCGCGGCCAGCCACGGGGTGTTAGGTGCGCGCGGCCGTGCGGTACTGTGCCGGCTGGCACTGGAAGGTGTGTTGTATATCGACATGAATCGTAAACTGGATGGCACCACGGACTTCAAAACTCGTGATACCGAGTCGATCGAGTGTGAACTAGCGAGCCATACATCATGAGCACCTCTGCTTTTACACAACAGGCCATCGTTGAAATCGACGGTAAGCCCTATCAACTCAAACGCAAGTTTGAAAATGATGTGTGGCAGCTCGAAGACTGCCGCACTGGGCGCTTGAGTGAGCGAACGCAGGACGAGCTGCATCTACTGTTCGCGCAAACGAAACTGAAATTTCCATCAAGATCGGTCGCTGTAGGGGGCGAGGGTGCCACCGGGAAAGTACTCGCTGTTGCCGATAGCCCTCAGCTGTGGGAAGACGCCAAGGTGCGGCTGGCGTATGTCAAGGCCGCGGAAGGCATCCCCAGCAGCCGTGCGCGCCTTAACCCCGTCATTCAGGAAGTCTGGCAACGGATTCAAGCGCCCGCCCGGATGCCCAATGCGGCCACCGTGATGGACTGGAAGAGAAAATACCTGTGTGCCGGGCGCGGCATCAGGGTGTTGATCGAGAACCGCAGTGCCAAAGGCAACCGGAAGCCGCGCTTTCCGCAGGAAGTGCAGGAGTTTGTAGAAAGAGCGATCAACGAAAAGTTTCTCAAACTTGAGCGCGGGACGATGAAAGACACCTTAAGTCACGCGCAGTTTTTGACCATCCAAGCCAACAAGCTGCGTCCGCAGAAGGACCAGTTGCGGCTGCCCACGCGACGGCTGGTCGAAAGAACGATTCAAAGCAAGAATGCTTTCGACCGCTGCGCTGCGCGTTATGGGTGGGTCGAAGCGCGCAAGCGCTTCCGCAGCGTCACCTCGCATAAACTCACTAATGCGCCGCTGGAACGCGCTGAGATTGACCACACGTTGGTGAACGTGCTCGTGGTTGATGACCAGACGGGGCTGCCTCTGGGGCGGCCCTGGATCACCGCCTGCATCGATTGCCATACGCGCAACGTGTTGGGCATTTACATCAGCTTTACGCCGCCGAGTTACTTTACCGTAGCGCGCTGTCTGAGGCAGGCCGTGATGCCGAAGATTGCACTTCTGAAGCAGCATCCGGGGATCAAACGGCCCTGGAATGCCCACGGTATCATGGGTGCGCTCGTGGTGGACAACGGCACAGAGTTTCATAGCGTCGACCTGGAGAACCTCTGTCTTTCGTTGGGTATTGAGATTCTTTACGCCCCGCGCAAGACCCCTTGGTGTAAGGGCCAGATCGAGCGGTTTTTGAAAACCATTAATGAGGGCGTGACGAATAATGTCCCGGGCAAGACCTTTGCGAATATCCTCGAGCGTAACGACTACGATCCCACGAAACACGCTGTGGTGAGCTATTCGGTATTTAAGGAGGTGGTGTACCGCTGGATTGTCGATGTTTACCACCAGGAGCCCCATTCAGCCCTCGGCATGCCGCCTGCGGTGATGTGGGCGAACAGTATTGCGCCGGAGGATATTCTGGTGCCGGATGATCCGGTGCTATTGGATGCTATTTTGGGTAAAAGGGTACCGGGGGGGCGGCAACTCACTCATAAGGGTATCGAACTGCACGGGGGGCTGTTCTATAACTCGCGCGAGTTGGGCAAGCTGCGGGACGAACTGGGTGATAAGTTGAATGTCGAGGTCTGTGTGGATGAGGCAGACCTCGGGCAAGTAGTGGTGTTTTCACCCGATAAGCGTAGGATGTTTACGGTACCTGCGCTGCGTGCTGACTATGCTCGGGGGCTCTCGTCCTACCAGCATGCCATCATCAAGCGCTATGCCGCTGAGCAACTGAAGCAGTACTCCCCCGAAGGTTGGCTTGAGGCGAAGGCAGCCATTGCCGAGTTAATCAACGGTGAAATCCTGAAAAATAAGCGCAGGACCCACGCGAAGATTGCGCGTTACCTTGAGGATGGAACAACTGAGAAGACCCACCAGAAAGGCAAGACACCCGCGAAGCCGCCGGCGCAGGCACCGGAGCCGGTCGAGGTCATCGACGCACCGCCCATCGAGCCGGTGGCGACGGTGTTGCCAACACCCTCGCCCAGTCGCGTGAGCAAGGCGGGCCCCGTAGCCTCCGCAGGACCACAACCCGCCGCTGACCGTACCGCGCGTCGCAAGACGTTTACGCCGGTGTTGCGGGATCGAGCCTCGCGTAGCGATGCGTTTGAGATCAACTCGTAGTCAGGATCATGCAAGACATCAGCAAGATCGTCGAAAGAACGCTCGTCCCCCACACCGCTTTTGAAATCGCGGTGCGACGGCTGGAGCAATGTTTCCAGAAGGCGGATGGTGCCAGCGAGCCGGTCTGTATTGCCGTCGTGGGTGAGTCCCGGACGGGCAAAAGCCGGGTCTTGGAGGAATGCTCGAGCCGGCATTCCTCCCAGCGCGGGCCGGAGGGGCTGGCGATGCCGGTGCTCGGGGTCGAGACACCCGCAAAGCCGACGGTGAAGGGCCTGGTGACGCTGATGCTGCGGGAGGTTGGGGATCCGCTCTACTGGGCGGGCACCGAAATGGCGAAAACGATTCGGCTGCGGGCGCTGATGCGCAATACCGGCACGCGCATGGTGATTATCGATGAGTTCCAACACTTCTACGATAAGGGAACTGACAAGGTCATCCATGCCGTGGCGGATTGGCTCAAGGTCCTGGTGGACAAGTGCAAAGTAGCCCTCGTGGTGGCCGGTCTGCCCAGTTGTCGCGCGGTGTTGGATCAGAACGAGCAATTGGCGGGTCGTTTTCTGGCACCAATCATCATGCCGCGATTTAATTGGCAGGTCGATGATGAGCGTGAAGAATTCATCGGTATTCTGGGCGCCTTCACGCAATCCCTGCGGACGCAGTTTGATGTGCCCGAGTTGGATTGTGACGAGATGGCGTTTCGGATCTACTGTGCGACCGGCGGGTTAATGGGCTATCTGACGAAGTTGTTACGGCAGGCGGTATGGAATGCAGTAGACGAGGAGCGCGGTAGCATTTCGTTGGCGGACTTGGCGCGAGCTCATGAGGATGCGCTGTGGAGTCCGGCGGTGCTGCCCAATCTCCCTCGACCCTTTGATGGCGGCTTTAATCTGGGGCCCTCAGAGGATCTGTTGCAGAAAATCCGCCGGCTCGGCACACCGACTGAGCCGGTCCAGGAGACAGTACCGCGAAATCTCCCAAGGGCCCGTTCGCCCAGGATCGGCGAAGTGTTGTGCGCGAGTTAGGCGAACTACAAAAAGGGCGCGCTGCGAGCACCGTGTCTTTATTGGCGCGCACGCCGCGGCCCTTCCCAACGGAGAGTCTCTTCGGCTACGTGTTACGCGTCGCGGAGCAGAACGGGTATCACACGCCTCATTACCTGATGCGCTTGGCGCAGATCGCCCACCATCAACAACAGGCACCCAGCTTCGCCGCGGAGAAGTTTGCCCGCATTCTCGGGTTCGATGCCGAGCGATTGCGCCCCATTGCGTACCAGGCGCACGCAGGGAAATCGCATCAGTTTAAGATTTTGGACCACCCCCTCGGCCACGGATTTAACCGCGGGCCGCTTAGATTGCGCGCCCCGGCCTTTTGTGTCCGCTGCGTCGCGCAGCGAGGCTATATCGATGCCTTCTGGGATCTGAGCGTCGCCATCGGATGCCCCGAACATCGCTGTCAGGTTTTGACCCACTGCCCGCACTGTCGCAGCCCTCTGCGGGGTTTCAGGCCAGGACTGCTCACGTGCCGCTGCGGAGCTTCGCTGAGCGATGCGCACACCGATGCGTTGGATACTCCAACCACCGAACTGATGGGGGTGTTGCAGGCAAAGCTTCATCGGTCTCCCCTAGCAGAGGTGGCCAACTCCTCCGGCTTTCCACTGCCATTCCTGCAGGAGATCCCTCTATGGGCAATGATCCAAATGCTCCAGGCGCTTGAGGTTATCGGGGCCGAGGAATGGACTGGGAGAGCAGAGGAGGGGAGTGCGCATCAGCAGTGTGCCGGGGTGATGGGTCTCAGGGCCGCGATCTCGGCCCTCGCCGAGTGGCCGCTGGGCTATGAGCGGTTTCTGGCGAAGTCGGGGGTCCGCTTGATTAATGAGGACGGGCCGGCGCGATTGCGGACCTTGTTTGCGCAACTGCATGGGGGCGTATTCAAATACCGAGTGCTGCATGCTTACATTCGTCCCCTGCATGAGGCGTTTGTTCAGTTTGGATTGGGGCATTCAGCGGCCGTGGCGGCTGACCCTCGACCACGAAGGGGGGTGAATGGCAGCTCGCCCGCTTGCGTTGCGCCCAAGCTGCCTTATGCGCAGTGGTGCGCCCAACTTGCGCAGAGTTTTGATCGCCTGGCTACGAATCAGTTAGCGACGACGCAGCAGCTCGAGGCGGGCACATTCCGCAAAGCCAGGGCGCGACGCCGGCTCCCGATGGATGCGCTGCGTGGGTTGATTGACGGGGCACCATCTCGACGCAACCCCGCCGGGGCGTAAAGGTGACCCTCACGCCCTGCGCCGATCGGATCGCGTGATCCTCGTTCGGGGATCACGCCGGTCGATACCCAGACACGCCGACCTTGAGTGAGCGCTAGCGCGGCGACGATGCGGGTCCGACTGGTCAAGCTCAGCTCAATGGCGATCCTCGCTTGTCGAGGCTCATTCCCCTGGCGCAACTCACTACCGCTTTGCGCCGCTAAATCAGCGTCGCTATAGGCAGCATGAAATTGCTTGCATCCCAGCCCCGTGGCTGGGCGGCGTTTTGCGGCTATCTCGCGCTGCCGTTATCTCTCACGGGTGTTGCCATTCAGGCGTTCAACACACCGTATACACGCTACACGTTCGTGCTGTTCCTCGTTGCGGCAGTGCTATGGCTTATGAATGCGTTGCTGACGCTGAATTGTCCGATGGCGATTCTGCAGCTCGTGCTGATCTTTCTGGATGCCATTGCGGTGTGGCGCTGGTTCTAAGGCTGCCGGGGCGTGACCCGCGGAGCCGGTTCTTACCGGCCACGTGCGCCTGCGCGTCGGCAAGGCAGCAGCCGGGAGCAGTGTGGGGCGCCACAAAAGCGACGACTTTGGCCGCATAGGCGGTGACTTCTCACCCCATATCCGACGACCTCAAACCCCAGTCAGAACAACGAGGTACAAATCGTATGTGCACGTAAGCGGCGGCAACGCTTTTTCCGGGATCTCAACAGGCCGCGCGAGTGCCGGTCCTTGTCTGTCAGGGGACGCCAACGCCCTCCACCGCTGCCGACATTGAGCAACGCGTGCCGGCGTTCGGGAGATGAGTTACTTGCCGTAGGTCGAGGTGTTGCCCACCGGCATAGGGATCACCGCAGTAGCTCGCGCAGCCATCCCGCGTACTCCGAGGCCGCTGACACGGACCACTACACCATGACGGTGCCCGAGCGAGCAGAATGGCGCAGTCGGGACGAGCTGCCCCTTGACCCAGTATGAGGCGCGGTCTGCTCGTCTACCTTCGGTGCCTGAGGGGTCTCTTCCCCGGGCCGGTAGTGTCCGGGCCGGCAGCCGGGGGGCTGTGAATACGCCTTAGCCCTAGGCCAGCTCGTGCGGCGTGCCGATCGGGCGGAACCGGCCCTCATCGACAGAATCGGATTGGGGCGCTGGGGTCGTTTTCGGCAGCTCCAAGGCGACTGACTCACCTCGCTCGACGGCTTCCTTGAGACACAGTGCGGCGGAGACCAGGTGCTGGCGCACTTCAGAAACATTCAGTTTGACGCCCGCAGCGGCCATCCGCGTCACGATCTCCCGAGGGGTGAGACCCTCCCAGGTGTACAAAGTAAAGACCATCCGGGATCTCGCAGGCAGTTTTAGTATCTCGGTACGCAGCGTCGCGCCAACACATTCCGCTTCAGATGAACCGGATGGCGGATCCTCTTTTTTCATGACTGCAGAGTATCTCTGGTCGACACGGCATTCAAAGGGGTGCGCTCACAGTTGGAAGAGGACTCGTGTTGGAGAAACGCTTCCTGCGCGACGGCTCCATGCCTGCGAACTCCCGTGGAGGAGGGTGTTGGGCAGGTTCGGAGCAATGGCTCAATTCCCAGGGTGGACTTGGGGCCAATGCGCTATGCAGCAACGCAGGGGCGGTCCCCTTCTATCGTCGGGAGCTCAGGCCGCGACTGGCGGGGCGGTCGAGTGCAGAAAGAGCGGGCTGTGAACCGCGAGATCAGGAGATCAGAAAAAATCGTCCGTGGTCGAAGGCAAGTCGTTGGTGGTTCCCCAGGCCGCCAGATTCCGGCTCGCCCGGTCCGACTGTTCCTCCCATATGCTATCGAGAATGGGAACGTCGCCGGAGGCGCGGATCCTTATGCCTGGAATCGCGGCTACCACGAGAAGCACAAACACCACCAGGGAGGGGAGCCAACCCCAATGTAAGGCGCCTTGTTTGGCGTCCTCGAAGGTCATGGCGCTATCGCCCTGGACCCAGAGCGCTGTGGTGAGCGCATAGCCAACCGCCAGAGATAGCGGCACGAAGCCCAGGATTCGAAATTTGTACTTGGTCCAGATGGTTTGCATAACCGCACCTCGGGGAATGTCTCCCCTCCCGCGTTGTACCGTATACCCTCCGGCGGCATCGGGGGTCCAGCCCCATTTGCCGACCTTTTGCACAGAAATCGCTTCGAGTGATGAGCCCTTAACTTATTCGAGGTTTTCCCTCTATTTTTACAGCCCCCTAGGGCCCGCCGCGTGCCCAGTCGCCCACCGTAGCGTTGCGACAAAGCGGCCGCGAGCTCACCGGGGTCTCGAGGCAAGCGTCGCTACCGCCTCGGACAAAGCGGGAATCGGACAGCTCGGGCGAACCCGACCCGAGCAATCGATGCTGGCACTCCGGGGCAGCGGGAGTTGGAGATGTTCAGACACTCACCTTATCGAGGTGTCTGCAAGCCCGGGCCACTCGCACTGACAGTCTACGGGCGCTCTGGCCCTAGGAAAACCATGGATTGTCGTCGTGACGGAGTGTCAGGTAAGGCTACGTTTGAAATGATGCTGAGGACTGCGAATAGCCCGCCCCACCAGCGGCGAGAACGCTGCCTTGCGAAGAGGACTTGTGCGTGGGTGTCGAGGCTCGTACAGTGGAATACCACTAAAACAGGGATACGGACCGCGTCGCGCATAGCTGCGGACAAGTCCAGGGGTGCTCAACGGTGTGGATGCCATTCGTTAGGAAATTTCGTGGGGCCAAGGGGTCGTCCGGGAGCGAGCCTTCGCGGACGGATAGCGCGGAATCGGCTCCCAGCGCGGGGTCGGCGTTGGACGCGCAGAACGATATTCTCGTCGAGTTGATCAAACAGTTGCGGCCGAAGTTGCGCATCGTTCTCGTGAAAGTTTACGTGGAGCGCAAGACTCGGCAAGCCGTCGCTGATGAGCTCAGGATATCGAGAAAGCGGCTAGATCAGCGGCTCACCCGTGCGCTGCGCTGCTTGCGTGTAGGGGCGGAGGCTCGTGGCATCAACCTGTTGCCCGAACCTGCCGCGCCTGTAGCCGCAAAACGGGCTGCCTAGAAAAAGCGCCCTCGCCTTACCGTGGCCACCGGGCGCCGAGGGTGTGAGGACCCGAACGGCACGAGGTGGCGGGCAACGGAGATACGGGAGATAGGGACCGAGGCTATAAATGCACCATACCGGTCGACCGTACCCCCGTTGCCGCCAGACTGGAATGTTACAACGACCGCGGCGTTCCTATGATCACTGCGGTTGGCAACACACTCATGTTCTGTCCGCTCCAGGGAATCGCTCCCTGCCGAGGCCGGTCAAATCCTGCAGTTCTATGTTCTCGTCTCCGGTTTTGTAAATCCGCGCATCGCTGCTCGAATCTACAAAACATTCGTACAACGTGCTGGTGGCCGCATTGAAGCTGCCTATGTGAGTGAGCGGGGAGTTATGAGCCGTAGAGCTCGCAGTCGCGAGCCGATCCTGCGCACACTGTTCCGTTTGCACTCCTGAGCAACGTGTGTCGTTTGAGCTTGCTAAATAATTTCACGACCGACCGGCAGATACAAGAGAGCGCTTTTAATTTATGAGACGCCGGTCCGTATTACGCCTCGAGTGAAATACATACAGTGGACGTCGAGCTTTGTGAGCTGCGCTGCTCGGCTGCCGCTCAACAAAAATTCAAAAGAAGTGTGATGAAGGTTTAGGCGGTGTGCGTCTTACAGCCGTATCGGGGTTTTCGGGCACCGTAGCTCCACAGTGTTGCTGTGGGTGAGCAGCTGCTAGGTGAGTGGGTTGCGAACTCACAGCGACTGACAACTTGATCGGTGACTCCCCTCGCAGTCTGCAGACACTTTGTCCTAGAAGCGTGATCGCCCCGGAAGCCCCAAAACCACTTTGTATAACCGTGCTTTGATTGTTGAAAAGGAACTCTAGATGGACCCAAATACTGTTGCGATTGACACGAGACTGGAAACGGACTCCCAAAGAGGCGTGAGAAAGCGCGTCATGGGAGAACATCTGTCGTTACTGGTGCGCCGGCCCATTCTGACGGTGGTGGTAGGGGCGCTGTCGGTGTTGGCCAGCACAGCCGTGCTGCTGATCACAACTACAACGCCGGCAGACGCGATGGCGTTCGGTGAGCAAACAGCCCCCGCCTCGCCTTCGCAAACGGCGGATCCCGTTACCGCGGCCTCGACCGAGGGACATCGGGACCCGCTCGTTTACCATGGTCGGGCGTTGACTGCCGTTATCGCGGAGATCCAGCCGTATATCCCACGACGAATTGTTGTTCTCCCTGCAACTGGAGAGCTGTACTACAGCGGCTTAGTCAAGCCAGAGGACGTGGAGGCCTGGGTCCGGGACTTGCCTTCGATCTACCCCGTCGAGGTCATCGACTGTCGAGCGTCCGCACAACGCGGTGAGGTGCCGGAGTGCACCGATCCGCAACGCCTCGTGATCCGACCGAGCCATCCTTCGCAACCGTAGGCGAACGGGGATCGATCCCCGGCTCGCTTGTCACAGCCGGGGATCAGATCGCTGGCACGAGCTTCTTTTTTAACTCCCCTCATGTAGCGGCTCGTTGACCCTCGAGAGCGATGCCTGATCGCATCGCCTTTTGCTGCAGCCGCGATTTTGCGCGGAGTTGCGGGCTGCCGTTAGTGCGGATATATAACTGTCCGCATCGACGGATTGAGACGCATATCAGGAGGAGCATGGCCGAAGCAATCGAAGCTGAAGGCACCGCAGAGCTCGGCGATAACGTGCCAACCGCGCCGCCGGTGGGGTGGGCTGTCGGCCAACTCGAACTCCATGTCAGCGACCAAATCTCTGAAGATGAGATGTTCGCGCGAGCTGCCTATTTCCCAGGGCCCACGCAGAGCCTAACGAGCGAGGACTTCGATTCGCGCAGTGTGCATATTGTCTTCAGACATGGAAACTCGATTGCCGCCTATATCCGGCTCACCGAGGGTCCGCCAGGCGTTTTTCGGACCTGGAGCCGTGGCGCCGCAATGCTCACCGAAGGCCCCGATGTTGCGGATTTGAGCCGCTGTTTTGTGCATCATCGGTATCGTCGCCTTGAGCTCCTGCGGGCCGTCTATTTGGCGGGGCTTCTGGAAGCCTCTCAGCGCTCAATGCGGTTGGTCAACACGGTGTATACGCCGGGACGCTATTTGGCAGGGACCTTGCGCGACATCGGCTTTGCGAATTCCAGCAATGAGTGCACTTCCTTTGAACCCAATGGCAATACACGAATTTGCCAGCCCATGACCTGTGACCTGTTGGCCTCTCGAGCTTTGCGGGCCGACCAGTGGGAGCGATGCGAGCGGCACTTGGCTTCAAACGGCTTTACTATCGGACTGCGGCATGAGCGGTTTCAGCGGCAGCCCCAGGCGGGCGTTGAACGCGCAGACTGCACCGCTGGAGCGGCCGTCGCGTCCTGAGCCGATTCAAAGCCGGGCGCGACCCGATCACCCCGATCTCATCATTCCGCGACTACGTGACCTGCTCAGTGGGGCTGCTGCTGGCGTCCACTCTCAAATTACGCGGGCGAGTTGGAAAAGGATCTACTGGATGGACTGTATGGGGCTTATGCTGCGCGACTCGGGGCTGTCTCCGCCTGGCGGCATCCATCGGGCATCGATGTGGCATCGCGGTCTAGTTCCGACCTTGCGTACAATAATCGCGCTTCCAAAGCCGTGACCTGTCTGTTGATGATCCCCACGTCTTCCCCAAGGGCGTACCTACCCTGAGGACCTGCAGCTTCAGCTCGACTCAGGAGTTCTTTGGCCTCTTTCAATAGCTCCAGCGCCGCGTTAATCCTTCTCCTGGATACACTTTCCATGCAGTCTCCTGTCAACAGTTCGTTAGAAGTACAAAACAACGGATGCTTGACTGCTGCTCTTCCTTTTGCACGATGTTACCAACGTCATCTCTCGATCGCATGATGCACCTGCGGCCAATTCTCAGTTCCGGGATGCCTAGAACCAGGACATACGTACATCAGTGCGCCCGCAGGGAGCCCCTTGCAAATCAACGTGCCTGAAATGTGACATAGGATCCACTCGGAACCCCTCCGTCGACTCCATCACGAGTCCATCAGGAATTCGGTACTCGCCGTCGATTCAGGTGTTCGGTCACAGACCGTGATGGATTGATTCACTACTCTGCTGATTTACTACTCTAAGGTAGCGCTAATAACTCACGTCATGGGACGCTGTCTTTGTATCGCTGTTAAGTTATCTTCCCCTAACGAGCGATTTCAGGTCACCAGCGAAGCTGGCGAGGTGTTATATGAATGTACCTCGAACTTTCGCCGGTTCAATCCCTTGTGGACGCTGACCCGCGACGGCACTCAAGTCGCCGAGTTTCGGCGGGCAATATTATCCTGGGCTCCAACCTGGAAAGTCACTTCCGTTTACGGAGATTATCGGCTGCGGCAGAAGCTCAGTGTTTTACGGCGAGTCATCGTGCAAGGCGGGAGCTTCGATGGGGCCGAGCTGACCGGCACTTTGTTAAACATGGACTTCAACGTTACCTTCCGTGAGGGGAAGATTGCGCGGGCGCAACGCAGGTTGTTTCTCGATCGAGCCCGGACCTTTATCGACCTTGTAGAGGAAACTCCCGAAGCCGAAATTCTGACCGTGGTGTTAATGGCGAATCACCTCGTTGAACAAACTAGGGAGGGTACCGAGGAAGGATTCACTCACAATCAAGAAGCGATGTAACTCTCCTGCAGCCCGAGTCGAGACCGAACGACGGCGTTTCGGAATGCTTGCAGACTCACTGCCGCCTCGGTATATAGCGAGCGAACCGGGACAGGCCGCCGCTGCGGGTTCCCGATATAAGCTTTGGCTGACTGCCCGTATTTTGTCTGTGTCAATTGGCCCAAGGTACCCGATCTAAGCGGCGAAAACGTGCATCTCGAGCTGCAGTGGGCATCTGCTCGTATATTTCGAACTACTAACAGTTATCCCCCGTTTTCGTACCTCGAACACTCTTAAGTATCTAGTTACGGGAACACTCGATAGAGACTGTGACACAGACCAATTTGGATCGGGATGTGGGGGGAGACGAGGGCCTATCGGTCGCACCGGAGCGGCATTTCCCACGGGTTTTGCGGTACTTGCTGCGACGGCTACCGCCCGCGGACGCTCACGATGTGGCGCAGGAGGTCTTCGTTCGATATTTAAGTAGAAGAGACCCGGAGGTCATACGCGACCCTGAAACATACCTCATATCTGTAGCAAACAACGTATTGAATGGCTTTCACCGGACAGGGAGACTCGTTACCTACGATTCTGCTCTGCTGGATCGATGCACGGAGGATATCGGCGATACCGGTATGCGGCCGCTCGAGGAGGAGATGGATTTCAATCAGCGCATCACGGATATTGAGGCGGCCTGCTCGGAGCTGCCCTATCATTACCGACGAGCGTTAGTTCTCAAATTGCGAGATGAGTGTTCCAAGGGCGAGATCGCGGACCTGCTGGGACTTACCGTGAGTACAGTACGCACGTACTTACGCAAGGCACTCGCGCATTGCCGACTGGTGTACGACTACTACGGCGAACGAGATTGAGTGTTACGCGGTGACCACCTTTGATCCAGAGCGCAACGCCGTACGAGATGAGGCAGCGAATTGGTGCTTACGCCTCTCACGGGATAGGTCACCTAAGTGTTGCAAAGAGTTCGACGCGTGGTTGCGTGCCTCGTCGTCTCACATGCTCGAATATCTTTACGCTCTTGGCGCGTACGAAGACCTTCGAGAGAGAGCCAAGTCCGGCGGGTTAGATTTCTTGTTGGAAGGGGGAGATGACCATACTAACGTCATCTCTCTCCTCACCGAGCCGGGCCCAGGCAAGCTGCTCCGTACGGCGGAAGTTTCGAGTGGGCTCTTGACGAGAACGCCCGAGGTATCGCCCGGGGGTCGGGGCGGGCGATCGATGAGTAAAGCGCGTTTTGCTTGGCCCGCGTGGCGCCCGGTGGCGATCTGTTCAGGAACGCTGCTCCTCACTGTGGGGTTGGCTCTCCACTTCATGCATCGCCCGGTTTCCTACACGATTAAGACCGGAATCGAGCAGCACTCCATTACTCTGCCCGACGAAACCGAAATGACGTTGAATGTCGATACGGTCGCGACGGTCAGCTTTTCAGATCGAGAACGGGTGGTGCGCCTGGTGAGCGGAGACGCATACTTTGTCGTTGCGCCGGATAGTCGGCGATTCAGGATCCTCGCTGGTCGCGCGACTGTGCGGGCTGGCGGGGCGCAACCGGTTGTCGACCGCCCACACAGTAATATGAAGGCGACCGTTGCGGTACTGGACGGGCATGTCACCGTATCATCCAGAAGTAACACCGCGCCAGGTGATACCTCTGACGATAACGAGTTTGCCGTCATCACCGCGCCATCCGGGCAGAACACGATGCTCAGCGTGAGTGTGAGCGGAACGGACTTATTGGAGAAATCCGAGAATCGCAACACGAGCGAGCTGGCGGCAGTGCCAGATCTTAAACGTTCGCTATGTTGGCCCGCGGATCCGGTTGAATTTCGCCACATATCGCTGGGGAGCCTCATTCGCGCAATGAACCGATGCAGTCCGCGGCAGGTTCACCTCGCGGATGAAGCGATTGCGTCGCGCCAGTTCTCGGGGACAGCCTCCCTCGAGCATCCCGAGTGGCTGATGCATGTTCTGCAGAATGACCCCTCAGTTGCGCTGGAGAAGGACCCAACGGGGTTTGTGATTCGAAGTAAGCCCGACGCCTCCACAAGTGGCCTCTATCCCTAGCTAAGGAATGCACTCGGTCGTCCTGGGCTGTCTGTCTATTGATGAGTTGACTTGGGAAATTTCAGCGCCGTAGCGGGCGCAGCGTAATAACGCGCCTACCGATTTTGTGACCCTCCTCGATGGCGTTGCGCCGCTTACCGCGATTATCCATCCGGCCAGATAGCGCACACCGCTGAATCCCATGTTAGCCGGTTATCACGAGCGGCGAGCGTAGTCGTACCCATAGGTACGGTTATGTGTGACATCGAGAAATCCCGGCTACGCGTCAGATGGATAAATTGTTAGTTTGCACCACAAAAGGTTGTCCCCCTTTTTTCTCCATAACTGCTCTTAGTTATTAGAAGGAGATTCATAACACAGCAATGTGACTCAGACAGACACGGAACAAACAACGCCCGCTAAGAGCGGGGTGCCCCAGCTTCAAGAACAAGAGCCCGCAAGAGGAATTTGGGGCATCAGGGGGCTGCCGCGCATTCTGATAAGAGACAATGGAGCGCTGCTGGATCGGGTGCTGAGCGTTGATCGCTACAGGCGCAAAAAATGGTTTAAAGAAGACAAGCTGAAAGTCCTGCTCGACATGAATGGCGAGCCCAAGCCGAAGTCCAGCGTGGAATATCTGCGAGCCGCGCACTGGGTCTCAACCACTCGTTTCATGTGTCTGGGGCACTGTTACGCCGATCTACGCAAGCACGAGCGGTTAATTGGCGCGGAGTTTTCCCTAGAAATCAACATTCTGGTGAGGTATTTCAAGTACCCGGAAATTGACTATCCGTCGTTGCAGTTAGATCGAAATGTCGTAGAAGCGGCACTGCAAGACCATGTCAAGGCGCCCGTCGCACTGAAGATCCTGGGCGAGGCGATTGAAAACACCGTCGAGACGTTTCAATCCTGTTGGATGATCTGGCCGACTATCTACGGCCATCTTAAGCGCTGGAAGGATTCGGATTTCGATGATCGCGATCGAGCCGCGGCGATCCTGGGACTGTTTCTCCTGACGACCATATCCCAGAGCATGGCGCCGGTGCAGCTCGCGGCACTAATCCTGCCGGAGATCGTGGAGGAATTCGAGGAGGTGCGCGACCACGGCGACGACAACGAAGAACAAGAAGACCAGGACGACGACGGAGAGGAGGATGACGAGGGCGAAGAGGCAGAGATCAGCACGCCCCCAGCCACAACGCACACACACGTTGCGACTCCGACTGAAACTCAAGAGCCGCAGACGCGGAATTCGCACGTTAAGGGATTACCGCGCATTCTGACTCGTGACCGCTGCGCACTCTTACAAAAGGTGGTGCGAGTGACGCGCAAAGTTCGCAAGGCGTGGTTTGCGGCGGATTTCATGGGCAGTTTGATCGCTTACAACGGTGATCCCAAGCCCAGGTCCTGCGTGGAGCATGTGCAGGCCCTTTACGCTCATTCGCTCTCTCGGATGAGCATGATCATGCGGCTCTACGTTGAGATAAAGCGAACTCCGGAGGAGATCGAGCGCAGTCGGTGCCTGGACTGGCTCATTTTAAGGGACTACTTCGACTTTCCACGGATCGACTACATCCGTGCCAAGTTGGATCGTGAACTCCTCGAAGCCACTCTGACGGACCATGCCCACGCACAGACCGCACTACAACTCCTAAACGCGGCGATTGAGCGTACTACCGATGCGGTGCTGGGCTGTTGGATGATCTGGCTCTTCATCCACCCCGACCTGGTGCAGTGGGCGTCTCTCGATGAAGACAGACGCGAGGCGGTCATTCTAGGGATTTTCGTGCTGGTCACGATTTCCGAGAGCGTTTATCCGATAGAGATGGCGCGACTGTTCGCGCCGGAGATCGGCGCTGAGTTCGCGGACATGCACACGGTCTATAGCGCACGTAGGGAAAATCCGCCCAAGGTCGTAGACGAGTTGTGCGAGTCGCAGGCACTCGCTGAATCCCACGATGCTGATGCTGATGAAGACGAACAGGGAGGCGAACCTGCGACGCCTTCTAGCGTAGAGAGGGCAGTCGACCAGCTTCTCCACCGCGACGCGCCGGCCGGTTTAAGCGACGAGGAGCGAACGCGCTGGCTTGACCGAGTGGAACGGTCACTGGGGGAGCCTTCGCTGGAAGGCCCACGTCGACGTCGGAGCCGTACGAGGTACATGCCGACTTCCGATGTACCTGAAGTCGAGTCCACTGTGTCCGCCGCGCAAATGCACGCTCGTCTGCAGACTCTAGTCAAGAAGCACGGCGCTATCTGGTTAGAGCCGGCACTGCCGGTGGGAAAGGAGGTGTGGCGGATCCCGGAAGCTGGCGCGGAGGGTCGTAAACAGCGGGGAGACGCGCTCAAACGGACCACTGCGCTACTTGAGCGACTTGATGGACTGGGAGCCGATGATCCTCAGCGTGCCACATTGCAGGGCGAAATCGTCGAGCTCGTTACTCGAGGCAGCCCGATAGATCAACAAGCGGGCAACTCTGGTCCCGGTGAGGGCTGTGCGGGTACGGGTCAGAAGGGAGGCGCCACCGGGGCCGGTGGAGCGTGCTCTAGCACGAACCCGGGTGAAGGGCCGAAGGGCCCTGGGTCCGCTGGCACGAACTCTGAGGAACGAGCGGGTACGTCGGTGTCCTCGGATGCGAGCGCGGGCGAACACGCAGAGGGATCCGGGCCCACTGGCTCGAACGCCCACGAACAAACAGGCACATCGAAATCCGCCATAACGGGGACCGCTGATCGTTCGGATCCCCCCTCGGCCAGTGAGTCATCGGGTCTCGCGCGAGATGGAGCGGCCCTCCCGCTCGCGCCGGATCTCCGCGCCTTGCCTAGACTGCCACCGACCGAGCGTGGCCTGAGTCCCGCGGTCGCGGCCACGGCATTTCTGCAGAGCGCAGCCGGTGAGGAGTATGCCGGGCGCCAGGCTGATCTGATGTGGGCGTTGGCGGGCGACGGCCAGCTTCTCAGTGCCTACTGGTGTGCACAGTCTTGGGCGACCGATGCGGGCTGGCGCGACCTACCTGCTGCGCAGCTCTGCAAAGCCGCTGCGCTGGCACCCTTCGTGTTTGATGACAGTTGCGCTGCCGCCGTTGCGTACCAGGACGTACTCTTAGAGCTGACTTTCGCAGATGCCCAGGCGCTATTTGAACAACGCCGAGCACCTGGGTTGTACGCGCTGGGTCTGGCGGCGAGCCTGCAAGCATCGCTTTTCTTTTCGGCCTCAGGTGCGGCGTGGATTCTGAGAATCAGCAATCACGGTTTGCCGCCTGAGCTCAGTCGCTTACTCCACACAATTGCCGCCCTCAGCGAGCAGGCCATCCAGTGCACCCTCGGCGATTTTGTCCCGGACCAGTCGGGTGTCACGGAGGATTCGCGCTATCGACAAGACCGGGTGCGGCCGATTGTGGAAGGGATGGTCGCGCAATTGCCGGTGGCGCTCGACTACCTGCAACGGGCCACACAAGCGGCGATCACTCTGGAGGATGAGGCGGGTTGCCGGGTGGCCACTGTCGCCCTAGAGGCATTGAACGCCACGCTCGCCGGGAGCAAACGTACGCCGTGGGATAGCCGAGACCTCGACGAGTGGCTGCGGCTGCCGCGCCTGTTGGCCGATGAGCATGCAGGCCGGGAGGGTGCGCCCTCGGTGGCTCAGTCGATCGCACAGGCCATTGCTTCGGGGCCGGATCACGTGAGCTATGCCGCCGTGGCGCGCCAGGCACTGACCACGGGCAATCTGCCACGCGCACGAGCCCTGTTGTTTGAATTGGAACGGACTCACTCCGAAGAACCCTGCACCCAGGATCTACGCAGCTTTGTGGACGAGCGGCGCCGGCTCGCACGCAATCGGGGAGATCGAGAGCAAACGCTTCGATCACAACTGAGCGAAGCACTCGGTGCGCGCTGGATCACTCCTCAGGACCATCAGACCTATCTCGCGCAACTCGACAAATTGGCGGCGCGCAGGGAAGACGGCGATTACGCCGCTCAACTGGCAGAGCTGAGTTCCATTGGCCGGGCGCTCGAGGGGCACCGCCGAGCGCGGTTAAGTGAGCTCCGAGAGTCTGCGCCTTCAGAACTGCACCACCATCGCATTATCCGCACCAGTTTGTCGCCGCTCACGGTGGGGGATGAGCGGCGGATGGCTGTGTCGGACCCTCCACGGGGCAGAGTAATAGATGAGGTAGACGGGGCAGAGGGAGGCGGTTCGGAACAACGCGCCACCCTGACCCCCTCTGTCAGTCTGGTGTTTGGTTTGCCAGCGTCCGGTATTGACCAGTTGGCAAAAGCCCTAGAGTCGCTTCCGCCCTCCGGACGCGAAGGCACCGGGAATGGCCGCTCCCGGGTCGTGTCTATTGACAAGGTTCGATCGCTGCACGCGCTGCGACAGCGTACGCGGGAGTTAGCCCTCGACAAGGCAGAGCCACTGACATTGCTGATCGACATGCCCGCGCCGGTGGACGACCCCACCCTGCAGTGGGAGATCTGCGAATACGTCTACAGGTTGAGCCTGCGGTCGTGGCGCGGCTCACTGCGAGTGGTGTTGACCCTCGGCCCGGCGGCAACATGGCAATGGCTCACGACGGGCGGTGCTGTGCGCGAGACGCCTCTAGTCACGCTGCCCCTGGTTCCGTGGACCCCGGGTGCACTGCGGGCGCTACTGTCGGAGCTGTCGCTCCCGGCGGGTGCGACCCACGTCGACTTGCTGCGGCGGCTGACCGGAGGGTGGCAGATGTTTCTGCAGCCTCTCGTGCGTACGGTGCACAGTAGCCCGGGGCTTAACGGGTCGAACACCTTCAACCTTGAGGCGGCGCTGGCTCGCGACCGAGAATCCCTGGCCTGCCTCGACGCTGACGGGGCTCGGCGAGCGCTGCGCGCGTTTGGGCTGTTTGATGTTCCGCACCTGTATGCCATCGGCGCCAAACTCGTCAGTGAGCAACTGCACACGGGGTTTGATTCGGAGCTGCTGTCCCTGGTGCTCGAGGAGTATCCAGCCTGCCGCGAGATTGCGGCTGACGTGCTGGTGGAATGGGGTCTGCGGCTGCGGGTCTTGAGTGCTGACCCCGAGACCGGGCTGTTGCACCTCGATCCAACGGTTGCGACGCTGATCGAGCGCGCAGCGATGCCGTCCAACGGTCACGAAGCGCTTGCAGCGCCTAGCGGCGTCGTGATGCCACGCACGAGTTGGTGCGAACTTCTCGTGGATCGATTGCCCAATTCCATCGTCGCGCCTCGATTGTTCTCCGGGGAGCGTCCAGTGCGTCTGGATGGCGAGCCCCATACGATCGGACCACGGATCGCAGAAGCGTGCGTGTTGTTTTGTCAGGCGATCCAGCGGAATCAGGAAGCGGCCGTCTTTTCGACGCGACCGGACCGGATCGATGTACTGGGTGTGCTGATCGGCCTGTACTCCGCATGGCACGCGGCGCTATCCGGCCACTGCGTTCCTGGAAGTTGGGGAACGCGGGGGGAACTGGAGACCGAGCGCGATATCTGGGTGTTGAGCAGCGGCGTCTCTTGGCTTCGGCGGGCTCTTGTCACCCGTCTGAAGATGGGCAACCGTCCACTCACCGACAAAATGAGCTGCGCCTGGTACGCGCACCGGGGCGGCAAACCGACGATCGCGCGTGTCGGGGAAGCACACCTGCCCTCGGTCTACCTGTTTGGGCCTGATGCGGTGCTGAAAGGGACTCTTGCGACGCTGCTCGAGGGAGCGGCCCGGCCGTTCGCGGTGTTGGTGGATGGGGTCAGCTTGGGTGAGAGCCGCGAGCTGGCGCGGCTGATTCAGCGACTGCGTCATTTGAGCTCTGGTGCTCCCATCCTGATGCTCGGCTCAGTGGGTGATGAGGTCGCCATCAAGGAGGCACGACACTCACAGATGCCTGTGTGGGTCTTACGGGCCGGCGATGCAGCGCGCCTGAATCAATTGAGCGCCGAGCGGGGGTTGGAGACCAGCTCATTGGTGAGTGCACGCTTTGGCGGCGCGGATCTAGCGAGCTCACGGGTCACTCAGAGCGTGAAGGTAGAACCCGAGGTTCTGGAGGCGCCCGCGACTCGCAGATGGATCAGCCCATTGTTAGAGGCAGTGCATGGACTCGAGCAGGTCGCGTCGGACCAGAAAGAGGTGGTCAGTCAGGCGTACAACCTAGTGTGGGCGCTGTTGCAATTGTGTGTGCCCTGGCAATCGCATGTCGACGCTGTAGCCGCGAGCCCGGGGGTAGGCCGTTTCGCTCCATTGAGCCTGGGAATGCGCTTGCAGTCGCTGCGGGAGAGTCCCACAGCCACGGGTGACGCAATGGAGGCGTTGCAGTGTGTGGTACAGCGGGCAGAAGCGGCCATTGAATCGCTGAGATCGCCCCATGCGGTAACCGGAAAGCAGGCGGCATTGTTGGCGGCTGCTACCGCTGCTCAGACTGAGGGCCAACCCCTATGCATCGTTTGCAGTAATCGCGCCACTCAACGCGCTATCCAAGCCTGGCTTGGTGACCACAACATCGACGTGATCAAGGGTCCCGTACGCGTGATGAGCCGCTCACAGTTGCGGCGTGCTGTGGTGGAGGGGACGCAACTACCGTCATCCACTTTCTTAGTGGTGGATCCCCTCGGCTTCGGGACGGGGCTCTATGTCTCCGGTGTCGCTACGACCGTTTGGATGATCCTGTACGACTTCGAGCGCGAGGCCGTCGAGAGGAAACTGAAATACCTCGGGCGTGACATCCATGGCACCAGCGTACCGCATGGCGACAAGCGTGCTTGGATCGTAGACGCACACGGTGTCGGTGCACGCAGAAGCGTCACTGCCGACGAGAAGGTGGTCAGTGTCACGGAAAGCGAGCCGGTGACTGCAAGATGGATCCCGCAGGATACCGACGTCGATGAATCCGAGCCACGGTGGCGCGTGCAGTGGAGCGTGGAGGCGGAGGAAGCCGTGCTGCCGACCCAACCGGTCGATGCAAAAGCGGAGCGTTGGGTCCTTCCGCCTGGCGGTTGGTTCCAAGCGGCGATGGAGCGCATGGCGGAGATAGCCGCTGATGCCTCAGACGAGGCCTTTGATGGTGACGACGACGAGACTGCTCAAGAGTCTGATTCTCCCGTTTCTATTGAGGTTATCTCGCGCGCACCAAACGGTACGCCAGCATCTGGCAATACGCGCGTCATCATCACTCTGGATGACGGTGAGCCGCCGGCGCAGCTCGCGCCGAGTAGTCACATTCTCCTACTACGCAACAGCCGAGAACGCCGTGGCCGGGGAGCTGGACCCGAGGACGTAGAGCGAACCGGCGAGAGCATTCTGCTCGCGAGCGAGGCGCGCGTTGGGACGTTGGTTCTCATTCTACGCCGTGCATCGGGTGGCGGGCTGATGAAAAGGCTGCGTGAGCGCTGCAACCTATCGGCCGACTACGCCACCGCGGAGCCATTACAGCAGATGTATGAGGATGCCATCGCCCTGCTGGTGCAAATCACCGACGGCTCGGCTGCCGAAGCTTACCGTCTGTTAGCGAAGCACGGTGTACCCGTGACCGTCGCCCAAACGGTGCATCGGTGGATGCAAGGGTTGGTGGTGGGGCCAAGAGACGCTGAATCCATTCGTGCGGTCGGACTCGCCACGGGGCGCACCGAGCTGATTCGCCACTTTCCTCTCATCCACGCCGCGCAGACTTACCTCCGCTCCTGCAACATCGTACTCGCCCGCTGGATTGAGGATATTTTTTTCCGCGCGGCAGGCGGGCCCGACACCCTGGTGGACGAGCAGTTCGGCCTCACTCGCGCCGATTTGGATGATTTGACTCGCCGCGGTTGGATTACTGACATCACCGTCGTAAATCCGCGTGAGGTTGCATGTCCCTCACTGAGCCTGAAAAAGTCCGCATAAGCCGCGGGCTGTTCAAGCTCTGGCGTGGGAAGCTGTTGGACAAGCCGGGGCCTGTTATCCCCCCGAGCGGGCAATATTACGGCGCCACCCCACCCTACGAACGCTGCACGTTAGGGTGTATCGGACCTCTGCCGGATTCTACGGACGGCGTTCGGCCTGTGCCGCACAACATGGGGCTCGCGTTTCTCGTGAGAGCGCCTCCGTGTGGTCCGCTGGTGTTGGAAGTCGACGGGCGTTTTGACGTTGCGCACGCCTATATTCCGAATTATGACGAGCAATGCGCCAAGCTCGCGTCCGCCAGCGGCGATCGACATCCTCAGGAATTGGCGCACGCCTATATCCGCCATACGGTGGCGTTTGCACAGGCACGCTTCGAGGTGCAGCTCGAGGGGTTGACTTCAGCGGTAGTGCAGTCGCCGGTACGGGACACCTTGCGCGAAGCTCTCGCCCAACACCGGGAGGCGGTGGCCCAGGATCCGCGCGTCTATCGCCAGTTGGCGTTCGAGCCCTACACCGGACGGAGCAGGTGTTCGGTGGAGTGGTCCACGGCCATTGCCCACCAGGCCGCGCTGGATGCGGCGGTTCATCGCGAGATGTTCGCGTCGAATAGTGGTCCGCTGCCGTACGACCTCCAGCTTCAATGCCAGGTGAGCCCTGCGGCGGAGCACCCGCGGGAGTCGGTGCCTGGGCAGCCACCGGACCTGGGCGAGCGTGAGTTCCTGGTGGAGATCTCTCTCATCAACCGAACAACGCGCGAGGTGGCCCAGCGCTATCGCCTTGCCAACCCTTACGCGATGGATGCGAACCTGCGTGTGCGGGTGCTGGCTGGCGAGCATCAGCGGATGCGTTCTCGCGCGTCGCCCGAATCCGGTCACGTGCAGCAGGAGAGTGACGGCTACGGCATCCACTGTGCCCTGGTCCGAGCGCCCGATGGCGCGCTACTCACCGATTTTTTACCGACCTATGAGCAACCGCAGGTAGGCGAGCCTCAGCCTGCCGAGGTTGGGATGCGTGAGGCGTTGCGACTCGATCGCCTGATGCGCGACCCGCTGCCGATTCTAGATGATCTCCTGCAGGCAATGCGAACGTACAGCCGTGAGCGGCAGGATGAGATAGCGGGGCTTAAAGAGTGTGGTTCGTCGACGGCGGAGCTGGCGAGTGAACTCGCGGATTTCGCTAAGCAAGTGCGCTGCGCTACTCGTGGTGTGCAGTTGTTGAGGGAGAAGCCTCAAGTCCTGCGCGCTTTCAAACTCGCGAACGAGGCAATGCTTCAAGCCTTCGAGGTGCAGAAAAAGCGCTTCGATAGCTGGCACCTGTTCCAGATCGTGATTCTGCTGGCACAGATCCCCCATCTTGCGCGCCGTGCTGGGTTGGTGAGGACCAAGAAGGCGGCGCAGGACGAGGAGGAGAACGAGGAAGAAATCGTAGACGTTTTGTTGTCTGCAACGGGCAGCGGCAAGACGGAAGCGTACCAGGCCGTCGTCGTATTTTTGATGTTCCTCGAGCGCATCACAGGGCGCAAGTACGGTGTCACGGCGTGGCTACGATTTCCGCAGCGTTCGTTGTCTGCGGAACAGGCTCAGCGGTTGGCGTATATCACCGCCGCTGCCGAGCGCCTGAGGGTCCGAGAACGGCTGGGCGGCTTTCCGTACGCGATCGGCGTTTATGTTGGAAGGTCGACGCCGGGCCACATTTCCTCGCTCAAGGACTACGCGGCCGACGATTACCTGCCCAAGCTCATCGAACGAGCGAAAAAGGATAAGCGGGTCCTGGAGCGGCTGCGCTTCGTGGACCCGTGTCCGCACTGCGGCGGGGCGGTGAAGATTGACCTCGTTGCCGAGCATTTCCGAATCCAACACGTCTGTTGCAATGAGGCGTGTTGGTCTAATCAGCCGGTTCCTCCCGAGGAGGCGCATCTACGCCTCTGCGGTGAGCTCGGGATCTACGTGTCGGATGAAGAAATTTACCGTCTTCAGCCCAGCATCCTATTGGGCACAGTGGATAAGGCGGTGGTGCTCGGACATTCGGGGCGCTTTCGCATTTTCTTCCGGGCGACTCACTTCTGCAAGCATCATGGCTTTCTGACACACCGCACTTGTCGGCATCTCTCGGTCGATAAAATCGGGGATGACTGGAGCAATCCGGTCAAGTGTTTTGAAAACCCCAACATCTCGACACGCCCCCTCAAGCTGGCGCGGCAACCGGATCCGGGCATCCCGATCATGGTCATTGATGAGATGCACCAGGAGGCGGAGGAGCTAGGCAGTTTAGATGCTCATTACATTTCCACGCTAGATGAGGTGCAGCGCAGTTATCCCAGGGGACGCGCACCGAAGTTCATCGTCTCGACCGCCACAACCAACGGCGTCGATCATCATATTCATCATCTATGTCTGCGGCGTGCGCGGTGCTTTCGGGCACGGGGCACACGCAATAGCTTCTTTAGCCGCATCCGACTCGATCCGCAGACCGGCGAGCCGTTAGTTCGTCGCACTTACTTGGGCGCGTTACCTATCGGCCTCTCGCGAGTTGGGGTTGCCGAATGGGCGTACAAGGCCAACAAACTCTATCACGAGCTTCTTACGGAATGCGAAGCAGCTCTGATCGACGAGCCGGAACGGATGTGCCAGGCGTTGGGGATCGAGGTAACGCAAGCGGCGGCTGCACTAGAGCACTTGCGTACGATGCTTTCACTAAGCGTGTTGTTTGTTCGGCGCATGCGCGACGCCGGGTGCCTCGAGAGTTGCTTTAACGGCGATGACCGCCAGTTGCCCGCATCCGAGCGGGCGGCGCGACGTTTTCTTCGATTCGACCGGCACACGCCAGTCGCCGCGATGCGGCGGACGATGGCTCAGATCCAGGCGAATGATGAGACCTACCGCGGCTGTTCATTGATTGCGACGTCGGTTATCGCCTCGGGCGTGCATGTCGCGCAAATCAACATGATGTGCCTGGTGGGCCGCCCGCTAACCAATGCCGAATACATCCAGACGTCCTCTCGTTGTGGACGGGAGGAGCCCGGCATTGTGCTGGTAGCGCTCGATTGGCGCCAGTTGTTTGAGCGCAGCGCCTACAATGATTTCCTCGATTTTCACCACGACCTCGAGCGCCAGGTGGAATCTGTGTCGATCAACCGCTACGCGCCGCGAGTCTTGCGGCGCATGGTGGTCGGCGTTCTCCGGGCGTTGATTTTAAATGGGGCGCTGAGGCAGTTACGGCGCAGGCGGACCCACAGAGCGGATGGCCTGCGCGAGGCGCTCAGGCAGCCCAAGGTGGCCGACCTTCTGGCGCAGCAGATTCTCAGAGCCTATGGGTTCGATCGGGCCGAGGCCCTGGGCGTATTCAACTCGCGGCAGTTGCGCGAGGCCAAAGAGTACGTATTGGCTGAGGCCAGAAGGCAAATCATAAGCCTGCAGCAGCCGCCGCTGCCTCCCGAGAAGGACCCCGCCGTCGAGACGGCGGACCCGGTCCCGGAAGATAAGCCGTTGAGTTCCGTGCGCGGGATCGAGCCTCAGGTGCGCATAAAGCCGGCGACGACGGCCGATAAAAAGGTGTTGGAAGCCTTGAGGGCTGCAGCGACGTCGGAAGGAGTGTCGCGGTTACACGGCGCAACAGGGGTGGAGTTTGAGGTTCCCTATGGACGGCTCCTTTACGAGGACCACCTGCCCGGGGGAGTGGTGTTACTGCCGGGGCATCTCTACGCAAAAGTCATGGGCGCCGAGAGTGATCCGAAGCTAGCGCATTTAGTCGGCCCAGACCTGATGGACGGTGTCATTAGCGAAGCTGAGAGAGGCTTCGAAGAGGACGGAGGGCAGATCGATGTGCGGCTACCCGAAGCGCGGGCCACGGAAAAGCTGGCGGTCTGTATACCCCGCACACTCTTTGTCTCTCCCTGGCCGGTGCGCCTGGTGTGCACGAGCCGCAAGTGTTTGTTACTTGAAGAGCCGCAGTACACCTCACACGCCGCGCAGGTATCCGCGCTAGCCGATCGGATCCGGGGAGAAGATCCCCATACTTACATAGGTTGCCGGGCCTGTGGCGCACCACTCAGGCAACTCCCTTACGTCAGTGTCCATGTCTGTGGGCACATCGCGCCCATCGAGCTTCCGCTCGCGGCGCGCGGGCGACAGGTGTCTGTCTTCGATCCGGGTGATCTGCGGGGCGTGCGATTTAAGGATTTCCATAGCGGCAAGGACCTGGGAGGCGTTTTGCCGACCGCATGCCCGAAGTGCAGGCCTCCCAAGGATGAGGAAGGGAGCGACCCGCGTCAGGATCCTTACGCAGGGTACCCAGATCACCAACGTCCGCAGCGACGCGCACGCCAACGTGACCCACGTTGCGACGGGGCCGCGATGGTGATGAGCGATGTGCGCGGTGGACGCGCACAGACCTTTTTCCCGCGGCTGGAAAAGTTCGTGGGGCTGACGGCGGCGACGGCGACGTCGCTCAAGCGCTTCCGCGCGGCTTCGTCGGCCGAGGAAATGGGGCGCGCTGTCGTGTGCGGGGTGCTGGATTTGCAGAGCCCCCGGGAGCTGCGCGCCAACTTGAAAGACGGAGCCGGCCAGCGCCTACCGCCGACCAAGACGGCAAGTCTACAAAAGGAATTCGAACAGCTCGACGAAAACTACCAGCGGATGCGTGCGCTTCCCGGCTTGGCGAAGGCTCTGACGTACATTGAGGAGCGGTTGGCGGCGCTGCAGGCGCAGATTCAAAACGGTCAGGGCCGATTCGTCGCCGGTGAGCCCTACCTCAGCGATGTGGCGCTCCTGGCTCAGATCGGCTCGCATCAACGGGCGATCGAGGCGGCGTTCCTGAAGGAGGAATTTCGGGAGCGTTCGTGGACGACCGAGATGGCAAAAGCGTCGCTGTCTGAGCAACTGCTACTTCAGGACCAGAGGGAGACGCTGCTATCTGGCTACGACGTACGCGAGGTGCGATATCTCGAAAATCTAACGATGGTCACTGCAGCCGTCGGCTTTACCCGGCAGGCGGCGGAGCCGACGAGCTCTCGCAGTGGGGTGCCGCTGCGCTTCAACGCCTTCCATGATGCGTTCGCGAAGTCTGAACAGGAGATGTCGACCTATGTACAACCGGCTTGCCCTGAGGGCATTTGGCTACGGCTGAATCCGGTTGACCTCGTCCGTTGGGGAGTGGACAACCTCGGCTGGACGCCACCCGTAGAGGTATTGAACGATTCCCGGCAGGCGCACATCTACGTTCTTCAGATGGCCCCGCTGCTCGCCGGCTCGCCCGCTCAAATACTCCAACGGGCTCAACAGGGCCCGGATAGCCAGCAGAGTCGGGACGCAGTTCATTTGCTGGGATTGATGCATACGTCAGTCCACGCGCTCATGAGGGCCGCATCGCAGAGCTCAGGATACAACGCTCTCTCGTTCACGGATCACCTACTGCCGGCCGATCTCTCCGCCATCATTCACATCTCACCTCGCAAGGCGTTCGTGACCGGCGGTCTGCAGTCACTCTTCGACCACGACCTCGGGACCTGGTTCGACGCCGCCGCCGAGCGTAGCCGCACCTGCACTCCCGTTTGTTCGCACCGCGGTGGTTCCTGTAACGCCTGTTTGCAGACTCCGCTGGGCTGCGAGTCCCACAACGCAGGTATTTCGCGTGCCTACCTTCATGGTGGCCTCGTGCCGTCGTACTTGCCCGGGGAACCCCTACGGGTGCGCAGGGGATTTTGGTCGTGATCGAGTGGACCGATGGCAAGCCGCTGACGCCGGTCCAGCGCACCGGCCTGTTGTTGCTCAACGTACCCAGCGAGCGGCGCGGGTTGCTGTTGCAATCGGTGAGATCGGGGAATGAGCGGCTCCTCGAGCCGTACGCCCAATTAGTGGCGCGGGCATGTCGTCGAGCCATAGACGCGTGTCAGACGGAGGAGGAGCACTGGAAGGTTTGGAGTTGCTCGGAAGAGATGGCGGATCTGCTCGAGCGCCGGCAGGCGGTCTTCGAGGCGACCCAGAACCAGATACGGCTGGTCGCCACCCTTTCAAAGTTTTTTTTCTTGGCGGGCGACGGAGCACTGCCACCGGTCGAGCGGTGGTCGCTTATGTCAGGGATCAAGGAGGTGTTGCTCGCGGCGCGTAAGCGTTTGTGTATCTGCATCCCGTTCATGTCGGAGACCGGGACCGAAGATCTCACCCTTGATCTGGCACCCAACTCCCGTCGCGGGTTGGAGGTGGAGATCATAGCGCTGCTCACGAGCGAGTTGCTTGCGAAGAACGCTCCCGGGGTAGCCAAGTTGGTTGCGCAATTCGAGGCGGCCGGTGCTCGAGTCACGGTTCGTAGCCTGACGGACGAGGAAGCTGCGCTCATCGGGGCGTTGGTGCCGATGCATGCGAAGTTTGCAATAGCGGATGGCGTCTTTGCGTACCTGGGGAGCGGGAATTTTAGTGTGGCGGCGTTGTATCGGGTGCTTGAGGCGGGGGTGTTGATTAAGGGGCCGCTGGTGCGGGAGCTGCAGGAGTTGTTTGACTGGATTGCTGGGCGGCTGCAGGTGTGGGAGCAGGCGGCGGGGATTTGGGAAGGGGCGGCGCGGTATCAGTGATCTCGCCCCTGCCTGAACGCTGGGGCATGATTATAGAAATGCTCGGAGATTCGCTGCTGCCCCACAAGGTCTGAGGCCTTCCACAGTGTTGGTTAGGAGTGCTCAAGGCGCTCATACGTTGAGCCCCCTCATGAGGAGCGAAATCTGTCGCGGTCCTTGTGTGAGCTTTTGTAGACTCGACGTCCATGAGGCGGGGCGTTTTTTCCACGCAACCCTTCTCTCATAAGCCTCTTCATATGGGACGTTGGAAAAGGAACTCTGATGAGATCAAATTCTGCCGTCGTGGAAGCTAAGCTCGACGAGCTTGCGGCAACTGAAGCACCAGATAAATCGCCGCGCCAGCTTGACATATCTCATGCCCAGCAGGTCGCGGCGTTGTTTGAAAGTGAGTACCCGCGCGTGGTCCACTGTATGGTCCGGAAAACCGGATCCTGGGCGGAGGCGCGGGAATGCGTATCTGGGGCGTTCGCGCAAGTTCTCGAGCGGTGCAAGCCAGGGTCCGTAAACTTCCTGAAGGCCTATGTCTATCGCACCGCAACAAACTTCAATACCGACCGCGTCAGGCTCCAGGCGGGCCGCCAACGAATCATCAGGATTGCTCGCCACGAATTTCCGAGCACCACGCCCCCACCGGAGACTGCCATGCTGCAAGAGCAGCGATTGCAGATCCTAGAGCGGGCCATGCAGACCCTACGCCCGACATTTCGGCAGCTCCTTGTGTGGAGAATGTGGGAGGAATTGCCCTACGCTGAAATCGAGCTGAGGTTCGCCGCGGAGGGCACCGATGTTGGCGAGCGAACACTTCTGAGGTGGTGTGCGCAGGCGTTGGCGGAATTGCGTTGGGCCATCCTGGCGGCGGAAGGAGCCACCGAAGATGAGAAAGGAAGAGAGAGGCGAACCGCAAGAGTCAGGCGATAAGCACGCGATCACCCGGAATTCGGAGATCCCAGATCTCGCGCGGCCGCTCTACCGTCCAAACACATCCGCGCCGGTGCTCCACAGCGCTGCATCACTTCGCTGAGTGCACGGACCCGGAGCGCATCGTGATTCGATCGGGCCCGTCACCCTCACCCTAACCCGGATTCCAACGAACCGGCCGGCGGGTGCTCTCGTGTACCCGTTGTCCTCACAGCTTTGGACTTAGATCCCTTTGATCTATTCCGCTTATCGTGGATTCCCGCGGCTATGGTGTAATCCGATTGATTGGGTCTGCTCCATGCTCCTTCTTTGTCAAACGCTGCGC
>Ga0105240_10002317_pt1 | contig 30815 bp, 27 predicted proteins | sample KBSC54metaG_FD_80426 | JGI IMG/M metagenome (GOLD analysis project Ga0105240, IMG submission 80426) | Corn rhizosphere microbial communities from Kellogg Biological Station, Michigan, USA - KBS C5-4 metaG | ecosystem: Host-associated > Plants > Roots > Rhizosphere > Soil | place: Michigan, USA... | reverse complement strand
TGTTGACCTGCACATACAGCGACAAGCCGCTGGCCGCTCCCTCCCTGAACGAGTAGGTAGCGTTCAGGTTGGTCAGGAAGTACGACGGCACATAGTTACGCTGCATCGGGTGATACCCGTAGAACCTGAGCGAGCGAGGCAAGCCGTTACCCGTGAGCACCTCCTGGAAAATCGGCCCCGACGCAGGTGTGACGCCCAGGTAGTCCATTACGCCGTGGCTGACGAAGTTCATCATTGGGGTGATCGAGAGACCGCCCTGCGTCCACGTCGTCATCAACGTGCCACGCCATCGCGCGGTGGGCTGGTAGTCGTTGAGGAAGGTGTTGCCGGTACCCGTCTGACCCAGGATGCTGTATTTGAAGCACCCGAACTGATAGCCCCGGGTGCAGTTCGCGAAGGTCTGCTGGTCCGTGAAGGTTGTCAGGACGCGCGTGGTGAACGAGCCAAAGGAGCCCAGATCCGCGACGTCCTGGATCGAGAAGTCGATACCACTGACCAGGTAGTACGCGCCGTTGTACGAGCCCGGTGACATCGATTTGACGTTGAGTTGGCCGGTCGGGCAGCCAGCAACGTTCCCTTGCCAGCAGTTCTGGTAGTACTGCGTGGCGGTGGCGATCTCGGCCGCCGACTGCGCGGGCGTAGTCGTGCCCGGGTTGTAGAACTGAAACAGGTTACAGGCCGACTGCAGTCCCACGCCGCAGCTATTCTCCACGATCGAGACCGACGCCTGCTCGATCGCATTGTTGATCTTGATGTGGAACCAGTCCGCGGAGAACGAGAACCCGGGCAACGCACTCGGCGTCAGCACGATACCCAAGGTGGTGGTGTCCGAGGTCTCGGGCCGCAGGTTGGGATTGCCCAGCAGGTTCCAGGTACAGGGATCCCGGCGGTCGCTGCCGTTACCCGGGGTGGAGCAGTAGCCGAACAGGCCGCCCGCGCCGATGACCTGCGAATAATAGAGCTCGCGGAAGTTGGCCGCACGGGAGTCGCGCGACTGGCTGGCACGCAAGCGCACACCCTCGAGCGGCTCCCAGATCAGTGATGCCTTCCAGGTGGTCAGATTATGACCGAAGTCCTGGCCCACGAAATTGCTGAATGCATCGATACCCGTGAACTGCAGCCGGTTGTTGTAGTGGGCTTCGCGTCCCGCGAGGTCGACCTCCAGCAAGTGTGCGCCGGGAACTTCCTTGAGCAACGGGAGGTTGGTCTCGAGGTATCCTTCATGTACCGACACGGCGCCACCGAAGGACTGACCGTACTGCGTCGGGTAGTCGCTGGCGATGTAACCCGGCACGCCAGGCTGGTCGATGTTCGCGCCAACCTCCTGGCGGAACTCGTAACCGACCGCGGCAGACCAGGCACCGGCACCGATACCATCGAACAGCTCGCCCGAGGCGTTCAGGTTCACATCGGTCTGCGCATAGCGCAGCTTCTCGACGAGGCTACCAAACCCATAGGCCAGCTGCTGCGCGGTGAGCGGCTGGTTGCCGAAGGGGTTGATCGGCACGCAGCCGTTGGCGATGAGAGGATTCGCGCCGCCATAGCCTCCAAAGGGGTTTGCAGCGACAGCAGCGGCAAAACCGTCGCGCGTCACGCGGCAGACCGCCTGGCCGGTTGCGGGATCGATGACGCTATCCAACGCCATCGACATGGCGTAGTTGTGGATGTTGTTCAACACAAACTGATTGTGGTGGGTGAGGCCGTAGTCGTAATTGGCGTCCCAGCTCCACGACGATGAGCCGAACTTGCCGGTCAGCCCGAAGGTGGCGCGCTCCACTCGGGTGGAGAACTCCGTCTCACCGGGCACCTGCGAGGTCCAATCTTTGTTGATACCCGCCGGACTACCGGGAAACGGCAAGAACGGCGCGTTGTTGCAAGCGGTGTTCAGGGAGGGGCTGACGCCGGCCGCGGTATACGCATTCTGGTTGCAATTGATGAACCCGAGCGTCGTGCCGCTTCCGCCGGTGGTGTTGTCCGAGATCACCTTGCCGTAATAGAGACTGCCCTTCCATTTGATCGAATCGGTGATGTCACCGTCCAGCAGGGCCATGACTATGCCGCGGCTCACCTGCGACATCAGGTTGGTAGTAGCGCCCGCTCCGTAGATTGGCTCGCCGTCCCCACCCGGCTGGGTATTGATAAAGGCCGCCGACGCCGAGGCATAGGGCTGCACGATTCCGTACGGAACCGCCGAACTTCCAGTGGTATTGCCTTGATACGTTGTCGTCGCAGTTGGACCTATGCCCGACACGAACACGCCATAGGGGCTACTGAAGTTGCGCAGGCCAGATCCGAGAGCCCAATACGTGGGCGGCGTGTACCCCGGTGCATATACACCCGGAGCGTTAGTTGGATTGAACGGATTGGGTGCCTGATACACACCCGCGTCCCTCGCACACCAGACCCTGGTGTCCTGGCATTTGAGCTGGTCCTGGCGCTCGACTTCGCCGCCGAGGGTGAAATGGAACTTGCCATCAAACATCGCGTGGCCGTAGGCGGCGCCAAAATGGTGATCACGCGCATCGCTGTGGCTCGTCTGGTAGAAGTCGCCGTCGACCTTGCCACCCTCGAGCTTGTTTTCGAGGATGACGTTCTCCACGCCCGCGATAGCACCGGAACCGTAGGCCGCCGAGGCGCCGCCGGTGACGACGTCGATGCGGCCCACTAGAATCTGCGGAATGAAGTTCAGGTCGATCTGGTCGCCCTGCTCGGTCTGCACGAAGCGCTGACCGTCGACCAGGGTCAGAGTGCGGCTGCCGAAGAACGGATTCAGACCGCGCAGATCAGGAATATATGCGCCAGTGAAGAAGTTCGAGTTACCGGTGTTGGCCGGCGTGAAGCTCGAAGCGTTGGCTGGGGTCAGCTGCAAAGTCTGACCAATGTTCACTACGCCCAGGCTTTCCATCGCGGAATTGTCGATGACCGTGGTGGGCGTAGGCGTGGTGAAATCGCTGGTGCGCTTGATGCGCGATCCCGTCACCGTGATCTCCTCGAGAGTCGGCACGGGTGCGCCGGCCTGCGAGGCACTCTCATCGGCTGGTTTCGCCGGGCCCTGTGGGGCCTGCTGCGCCTGTGCGGTGGCGCCGAGACTCAACACCAGCGCCGCGGTCCAGACGGTGCGCGTCAGGTGTTTAGGCAGTCTCGGCTTGGAATTCGTTACGGCCGCCCTGACGGCGGCATCTATCGCGGTACAACTCACGGTCATCTCGGGCCCCCTCCCTTGAGAACGATTAACAAACAGGCAAAGGTGTTGCGTCCGGGTTACGGCGGTACACTGCAGCCAGTTTGGTTGCCCAGCATGCGCAAGTCAGCAGGATAGTAGTCAATGTACTTGTGCGGGTACGGAAAAGATGCGTTCCCGCAACACCCCGGTTTGTGACCCACGTCAGACTGTGGCACGCGAAGTGTGACGCACGTCCAACTCTGCGGGCGCGTGCCCCGCCAGGCCCCAGTAAATATAGTCTTTTGGTACCGGGCTTGCACAACAGAGCCTGCAGAGAACTGCTCGGCTCGGCGCCAGCTCCGCGCCGGGCAACCAGTGGCTGCGAATTCGCCACAAAGTGCTCTTTTCGGGGCTCGAGAGCTTGGGTCCCGGGGCGGTCAGGTCCTCCGCCGGATTCGCACGAGCAGGTGGAATGACCGTGGCGTGGACGCGACGCCCGCGCCCGAGTCGGTCAGACGAAGCCGATCCAACGGCCGCTGGCGACGATCACAACCCAGAGGGTGAGAGAGAATACGGCCGCCAACCGGGCGCTCAAAGGAGGCCGCCCCTCGTCCCAGGTGGCCATACCACGCGCGGTGAAGAAGTGAAACACCAGCATGTTGATGGCGGCGAGTACCATGCACACCATCTTGATGCGAAACGGCACGTTGGCCGCGTAGCTGACCGCCTTCGAGCAAAACATCATCGATCCGGCGATGAAGGCTACCGTGAACGCGGTCCAAGCCCACGGCAGGGCGCTCGCGATCACCTCGGACACAGGACGGTCCTTGTTGCCAACACCCAGGAGGCGTAGATCCATCATCGCCACCGCGCCAATGACCACAGTCAGCGCCAGAACGTGCACCGTTTCCGTGATCGGAAACAACCAGGTCGACTCGGCGATGGCGATCGCAAACGGGCGATGCTCCAGCCAACTCAGCATAGCCGCCAAACTCATCATACGGATGGACTCACACGTAGGCGATCAGGCGCCCGGCAGCCACGATGCCAACGCAAAGCACCAGACTTGCGATCCCCAGGGCGCCCCCCAGGCGACGCCGGCCAGGGGAGGCATTCCAGTAACCGGGCTCGCGCGCGCTCGCCCGCTGTACCGTCACTGTCAGCAGAATCAACACCACCACCATCACCATTTTCAGGCGGAAGGCATTGTTCATCAGCTCGCGCGTCGGCTCGGTGATGATCAGCAGAGCTCCGGTGACCAGGAGCACGGTCAGGGCGCGCCAGGTCCACGGAATGAATCTCCCAGCCAGGACTTCCGGCGCCGGCCCGCGGCGGGTCAGATGCAGTAAACGAAAGTCCAGCATTCCAAGGGTTATCAAGACCATTGCGATGCTCAGGATGTGCAGCGTCTGCACCGTGGGCACGAACCAGTCCTGACCAGCGAAGAACTGGCTGAGGGTGGTCGCGGCCAACCAATCACAGAAATCTTGCATCATTCCCTCGTGAATCCCGTGTTGCCACTGGCATCAACCGGGTTGCGGTCGTTCTCCGCGCACTCGAATTCGAGCAGCTGCCACTCCCGGGAACGCTTGTAGGTCAGAGTACGGATCCACGGCTTGGCCAGCGCCAGCGGATCGTCGACCTGCATCTCGATCACCAGGATATCCGGATCATCCTTCGCCAGATGCATGCGCTCGGTGATATGCATCTTCTCGCTGTGCTTCATTCCCATTGCTAGCGCCACGCCCGGCTTGATTCCCACGGTATCGACGACCAGCGTGCCGCCTTCCCAGTGGCCGATGGAGTCTCCCTGGAAGCTCGCCTCGAGATCGTCCGGGTGGCCGCGACCATCGGTGTAGATATTGCGCCATTGCATCCATGCCTCATGGTGAGTCGTCACCCTGCCGGGCGTGAAGAGAAACTCCATCGGGTATTGTCCCACGCTCATGATTCCAGGCATTCCCGGCGGCGTGCAGTACGAGCCCTCGTGAGCCACCTGGCCCCCTTTCGACCGGACCTCGTGTTGCCAGGCCTGATAGTCGGCGAGGTACTGTCCCTTCGGCTGCGGCTTCTCGGGCGGCGGAGCGCCTGCCGGCGGTCGATCCAACACCCAGACGCCGCCCCAGTCGGGTAGCGCGTCGAGCGCAGCAAAGTGGCCCTTCGGGTGGGCAGTGACCGGCACCGGCGCCTGCTTCCGCGCCGCTGCGGCCGACTCGCTTTCCGGCCAAGCCGAGCTGACACCCAAGCACAACGCGATACAAGCGGCAGCGAGCAACACCAGCGGTTTGTTCATGAGCCCCCCCGAGAACTCGCTCAACGGTGATCGGTCGTCTTACCGGTTGCGGGGGCGCCTTCGCCGCCGGTCCCCGGATCACCGGCGCCGCCCAGGGTTCTGCCATCGGCCAGCGTGATCCCCAGATACCAGCCGCCGGGTCGGCCATCGCGCAATGGGTTGACAGTGACAGTCACCTTGTCACCGGGCTTGATGGTCGAGCGCTTCCAACCGGCGCGGATCAGGTTGTTGGGACCATTCATCTCGATCGACCAGGTCTCGGTCTTGCCATCGGGCCCGAGCACGTCCACCTTGAAGGAGGCATGCGGGTTGGTCCATTGAAACTCGCTCACCGTGCCGGTGATCCTGGTTTCCTTGGTCCGATCGAACATGGCCCCGGAATGATGCACGTACGCGGGACTCGAGAAGGCCAGTAGCGCGAGGGCCACGAGCGGTATACGCAAACTCTTCATCGCAGACACTCCCGATGCTTTCATTGCGCCGCAGGAACATTGATCGGACCGCCGCGGGCGCGCGTGGGGTCCCCGAGCACCGTGCCGTCCGGCAGTGTGATGGACACGAACAGGCCGCCCTTGGAGCCATCCTTGAGCGGATTGAGCACCAGGGTCACCTGGTCGCCCGGCTTGATGCTGGACGACTTCCAGCCCTGGCGCTTGAGATTGTTCGGGCTGTTGAGCTCTACCTGCCACCGGTCCTTGACGCCATTGGGATTGGGCACGTCCAGATGGATCCAGGCATGCGGGTTGGTCCATTGAAAATCGCTCACCGTGCCTTTCAAGGTGAGCTGTTTGCTCTGGTCGAACATGGCGAAGGAGTGATGGGCGTAGCTGGTGGCCACCAGCGCCCACGCCATTACCATCATCGCGGCGCCCCTGTAGAGCGAGCGTGTTCCGTTGCGCATGGTCTGTCTCACTTGGAAGGTTGCGTGCTCGGCAGATGCTCGTTGAGGTTGGGCAGACACTCGACTTCCGGGATATCGGAGTAGTCGGCGCGCATCCAGCGATGGGTGCTGTGCCACTCGCCCTGCCAGTTCTTCGGGTCGATCATGATGGTCTCGATTTCGAGCGTCATTCCTTTATCGAGCAGCCGGATCTTCTCCGTCATTTCGAACTGGTCGCTGATGGGGATACCCATATCGATCCAATGCTGGTTGGTCTCGAAATACTTGCTGTGCACCACCAGAGTGGCGCCCTCCCAATGGCCGATGGATTCGCCATTGTAGGTCGCAATGGCGATGTCCGGATCGGTGTGCGGGCGGCCATCCAGGTAGATCATCCGCAGGCTGTTGGTGAAGCCAAACATCATATAGATCACGGTCGGCAACTGCACCATGCTGATCGGCCACACTCGCGTCATGATCATCGGCATGCCCGCCGGATAGCACTGCCCGATGCTGTCACGATAGGGCTTATGGGCCTTGCGTGCTTCCGCCGCCTCCTGCAAGGCGGTCTGGCCGGCCGCGTAGAACTGCGGATACGGCGGCCCATACATGAAGTCGTTGAACGAGCGACGCAGATCCACGAACCAGGTCCCGGTGAGATTGAAGCCGGGCTTCGGGCGTGATTTGGCCAGATTCTGTGGTGCCAAGGCCCCATAGTAACCGTCATGCTTGTGTGACAGCTCGTCGATACGCTCTTGCGTAAGTCCCGATCGACGCGGCGGCGCGTCTTGTGCGGTAACCGGCAACACGAGCAACAATCCGACGACGGCTAGTAGCAAACGTATCATTTCACGTACCACCTGAGAACTATCCTGGCCAGCACCATCGATGAGGTCCAACACCGAAACCGGATAATGACTCATCACCAGTCGAACGGCGAGCCTTGTGAGTGTTGCGCGCCGCGCGTAAGGGCTAGCCGTTTGCGCGGCAGCGGCCGAAAAAGCAAGCGCTCCCGCCTGCCGTGCCCGCCAGTTGGTCTCGCTACAAAGCCAACATCGAGCCGCACCCGGTGCCGTTCTGCTCCTGTCGGTGGAGAAGTTTCGCTTGGCGACGAGAACGTACCGCGCGCAATATGTCCTCTCGTGGCAGCCATTGCGCTCGTCAACGATTGACTTGCCCTACGCGGCGAGTAGCGATGGCCGCCGCGTCGCGCGGATGAGAGAATGGTGCCGGTTTCAGCTGAGTGCGGATGTTTCTAATGGCCAAGTTTCCAGCAACCCCCAATTACACGGGATTTCATGCCCCCTCACGCCTGGAAGCGGATATCGCGGATCTGGAGACCGAGGGCGAAGTCCCGCGGGAGCTGCGCGGTGCGTTCTATCGCGTTGCACCCGATCCCCAGCTCCCGCCTCGCCTGGGGGATGATATCTGGTTCAATGGCGACGGCATGATCTCCATGTTTCGCTTCGAGAACGGGCGCATCGATTTCAAGCAGCGGCGCGCCCGAACGGACAAGTTCGTTCTGGAAGAGCGGGCCGGACGCGCGCTCTTCGGCGCCTACCGCAACCCGTTGAGCGACGATCCTGCTGTCGAGGGCAAATACCGCGGTACCGCGAATACCAATGTGCTCTTCTATGGGGGCCAACTCCTGGCTTTGAAGGAGGACAGTCCCGCGCTGGCGATGGACCCGCTCACTCTGGAAACCAAGGGCTATACCGACTTCCAGGGCCAGGTGAAGAGTCCGACCTTCACCGCCCATCCGAAAATCGATCCGCGCAGCGGAAATCTGTGCGCCTTTGCCTACGCGGCCAAGGGCCTTCTCACGCGCGACATGGTCTATTACGAGCTCAACGCGCAGAACCGCCTCGAGCGTGAAGTCTGGTTCGACATTCCCTACTACTGCATGATGCACGACTTCGGGGTGACTGAAGACTACGCCGTATTTCACGTCATTCCGATTGTCAGCAGTTGGGAGCGGCTGCGGGCAGGCTTACCCCATTTCGGCTTCGATACGACGAAAGAGATCTATCTGGGAGTCCTGCCGCGCAAGGGGGAAGCGCGCGACATTCGCTGGTTCAAGGCACCCAACTGCTTCGCCAGTCACGTCATGAACGCATTCAACGACGGCACCAAGGTGCACTTCGACGTGCCGATGGCCAAGGGCAACATGTTCCCATTCTTTCCGGATGTGCACGGCGCACCGTTCGATCCACAGAAGTCGCTTTCCTACATGACTCGCTGGACAGTCGACATGAGCTCGCGCGGCGATGCGTTCGAGAGCATGACTCCACTGACCACCGTCAGCGGCGAGTTTCCGCGTATCGACGAGCGGTACGCGACGGGCCCGTACCGCCACGGCTTTCTGCTCTCGCAGGACTTTTCCCGTCCACTCCAGCTCCCCGGCGGCCGCTCCGCCGCCGGCATGATGGTCAACACGCTGGCCCACCTCGATCACCAGACCGGTCGGGCACAAACCTGGTGGTCGGGCCCCACTGCGACCCTCCAGGAGCCCTGTTTCATCCCCAAACCCGGCAGCACGCGCGAGGGCGATGGTTATATCGTAGCGGTTGTCAATCGCCTGGTGGAAAGCCTGTCGGACCTGCTCATTTTCGATGCCGAGCACATCGATGCGGGGCCGATGGCGACCGCCAGACTCGGTATCCGCTTGCGCGGCGGCCTGCATGGCAACTGGACGCCCGCTGATCAACTGCCAACTTCCGCCAAGGCTCACTGACATGACATCCTATCCCGATCTAAAACTGCACATCGACGGTGAATGGCTGGGCGCCGGTAGCCGCCGTACCCACCGCGTCATCAACCCGGCCAACGGTGCCACTCTGGGCGAGCTGCCACTGGTGGATACCGCCGACCTGGATCGTGCGCTGCATGCTGCCGAGCGCGGTTACCGCATATGGAAGCGTGCCACGGCGGAAGAGCGCGGCCGCGTACTGAAAGGCGCGGCACAGCTCATTCGGCAAAGAGTGGAACAGATCGCGCGCGCGGCCACCTTGGAGGAAGGTAAGACCCTGGCCGAGACCCGGATCGAGGCGCTGGTGACTGCGAATCTCTTCGATTTCTACGCCGAAGAGTGCCGCCGTACCTATGGGCGGGTGTTGGTACGCCCGACCGGCACCCGTTCCGTGGTTGTGAAGGAGCCCGTCGGCCCGGTCGCGGCCTTCGCGCCTTGGAATTTCCCGATCGCCAATCCGGGACGCAAGCTCGGGGCTCCGATTGCTGCGGGCTGCTCGGTCATTCTCAAGCCCGCCGAAGAAGCGCCGGCCGCGGCGATCGAGGTCGTGCGCGCGTTGCTGGACGCGGGATTGCCGCCCGGCGTCGCGCAACTTGTGTTTGGTGTGCCGGACGAGGTGTCCCGCCACTTGCTCGCCTCCCCGATCATCCGCAAGCTGTCGTTCACCGGCTCCACTGCGGTCGGCAAGCACTTGCTGACACTCGCGGCGGCGACCGTGAAGCGCACGACAATGGAGCTCGGAGGACATGCGCCTGTCATCGTGTTTGACGATGCGGACCTCAGCCGCACCGTCGAGATGCTGGCCACGGCCAAGACGCGTAATTCCGGGCAGGTTTGTGTGTCGCCCACTCGGTTCTACGTGCAGGAAGGAATCTACGATCGGTTTGTCACCGCTTTCACCGAGCGAGTACGTAAGATCAATGTCGGCGACGGCCTGCTCGACACCAGTCACATGGGACCGATGGCGAATCCGCGTCGGCCGGCGGCCATGGAGACATTCATCTCCGATGCGCTCTCCCATGGCGCGAAGGTTCACACCGGCGGCGAGCGTCACGGCAAGGAAGGGCTGTTCTTCCAACCGACAGTCGTTTCCAACGTGCCGTTGCAGGCTCGCATCATGAACGAAGAGCCGTTCGGGCCGGTTGCCGTGATCGCCCCGTTCAAGACGTTCGATGAAGCCGTGGAGCAGGCCAATCGGCTCCCCTACGGTCTGGCGGCCTATGCTTTCACCGAGTCCGCGAAGCGCGCTTTGCTGATCGGGGATGCCATCGAATCCGGCATGGTCGGGATCAACGCCGTCGTTATGGCGGCGGTCGACTCTCCTTTCGGCGGCGTGAAGGAGAGCGGTTTCGGCTCCGAGGACGGGCCCGAAGGTCTCGCCGCGTGCCTGGTGACCAAAGCAATCCACCATCAGGCCTGAGCCATGGCTGCCCAACAACCAGCGCTCGAGTCGGGGTTGGATCTGCGCTTTACCCATGCCTTCGACATCCGGATCAACTTCGACAAGCGCTGGCTCATCGGGCCTGTGTCGGGCGGGGCGAACGTCGGCTACACCTCGGTCGGCGAGGGCAGCACCGTCAGCGGTCCGCGGCTGAGCGGCCGAGTGGTCGACTACAGCGGCGCGGACTGGCCGATAGTCAGGCAGGATGGTGTGGTCGAGCTCAACGCGCACTACATGATCGAAGCGGATGACGGCGCGCGCATCTACATTCGCAACATGGGGTATGTGCACGGCCCGCTGCGAGCGCCCGGGCAGAGCGCGGATGCGGCGCCGGCCATACCTGGCTACTTCAGATGCACGCCCTACTTTCGGGCGCCTCTCGGGCCGCACGAGTGGCTGAACCGCACGGTGATCGTTGGTGTTGGCCAGCGGCGCCCGAAGTTGCAACCCGAGGATCCGCCGGATCACTCACTATTTCGTTATTACGCGATTCTGTAGCCGCGCGGGGCGCGCTCGCAGCCCCGCAAGCCAGACACCGTTACGCCGGCGCGATATGGAAAACCCGCTCGGCGTTTTTGTGGTAGAGCTTCGCCTTGTCCCCATCTGAGATCGGCGCCGAATCCATGAACGCCACTGCCGGTGCGCTGGGCTGGTAGGGATAGTCGATTGCCCACATCACGTTGTCGACGCCGAGCTTCTTGATCGAATACTCCAGGGCCAGGTGATCCTCCACCCCGCTGGTGGTGATCACGAAGTTGCGTTGGAAGTACTCGGCCATGGTCAGCTGGGTCTTTGGCGCCCGCCCCGTCTGCTGGGCGCGGGAGTTCATGAACGTCAGGCGCCACAGCCAGAAGTGGACGGCCTCCCCCATGTGGCCGATACAGATTTTCAGCTTCGGGAAGCGATCGAACAAACCGGAAGCCATCATGCGCACGGCGTGGGTGCCCACTTCCATGCCGTAGCCCCACATTGCCGAATCCATGCCATAGCTCTGCAAAGGGCCCTTGAAGGTATCGGAGGCGGCGCGCGGGTGAATGTAGATGCAGCGATCCAAGGCCTCGGCCGCTTCCAACACCGGCCAGAACTTTGGATTGTCGAAGTACTCACTGTTGGTGTGCGAATTGACGATGAAGCCATTGAGCTTGAGTTTCGTGATCGCTCGCTCCATCTCCTTGGCGGCGCGCTTGGGAGAATGGGGAGCGAAGGTGGCCAGACCAGCGAAGCGCCGCGGGTGGCGCGCAATCACCTCAGCGAGGCGATCGTTGGCGAGGGTTGCCAACTCGGAGGCGGTGTCGGCGTCGAACATCTGCACGCCCGGAGCGGTCAGGGACAGTATCTGCATGTCCACGCCGTTCTGGTCCATGTCGCGCAAGCGCGCGGTTTCCATGTCGAGCAGGCCCTCGAGGAAGTTCAGCACGCCATAGCCGGGGTCCTTGTCATAAATCCCCTTCAGGAGCGGCAGGTCGGCACTCTCGCTCGGCGCACGTGCGGCGGCTTGGAGCAGCTTGGCCACTTCCGGAATGGAGAAGGCCTCTTCGGTTGCGATCTTGCGGAATTTCGTGGCCATGTCTGCCTCGGATAGCAATGCGGGATGCCGCAGAGCATAGCGAGTGCGCGTAGAGGGAGCGTTGGCCGGGGAGCACTCGACCACGGGGCGGCCATGGCCGAACCTCCAGTCCCTCAGTGGCCGCTGGAGCCGCCTGAACGGGTACTGATCTGCACGAACTCGCCGGTGGTAGAGACCAGGGCCAAAGCCGGTATCTCCCCGGTAGTTAGGTGCGGGCCGTGGAGTACTACGCGGTTGCGGCCCAGGCGCTTCGCCTCATAGAGCGCACTATCCGCGTGCGCCAGCAATTGCCCCAGCTCGTGTCCCGAAGCGCTGGTCGTGGCAATGCCGAAGCTCGCCGAGACAGTGGCCTTGGTCGAGCCTTGGTAGGCCGTGATACCTGCGATGGCAGCGCGCAGCTGCTCCGCACGGTGACGCGCGTCTTCAGGGCCGCAGCTCGGCAACAGGAAGCCGAACTCCTCACCGCCGAAGCGTCCGAAGATCTCGTGTTTGTTCAGGTGGACCTTACACACTGCCACCGTGCGCTTGAGTACGAAATCGCCCGTGGCGTGACCGTACTTGTCATTGATGGATTTGAAGTGGTCCAGGTCGCACAGCAAGATGCACAGTTGCTCGCCGGTGCGCCGGCTCGCGTCGAGCGCTTTTTCCGCCAGCTCGATGAAATGCGGCCGATTGCAAATACCCGTCAGGCCATCGAGGCGCGAGAGGCTCTGGAAGTGCAGCTGCGAGCGCTTCGTACGGTAGGCCCAAAGCCCGATGAACACCACCGACATGGTCAGCAATACGATATACAGCCGACTCGTCTCCACCGCCTTGCTGGTCAGCTCGCGCTCCAACTGCAACACGTGGTTCTGCTTGTTGAGGGCATCGACCTGGAGCTTGTTGGCGATGTTCTCGTGGTTGACCTTCTGATAGGCGAGGTGGCGGGCGCTCAGGTCGCTGAGATAAGCCTTGTCGGCTGCGGCAAACTGCTCGTGATACTCGAGGGCGGCTTTGAAATCGCCCCGCTCTTTCGCCACCTCGTATAACACCAGATAAGCCGTCACCAGCCCTTCAGTGTACTCGTCCTTACCGGCGGCATCGGTCACATAAGTAGCGAACAACTGTGCCAGGGCTGGCAAACCTTTCCTGCGGTAGGCATCGGCCAGCACTGAATCCCACTCACCAGTCAGGCGCGGATTGCGAGTTGCCTTGACCTCATCATAGTGTTGCTTCAGCAGGGTGATGGCCTCATCCGGCTTCTTCTGATTGATGAGGGTCTGAGCGGCGATCACCCGCAGCGCTCCGGTGTAGGTGGGCTCGTTTACCCGCACGCACTCGTCGATCGCGCCACGTAATTCCGCACCGACACTCTTTATTTTCCCACCGTCGTAGAGGGCCAGCATTTTCTGCTGCAAACCCTTGCACAGACCCCGGCCAGCCCAGTTGGCATCGATCACCTGCTGCGCGTAGCTCACGGCGAGCTCGTATTGCCCTACTCCGTCATAAAGCTCCGCGGCATTGAGTAGTGCCTGCTGACGCGCTCGGCCATCGGTAACTTCCGGAAGAAGGTCGAGGACACTGCTCAGACGCACGAAAGCATCTTCGTAGTGTCTTGCAAAGATGAGCATGTTGACCGCGGTCGCACCGGCTCGTACCCGGATGGTCGGATCCTTTGATTCGGCCATCAGGATCGTCAAGCGGGCCAACGCTGTCTGCGAATCGCCGTCGTATGCGCTTTTCCATGCCTCCAGGTACTGCAGGCGCTCGCGCTCCGTCTTCGGCAGCTGATCCCGCTGTTGTTCAACGGAGGCGAGCAGGGTCGCGAATTCAGGGTAATTGGCTGTGCGCTCATCGTCAGCCTTGTTCAGCAAGTCTGAAATCGTCTCTGGCTGAGCAGCACTCACAAAACCAAGCATCAACACAGATAGAGCGGCACACCAACCAAGGCGAAAGGCCCAGGCACGGGGTGCCCGGCCCTTGGATCCATCCAACGCTCTGTCCTGAACGCGCGGCATAGTCCAGCTTACCTGCTTACCTGGCCTTCAGCGTCACAGAGGGCCTTCTCGTCCTCATCCTCGTCGTCTTCTTCCTCTTCCTCCTCCTCGGGCTCCTCCTCTTCTTCTTCCTCATCTTCCCTGTGGACTGTGCAGCAAATATTGGGCTGAGCGCCCAGCAATTCCTCGAGCACGCGCCGATCCCCGCCAAGCATGGCCGCGCGCAATGCCGGGTCGATACCCGCACTCCGTAACGCCTCTTCCATCATCTTGGCGGAGGCACGACGCAGATCGGCGTCCTGCCCCATTTGCTCGAGAAAATCAATCAAGTGCGACACAAAGAGTACTCCCCGTAGATACAAGCGACGCGCAAGAGCCAGTTGCCGGGTAATGCCCGGTCTGAAGGTCGATAGTAACAACAGCGAAATGACATCCCAGCGTCATGCCGGTTAGCCTCGAGCCCCCCAAGCTAAGCAGCGTAAGCGCTCCTTGGGCATGGGGGCAAGGGCTATTCCAAAAGAGGTGACCCAGGTCCTGCGCGGTTGTCGGGCGCGTGTGGGGTCCAATCGAAGTTAGCGATTATCCCCGGCCGGCACAGTGCTTTCCTCATCCGGCACAGCCCTGATTCCCCGCAATGACGCGAGCTTCACCACCCGACAGATCGGCACCGGATGATGTTGCGCCCGGGTCCAGCGCCAGACCATGGTTCCGCAGCGATGGCCAGCGGTATCCAGGAAATTCCCGCTGCCCGGATCGGATGCCGCGACGATCACCGTGACGGAGCCATCGCGGTTGTAGCGCGCACTACCCTTGTTCAGCGAAATACGATGGTAGCGGTAGTCGAGTGATTCCATCCAATAGTTGTTGATCTGAAAATTCCATACCTCGCATTCCGGAACGGGCGTCTCAACGACCAGCGCCTCGTCGGCACCGATCGACCAGTAGCCGTACAAGTAGCCGATGTTGGGATCGGCGCCCTCTTCACGTAATGGACTTCCTTCTATGGTTCTAAGCGTGTTCGGGAACCGTTGGTACCACTGCGCCCACTCCACGTACCGCCGCGCGATACGGGTCGCCACGTGGACGGCTGATTGCAGCGCCCACTGCGCGCGCTTGGCACTCAGAGGGGTGGGTTTGCCCGCAGCGGTCACCCGCTCGATCGTGACTTCCGCGGCAGTTTCACGGTGCCGGTCCAAAAAGGTCTGCCGCACCACCAGCACATTGGATCTCGGTTGCAGGGGTAACCAGTTTCCCGGGCGCGGCTCGAGGCTCACAGCTATCTCGAAACTTCCATCGGGAGCCACGAGCAGATCTCTACCATCCAGAGAGCCCGTCGGGGTCGATACGGGCTGGCCATCCGCGCCCGCCAGAAAGGCTTTCGTCCCGAATGACAGCCATCGCACCGTCCCGCGCGTGCCGGTCAGGCGATACTCCCGATCACCTGCGACCGGGGCCGTAAAGTACAGGTTGTCTGGATTGTCCGCCCCCGCCTTCGCAGTCGCATTCGGGATATTCAGCAGCGTCGGGAAGTCGGGGTCGGAATTTTCGAAGCATACTTCCAGTGCCATCCGGGTCAGCCGGCTCAAGTAGCGCAGCCCCTCCGCCCGGTCGAGCTCGTTCATAGGCGTCCCCGGACGCAGAATGAGCTTGCCCGCATCCTTCAAGCGCTCGCAGAACTCCTCCCAGGCCTCGCCGGTCGCGACTCGCTCTCGCGCAGTCTTCGATCCCATCATGTTCTCCGCCAAAGGGGCGCTCGCTCAGTGGCTCGAATCGGCTGTCGCGCCATTCAGAGCACGCAAGTGCTCGCGAACATCCCCATCCTGCTCGGGCGCGCGGGACGGTGGAATGACCAGGGTCGAATGCATATCGACGGCTGTTTCCGGCAGTTTGCTCAGTGGCAACCGCTCGATGCGCGGCTGATGCAGCGGTAGTGTCGCCGCCCTGTAGAGAATCACCTCGTGAGTGAGAGGATAGTCTCGCGCAAGGACGTCCACGAGAACCTGCCTGTAAGGTGCGCTCGTCGAAAACCGCGTGAAAGTCAGATCACCGGCTACGCCCACTTGCCAAAGTACCAGGTATGCGGAAGTATCGATGCGCCGGCGGTACAGCAACAGCTGGTTGGCCTCGTAGTGCTGGCAGCCGTACCGGCCCGGATCGAACCCCAGGTCGGCATACAAACAATCCGCCGCCGAGACGCCCGGCTCCATGTGAGCTTCATAGCCTTCAGCCCGCGCGATGGCGATCGCCTTGTGCGCTGGCAGCGCAAACACACCAGGGTGTCCATAGAATGCTCCGCAGACACGCTTCCCCGCACGCACCTGCGTCAGCAAAGCATCCACCATTTCACGATAAGTCTCGCCGCGTGACTTGCCCTCGCGATAAAGGGCTTGAAAGCTGTGTACGTTTGGGTTCATGCGCGCTAGCCACAACTCGATGATGCCATCCGATAGAGCGGTAAAGACAACATCCGCCTTTTCGATGTAGCTGCGGGCCAGGGGGGTGATATGCGAGCCGAGCGTCATGCCAACACCCACGCACACCAGACTGCCGCGCCGACCTGCGGGAGGCGCCGCACTCATTCAACGTGCCGCGATGAAACTGATCTCGACGGTATACCCCGGCCCGGCAAGCTTCGCTTCGACGGTCGCCCTGGCGGGCGTCGCGCCTGCAGCCACCCACTTGTCCCAAACACTGTTCATGTCGTCGAACGTCCGCATGTCGGCAAGCCAGATCGTCGCCTGGAGCAGCTTGGTTTTGTCGGTGCCCGCCGCGGCCAACAGCTTGTCGGTGCGCTCCAGAATGTTGCGAGTCTGCTCCTTGACGGACGCACCGGCGGCGTCGGCAGCGACTTGACCGGCGAGATAGACGACTCCGTTGTGGATGACGGCCTGGCTCATGCGCGGCCCGACCTCGAGACGCTCGATGCTGGACATAGGACCCTCTATGAAGAGTGGACGTAACACCCGAAAAGGGGTCGCAGAGTAAGCGCAATGTAGCGCGTGAGCAAGCGGCGAGAAGCTCACGCTACAGCTTGCGCGGCCTCCTCGACCTTGGCCCTCAGGCTTAATTCTTGCGTAGTCCAAGGGCGCGGTGCGTCTTGCACCTCACGGGTGGGAGGTTGCTATGTCTCTGATTGGGTGGATCGTACTCGGTCTCATCTCGGGGTTCATTGCGAGCAAGATCGTCAACAAAGCCGGCGAAGGCGTGCTCCTGGACATCGTACTCGGGGTGATCGGCGCAGTGGTCGGCGGTTGGCTGTTTCATACGTTTGGCATGCCGGGGGTGACCGGATTCAACCTGTACAGCATGCTGGTAGCAGTCCTTGGCGCCGTGGTCGTTCTTGTGCTCTACCATACGATTGCGGGAAGGCCTACGCGTCTCTAGCCTGCACGAAGCACAAGGTGTTGGCGCGACGGACGGCCCCTATGACGGGTGTCCGCCGCGCCTTCTCCTGTCGGGCGGGCGCTGCCCGCCTCCCTCGCCCCCGCCTCATTTAAGATAGCGGTCGAACCACTCGACCAGGCGGCGATTCAAATCCGCCACGTTTTCCGGCTTGCTGAGGTGATGTCCCTCGTCGGCATAGACGACCAGGGAGGTAGGGACACCTACAGACCGCAAGCCGTGCCAGAACTCCCGGGTCTGCTCCGCCGGGCACTCCACATCGCGCTCCCCTACGTAAAGAAAAACTGGGGTACGCACCGCCTTGATAGAGCGGATCGGGGACAGCCGGTCATAGATGGCGGGGTCGTCATAAGCGGAGCCACCGAAGTACGGCAGCATCCATTGGTCGATGCCATTCTGTCCGTAGTAGGCCATCCAGTCGGCAATACCTGCGCCGGCCGCGGCAACCTTGAAGCGCTGCGAATGGGTGACGATCCACATCGCCATGAACCCTCCATAGCTGCGGCCGTACAAACCCAGTCGCGAGTCATCAATGGGCGCGGCCCGCTCCGCGGCCTCGATGCCGGCCAGGTCGTCGCGCCAGTCGCCACCGCCAAAGTCCCTGACGTTCGCGCGAGTGAACCTTTCGCCCTGCCCGAAGCTGCCACGCGGATTGGGTTGGAAGACGAAGTAGCCGTTGCGAAGCCAACCTGCTGTCATGTCGTCCCACAAAAAGTGCGGGGTGACCACGCCAGCCGGGCCACCGTGAATGTGCACGATCATGGGATACTTCATACCCGGCTGCACGCCGTGCGGCGCAAGCAACCAACCCTGTACCGAGAACTCATCACTCTTCCAGTTGATGTCGCTGGCTATGGTGACGGCTTTGAGCTCGTCATTGTCATGGGTGATGGGTTTGAATCCGCCGAGCGCGCCATACTCGATATGCGGCGCGCGGTCGAACGACTCCGCTGCGAATGCCGCGCGCGTGCCCGCTGCGTCCAGGGCGATCGCCCCATCAGCGGCCTCGTAGGTGGCAGCTTGCAGATGGACGTCGCCCACCCTCTTCTCGTTCGGGTCCAAGATGGCTGTACCGACCCGCCCGCCGATAGCAACACTGGCGACGAGTTGCTTGCCGCGCCAGGCGATGGAGGTGAAGCTGCCTTTGAAGTCTGGGGTCAGGTTGAGCGGATGCTCCGTCCGGGAGGTTGTATCAATCACATAGATATCGCCGCCCACCGAGCCAAAGTCGCTCATCAGGCCACCAATGAAGGCGACTTTGCGACCGTCGGGAGAGACCCGCGGGAAATCCATCTGGACCGCCGGCGCGGCAATCACGTCCGTCGCACCGTCGAGCGCGACGGACAGCAGCTTCGCTACCCACCAGTTGTTGTCGCCGTTACCCGGCGCGGCCGTTGCAACAAAGCCGTGGCCATCAGGCATCCAACCATACTCATACACAAACAGCCCGTCAGGCGACACGAAATGCAGCTCACCACCGATGGCATTCACCGTCGCGATACGTTGGAAATCCTCGTTCTGACCAATCTCGCCCACCTCACGGGCACCCGCTTGGGTCGCGCCGATTTCTTTGTGTGCACTCGCGGTCGCCAACACCGAAACAGTCCGGCTGTCGGGCGACCAGCGCGGGGTCGAGAGAAGGCCTTTGATCCCGGTGATCCTGCTCGCGACAAAGTCAGACTTCCGAATGGGGTCAGGCATCGCTCCATAGAGGGTCGCCGTGCCCTTGACGCTCCCCACGAAGGCCAGTCTCAGCCCCCGCGGCGACCACGCGATCCCGGAGTAGCGGCAGTTCCCACAAGGGTCCAACCGAGCGAGGACCTCGCCGGCGGCACTGCGGACCACCACGGCGCCATGCTCCTCGGTGGTCGCATAGGGCTGCCTGACCGTTTCGACGCTTGCAATCCTCTGGCCATCGGCACTCAAAGCGACCGCGGCATATTGGTGAAGCACACCCAGGTTGGGCGCGGCGGTGAGCGCCAAACCCAGCAGCGGTAAAAAGGAAGTGATCATCCTTGTCCTTCACTTGCAGATGATGGAGTAGCATACCGCTAGCGAGCAGCAGCGGAGCAGCGCATGGCCAAGAATGTAGCGGCAACAGAGGGGGTCCTGCTGGCTATCGACCAGGGTACGAGCTCCAGCCGGGCGATTGCCTTCAAGCCCGACGGGACCGTACTCGCCACCGAGCAGCAGACTTTCGAGCAGATTTATCCGGCTTCGGGTTGGGTCGAGCACGACGCGGAAGTCATCTGGGCCACCGTGGTCTCCACAACGCGTGCGGTCATGGAACGCCTGCGTGCGCAGAAGCAGCCCGTAATCGCCCTCGGCCTCACGAACCAACGCGAGACAACCGTGGTCTGGGATCGCCGCAGCGGCATCCCGCTGCACAATGCGATCGTCTGGCAGGACCGGCGCACCGCTGCGCAATGCCGCAAGCTCGCCGAACAGGGACACGAGGCCGAAGTGGCCGAGAAAACCGGATTGCGGCTGGACCCCTACTTCTCCGCCACCAAGCTCGCCTGGTTGCTGGAGCATGTTCCCGGGTTGCGCGAGCTGGCCAAGGCCGGGCATGTTGCCTTCGGCACCGTGGATACGTTTCTGATCTGGCGGCTCACGGGCGGGCAGTTGCACGTCACGGACGCCACGAATGCGAGCCGCACCGCGCTCTATGACATCCGGTCGGGTCGTTGGGATGAATCGCTCTGCGCGATGTTCGACATCCCCATGAGCTGTTTGCCGGAAGTTCGCGACAGCGCCGGGGACTTCGGGATGACCGACGTACGTGTGCTCGGTGAGTCGTTACCGATTCGCGGCGTAGCCGGCGACCAACAGGCCGCGCTCATTGGACAAGCGTGTTTCCTGGCTGGTGAGCTGAAGAGCACCTACGGGACCGGAGCGTTCCTGGTCCTCAACACAGGCAAGCAACTGGTGCGCTCGTCGAACCGGATGCTCAGCACGATCGCCTACCGGCTCGGTGGTCAGATCACTTATGCGCTGGAGGGCTCTATCCTGTCGGCTGGAGCGACGATCCAATGGCTGCGCGACGGGCTGGGATTGGTCTCGCGCGCGCACGAGGTCGAGGCGCTAGCGCGGTCAGTAGCTGATACAGGTGGGGTATACCTGGTGCCGGCCTTCACGGGGCTGGGCGCGCCCTATTGGGACCCCGACGCGCGCGGTGCGCTCATTGGTCTTACTCGCGGGTGCGGCCGCGGAGAGATCGCGCGTGCGGGACTCGATAGCGTCACCTACCAGACACGCGATCTGTTGGATGCGATGGCTGCGGATGGGATTCGACCCGCCACCCTGAAGGTGGACGGAGGGATGGCGCAAAATGGGCTGTTTCTGCAGCGGCTGGCAGACATTCTGGACCTGCCGATCTTGCGTCCCGCGATGGCCGAATCCACGGCGTTTGGTGCGGCCTGTCTTGCGGGACTAGGCAGCGGGACGTATTCATCTCTCGACGAGATAACGCGATTATGGAAGTCGGATGCGCGTTGTGAGCCGCAAATGGATCCGGGTACGCGGGAGCGGGAGATCGCAGGTTGGCGCGAGGCGGTTAAACGCGTGCGGACCAGTTAGCGCGGCGCGCGGGAGACCGTCAGCGCGTGCGGACAGCTAGCACAACGCACGACGGTGCGCGGCGCACTGCTGTCAGGCACCAAACCAGTCCTTGACCGCCGCTCTCGCCTGCGCGTCGAGGTGCAAGCCCAACTTCGAGCGCCGCCACAATGCATCATCCCCCGTGCGCGCCCACTCCTCGCGCCGCATGAGATCCAACTCCGCCTCATAGACCTGAGGGGCGACTTCCGCCCCCAGATCACTCGTCCGCTTGGCGTTCCCAAGGATGTGTTCGATGCGCGTTCCATACGCTCGGCACAATCTGCGCACAAGAGCGGCCGGCGCGTAGGCATGCTGGCGCAGCTCCTCGGCCAGAAACGCCTCGAAATCGGCGTTGGGTATATCCCCACCCGGCAGCGTCGCACCTGCAGTCCAGGGCTGAGCGTCCACCTTCATAAGAGGAAGCAGCCTGGACAGCGCATGCTCCGCAAGCTTGCGATAGGTCGTCAACTTGCCTCCGAAGACAGACAACAGCGGCGCCTGTTCGTTTGGCGCATCTACGTCGAAGGCGTAGTCGCGAGTTACCGTGGAGGCGCTCGATTCCCCATTATCGTGCAGAGGACGCACGCCCGAATAGGTCCAAACAACGTCCGCAGGGGTCACCGGTGTTTTCAGGTAACCCGAGATGAGTCCGCACAAATATTCGACCTCGTTGCTATCCGCCCGCACTTCTCCCGGATCGCCGGAGAACGGGGTGTCGGTGGTTCCGATGAGAGTAAAGTCATCCTCGTAGGGTATGGCGAACACGACGCGGCCATCTGCGTTCTGCAATGTGTACGCTTGCGCTCCGTCGTAGAGCCGTCGGACAACGAGGTGACTTCCCTTCACCAGGCGCACGGCGCGATGTTGGTGAGTGCCGGTAGCACGCAGAGTCTGTTCAACCCACGGTCCTGTCGCGTTGACGAGCGCACGGGCCAGAACGGCTCGGCTCTCCCCTGACTGGGAGGTCATGGTTGCTTTCCAAAGCGAGCCTTCCCGGTGAGCACTGTTCACAGTCCAGCCCGGCTCGATGCGCGCGCCCCGTTGTTGTGCGTCAAGCGCATTGACCACGACGAGTCGCGCGTCGTCGGTCCAACAATCGGAGTACTCGAAGCCTAGCTGATAACTGTCCGCCAGCCCGTCAAATACGGAATCGCGATCCCGATGCACCGTGCGCGTCGGCGGCAGTCGCTTACGTCCACCGATATTGTCATATAAGAACAGGCCGAGCCGGAGCAACCAGGGCGGGCGCAGTCCGGCATGCACCGGCAGGACGAATCGCAGCGGCCGCACGATGTAGGGCGCCGCGGCGAGCAACACTTCCCGCTCAGCGAGGCTCTCGTGGACCAGGCGGAATTCGTACTGCTCGAGATACCGCAGGCCGCCATGTATGAGTTTGGAAGAGGCTGACGAAGTCGCGCCAGCCAGGTCACCCCGCTCGACCAGCAGCACGGCAAGACCGCGGCCCGCGGCGTCTCTTGCGATACCAACTCCATTGATCCCGCCGCCGATCACCAATAGATCCACGGGCGAGTCTTCGACCCGGGACGATCCACCCCCCGCCAACGTTGATTCCACTTCACCCCGCCTGCGGATCGAACCACGACCCTTGAACCCCTGCGACATCAACCGACATGGCGTACAGCGCGCCGCCCGGTCCGCCTTTTTTATCATGCGCCGTCGTGACGAAAAGCGTCTTTCGATCGGGCCCACCAAAAGCCGGCATAGTGGGGTTCAAGGCGGGAACCGGGTAGTCCGCCATCATCTTGCCATCGGGGTCGAATCTGCGAATGCGTGAGCCTTCGTAAAGGGAGCTCCAGTAGCACCCTTCCTCGTCGACCGCCGCGCCATCCGGCCGGCCTCGATCCGTCGCCGTCGGCTCGATACGCGCAAAGACACGCCGGTTCGTAGCCTCGCCAGAGGCTGGATCATAATCAAAGCGATAGATCACGAAGCGGGGGGTATCCGAGAAATAAAGCGTGCCCCCATCGGGAGAAAATGCGAGTCCATTCGAGGTCATGACCCCTTCCATCACCTGCGTCATACCCTTTTTGTCGTAGCGAAAGAGCGCGGCGTTACCCGCCGCTTTCGTCTCATCGAGCGTACCGGTGAAGTAGCGGCCGCTCGGATCCACACGACCGTCATTGAAGCGGTTGGTCGCCGGATTCTGCGGATTCGGCGCCAGCTGGCGCACCTTGGCGCCTTTGGCATCCAACAGCCAGAGCCCGGAGCGCAATCCGGCGAGGTAACCACCGCCCTTGGCAGGCGCGACGCAGCCGATGTCCTCTGCGACGCTGTCAACCTCATGCCGCCGGGTGAGCGGATCGAAGCGATGCAGACGACGGCCGGAGATATCGACAAATACCAACTGGCCGAGCTCGGCGCACCACACCGGCGACTCGCCCAGCGTGCATTGGGCATCCAGTACCAGGGTGAATTCGGCGCTCACGGGTCACCTCTCGCTCATTTCGCTCAGTGTCGCTCCAGCGTGAAATCTTATATCTTATGGAAGATAGAAGCTCGGCGGATAGGTGGCAAAGTCATGGAAATCAGACCTCACCTCCTGGTGCACGACCACCGCGACAATGTGGGCGTCGTCGTTGTCGAGAACCTGGCGGCCGGCACTGAAATGCTGTGTGTGCTCACGGAGGACAACAGCGAGTTTCGTGCCACAATCCGTCAGGACGTACCGATCGGACACAAGGTCGCATTGCGCGATCTCGCTGTCGGCGACACCGTGATCAAGTACGGCCAGGATATAGGCCGTGTGGTGGTCCCGATCCGCAAAGGAGACCACGTTCACACCCACAATTTGAAGACCAAGCGCTGGTGAGCCCATGAAACTCTCGGAACGGACCGTCTGGGGTTATCGACGTGAGAACGGTCGGGTCGGTGTGCGGAACTACGTCGCCATACTTCCCCTCGACGACATTTCCAACGCCGCATGCGAGGCCGTGGCCGCACACATTCAGGGAACGATCGCGTTATCGCACGCCTATGGCCGTCTTCAATTCGGCGAAGATCTGGAATTGCACTTCCGGACCATGATCGGCACGGGTGCCAACCCGAACGTGGCGGCCTGCGTCGTCATCGGCATCGAGCCGTCGTGGACTCAGAAAGTTGTCGACGGAATCGCCGCCACCGGCAAGCCGGTCGCGGGCTTCTCGATTGAGGGTAACGGCGATATCGCCACGGTTGCGGCCGCTTCCCGCCAAGCGAAACAATTCGTGCACCACGCGACGGAGCAGATTCGCGTGGAGTGTCCGCTCACCGAGGTCTGGGTGGCGGCCAAATGCGGCGAGAGTGATACCACGACGGGTCTTGCCTCCTGCCCCACAGTCGGGAACATGTATGACAAGTTGGTTCCGTTGGGTTTGTACGGCTGCTTCGGGGAGACCTCAGAGCTGACCGGCGCCGAGCATCTGGCTGCCGCGCGCGCGGTATCGCCGGAGATTGCCGAGAAGTTCATGCGGACCTGGTCCGCCTATCAGCGGGAGGTCATCGAAGCCCACAAGACATCCGACCTTTCCGACAGCCAGCCCACCAAGGGCAACATCGCCGGTGGTCTCACCACCATCGAAGAGAAAGCGCTGGGGAATCTGGAAAAGATCGGCAAGCAGGTGAAATTCGTCGACGTGCTCCAGCCGGCGGAAGCGCCCGCGCGCGGACCCGGGCTGTACTTCATGGACACCTCGTCGGCCGCGGCCGAGTGCTGCACACTGCAGGCCGCCGCGGGTTATGTCGTGCACTGTTTTCCCACCGGACAAGGGAATGTCATCGGCAACCCGATCATGCCGGTCATCAAAATCAGCGGAAATCCCCGCACGGTTCGCCTCATGAGCGAGCACATCGATGTGGATGTGTCGGGCATCGTCAAGCGTGAGCTGACCATTCCACAGGCGGGCGATCTCATGATCGAGAGCATCGTAAGAACTGCGAATGGGCGGTTTACGGCGGCGGAGGCTCTGGGTCATCGCGAGTTTGTCATGACCAAGTTGTATCGGAGCGCCTGACTTGTACAACCCGCCGCAGTTTGCGACCACCGACCTGAGCTGGCTGGACTGGCTGGCGGAGCATCACCCCTTCGGGACACTGGTCTCTCAGGCCGATGGCGCGCCTTGCGCCTCTCACCTGCCTGTGCTGTATCGCCGGGCGGACTCCAATGTCGTCCTGACAGGCCACTGGGCCCGTCCAAATCCGCAATGGCGCGAGATCGGGACGCAGCGCGTGTTATTCATTTATCACGGACCGCACGCCTACATCTCGCCGCAGTGGTATACCGATCCGGAGAAACAGGTTCCCACCTGGAACTACGTCACTGCGCATGTCTACGGCACGATCCGCACGATTCAGGACGTGGATGAGTTGGAACGGATCGTCACCTCTTTGGCGGGTCGCTTCGAGTCGTCCACGGCTACACCTTGGAAGTTGAATCGCGAAGATCCGTCGAATCGCGCGCGGCTCAGGGGTATCGTTGGCTTCGAGTTGCAGTCCGATAGTGTTCAGGTCAAAGTCAAACTCAACCAGAATCATCCTCAGGCGAACGTCGCTGGTGCCATCAACGGCCTACGCGCCACCGGATCCGAAGAGTCCGCTGCCGTCGCCACCCTCATGCAGAAAGAGCTCGATCGCAGGTAGCCGACCCAATCGACCCCGTCCAGGAAAGCCGCCGCGACGCGGCTTTCATTTAACCGACCGTCAAGCCACCGTCCACCACGAGCGTATGGCCAGTGACGTAGGAGGCCGCATCGGAGCAGAGCCAGAGGATGGCTCGAGCGGTTTCTTCAGGGGCGGAGATGCGCCGCATCGGGACTGCGTCAGCAATGACGGAGAGGTCCATGTGGCCGCCTACCATGCGTTGGAGTAGGCCTGTATTGACGGGGCCGGGGGCGACAGCGTTGACGCGAATGTTGGATTGCGCGAGCTCCAGGGCGGTAGCTTTTGTAAGGCCTACAACGCCGTGTTTGCTCGCGGTGTAGACGGCCACGTTGGCGATGCCGGTAACGCCGGCGCTCGAGGCTGTGTTGACGATGGCGCCGCCGCCGTGGGCGAGCATGTGGGGAATTTCATATTTGAGACCAAGCCAGACGCCTTTCAGATTGACGCTGATGATGCGGTCGAACTCGGTTTCGGGAAGCTCGTGGACGGGGCCGTAGCGGCCCTCGATGCCGGCATTGTTGACAGCGGCATGGATGCGACCGAAGCGCTCAGCGGCGAGGCCCAAAACGGAACGCACTTCGTTCTCGCGAGTCACATCGGCTTCCACGAAAACCGCTTCCCTGCCCAGGGCGCGTACTTCGGCCTCGACCTCCTGACCTGCAGCGTTACCCAAGCCGACAATGAGGACATTCGCCCCGGCACTGGCGAACGCGACGGCGGTCGCACGGCCGATACCGGTGGTACCCCCCATGACGAGTGCATTCTTTCCGGCAAAGGAAGAGTGAGCCATTGATATCGTCCAAGCGGGTCGTTGTGGCGCAAAACATTGGTCTGCGCTACTGCAGTCACCAATCAGTCAATAAACAATACTGCCAATAGATGTGCCGCCGCAAACAAAGAGGGTTTGTCCGGTCACGAATCCCGCCTCCGGGGCGATGAAGAACAGCGCCGCGCGCACCACGTCTTCGGGGCGACCGAGCCGCTTGACTGGAATAGCATCGATGATTCCCGGCAGCTTCGGGCTGTCCGGGGGAATGAGCTCCTGAAACATCTCAGTCGCTGCAATCGGACCGGGAGCGATCACGTTCACCGTGATGCCATAGGCCCCCAACTCCAGCGCCCAGGTGCGCGCCAGACCCAGCATGCCGGCCTTGGTTGCTGCGTAGGCGGTGCGTCGCGCCAACCCTAACACGGCGCGCGTTGAAATCAACACGACCCGACCATGATGCCGCTCTTTCATGGTCGGCAAGGTCGCTTGCATGAGCGAGAGTGCCGCCCCCAGATGCAGGTCCGTCAGCGAATGCAGATCCTCCAGCGTGACTTCCTCGAGCGCCTTCTCGCGAATTGCACCGGCATTGTGGATCAAGGTCGTGATCGGAAACCGGCGCACGACCTCGTTCGCGGCCTCGCGCGTCGCGAGTGGGTCCGTCAGATCCACCGGGATCTCGTGTAAGCCGGGCAAAGGGACTTGCGAGGCGCGCAGTGCCAACGACACGACCTGGTAGCCACCCTCTAGCAGCGACTTGCAGATCGCCGCACCGATCCCTGAGCTTCCGCCGGTCACCAAAGCGCATTTCTCGGTCACACTGCACTCCGTTTCGTCGGCGGGCGAACTACCGCTAACTCGCGCTCCAGAGCCTTTGGATCGTCCCTCCAGCGCTGATACCAATCCTGCGCAGCCTCTCCCGGATACACATCCTCGATGCCGTCCTGCAGTGCCCTGACAATGCTCCGGGCCAGGCTTGTCGCAGTCAACGTAGCCGGCAACGACGCTTCACGGTCAACGTCATCGACCACACCGGGGAATACATTGATGACCCGAACACCTGCGGGTTGCATGTCGGCACGCAGCGATCGAGAGAGAGAGCAGGCGGCGGCTTGCGACGCTGAAAATGTACGTTTCCCGGGCGCGCTGGACAATGCGAAAAGAGATAGCAAGTTGACCCAGGCGCAAGCCCCCCGGCCGGGCTTTGCGGCCGATCCGGCGCCCCGGGCACGCATCATCGGCCCAAATGCTTGCGCCAACCGCAACAGCCCGAAATAGCTGACATCCATTTCCAACCGGGCCGACGACAGGTCGGCGGGGTCGTGTGGCGCCGAGTGGGCCGCGGCAGTGTTGATCAGAATGTCGACCTCATTCCCGATCGCAGCCGCGGCATGGTGCACCGACTGGTCGTCAGTTATGTCCAGAGCCACCAGCTGCACGCCGTCAGGCACCGCCACGGGAGGGCCGGCATGGCCAGCCCAGACGGTTTCGGCACCGGCATCCAGCAACGACCGGACCAACGCAACGCCAACCCCAGCATCCGCACTGGTCACCAGCACCTTGCGTCCTTTCGGGTCGCACACCATCTCATTTAGAAGGCTGCTCCTGGTCATGCCGGCATTCCCGATTCTCATAACACCCTCTGCAGCGAACGCGACGAGCGCTGCCAGTCCTGCCCTGTCGAGATGCGCAGTGACCTGCACTCGCGAGGCCGACGGAAGCACGTTGTCATGGAGATAGACCACCGCGCTGGGTCCGCAATCGAGCCGTACCAATCCCAGCCGAATCGGCAAATGTTGCCGGAAATAGTCATGCTGACTATGCCGCAGAATCGTTTCCGCGAGCAGCACGCCGCGGCCGTCCTGAACCTTCCAGTGCAGGGCCGAAGAGAGGCAGCGACAGCAAGCCTCCCGCGGAGGGTATTGAACCGCGCCACACTGGCGGCAGACCTGCAGCTCCAGACGACCGACAGCAGCTCCGGCGATGAGTCCCAGAGCCGCTCGACTTCGCGCCAATGGCGGTAGCGAGGCGGTCATGTGCCTCCTCCGGCCAGGATCGCAGCCCCACAGCACAGGCCGCGATCGTAGTTGATCATGCCGAAGCCGCTCACCAGGGCCACGCGCGCGTTCGGTACGGCGGCAGCACCCAGGGGTGCCCCCGTAATCTGCCGGACCGCCTCAGTAAGCCCGAGATACCCGCCAGCGGCACCCGCCTGCCCCATGGACAGCTGTCCGCCGCAAGTATTGAGCGGGAAATCTCCGTCGACTGTGAAAGCATGATCGCGAACGAACCCGGGACCCTCCCCCTTGGCGCAAAAACCGAGGTCTTCGATCTGTATCAAACTGATGACCGGGTAATCGTCGTACGTCTGCAGCAGGTCAATGTCGTCATGACGAACTCCAGCCTGCGCAAACAACTCATCGCGGTCGAGCGCCCAGCCACCGCGGGTCTGGATGGGATCGTCGGGGAAGGCATTATGCCGCTCCATTGTCGCGAGTACCTCGGCAAAACGCAGTCCGAGGTCTACCGCGCGCCCCTTCCGCATGACCAGAAACGCCTCCGCCCCAGCGCAAGGCATGACACAGTCGAAAAGATGTAGCGGCTCGGCGATCGGACGCGCCTCCATGTACTCTTGTAACGTGAGCGGCTTATTGAACAAAGAGTGTGGAATCCGCAGAGCGTTCGTACGCTGTGCGACACAGAGCTTCCCAAAGTCTTCGCGACGGGCGCCGTACGTTCGCATGTAGTGCGCGGTCAGAAACGCGAAACTTGCATTGGGTCCCCCTGCTCCGTATGGGTACACGGCGTCCTGGGAGAAGCGACTGAAGTTTCCGAGAGTATCCCGGAAGGTATCTATCTGGTTGGTATCGGCAGCGACACAAGCGACGATGCTGGCATCGCCGGACTGTACCGCGCGTAGAGCGCGTCGCAGTGCCACGACGCCGGAGGCGCCACCCATTGGAATGTTGTCGAGCCAGCGCAAAGAGAGGCCAAGGTGCTGAGTCAAACCAACCGCCGTATCGGGGGCCAGGGTGAAACTCGATAGACACAGGCCGTCCAGATCGTCCTTCACGAGGTGACTTTGCTGGAGGATACCTTCGAGTGCACGGGCAACGAACCAATGCGCACCGTCGCTGGAGTGCCGCACATAGGGAACGGTTACGGGAGCCGTCACCACGACATCGTCGTATCGCTGAGCCCTGCTCATGCGACGGCAGCCTTTTTCAATGAGCGCACATCGACGCAGCTGGGGGTCCCCAGCAGCCGTCGCCCGAGATCTTTGAGCCGGGCCCTCTGGATTTTTTCGGTGGCCGTGAGCGGCAGGCTCTTGCAAATGGCGACGTAGCCTGGCGCCTTGAAGTACGCGACTCGCTCCAGACAGAAGCGCAGCACGTCGAGCGCGTAAGCCTCACGTTCAGTGTCGCTCAACGCGCCACGCGGTACCACACACGCCATGACTTCATCGCCCCGCACTTCATCGGGAACTGCAGTAACGCCAACGCCGGCGATCTGTGGGTGCTGTAGCAGCACGCTCTCAACTTCCGCCGCCGAGATGTTTTCGCCGCTGCGGCGGATGACGTTCTTCTTGCGATCGATGAAATGGAAATCGCCATCGGGGTCCCGTGAGACGATATCGCCAGTGTGAAAATATCCGTCTCTCCAAGCCTCCGCGGTAGCCTCGGGTTCTTTCAGGTACTCGCGAAAGAATCCGAATCGGGGCGCGGCGCCGGCGCTACGCACCAACAACTCGCCCGGCTCCCCAGCACGCACGTCGTGTCCTGCCTCATCCACGACGCGATACTCCACCCGAGGCTCAGGCTGCCCGAAGCAAGCCGTTCCGACTTTCCGAGGCTCGCGATTCGCAATGACCACTGCGCCGGCGCCCGTTTCGGTCATCGCCCAGGCTTCGAGCAGTGGAAACCCGAAGCGCGCTTCAAATGACGCGTGCAGGCGCGGCGCGACCCCCGCGCCAAAACCAAAGCGCACCGCGTGGTCACGATCGCGCCTGTCTGTAGCGGCCCCGAGCAGCATTGCCGGCATGACGCCGAGATAGTGAACCAGGGTGGCTCGCGATTCGCGCACGCTCTCCCACCAGGTGCTGGGGTGAAAGCGATCGAGTGGCACGATACAGCCGCCGCTCAACAACATGGCCAGGGTGGAAAAGGCCATGGCATTCATGTGACTCATGGGCAGCGGTGTGATCAGCCGCTCCGCGGCGGGAGTGATACGGCACAAACCACCCAGGTCAGCATACCAACGCCCGGCCCAGAGGAAGTATTCGTTGGCGAGCACACATCCCTTGGGGCGGCCCGTGGTGCCAG
>Ga0105240_10002314_pt1 | contig 30827 bp, 27 predicted proteins | sample KBSC54metaG_FD_80426 | JGI IMG/M metagenome (GOLD analysis project Ga0105240, IMG submission 80426) | Corn rhizosphere microbial communities from Kellogg Biological Station, Michigan, USA - KBS C5-4 metaG | ecosystem: Host-associated > Plants > Roots > Rhizosphere > Soil | place: Michigan, USA... | reverse complement strand
TGTAGAGGCCGACGCCGAGGATAGTCGAGCGGCCAGAATCAATTCGAGTAAAGAAAGGCCATCATATCGCATGAATTAAACGTATTGGTATCGCTTTCTGGCCCTTAAGTCAACGACATTAGTTAAATCACCTTTTTTTATTAGGCAAAAAATCATTATTGAGTGTCTTTAGGTAACTCCTACTTCCGCGTAAAAATTTTGGCGCATTAAAGAAAATTCTTAATTTAAGATATAGGATAAGGTTTAATGGTTATGGAATTTGATTAGTGCAGCCCCATTTAGGGGCTTTTTTATTGAAAATGTAGAATACCCTTGTGCAATAAGGATTGAGAAAGATGACTAGAAGCACAGGTAGACTGCTTTCAGGGCTAGGTATATCTTTCACCGAAATTCGGTATTTCATTTCTGGGCATGCGAAAAAGGTTAATTTTGCCAGGGCGAATATTCCTTTACCCAAGTGATGTCTAAACCCCTTTATTTTCAAACCAGTGACATACAACGAAGAATATAATGCATTAACTCCCAGAGCCATTGAGCTCAGAAAAATCATAGAATTTGTCAGCGCCAATAAGGTTTTGAGGTTCAAATATGAGCAGGTTAGTTTAATGTTTCCGGAATTAGCAAAGTCAGGGCTAATATACAGGGACGGACAAATTACTAATGGGCTTGATAGTGGATTGGCCAACGACGACCTGTTTTTATTTGGCTTACTCCAGCATTGGTCTGTTCAGTTAGGCTATATCCTGAGTCCAGATATCGAACAGGCGATGGCGTTTTGCGAGCAACTTTTTGAAAGATTTGAGGGTGTACAAGGCGTAACGAAATTAACCAGAGGCTTTTCATTCTTTCTCCTCAGATTATTAATAGACGAACAACACGCAGATCTATTCGAATATGGGGTGAAAATGCGTATCGGGGACAATATGCAGAAGTTTACATGGTTCTACGGTGCCTTCTTCGCACAGATGTTACAATCTAACGATGATTTTTTAAAGGTATGGAATGTCTGTAAGCACTATACGTCTGAAATTGGCAATCCGAAACCAGACACATATGACATGCGTTGGGCGGACCTGGGAAAGTTTCTTCAAGTATATTTTGACAAATACACAGGGGACATGCAGGCGGTTAAACAGCAGATAATCGATGAACCAGCTCAGATAGATTGCGAATATTTATCCATGGTAGCACTTCGAGTCTTAACCAAGTTGGGCATTTTATCCACTGCTGAACTAATTCATTGGCTCGATGTTCCGGAATTAAAGGAACGGGCACTTGATTTTCTTAATCTAGCTGAAATACGGTCGTCTGAACTACGTTCCCAGGTCGTGGGTAAACTAGATAAGCTCGGCCCGGATTTAAGCAACACTTATAATGTCATTCGCCTCTGGCAAAGCATATTATCAAGCGCAGGCAGTGACAATGAGAATGCCGAGCGTTGCAAGGATAAATTAAAGGCGTGCTTATCCAGTAAAGAGCCGGGCTTGGTTGCCTTGGTGCTGAACGTAATGGTCCAGGGCACAAATAATGCAGATTTTTTTATCGGACTGTGTTGTGAGCTAGTTTCATCTGAAGAGTGGCGCGACGAGTACCTTATGGCCATCGGTGCGTTTTTTGGCAGGGTGCCAGACAGGTTAAATTTCTTCAGGTTTTTGAGGGCATATGCCCTGGCGAAAAGGAATTTAAATATTGTCACGAGATTTCAATCAGTAATTTATTTGATTAAGGCAGAAAATTATGCGCTGTTTGAAAGGGAAACGCTCCTGATGACTATCGACGACTCAGGTAACATAAGAAGATTGGGACATGAGATACTGTTTTCGGGATTTACACTCAATGAGCGCGCGACCATTCATTTCGATATTTTATCCCTGGATCTGTTACAGCAGTACAAATTGGCTGTTTCCATTTTGTTTTTTAAATACCCGGTGCAACACTCCATCCCTGTAGTTGCTCCATTATTAAAGAGCTCATCAAAGATGGTCAGGGAGATAGTTATTGCAAAAATGGAAGAATTGATCCAAAGCTACAAGTACGAGGTGATAGAACAACTGGAACTGCTTGACCAGGGTTTGCCGGATTTGACCAGCATTATAGCACATATGAAAGCTGTATTGAATGAATTGGCTGTTGAACATGAGCGGAAATCCAAACTAAAAGAGTTGGACCCCTCCCTCACCCAGGGCAGGGAACTAAGACAGTATATGGATATGACCACCAAAAGATACCAGAAAGATGCAGAAGGATCTGCCAAGAATAGCCCTGGGATACTGCAATTTGCCACAAATGTTAATATCTCCAGAGGCGGCGGTGTTATTCTTCCGGATGGCTCGATTCAACCACTGGGATATGCGGGAGTTACATTCACTCCACCCCGCACTTTGTTTTTAGCACCTGAGCAAAATGATTATGCGCTTTTTGAATTTTTCGCAAACGATTGGAAAAAAGAATTTGAAAAATGGGAACAGACAATATTATCGTCGGGGAATACTTAGCTAGCTTAAGCGAGGATGAAGAACTAGATAAAATATTTCCGCTGATGCTTCGACTTAAGGGATATAGGATTGTGCGCACTGCCAAGGATGCCAAAGGTCAACCACAACATGGTAAGGATATCATTGCCATTGGGGTCGATGATGACGGAATAAAAAAGCGATTTTATTTTGAGTTGAAAGGTCATGCAGCAAAAGATATAGATAGCGAAAGTATAGCCGCAAAGGATGGAGTAAGTATGTCTCTCCATGAACTTCGGTATGTCGAGTATACCGACAGTAGTATTCCCGGTTTTAATGAACTTCCAGTAAAAGTGATGTTTGTTCACAATGGTATAGTGAAACCCAACGCTATGCTATTATTCGAAGGGATTGTCAAAGAACTCTTCACCGGAAGAGAATTCCAGAGATGGGGAATTCATGAGCTAACAGATCAATTCAGCAGGTACCTTTTTGGCGAATACTTATTGACTGACGAGGAAAACATCAGGTTATTCAAGAAGACATTGGTTTTATTAACTGCACCAGACTATGATCTGCGAGATTTTAAAGAATTGATCTCAAGGCTTCTTGCCAATGATGCAAAAGTTGATAGCAGGGTTTTTAGTAAACTGTTCTCTACATTGAACCTATTGGCATTTCTTATCTACCACTATAGTAAAGAAGCTGATTATCTGGAACCTGCAAAAATCGCCATCAATGAAATTATCCTGCAAACATGGTCTTGGATATTGAAATCAAAACTGGAAAAGAGAAAGGCGGTCATTCGGGAATTTCGGAAGTTATTGCATACACAGTACGTAATGTTGGATGATTATTTTAACAAAACATTACCTGCCGCAAGCTTGCAGGATGGCCTTTTTTCGGAAAGAGGCGGGCCCTTTGAAGACATTGGGTATTCCATGCGGGCAATGGAATATATCTCGTTCCTGTTGTATTATTTTCATTTGGAACAATTTGCCCCGGAATTCAATGGCAGATTGAATGAAGAAGCGTTGAAGACACTTGTCGACAGGCAGATCCAGGCGCTCATAACAGTTATTGACTCCAATATTGGCTGCAGGCGCCCTTTACTGGACAGACATTCCAAACCTGTTTTATTGGTGGCCCTGTATATCCTGGAATTTACGAAATCAGATTCGCAATACCGGAACTGGCTGAATAACTATATAGTGAGTTGTTTAGACAATATTCTGATGATCCATATGGCAAGAAAAAGGTATCCTGAATTTAATGACAATGAACAGGCACTTATCGAATATGCCAGCACAGGTACAAGGCCATATGATTACAGTGACAAATCTTCTATGATGATTATGATATTTATTGAGTTGCTTGCCATTTTGGACAACAAGGATATCTATATTCAAACAAAGAAGAATTTTTCAACTATTGTAAACCTCCAAACGGTATATCCGAACACAACAACTCCGGATATTGACTTAGAACAAATGTATTTCGGAGGAAATATCAATGACTATATGGCCGTCGAATCCTCTATTGTATTACCTGAAACATTTGAAGAATTTTTACAGTTCGTTGCCTCCAGGCCCAAATATCACGTTAACTTCAGAACGGACGCCATTGGCTTACCTTTTTTGAAATATTTAGCTTCGATAACTAACCGCAATGACATTTTTCCTGGGGATTGGAGGAGATTTTATTAACTTCTGCATTAGACCATTTTAAATTATAAATAATTGGGACGTTTTAAAAAAATAGAGATTGAAGGATTAATTTTTGAAAACTTTGGAAAGTTGTTCCTCGACACTTTCAACAATGTCGTTAAAACTTCTAACCTTTCAGAGAGTGAAGTATTAAAGAAAATTGGGTTAAAGGAATTTGAGAAGTTGCTATCCCACTATGAAGACAGCATTTCAACATTGTATTTAGAGAATCATAAATTTAATTTGGAAGCATTTCTTAAAACACATTTAAATAACCAAAAAAAAATCGCTAATACGAATAAAAGTACCTTTGAAGCATTTATTCTTTATGTGAATGGCTGTTACGTAGTTTACGAAAAGATTGTTCAGAAGCTCAAAAGAAAAAGAATTGATAGTACTCTCAAAATGACAGTTGCATTATATGCGTTAACAATAAGGCGGGCAGACATGATAGTAAATCAGCTATTGAATGGCTATGTTGACGGCGCCATGATTATTTGGCGTTCTCTTTATGAAAATGCAATTATCCTTCTACTCCTTGCTTACGAAAATAATAACGAGTTAGCCGACAGATATTTCAAGCACTCAGTAAGAAATTCTCGAAAAAAGGTTTTGAGTTACAACAATAATTTCAAGGCATTAAAATTTAAGCCGTTGCCTGGCTCTACTGAAAATAATTTAAAATCACAGGTAGAAAAGGTCAATACGAAATACGGAAAGGAATTCTTAAGTAATGAATATGGATGGGCTGACGCTTTGTTTACCGGAAAACAAAAAGCTAGTTTTAGACTGCTTGAAGAAAAGGTCGAAATGACCAGATTCAGACCCTATTACTTATTATGCTGCGAGCATGTACATCCCAGCTTCAACGGTTTGAATGACTACATGAGCGGCAACAAAATCATTCTACCAAAGATTTTAATACCTTCCATTGATTTAGAGAGTTTTGTCGACCCGATGCAGTTCACCGTAAATATTCTTCAAGAAATTAATGAATACATTCTCTACGAATTTTCCGTCAAGGAAGAATATAATGTAAATGTTCTGCTGATGCGGAAAGTCTTTCAAAAGCAACAAGACACTTTTAACAAATTAAGAAATAAAGGTACAAGGCGAAGAAAAACTGGTGAGCGCTCGGCAGGAGGGTACGCCACAAGGAAGCCCACTTAGCCCGTTGATGTCAAACCTTGTACTGGACGAAATGGACAAGGAACTGGAGAGCAGAGGTCATAGCTATGTGCGATACGCGGAAGACATCAGCATCTATGGAAAGAGCGAGAAAGCGGCCCAACGGGTGCTGGAAAGCACCACAGAATACATAGAGAAGAAGCTGAAGCTACGGGTAAACCAGGAGGAAATACAAGTAAGCCAGCCCAATCGAAGCACGCTGTTGGGATTTTCCTTTTTCTGGAGTAGGGGTAAATGGGAGATACAAATAGTTCCTAAATCGTTGAAACGGATAAAAGAGAAAATACGGTGGAAGACAAAAAATAGCTTCCCCTGGTGTTAGTGTAGGCCGCTGATAATCAGAAAATTACTAGCAGCCTTTTTTATTAGCTGAGAGAGCGTTAATTTGACCTTTGATACAATACGGAACCGTTTTGTAACTAATAGTATATATTATGGAAACAAGCAGGATTAAATCTGTTGCACAATTTGTCTCGGAGGTGGAGTCATTTGAGCAACGACATATCGCACAATGGTATTTTCGAGGACATGGATCTGAAAGCTTTAAATTAATCCCAGGCCTGTTTCGACTAGATATATCAGGTTCGTTTGCAAGTTGGGAAAATGTAGAGACATATATGCTCGACTCATTTAAGCGTGAAGCAATTCCTTATCTTAAGTTTCATCCGAGCAATACCGACGAATGGTTGACACTAGCTCAACATCATGGGCTGCCTACGAGGCTGCTTGATTGGACCACAAGCCCTTTAATTGCCCTCTATTTTGCTGTTGAAGATTACAAAGAACCTAGTAAGGCCAATGTTTGGTGTTATGGAATCGGCTCAACAAATAATTGCTTAGAAGAAAGTACCTGGATGGCGCGTAAAATACATATTCCCTCGTCCATCTTATTTCCATTTCATATTACACCAAGAATAACGAGTCAATCAGGCTGTTTTACAAAGCATGATTTTCCCAAAAAAAATGAGCCGTTTATTGAGTTCGAAAAACAAGAGAGTATTTTCAACCATTTCTTCAAACTTGAAATAAATCAGGAGGATAAGTTGTCTATACTAAATGAATTATATTTTTTGGGTATTCATCGAGGATTCATCTACCCTGACCTAGATGGATTATCTCAAAAAATAAAATTTGAGGTCTCCGTGAAACATGGCCGCTGCTCAAATGAAAAGCAGGTTAAAGAAATATTCAAAAAAATTGATAAGTTGTCCAAGATTAGTCCAAGTTAAGTGAGACATTTCAGCAAAAGATAAATAATTAAAGACCCGCTACTTTCATGTGTAAATGGGAAACATATTTGCCAACTGATATTTTCAAGAATAATGCTTGGCATCAGAAGGAAATAATTGGAAAACTTCAAGAGATTTCTTCGAAGTCTTTTTCCCTTAAAAGGAAATCGATTCGACCCCCAAATTGTATCACGAATTCCTTCTAAATAATACCTACAATAAGTTAGGTCAATGTTTGACCGAATTTGAATCCACCTTCACAGGCATCTTAGGGGTGCCCGATGCGTTGGTCTTTTCAAAATATTTGCTTTTAATGTAGTCCTTTCCGAAGTCAATAAAGCCCCCCAACATAAATGTAATTATCGCAATTAACCACCAAAACTTTTTAGGGACCCTATCCCATTTTAAGGCGTCCAATGTCTTCCGTTTTATCTCCATGTCTATTTCTTTATTTAGCCGCTCATTCTCCTTTGCCTCCTGCATTTGCCTTACGGTATCTGGGCTAATCTGGTAGCGGTCTCTCCCTTCAATATTCCTAGAAATAAGAATATTTTTTCTCGATAGCAACTGTATTCCGGCAGAAATGAGGTGGCCCTCTTTGTAAAAGGAAGGCATGTCGTTAACAACTTCGGTAATATCATAATGCCTTGCGGGGTCTCTTTCAAAATACTGCTGTAAGAAGTCTATAAATACAGGGTTAAAAAGCTGGGCTTCTGTGGCATTCATCTTTTCCTTGAAAGTACACATTAATCCGGGAATTCAGTTCTATCGTCTGTCGGTGGCCATTGATACCGCCAAAGTACTCCACCTACCGCAATCGGTAGCTGCCGTTGCGCACCAGAAGTATGAGATCTTTTATGTCGATTTTATCCCGAGCCTAACGTAAGGTGCCAAAACGGTATTTAAGCTAAAATCATAAGAGAGGGTATATCGAAAGTCCAAAACCTGTTAGCCACAGTATATCTATGGAAATAAATTGTCTCCTTGGTTGCCGATTTCTCTTTTCGCATCTTCCACCATGTACATCGTTTTACAGCTTGGGCAGAATAGATAATACTCAAAGTAATAAGTCTGACCTTGCTTAGCAGTCTTTTTTTTAGGGTTCCTCTTGATAACTTTCGTACCGCATTTTTTACACAAATCCCCCTCTTCTTTTACTTTGGCATTCTTGAAACTTCCGCTAAAGTCTAATCCTTCATCATCATCATTTTGCCGTATCTTTGGTTCGTAGCCTACATCGGCCAACAAATTGTCGCTGTTTAAAGCTGACATAGCAAGTTCATCACATCTTTCGTTCTCAGGATGACCATCATGTCCTTTCACCCATTTGAATGTGACCTTTTCCTGTGTCGAAATGAGTTGCAACAGTCTATCCCACAAGTCAAAGTTTATCGCCTTGTCATTCTTATTTCGAAACCAATTTTTTGATTTCCACTTCTGAGCCCAGCCTTTTTCTATTCCATTTATGACATATTGAGAATCGGTGAAGACTTTAACAATCGACTTTGTTTTTAACCTCTCAAGCCCGTAGATTACTCCCATTAGTTCCATTCGGTTATTTGTGGTTAATACATATCCCTGGCTAAATTCTTTCTTAATGCCTTTATAAACCATGATCACGCCGAATCCACCTCTGCCAGGATTGGGTTCGGCGCCACCGTCCGAATAAAGGATAATATCAGGAATTTCATTCCACACCATAATTTCAATGATAGGGTTATATTGTGGCTTATAGTAGCATTACTGTATTATATGCAGGTGAACCATATGGTATTTTCATTAAAATTACAAAAAGTACGAATATTCGGTATTGTCTCAATTTGAAATTATATTCTTTTGCTAAGAAAATGGGTAGTTGGGTCGCTTCCCGGTTATCTCTCCTCTTTCACGCCTTATCCTTTCCAACCGAGATTTGAAGAACGTCGGGGGAATTATGAAGAGAAGCACAATTACAATTAATTGAACTTTCTTGTCAGGTTATATCTAGTTTTACTTCCCAAATTTGCTCGATTTGGGTTCGAATTAAATCCAACATTTCAGGTATTTCACCGAGAAACAAATTTCTCGACATCGTCTATTTGATATTGAGGCATTTCGTCAAAAGTCCTACCGTTCAAAAGTCGACCAGTTCTCTTCTTATTAGTTCCACCCCACTGTTTGAAGAAAAATGGTACAGCGGCCTTTCTACATTGATCCATAATGTTCACTACCCATTCGGGATCCATTGGCCTTGCTTTGGGACCGCTCTCGCCACCGACGATCACCCAATCAATATTTTCCAGTTGGAGATCATTTAGCGGACCGATCAACGGTTCACAGGAAAGAAACTTTACCCTTGCGTTTGTAGCCCTCAATAACTCTATTCGCTGAATTACTTTCTCATTCTCAACTGAAACCCCCATCCAGATATTATGTGTCCAATTTAACTTGCTATTCAACTCCAACAGACGATCGGCTCTTTTAGTCAAGACTTGAAAAGTGTGTTGAGGATTTTCATTCATAACATTGAAAACTTTCTGAATGAATTCCACCGGAACGTTTTTGTGGAACATATCACTCATAGAATTCACAAAGACTACCTTCTGCTTTTTCCAAGTGTAAGGAATATGCAAGGCATCTTCATGCATCGTGACCTGGAATGCTTTTTTATACTTCTCTACTCCCATTGCTTCCAGTCTCTTTGCCATTATTTCAGCATAACAATACTTACATCCTGCTGAAATCTTCGTACATCCTGTAACAGGATTCCATGTCATTTCCGTCCATTCAATGCTTGACTGTGCCATTTAATGTATATTTTATTATTTCTTTATCCGTATAAACGGTCTTATAACTAATGCCAGGGCTGCCACCCTCATATTGCACTTTGCCCTGCGTTTTCAATTCTTTCAAGACATCTGTTGCATGTCTAGGCAAATGCCCTGCCTCATAGGTGTAAAGTAATACTCGCCCATTGTCGGCCAATTCGCCAGCCAGAACCTGGTGTCTAATATCTCCTTTAAACGCCTCTACCTTTGTTAACTTACGAGGTTCGGATGCAGCAAAAATATCTAATTGAATAGGTTCGCTTATAATCTCCCCGTCTATATCGAAATCTGCTTCTCCATTGGTTTCATTTCTCTGCCAAGCTATTGTCAAGAACTTATCTACAGCTCGGTAATGTTTCGCTCCGAAGATAATGCCATAAATGTTAGGATCTTTCCTTATAGAAAAAGGAAATAGCTTTAGGGCAGACTCATTTGGAAGGGTAGCCTTTAAAGCCCCGCTAACTATTCTGTGTACGTCAGTATATCTTCCTCTCTTGACCTGACTCATATCTAATGGCAATACTTTTTGAAACTCCGGAGTATGACCTAGCCGCCAGAAATATGATGACGATACAAAATAAAGGAAATCAACTGTTTTGAGTTTTTCGAGTTCAGTAAAGAATTGTTGAGAAATGAACTTCACACCGTTTTGATCCAAATATACCAGAGAAGGATACGCCTTCATATCCGATAATAGTTTGAAAAATAACGTCGATGCATCTTCATTATACAGTTTAACTTCTATATACTTAGACAATTCCGAATGTTGATCAATGAATTCCTGGGAATTTTTTTTCTAGCAAGCTGAATTTTTCTTGCTTCTTAGTCTTATTGGGTTCATATTCATTGAAATGAAGCACGATTTTTTTATTTTGATTGATAATCTCCTTTTCATAATCTTTGACCCGAAATAATAGCCTCATAGGAGATCCGAGTACACCGTCCACATCATAGCCTGGGCCTGCAAAAAAATCAAAAATGTGCATTTGTTTGAAGGCCGGTTGCATGATAAACGTTGGCAACCAAGCCTGCGCATAATCTTCAAATACCTCTAATTTAGTGATCGTTGAAAGCGCAAAGGGTGACGAATGTAAATCTTTATATGGCATAGTGTTTAATGGGTTAAATATATAGGTAAGGCGGATCAGTCCCTATTGTTTGAGTAAAAATAACTCATTTTGCCATATTTTTTAGCAAAAATTAGTAGAGAAATAATAGTTTGAAACAGGGTGCCAGCTTCATCGAAGACGTTTTCTCATAATCTGTCGCTAAATGTGTATTATCTGGCACAAATCATTCACAAAGAAAGGATAATTTTCGGCTCCATTCAGGAAGACGATCAGTCGCTAAACCCGTACCTTTGCAGCCTTAAATTCGGAACAATGAATAGAAATATATGGCTTGATCAAGATAGTGAACTCCCCTGCCCCTCTTGCAAAGAGGGAGTGCTAAAGGAAGCGGGTCAGGAATTAAAACACCAGACATTGGCCTCATTAGAAGAAAATAATTACTATAGAAAAGGACAGGAGGCGCCTGACGAACATTTCCTGGTAAGTGAACATGTACAGTGCTCCAGATGTAAGGACTGGACTACAGTAACGTATAAGCTTTCTTACGATGTAAGGCATGTAGATGAACATGGCAACGAGCTACCGGAAATTGAGCGTGTCTTTTACTATCCCGCCCCTCATATTATCGATATCCCGAGATCCTGCCCAGCTTCCGTAACGGATCTGCTGAACAAGTCGTTTGTCCTTTATTGGGTGGATGCAGACTCTTGCGGTAACAAGATCCGTATGGCAATTGAAACTTTGATGGCTGAGCTTGGTGTTTTGCCCAGCAATGCAAAGGCTACTCTTCATCAACGCATCGAGGAATTTGAGAAGGGCAATCCTAAGGTTGGAGCATTCCTGAAAGCTATTAAGGTCCTGGGTAATTCGGGTAGCCACGCGCCTACGCTGACTAAAAAAGACCTGTTGGATGCCTATGAATTGACAGAATATTCCCTGCACCAGTTGTATAAAGACCAGGAATTGTTTCTGACGCAAATGAGCCGGGAAATACTTCAGCAGAAAGGGCCGCGGCCGTAGATAGTCATAGTAAACTCATTGATTTTCAACAAATCCGAAACAAAGATTTTCGAAAGTTGTCGCCAGCTCTCCACAGAAAGGGACAACTTTCCTAAGCCCCCTACAACGTTTCTTTTTGCCTTCAGGCCAACGAGATTAAGTTTCCAAATACTTTATGGGTTTGCACGCTATCGACTTATTAATCAATTCGTTAAGCCCTTATTGGATAGGTTGTAACAACGCTCTTAGCCGATATAACAGCTTCAGATCCTGCATAAATTGGTTCGATCTGATTCCCGTGTGGGGTACAAAGTCAGCTTTTTGAGCCCCGATTTACATCGGGGCTTTTCCATTCTTAATAGATCAACCTATAGCGAAAATGCATTGATCGCTAAGGGCTGAAAACTTCCTCGTCGTTAAAAACAAATTTCCCAAGTCGCATTGTTGGGTGCGTTAGCTCTTCGTTTACTTGCAGTATAGCAACCAAATAGCCGACCATATAAAGGTCAACAATAAATACAGGTCTGAATAAATGTTGGTACCGCGAGAGTTGGATAACTTGACATAGGATCCGCGAGGAATTGGCTGTTAATTGGAATTGGTAAAATCTTTATCCAAGATATTTTTGCAAATAGACTCGAACTTCAGTTTCAATTTTTCTTTTAAACATTAAAGCGACCAAAGGGATTCCAAAATCTAGTACCACAACTCCTTCTTTGATTTCAATTGTTCCATTAACGCTAACACCTTTAATAGTCGCAGCCAAGTCTGCATGATAATTGTTCCATTTTTCTTTTGGTTTTTTTACTAAATCCGGATACTTTTTAGAGAGATCGCTAATTAGGCTTTTTATTCTAACCTTGGATTCGTATTGTTCGAGATTATGCTGTATTTCAATAGTCACAGGCCCGAATTATTTATCATTAACTTTTATCTCAGCCTCAATTTTGTCAACTTTTTTCTTAAAAGAAATGTTCTTCGGTAAATTATTCAAAAGTTCATGCACTGGAGTGCCATGATTATTAATAGTTTCGTATATGCTTAGCGGATTTCGTGAAATATTTCCTATAGTCAACTCAAGTAATTGGATTTGCAAATCGGGATCAATATCCTTTGTAGAATTTTTATACCCCTCGAAAGCCATAGACACAGCGTATTTGTATGCATAATCTTCCATGATCCTCGAGGTAAATCCATATTGTTTAGCGCAAAACCATCCTAGCCATACACATGACGCAAAAATGGGAAGCCTTGCCAACACCCTTGATACTTCGAAGTCTTCCTTTTTAAATTCCATCAGGAGCCTAGACGAAAGAAATATTAGAAGCCCGATAGAGATTATAGTTGCAACACCCCATAAAATCAAAGAAAATTTCAATTCATCTTTTCTTTTTTTAAAAGAACCAGCCATACCATGCCTATTTGCGTCTTCTATTGTTTTTTGTATTTGTTCTTGAAAAATTGAATTTTCTTTAACCTGCCTTGCGTACTTCTCTGTAAATTCCTTATTTGTGTTGTATGTCTCTGCCGTATCGTTTCTCAATATTTCAATCTTAGTTTTTAGTTCTTCAAATATCACAGTTTTAGTTGCTATTTCCTCCTTTACCTCCTTTATATTCTTTTCCCAAGTTGAAATTTGATCTGACGATTCTTCAGCGGTATTTTTTAAGCTTTCTATTTCGGTCAGTTCAGCTTTGATGGTTGCTGAATTCTTTATCGCATCTTCATGCTTTTCGCTTAGGTCAGTTTCAAATTCTTCAACATTGGTTTTTATAGCTAATATTTCTTCATAAAATGGTTTTATCTCCAATATTTTCTCCTGCAATTCGGTTAATTCTTTTTTTGATTGTTGAATTTGACTTTCTGTTCGAATAGGTTCTTTTACAACTGCTATATATGCTTCCTTAACCCTAAAATGAAATTTAGATATTGTGTTCAAAAATTCATTGAATTCTTCCTTCTTATGTTCAAAGTTTTCTTTTAAAAGCTTTGCCGCTCTATCATAATATTCAGACGATTTCCTTTCGAGCAGTATTGCCTCGAATTTCTTTTCATAATTATCTAAGCTGGAAACTATATTATAAGAATCATCCAATGTTTCAAGTATCATTGCCTTTGAAATACCTTCAAAGCCATAAATATCTTCACCATTAGGGAATGTATCGTTGATTTTTGTTTTGAGATTAGTAATACGGAGTTTTGTGGCTCTCATTTTATAGGTTTTGGTTAGAGGATCAATAACGGCCAGTGAATATAATATTTTTTAATGATATAAGTATGCCATGGCCATAATCGAAGATCCAGAAGGGCCGGTAATGTGTCCGAAAGTTGCCAGAATGATCAAGGTGGCAGTTCGTACATGTAAATCAGTAACCGTCATTCCTTTATTGGATAAGATAAAGGAGTTGTTGCCTTTGCTAATATTGAAGCCTTATCGCTTCTAAACAGGAACTACGACTCAGCATTTACATGCGTTACCCGAAAACAGCGATCCTATTTATACCGCTGGCCTATGTTTCCAAAAAACACGAACGTCCTTTACACTGATGTTCTTACGAGCTTGGGCAAGGTCATAGCTCTCCTGGGCATGCATCCAGAATTCAGGCGAGGTATTAAATGCCTTTGCCAGTTTTAGCGCCATTTCAGGTGTGACACTTTGCTTGCCGTTGATAATTGCAGACAACGTTTTGCGGGTAGTCTTTAGTCCCTTGGCCACCTCTTCAATAGTTAGGTTTTTGCCTATTTCTTCGCGTAGGCCTTCGATGGTCTCGCGGATCAATTCGCCCGGATGAGCGGGATCATACATAGCCATAATTTTATCCTCCTTTTAATGATAATCCAAGTAATTGACTTCATGGGCATCTTCGCCAATAAACCGGAAAATGATCCGGTAATTGCCACTTACCTTTACTGCCCAAAAACCTGCTAAATCCCCTGTCAACTGGTGCAAGCCATAGCCGGGCACATTCATATCCGTAATGCTCTTGGCCGCGTCAAGACGGGTCAAGATCAGGCGGATTTTCGGCGCATGCGCTGGTTGAAGCTTGGATGCATTCCCTTTGTCGTAAAACAGCTTCAAACCCTTATGCTGGAAGCTTACAATCATAATACAAATGTAACGCGAAACGTGTCACGTGTCAACATTATTTTTACCTCGACAAAACCCGCTAATTATCAATTTGTTGGAAAAGAAATCCCAGATGAATCTAAATCTCCTTGTCATTAGATCAGTTATGCCAAAACAACTGGCGGAATTCTATGAACAATTAGGGACGGCCTTTGAATATCACCGGAACGGGAATGGGCCATTTCATTTCTCGGCACATGTAGGCCCTACCATTCTCGAAATTTACCCTCTTGCCAAAAGCCAAGAGCAGGCAGATAAGCTTTTACGCCTGATTTGAGATTGATCTGTTTGACGCAAGAATTGACAAATTACAGGAACAAGGAATTAATTTCACCAATTACCCATGTCTACAGAATGAGGTGTCCTCGCTGTGATCGAGGATCCTGAGGGCAGGAAGTTAGAATTTTATAATAAGACATGATTTGAAATATTGGAGACAATCGCTTCTATGTCCGCATTGTAAAAACCTGCAGCATTCATACAGTTGCACTCCACAATGTAAAATTCTCCCCCAGTTTCACAGACATCCATAACAAAGATATCATGTGGGGTGAATTGTTGGCAGCGTGCTTCTGCAAAAGTGATCACTTCGTCAGGACAGCCTCTGAGTTTTTCAAGTTTAAAATTGTTTCGATATTGGGATGCGGTAATTACTCTTTTATTGACGCACCAAAGCCGCCATTCCCTCCCTATATTGAACGGTTCACCGACGATTATTTTACTTTTATCAGAAATGCCTGAATTCCCGATCATTTTTAGTCTTTCAAACCAGTCCCGATATTCGCCATACTTCATCACTTCTCCAGCAAAGGATTTTCCATCGTCGTCGGGTCGAATAAAAATCAATTTATTCGTATCATAATCTGCCTGCATCAATCCTTCAAAGCTGGTTACTTCGGCATTATAGTTCAGCATGTGCTCGCCCCATTCCTTTATATACCGTTCGATGGAAAAAGTAGCTGGATCGAAAAAAACGCCTTCTTTTAGCTCGCTGTTGGAAAAGGCTAATTGAGTGAAGGTCGTCGAGCCGTAAAACACGCTTTTTTTTGTCCGATCGAAATAAGGTAGTTCATGCGAGAAAGGGATGATATCAATTCCAAGGAATGGAATCCGTAGTTTTTGACAGGCATCTGTAAGAGAAGTAAAGTCATTGTGATTTGTCAGATTCTTTTGAACAACCCATTGCCAATTCGCCAATTCCATCATAAAAAATTGATTTATAAATAAATATACTTATTTTCCATATTATTCTCTATCCAATCAAGACAATTTATCCTTGTAAATCGAGTATTTTGTGCTATAATTGCAAGGATGATTAAACGGCAAGCTCAGGCGGAAATTACAGAATTGCTGGATGAATTCCCGGCAGTTGGGGTACTTGGCCCCAGACAAATCGGAAAGACAACCCTGGCCGAAACTGTCGCCGCATCCATTAAACCCCAGCCAATATATCTGGATCTGGAAACGCCATCCGAAGCGGTAAAGCTTAAAGAACCCGAAGACTATTTCGAACTACACAAAGGGAAACTGATCATCTTAGACGAAATTCAGCGTGTGCCCGAGCTATTTCAAATTCTTCGAGGTGTTATCGATCGGAGGCGGAGAGAAGGTAAGAGGACCGGTCAGTTCCTTATCCTTGGCTCCGCGTCACTGGATCTCCTAAAGCAGTCATCAGAATCCTTGGCCGGAAGAATAGCATACAAAGAATTATCAGGGCTTACTGTGGCGGAAGTAGATAAAGGGAAAACCGCCGAACTCGACCGTTTGTGGTTACGCGGGGGCTTCCCGGATAGTTATTTGGCTAAAAATAATGAAGCCAGTCTTCGCTGGCGTTTGAATTTTATCAACACTTATCTGGAAAGAGATGTTCCGCAATTCGGTCCGCGTATACCGGCTGTTACGTTGCGAAACCTATGGACCATGCTTGCTCATAGCCAGGGTGGGCAACTCAATATTGCCCAATTGGGTAACAATCTGGACGTAGCCGCCACTACGGCAAAACGTTATATCGAATTGCTGGAAGACTTGTTACTAATCCGCACGCTTCGACCCTGGTCCGGGAATGTGGCCAAACGGCTTGTAAAAGCTCCCAAGATTTACATCCGTGATAGCGGCATCGTCCATGCCCTTCTAAATTTGACCACTCTCGATGACCTTTTAGGCCATCCGGTAGTGGGAGCAAGCTGGGAAGGCTTCGTTCTTGAAAACCTGCTGTCTTGTCTCCCCACGGGTGTTACCCCATGGTTTTATCGCACTTCGGCTGGCGCCGAGGTCGATCTGGTGATCGAGAAGAATAGTAAGGAAAGGTTTGCCATTGAAATCAAGCGCTCGCAGGCACCGTCAGTTTCAAAGGGGTTTCATTTGGGTTGTGCGGATATCAAGGCAACAAAGCGGTTTATTGTATATCCAGGTAAGGAGCGATTTCCTGTGACAAAAGAAATTACTGCCATCCCTGTATTAGATATGATGAATGAATTGAAGGCGAGGAAATAGGGACCAGAACGGGGACCAAAAAAGGGACTAGAAATTGCCCCTTTCAAATAAAAAGTTCTTATAAAAATTTGATTATCATGAAGGAATATTTTGAAGGATCGCGGGGTAGATTTCGATTCCCCTACGCGGTACAACTATAGGAATTTGTTAAAAAGTCATCGGGCTGCTCTACTAAAAGTGGCCCTTTTTCTTTCATTCTGAGATAGTTATCGACGAGGGCTGAATTCAGAGAGTGTGTTCGAACTCGTGTGTCGTCAAACATGAATCCAACTTCGAACATCTTCCTTAATAATAGTTGTTGCCCTTCCAATGAACATGAAATGTATAAGTTCCTCAAATTGGTCAACAGCGGAATCGCTTCGTCTAATCGCGCTATGACACTCTTATCTGCTTTTTCCAATTGTGATAATTGGGACTCTATTACCGCTTTTTCCCTAAAGACATTTGTAAGGCGAAGATAGATTTGAATGTAAGGGATGGCGGGAGCAATCGTAGGAGTCGCTCTTCCGGCGCCGGGAGGGAGTGGGGAAGGCTATCCATTCGGGAATGAAACGGAGATATTGTACCTTCGGCAGCTTGGCGATCTTTTCAGGCCAGCTTGATTGCCCCCATAACAAGTAACAATGGAATTACGGATAAAAAACTCCCAGAGTCGAAATGCACTCATTTTAGTTCACGGCTTAAATGGTTCTTTCGATTCATGGGAGGGGACCGATGAGCACTTTGTAGAGAACCTTAGAATGTCCGCCTCCATCCAGAATTTTGACGTTTATCTGTTCAGATACCAAACAAAGATCCTTGAGTTAACCAGATTCAAAAGAATAATGCGTACAATAAGAGGCCTTTCACGGAATAAACCGCATGAGGATCTGAACGGGTTCAATATTGGCATCAATAATATCTCTCGGAATTTGGAATCTGAGATCAGGGATGTACAGGAGAATTATGATACTATTTCCTTTATTGCCCACAGCATGGGTGGACTTGTCGTAAAAAGTGCTATTCTTTGGATGCCGGAAGAAATTCGCAGGAAGGTTCGCCTCATCATTTCATTGTCTGTGCCACATATGGGTGCCAACCTGGCAAACTTAGGGACAGCTCTATTGGGACCAAGCCCTCAGTTGATCGATCTCAAGCAGATGGGAGAATTCACTACGGACCTGAACAGCCGCTTTGCCAATATAAGACCATCTCTCAGGATCTTTTATCAGCACGGGAACTATGATACCGTCGTACGTGCAGGAGCAGCAATTCCCGGGATGATCAATACCGAGGATACGATTACGACCCCTGATGATCATTTTTCAGTCCTGCGTATCAAGAGTCCTACTCAGAACCATTTGTTTAGAACGATCCTCCGGGAATTGGGCAAAGCGATACAACCTCAGCAAGACCAGCTTAACGGCGAGAAAAGTAAGCCCCAATTGGGTGAGTTTCAGCAGTATGCCGCGCTGGTTGAAGAATTCGACCGCATTCAAACAAATGATATTCAAGAACAGGTACGGCAAAAAAATTCAATAGGCGGCCGCATGGGTGAATTTATTGTCCAACGAGGTATACCCAAAGCTGATATCGCCACAAAATACTCAGAAACCAACTTGGTTGGGCTGCTCTTCGCAATTGTCATAGCTCCTCAAGTTGAGGACCGACAACTTCTGTTAGACATTAGCAATCGAATCAGGCTTAGCTATTCAAAATGGAAATTCATTGAAGCGTTGGCTGCGTTGGAGGGAAGAAATCTGGTTCCAGCGCAAGATAGGAGTACGTTTGCAACGATACTCAAGGCCTTCCTGCCCGATCCTTCGACAAACCTTCCACGGCGGGTAGGCCAAGCCATGAGCTCTTTAGCGGAGATGGGCAGCATCGGTTCCTATACAGTACTCAATAAGAAATTATTAATTAACCACAATCTTCGGGTAAGCGATGGAAATCCACGTTGGGGTTATCTGGATGACCCTTACTATGAAAAAGTCTTTCATATTGAGGGAAGTACAAAGGACGCTGTTGACTGCACCATTGACCCTAATGGCCAAATTATCAGTGAAGTAGAATACACGTTTGTTAACTTCAAGGATCTTATCATCTATGCTGAAATTTTGATCAGGGAGGGGTCTTCGCCAAGTATCAACTTTTGGCTGGCGTTAAAGACCAACATCGTCGAAGCTAAACAAATTTCAGCTAAAGAATGGGAAGTTCCCGTTCGGGCGACTACAGACCTTGGCGATTGGCGCCGGGCCGTTGTTGGCTTATCGGAAGCTTTTGAAAAGACGGAAATGGCAACCCAATTTTCTTATGTGAACCTTCGAAGCGTCCGCTTTCGGGCCAGTGGGAAAATAGGGGCTGTCCTTGTGCGGTAATCGAATAGGGATCCCCTGTCCGACCGAAGGGCAACCTCTACATCCTATTAACAGGTCGCAGTGTCTCTACCTTCAAAAGAGATTTCGACAGGATTTTTGGAATAACTCCGTACGAATGGCTGAAAAACAGACGCCTCGAGGAAGCGTATTTCCTCATCGATCGCGAAAAGCGATCACCGGGTGACGCCTCCTTTCTTGCCGGTTTTATAAACTACAGCCATTTTTCCCGCTTATTCAAGGCACAGTATAAAAAATCTCCTTCGGAGGTGTGAGTAGTCGATTTCATTCTTAATTTTTCTCTTCATACAAATCACCGTTGAACTACCGAGAAAACCTCGGTAGTTGGCTCTTAAAACCCGGTTTTGCTCAACCCCAAAGGGATGGTTATTGGCTCACTGTTTGATCGGCAAACTCCAGATTAATCCCGCTGAAAGGTAATGCTGATATCCGAACGACGATGAACGATCAATTGAGAATAAAGTTGGCTGGTAAAGTATGCCGAATCTCAAGTATTTGCCAAGCAGGTAGTGAGCTGAAAAACTGAATCCTATCCCTGAATTCCTAAATGACCTGTCACGGTTCACCGTATCACTAATGGTAAATTTCGACCACAGAAGATCCGAGACGCTAAGCCCATAACCCAGATCAAAGCTGCCGATGATCAGGTTGTTCCTGACGGCACCGAAAAATGTGCGTCCTACATTGTAATATCCCTTACCGATATGATCAACGAATGCGCTGGTTGCAGCGCCTGCAGAAAAAGAAAGAAAGCGATCGGACTTATAAAAATAGTCGATCCCGAGTCCCAGCCCAATAGGGCCTCCGGTGATGGAACGACCTTGCGGCGATCTCATGCTGAAAGTATTGGCCAGGGAAACTGATAGGGAGCCATAAACCGTTCCTTTGGGAACCGGCGCGAATCGCCTCCACACTATCATGGTATCTTTTAGCGTCAGGTAATTCCAATGCCGGTAGGCATAACGTTTCGGATTTTTCCTGTCGACCAGCATGCCTGCGCCGTAGTTCTCGATATTGACCCACCAGGCGATGGAATTATGTGGCCAGATGCGGATGATCTTCTCGCCGGAATCCAGTTGTGCATGGATTGACAGGGGCGCCAGGCTCCTCCGGACCGAGTAGGTCCCGGAACCATGCGGTTCGCGTGCCAGGCTATCTACAAAAAGGGCATTTTCAACAGATATGTTCTTGATCTTTTTGTCGGCAGCGATCCGGATATTCTGCGTCGGGCCGTTCAATAGCGTGGCGCACGAGGGGAAGAAGACGGGTATGAGAAAAATCGCGATTACCGATAAAGCAGGAGTTCTGGGCATAAGGGGCGTAGGTTGATCAAATATAATTAGCGAAAACTAAAAGTCTTGCTAAATTGTCCACCCATTATCGATGCGCTTGTCCTGCTGCCCCGACGGCCGCTTTGGGCGGTTTGGTTGATCTAAAATCAGTTTCCGAAGGAGTGACCAAAACCGGACTGAAGCGGCTTCCAAGACGCATTAAATTTTATCGTAATTCATTTCCATTAACTATTCCAAAAGAAAATAATGCAGATCCTCGATGCTGTATGCATCAGGCAATTGATAGCCATTCCAGAAAAAGGTGGGTGTTGCCTTCACCTTCATATCCCGGCACCAGCTACTCATCTCCGACAGTTTATTATTCTGCTGCGCCAGCAATTCTTCGTTCAGTGGATATCGGTTGGCAAAAGAACGATAGTCCTTCTTTTCAGCGAGGTACCAATCATCCAGCGCTTTTTTTGTACGCTGTTCGTTGTTCTCTTCCGCAATCGCCATAAGATGTTTTACCGGATCGCTCCGCCTATCGTCATTGCTACTGCCGGCGGTAAAAATTATTTTTACGGTTAGGTTGGCATGGTCTTCCAACAGCTTTTCGATCTTCGGGTGAGCTATTGCGCAGGGGCCGCAGTAAGGATTACATACTTTTATCAAGGTATGGGTTGCGCCTTTGTTGCCCAGATCAATGCCAAGATTTTCTGCAGGCGACGTCAAAGCCTTTTGCCTTTTCAAAAGCATATCAAATATCTCTGTATTGAACTTGATACGCAGATATGCATGTTTGGTTGCAATGGCTTGCTGCAAGCGGAGACAATAAGGCTTTACGCTATACCATAACAGGACTGGTGATAAAAAGCAACATATCGTTGCCCATATCACGTCTGCCGGTAATATAGCGGGACGAATGAAGGAGTCTGACAGGGAATCAATGCCATTGATGAGCAACAAGGCCTGCACCGCGAGACATAAAGCACACCATCGCTTTGCCACCCGCCACTGATAAAATACCGAGAAAACGATGTAAGGCAAAGCGAGGAGCGTAAGCCAGGCCAGGATATGAATTGCACCCGGCACAAATGACATTGCCAAAAGGCTTCCGGAAAAGTAAAAAAAACCGACTTCGCTCCAACTGATCCAGCCCAGCAATTTCGCCTGGGGACCGGTAAGGATCGTTTCACAACTGCCTTTGGAAATACCGGTGCAAATCTTCTGCAGTAAGGGGTTTCTCCTATCTATTTCATACCATAATAATAAGGAGGAAATTATAATACCCGAAAGATATACGACATAATGCACATATATGCCCGGAACGTTATGACCCTTGAAAACGGTTTGCACCCCATAAAAGGAAATACCGGTCAATAGCAATAAAAACAGGAAAGGTGGAAGGGATCTTAATAATAATTTCAGTCTTACCTGTTTATAGTTTTTTTCTCCGGCTTCGGGATTGGGTTTTGCGATCAAATAAACGCCGTCCCATTTTTTAAAAAAATCTTTTTTTTTCGTCGCAATCGATCTTTGTCGTCCCGGGGAGCAGTAATGGATCTGTTCCGAAGTCACTTTGGTCACAATCGCAAGCCGCCCCGCCAATTTTGGGGTAGAAGCGATAAAAGGAAGCGGTAATTGTTCAATGTCTTCTTTTTGAATTCTTGCGGCTGCATTTGGTATATTCCATTTTTGTAATGCGTCGCTGATGCAAAGCAGGCTCGGCCAGTCAGGGTGGCTTTGGAGGGTTTCATTTACAGTAGCATTATTCACCTTGACCTGCAGAAGCCGTAAGAACGAGATGGTAGCGTTTACGAGGGGTTCATATAAGGAAAGCATAGGCGAAAAATAAGGTTTAAAAAAATATTTGGTATTTACAATTTCCAAAAAAATCGTAACTTTTATTATAAAACCTTTTTTTATGGAACCAATTATCGAGGATATGCCCGTTAAAAGCATTCCAGGACTGCATATCCCGGGAATCAAATTGACCCGCAATGAGATGAAAAGTCTCTTTCGTGATAATCCATGTCCGGACAGCTCGGATGGAATTGGCCCCTGTATTCCACCTCCCTATTACCCTCCGTGCCCTGAGGGCTTTTCTTGCGTTGCCGGAATAGGGAATGGGTCAATGGAATGTTGCGCGGATTAGCGGGCAACGACAGAGGCCACATCATTCCCGCGCTCGGTGCAACCAACCGCCATGGTAATTATTCTGCTTTATATTCAAGAATGTCAGCAGGTTGACAATCCAGCGCTTTGCAAATGGCTTCGAGGGTGCTGAAACGTATGGCTTTCGCTTTGCCAGTTTTGAGAATGGAAAGGTTGGACAGCGTCAGGCCGACTTTCTCCGAAAGTTCGTTGAGCGATATTTTCCGCTTCGCCATCATAACGTCAAGGTTTACGATAATCGGCATGGCTCAGACGGTTAATTCGTTTTCGGTTTGGATTTCAATTCCTCTTTTAAATACCTGTGCGATAACGAAAATGGTCACGCCCATAAACAGCCATACATCAGCTCCGCCCAGACGCAGATATTGTAAATCGGGCAGCTTTACGCCTTTCGACAGAAGCCACTCGGTATATTTGGCGCCTGACCAGGAGAATATGCCAATCAGCAAGGACAGGTAGGACATCTTGAAGAGGAATCGGCCGACGCTCTTGCTGAAGGGCTGAGTGACGTTCAGCTTTTCATCTTGCATGATATCGACGATCATATAAAACAAAACTGCTCTCATAAGGGATACAAGGCTTATTTGTACCATCTCTGCAAGAAAGTATCCTCGGCCATAATCATAAAGACTCGAAAGATCGAGCCCCGGCCAGGATCGATGAGCATTGATAGGGTTTATCTCCAGCGTATAAAAGGTGCTGAAGATCCAGCCGCCGGCTTCGATACAGACGCCGATGAATATGATCCATACAAGGACATATAATACCTTTAATGTCTGTTTAGTGCTGATTTTCATAATCGGTTTGTGTTTTAAAGTAAAATTAATAAATATTTATTGATAAACAATAAGTATTTATTAAAATGAGGCATTTATTTATTAATTTCCAGCGGCCAAAATAGTAACCAAAAATTCGAATAAAACACCGAATGATACCTATCTTCCATGCAAATAGAACCTCATGGCTGGCTTAGGAGAATTAATTCGCTACCTATTTTTCGGACTTCTGATCTTTTCTGCAATTGTCTTCGGCATTTCTGCCGTTAAAGCAAAATCAACTCGAAATCGGATCCTTTTCTTATGGAGTTGTATAACCTGTCTGTTATTCTTGTGGTGCATACAAGATGACGGCAAACAGAATAATAGATGCGTTGCTTTAGAATATGTGGGAACTTACCTTTTGACCAATTATCCGAACTGTGATTCTTGCCGGGCTATTTTAGACGAGGACTCCTTTCGTATAATAAATTTAAATGATTCCACAATAGAAAAAGGGAATTGGCACTTTGAAAGTGGGCAAGACTACCTAATTGTCTATTTGAATGGGAAGAATGACCAATTAGGGTATGGGCGGTTTCAGTACAGTTATTTTATTGATTGGCAAAATAAGCGTCACAAATCCCCCACGCTTGGACCATAGGCCGACACGCTACATCTCCGATGTTAATCATGCACCTTCTGCAACACCACATTCATCGAATCATTCCCAAGTATTCCTCTCAACAGAAGTCGGTCAGCACCATCAACTGACGTCATAATCCCACTAAAAGCAGGTTTATCCGCTGGCGAGCGCCAGTTTATCTTTAGTTGATCGTTTTCTTTTGAATAAGTACCATTCCATCTTCTTTGGGGTGTGTTAAATTCAAAGACACACCCATTTCTGATGTCAAAATAAACCACTGTCAGGACACTATCCGCACAACTGGTCCTGTAAAGAACCTGCTGACCGATCTTTAGCTGAGATACTTCATACTTACCAGTTAGCTGCGGATGCTTATCTGGTTTGCCGTGCATAGCGATCAAAAGAAGAGGAATATAAATAATGGAGAGGCGGATCGCCATTTTAGAAAATTTTGAAGTATGTAAGACTGGTAATTGATCTTTTGTGCCAAAGAAAAATTCCTTTAGCCGGTGGAATTCTATGAACAGGAAATACAAGACTCCTGCCATCATGATAGAAGCATGAACAATAACGCTATCACCGATCTGATAAAAAATGTCCATTAATAAAATGTTAGCGAGCACCGGCAGTAGAATAAATACGCCCATGAGTCTTGTCCTTCGAAAAAGCAACAGCAAAGCGCCTGCTATCTGGAGTCCGCCTATGATACAGCTGAACAGGTAGGAATGGCTGAAAAATGTCCAGAACAGGTCAGAAGGTGAAAAACTGCGGTATGGGAGATCGAGCTTACTTAATGGCATCACAAGTTGCAAGTGACAGATCTTGGTCCATCCGAATTCGGCCAGGTCAAATGCCACCCCGTATCGGATCAGGCCCTGCCAGAAAGCAAGAGTGGCCGGCTTATTGGTTTTCCGGACTTGCCATATTATAACGTAAATAACAGCTGCAACTGCCGTAATAAAAGGAATGACGGAGAGTTGCCGGATAGGCAACCAGGTTCTGAAGTATGTAACACCCTGGCGAAAGACAGTGGCGCCGATTACCAATCCGGCAAGCACACACGTAATAAGCTTTTTAAGAAGGGGGATTTTCCGCATTACCTGGCTCATAGCAGTTGTTTCAATAAGCCTGGCAAATAAAACACCATCGTTTCACTTTAGCCAATTTGGCATTCGTTGCGGGATTTTCGGTTTAAATACCGCCAAATCAGCAGCTCATTATACATTAACTAAATCGTATCCACATCCACCCGCGTAGAAATAACGTTGAAATAGACATCCTCCAGATTGGGGGCTGCCGGCATCCATCCATCCTGTAAGATCAAATCCCGGGACAAGACCCGGATATGCAGCTTACCTCCCTTTAGTTGCGTGGAGATCACGTCGTAATTGTTGCGATATTGGCCAATCTCAGTCTGGTCGATTACCCGCGAGAAGATCGCGCCTTCCAGCTCCCTGACGGCCTTTTCCGGATCGCCGGCATACAACACTTCGCCTTTACAGATAATGGCAAAACTCGAACAAAGGGTACTCACATCCTCCACGATATGCGTTGACAGTATCACGATAGTGTTCTGCCCTAATTGGCTAAGAAGATTATAAAACCGGTTCCGCTCCGCCGGGTCCAGCCCTGCCGTCGGCTCATCCACGATGATCAGTTTCGGATCGCCGATCAGCGCCTGTGCTATCCCAAACCGCTGCTTCATTCCGCCGGAATAGGTGCCGAGAAGCTTCCGGCGGTCCTTGTAAAGATTGACCTTCTCGAGCAATCCCTGGACGACGTCGCGCCGCTCGCCGCTCTCACCGACGCCTTTTAACCTCGCAATATGGTCCAGCATCCGCTCCGCTGAGATCTTCGGATACACGCCAAACTCCTGCGGCAAATATCCAAGAAGTTGTCGGACGCGCGTTTTGTTCTTCAGCACGTTGAGATCGTCAAGGAAAATTGACCCGGCATCCGCTTCCTGCAAAGTGGCGATCGTGCGCATGAGCGAAGACTTTCCGGCCCCGTTTGGTCCCAGAAGGCCAAACATTCCATTGGCAAGCGTTAGCGTTACATTTTGTAAAGCATTAACCCCGTTGGCATAGGTCTTCGAAAGTGAATCGATTACAAGTTTCATGACTATTGGTTACGGTTAATGATGGCTAGAATGTTATCTTCCGGACGACGATCAATTAATTTGTTATAGGGATCGATGCCCGCGCTTACAGGTCGTCCTTTCACGATGATGTCAAAAGAGTGTTCACCGCGGGTGAGCCTGTGCTTTTGAAGATATAATGGGTTTGTCTCGGTCCGGCCTTCCCTATCCATGGTGGCCGCGGCAAATATCCCGATGTCTATCAGATCGTTGATCTGGTCGGCATCCGCGTCGTGGCCTGAGCTGTCAGTATACGTTTTGGCCACACTGACGCTGATATGCACTTTATACAATCCAGTCCGGCCTGCGGGAGAAGCAGTTGCCGCCGTTATTCTATTGTCATAGACGGTGATCTTTTCCCATGAGTCGGACAAATAATATTGCAACGAGTCGGGGGCCCGTTTCCTGATGAACCTTATCAGATCATTGCTTTCGGCATAGGGAGGGTTGTTCCTCAAAGCAAAGCTGTCCCGGAATTCCTTTATTGACGCGTTCAGGCTGTCCTCGCCAATCAGGTCTTTAAGGCCGTACAGGATCAATCCTGTCTTAATATTCGACACAAAGCCCTGTTTGGAGTCAGCCAGTGGCTTCTCGCTTCCAAATGCATACTGGTGATTTTGCAGATAGTCATTCATTTCGCTGTTTAGCATCGGTTTCATGTTATCCCGTCCTACCTTTTTTTCATACAATAGAAGCGCACTGTATTTGGACAATCCACTCATTATATTGTCTGATCCCCGGGCACGACCGGGAGCGACCTGAAACATCCACCATTGATGAGCGAGCTGAAACGCGGTATTGAAATAGCAGTAGTCGATCTGGTCCGGACTGGTGAACGACGCGTTCCATCCAAAATATTCGGCAAAGCAAATGCCACCGGGGTAAGAGGAGGTCCATGAACTGAACACAGATGTTTCCAGGAACCGGAGTTCCTTAAACTGATAGGGTCCGAACGCTTTGGAATAATAGCTCAAGCCGTCCTTGCAAGCGCGTAGGAAGCGTGGAAGATTGGCGGTGTGCGTCGGATGGTAATATATCCCGATACCGACATTTTTTCCGCCGGGCAGCGTTACATTGCTACGGAGGGTCGCGTATCTGGCTGAAAGAACCGGAAAGTGAAAATACGTCCCGGGGCTGTCGAGGACATAGTGGTAATAATTTCTGCCGTTCTGCACCCAGGTCTTTTCAAGTACCCCGGGTGCGATGGCTACCTGGTCGGGCGATATGCTGATAGTAGCCTCAAATTGTGTCAGGCCGTTGACATGGGTAAATAACAGTTTATTCATGCCCTCCGGGCTTCCCTGCTGCGGAAGCTCCTCCTCTTTCTTTGGAAGCCCGTACTGGCGCCGGAGTTCTTCGTTACCCAATTCTTCGTCCTCATCGTAGCCGGGATCGGGTAAGCCGCCATCAAAATAAGTGCCGTTGCGAAGCACGTCCACGGAAGAGAACCGGTTGCTGAATCCGATTATCTCTTTAGTGGAGGTTAGCTCGAGCAGGCCGGTATCTCCCGGAGCCAGTGGCTTCGGCAAAGTATACACCCGGTACATGGACGTGTCATTTCCCCGCTTGAATATGCTAAACCGGGCGTGTGGGTAGCTCAATGGGGAAGTATAATTCATGGATTTCCCGTTGTATCCTATGGTATAGGTGGATAGATGATCGCCGTCCAGCAGCATCCTGGCGATCGGCCGGGTCGTCCGGTTTACCAGGACAAATTCAGCCCTTGTAGCTGTGCGCCTCTCCTCAGGAAAAATATCGACATGGAGATTGTATTTTATGACGCTGGGGATGGGATCGTCCTCATATTTTTTTAATTGCCGCTCGAATGCGATTGCACGTTCGATGCGATCACCAGCGGTTAAATAGACGCTGCGATAGCTAACCTGGTAGTAATTGTAAGCTCCTGTCAGCAGAAATCCTGACAACAATAGAACACCCAATAGCCGCGGCTTGAGGCTGAGTCGGTCGGCGGCTAACCGCAGCCTTTCCCCAAATGAGCTTGTAACGCCACGCGGGTAGAGGAGATAACCCGCGAGTACCCATAAGCCCGCGTTGAAAAGCCAATAGAGATTAAACCACACCAGCGGCCTGATTGCCGGTCCGATGCCATCCATATCCGAAAATCCAATTGATGGTGTATAGGAATACAATAGCAGGTTGTAATTCGCTATTGCGCCGCTGTTGGCAAGCCAAAGCAGCCATGCGATGATTATTCCCACCGCGTGCGCCGCAAATTTGTTGTTGATCAATGCGTGTATTCCAAAGGCCAGCATCATTATCTCCACATATTTCGGCAATAGAATGCCGAAGGAATATTCGACGTAAAGCGAAAAATGGAGGTGCGGAGTCCCTTGCACCAGCTCGATAGCTACTCCAACGAGCATGGGGATCAATGCAAGAAGAAGGGCCAAAAGCAGCACGGAAAACAGCTTCGATGCATAAAAGATGGTACTGGCGGGCGGAAGAGAGTCGTTGATGACCGAAAAACCGCTTGATCTTTCCCTATGCAGGGCTTCGCCGGAATAGAATATAATGACAAGGATGGCGAACAATTGAAAATTGTGATTATAAAAAGGCAGGAACCGGACAGCACCGGGGAAATACGGTACTCCGTACGAACGCGACACATTAGAGCAAGACATGAACACCATCGCACAGATGCCGGTCAACAGGATCAGGCGGAAGTAATTATCCCTGAAGATGTTGGTCAGTTCGATACGTGTCAGCGATGACAGGACGTTGCGATTATACCGACTGCCGTAACCGATTGAGACAGTGGAGGCATCCACGGAGTTTTCAGGGTAGGCATCAGCAGGATCGACTGCCTTTTTTTCAATTTCTTTCGCGCTGAAAAATCGCATAAAGCTAAACCGGATCCAGGTACCCATCAAGACCAGCATTCCTACCATCAACCAAAGCAGCCTGTTGACCAACAACCATCCGGACATCGAAACAAGGGAGCTTTTTTTCTGTTCTGGAGAGAAGAAACCTACCAATACCCTTTCCGACGTAAATGCAAATGGGTCCAGGAGGTAGACCCAAACCTTGTTGGGAACGTCTCTAAGCACATATGCAGAAAGTACGTACCCAAAGAAAAATAATACCCCGGCGGCATAGATCACCCGCGCATTCCGCGTATACGCTACCAGGCCAAAGAAGAGAGCTGAGGTCAGGAACAAATTAGGCAATACAAATCCCAGATAGGGCTGCCAATAGTTGATCGCGCGATACGGTCCGACGCTGGCGGCATGTATCAGGCCGATATGGGATCCCACCCAGGTGCCGGCTAAACTGCCCCAGACCGGCGAGGTTCCGATGAATGCAATAACCAGGAACGAGCCCAAAAATCTACCCCAGAAATAGCCGACTCGGGTGATAGGCAGGGTGAGATATGACCCATGTGTATTGAATTCGATGTCCCTGTAAAGGGAGCCGCTCATGATCACTCCGCTGACGAGCGTCATAATGCTGCTCATCCCCGCAAAAACATCGGCTATCCTGAATGGACTGTTGATATAGGCTTGGGAACTGGGAATAACATCCCCCGTAGCGAATGCGATCGCCGTGGTTAGAAAGAAAAACAAGAAAAAAAGCCAGGTATCCCACCTTCTCAGGCGGTATACTAATTCGAATCGAAGGATTTCAGTGAACGTAGCGGTATAATTTCCATTTCTTCCGCCAAGGGGATGCCAATCTTTAAGCCATTGCAAACAAGTGATTTACACACAACTCACGGGAAAGACCGTCCGAATTCGATACACGTGCTGTCTGGCCCCGCGACGATGTTCGCGTCTTTTTGGAGTCGGGCAGCCCACGTCAACTATTTACTATACCAACCCTCCGTATTTTCAGGCCAATACCTATCAGAGAACGGACCGTTCATATCACAGATCGGAGATATGGTCGCTTTCGAGACGATACAATTTGTAAGCGGCGCCAGCCTTTTCGGCCCGGAAATATAATACGAACTCGCTGAAGGTCACATGGAGGTTCGGAACGCTGTCTGTTTTGCCTACAGAAAATGTGGTATGGGAATATTGGGGAGAGGGAGTGGAATAGTGCAGGCTGATCTCTCCGATCATGTTAAAGGCGGCTCCTTTTCTCTTCGTCAGCTGTTGACGAAGCATCATCCGTGAATATTTTAGAGAATCTTTGCCCGCATCCGCGTCAGCATCGTCTATCTCCAATGAATCGACTGTGATGAAATTCAGGAAGGAATCGATATTTCCAATGCGGAAGTTTTTAATCCATTCATTGAAGCCCACGTTGTAGTCGCTGTTCGGTTTTTTAATAAATTCAAGGAATGCCTGCGCATCACGAAAATGGGAGCGGGTGGCTGGATCAAGCGTATCATAGTTCTCTTTGGGCGCATCCCGCGTGGAATCGCGGACCACGA
>Ga0105240_10002313_pt1 | contig 30847 bp, 27 predicted proteins | sample KBSC54metaG_FD_80426 | JGI IMG/M metagenome (GOLD analysis project Ga0105240, IMG submission 80426) | Corn rhizosphere microbial communities from Kellogg Biological Station, Michigan, USA - KBS C5-4 metaG | ecosystem: Host-associated > Plants > Roots > Rhizosphere > Soil | place: Michigan, USA... | reverse complement strand
GCAAAAGCAACGGCCAAACCCAAAACCAAAGCGAGGGCGGCCTGACAGCCGCACTACTTTGTTTCACAAAGCGGACAGATCACTAATTAATAAAACCGGACAACTTGACTAACTACCAACACATCCAAATCTTCGGCGTGAAGAATTCGCCGGCCACCCGCGCAGCCGAGCGGTTCTTCAAAGAGCGCCGCATCGCGATTCATTTCGTCGATCTCAAACTGAAGCCGATGGCGCCCGGCGAGATTAAAAGATTCGTCGATCGCTTCGGTTGGACAGGACTTCTCGACACCGAGAGCACCGCCTACATCGACGCCGGACTGAAGTATCTGAAGCTGTCCGATTCCGCGCTGCTTCAACGAATCGCGCGCGAGCCCAAGCTACTCCGAATGCCGCTGATTCGCTCCGCAAACCACCTCGCGATCGGTAACGACGAGGAGGGCTGGAAGGCAATGCTCGAAGCTAATCCTTAATCTCGAAGATCGCTTCCACCTCAACCGCCACACCCGTCGGAAGCGAGGCAAACCCCAAGGCCGAGCGCGCATGATATCCGTCCCCAGTTTTTCCAAATACCTCGTGAAGCAGGTCAGAGGCTCCGTTGATCACGAGGTGCTGTTCGATAAACTCCGGCGCTGAGTTCACACAGCCCAACACCTTGATCACGCGCAGCCCGTTCAGTGTGCCGTGCGTATTCCAGACCGAATTCAGAATTTTCGAGGCACAGTCGCGCGCTGCGGCGTAACCTTCTTCAGTCGTCACCCCCGCGCCGAGCTTGCCTTTCAGCGTGCTCACGTGTCCGGAACTGATCAATTGATTTCCGGAGCGAATGCAGAGGTTCAAATATCCGGGCGTCTGTTTTTCAAAGCTGATCCCGTGTTGTTCAGCTTTTTGTTGAGGAGGAGTCATGTTCAGAACTTTTCAAAATTCTTGCGGAAACGCGCTTCCAGGTCCGCGGCAGTGCGATCGTACGCTGCTTTATCTTTCCAAAGGCCGCGCGCGTCGAGCAATTCAACCGGCACATCCGCGCAGCTTTTCGGAACGTGAACACCGAACACCGGGTGCGGCTCTGTGGCCACGTGATCCAGCTTGCCTTCGATCGCCGCGTTTACCATCGCTCGCGTATAGGGCAAGCTCATGCGCCGACCCACGCCATAAGGTCCGCCAACCCACCCCGTGTTCACCAGCCAAACCGTAACACCATGCTTCCGAATCCGCTCGCCCAGCATCTCCGCGTAGACCTTTGCATGCCGCGGAAGAAACGGCTCGCCGAAGCAAGCGCTAAATTCCGGCTGCGGTTCCGCGCCGAGTCCGCGTTCCGTGCCCGCAAGCTTCGCCGTATACCCGCTTAAGAAATGGAACATCGCCTGCTCCGGCGTGAGGCGGGAAATGGGAGGCAATACACCGAATGCGTCGGCGGCAAGAAACAGAATTCTCTTCGGATGCCCACCCACGCCCGGTATCATCGCGTTGCCGATAAAATCTACTGGATAAGCCGCGCGCGTATTCTCGGTAAGGGCATCGGAGTCATAATCAGGCACCCGCGACTCCGGATCGATGACAACGTTCTCCAGCACAGCGCCAAAACGGATGGCATTCCAGATTTGCGGCTCGTGTTGCTGCGACAGCCGGATGCACTTCGCGTAACAGCCACCTTCAAAATTGAACACGCCGGCGCCGCTCCACCCATGCTCGTCGTCCCCGATCAGATTGCGTGTCGGATCGGCCGAAAGCGTAGTTTTGCCGGTACCGGAAAGTCCGAAAAACAGCGCCACATTGCCGTCTGCGCTGACGTTCGCCGAGCAATGCATCGGCATCACATCGCGGTCAGGCAACAGATGGTTCAAAATCGTGAACACCGATTTCTTCATCTCGCCGGCATATTCGGTTCCGGCGATCAGGACGATTTTGCGCGCAAAGTTGATGGCGATACACGTCTCCGACCGGGTCCCGTCCTGCTCGGGAATCGCGCGGAATTCCGGCGCGTAAATCATCGCAAACTCAGGCTCGTGCCAGATATCGTCAGTCTTGCGAATGAAGAGTTGGCGCCCAAACAGTGCATGCCATGCGCGCTGCGTGATCACCCGAACCGGAAGCGAATATTGCGGATCGGCTCCGCCAAAACAATCCTGCACGAACACTTCTTTGTTTTCTAGAAACCGCACCGCGCGTGCATAGAGACGATCGAACAACTCGGGCGACATCGGCTGATTCACCGGTCCCCAATGGACCTTCGACTCGGTTCCCGGTTCGCGAACAATGTATTTATCTTTCGGCGAGCGGCCGGTAAATTGCCCGGTCTTCACGACGAAGGCGCCGTTCGCGGCTAGTTCACCCTCACGGCGGCGGATGGCGCATTCCAAGAGCTGCGCGGTGCCGGAATTCCAATGTACTTCCTGGAGATTCGTCAGGCCGTATTCGCGCAGATGATGTCCTGTAGGACCGATTGCGGCTGTGGTCATAGGAGATAATCACCGAACTTGATACAGTCTATCATGTAGATATGAGGCCACGTTTCAGGTTGTTCCCGTTGCTGTTGTGTTTTGTGGCCTTTTCCCCGCTACACGCTCAAATTATCGAATTCGAATCCGGTGGATTCAAATATCAGACGCTCACCAGGAACGGATTGACCATTATGTTCGCGTCGCTGCCCTCTCACGTGCGCGAATATTCGATCTTGCAGGTTGCGGTGCAAAACGGCTCTGGAATTACCTACACTGTGAAGCCGGAAGATTTCATTTTTTACCGGGAAGATGGATCCACGCTGGAACCGACGCCCGCGCGCGCTGTGGTTTCCGAGCTCATCGACAAGGCCGGCCGGGGAGACGTGGTCAAGCTCGTAACGGCCTATGAATCCTCTCTTTACGGAAATAGCAGATATAAGGCGACGAACGGTTACCAGGAGCGCCGTCGATATGCGCTGGCCGAGGTTCAATCCACCAAGATCAAAGCGGCTGCAGCCGCATCGGCGATAGCCCTGGTGAATACACGGCTTCTTCCAGGCCGTTCGACAGATGGCGCTGTTTTCTTTCCTAACGCGGGCAAACCATTGGGTGCCGGGAAGTTGATCATCCGGGTTCCCGGTGCGGCGTTCGAGTTCCCGATGGTATCATCAAATTAACACCCTCGATTAGATCGAGTTTAGGATGATGCCTCCCCCCGACGATTCTGCCTCCCCAGAGCAAATTCTCCGCTGGGCAATTGAAACCTACGGCCGCAAGTTTGCTATCAGCACCAGTTTTCAGGAAGAAGGTATGGTGCTGGTGGACATGGCCGCGCGGATTTCGCCTGACGTTCGAGTGATTACGCTCGACACGGGCCGCCTTCCGCAGGAAACCTACGATCTGATAGAAGACGCCCGTAAACGCTACGGCGTCGAAGTGGAATTGGTGGCTCCCGCAGCTGAAGAAGTGGAAACCATGACGCGGCGTTTCGGCCCCAATCTGTTTTATCAATCCGTCGCCCATCGTTCGCTTTGTTGCCACATCCGGAAGGTACGGCCGTTGGAGCGAAAGCTGGCGGAACTAAGTGCCTACGCAGTCGGCCTTCGGCGGGGTCAATCCGAAGTGCGTCAAAATCTGCAGAAGATTTCCGAAGAGCAGTATGGCCTCCTGAAGATCAGCCCGCTGGCCGATTGGACCAAGCAGCAGGTCGTCAACTACATCGCGGCACACGACGTTCCGCGGCATGGCCTTTACGCGGCGGGATATACAAGTATCGGGTGTGGTCCCTGCACGCGAGCGACGTTGCCTGGCGAAGACGAGCGCGCCGGCCGGTGGTGGTGGGAGAACGATGCCAACAAGGAATGCGGTCTTCACTTCAATCCGGATGGCAAGGCCGAGCGGACGGTGGATGTGCTGGTGCGCGAAATTGTAGGGGGCAAATAAGCTCTGACACACCAGGGATTCACTCTTTGGTTCACCGGAATGTCCGGTGCTGGGAAAAGCACTGTCTCCGAACGCGTGCTGCAGCGTCTGAAGGACGAGGGCGCGAAAGTCGAATTGCTGGATGGCGACGTCGTTCGGACGCATCTCTCGAAAGGACTCGGCTTCACCAAAGAAGACCGTGACATTAACATTCGGCGCATTGGTTTTGTCTGTCAGCTTCTTTCGCGCAACGGGGTGATCGCGTTGGTGGCTGCGATTTCACCCTATCGCGCAGTACGGGAAGAGGTCCGGTCGCAGATCGAAAACTTCGTCGAAGTATACGTACACTGCCCAATTGAGGTGCTGGCCGAACGCGATGTGAAGGGCTTGTACAAGAAAGCGCTTGCGGGTGAGATACCATCGTTTACTGGCGTGTCAGACCCGTACGAGCCGCCGCTCCGTCCCGAGGTCTCCATTGATTCGTCCAGAGAAAACGTCGAGGAAAGCGTTGAGAAGGTCTGGACGAAGCTCCGGGATTTAGGCCTGATCTCCGGCACTAACCAAATTTGATCGATCTACATACACATACGACTGAATCCGACGGAACCTATTCTCCGGTCGAGCTGGTAAAGGCTGGAAAAGACGCCGGCCTCGAAGCACTGGCAATTTCCGATCACGATACATTCGCCGGATATCAAATTGCGCAGCCGCTTGCGGAGTCGGCCGGACTGCGGCTGCTCTGCGGTATCGAGCTAAGCACGGCGCTCGGGAATCCTAAAGAACGGACGGCTCATCTGCTGGGATATTTTTTCAAGGGTCCGCCCTCCGACGAATTTCGCACGTGGATTCTGCGCGGTCAGGCAGCGCGCCGCGATCGTAATATCCGGTTGGCCAAGAGGCTGCAGAGCTTGGGTGTCGATATTCGGATCGAGGAAGTGAATGCCCTCGGCCGCAGCCTGGCGGGTAGGCCCCACTTCGCGAAACTCATGGTCGATAAAGGCATCGTGCCGAACATTCAGGAAGCATTCCGGAGGTACCTGGACGAATCGGCGCCCGGCTATGTTGATCGCGAGGAACCGCTGCTCGAGGAGGCCATCCAGCGAGTGAACGATGGGGGAGGGATTTCGTCGCTGGCGCACCCGGTCCGTTTAGGCAAGAGGAACCATGATGAGGAGGAAACCCTCATTGGGAAGCTCGCTGAGGCCGGATTGCAGGCTCTGGAAGCGTATCACTCCGACCACACGGCGAGCGATAGCGCACGCTATGTGGCGCTTGCCCGCAAGTATGGAATGAAGGTAACGGGCGGATCGGATTTCCACGGCGGGAATAAGCCATCGATCCGGCTCGGGGTTGGTAGCGGACACTTGAATATTTCGATGCGCGTGTTGGACGACTTGCTCGCTTGAGTTACCAGGTGACCTTGGCGTAATTCTGTTGGATTTTGTATCGCTCGTGATCAACGGCGCAAATTCGTTGCACATGGCGTGAGCCGGTCAAACAAAGTCCCGCGTACCGTTCTCATAGAGCGCTGTCGAGACTACCGCGTGAAATGGAAGATCGCAAATTCTCAGGCCAATCAGGCTCTCCAGCTTCAGGAACGAGGCCTGCAGGTATCGAGATAGCTGATCACAAATCAGCCCAGTCTTTTTCCTACTCGGCTTCCATTTCGGTGAGCAATTCCTTACTGGCTTGCTCCCAGTCGATTTCAGGCATCTCGATGGGTTCCGGCGTCAACCGGGAAACCTTCGATACTCGCTTTTCCGGAACCACTCGGAACCCAGTCCCTTTATAAACAAACTCCAACCGCTCCCTTTCCAGCGCCTGATTCACGAGTTTGAACAAGTCCTGGCGAAACTGGGTGATCGTCACCTTCATAGACCCAATTTAAACCCACGGCTGTACGCTACAGAAAATAGATATGTATACAGGCGCGGAACATTTCACTTTGAGACGGCTGTTGCGCCTTTGGTGGCCTGCCGCGGGCACAACGTGATGGCTCTCCTTCTGAATTCCTCGGCCTCATTCTTTCTTCCCGCCCGCTCCAGCAAACTTGCCAGGCCGGCGGCCGCCCCGAGTTGATCCGCATCCATTGTGAGCGACTCTCGATAGTAAACTTCCGCCTGATCGTATCGGCCATCAGCCTGAAGCATCGCCGCCACTCGCGTATACAGCACAGGATCTCGCGCCCCCACCGTAACGGCAGCTCGCAGATATTTCCAGGATTGTTCCAGTTGACCGAGATCGCCATAAGCGATACCAAGATTTCTATCGGCCATTCCTTTCGCCTGAGGTCCGGCGAAATATGGCCGGAGCTCCTTCACCGGCACCCGATCGGAACGATGCGCCGGGCGCCGCGAAATGGAATGATCGGTGAAAACCGTATGCCCTCCGTCGAATGCGCGGGCTTTGGGCATATGGCATTCAACGCACTCGCCATGTTCCGCGGAAGGTGACGGGCAATGCGCCGCCTGGTGACATTGGAGGCATCGTTCGCGATAGCTAACCGTGGCCGCATGCGGATCATGACACGTGCCACACCACAGCTTTTCACCAGACGCGATCCGGCAGCGGCTCTGGGCCAGCGCCTCAGCGTGCCCGTTCACTCGAACGCCCTGTTTGGAATTGGCGTTCACAAATACCTGAAGGAAGTTCGCCAGTTCCATTCCGGGCCGGAAGTTCTCCAACTTCCTCCCGGCGATGCTCAGCCGGACCTCACCCGCAAGATGACACTGTTCGCAGACTGAGTCCCGCAGGTGCCCGGACAATTTCGCCGGGTTCACGATGTTCCCCGCGCCCGGATTCTTCGAGTGCTCAGCCCCGTCTCCATGGCATCGTTCACAACCGACGCCATGAAGAGCCGAGGTCTCCGCAATGCGGTTCAGTGTTCCTGGAAGAGCACGCGCGCCGCTTGCGTGGCAAAACAGACACTCTGTCGTAATGGGCCGCGCGAGATCCGGAGCCCGATCGTGTTCATAGCCCGGCGCGGCGTCCCAAGCTCGAGGGTTGGAGTAATAACCAACGGGCGCTTCATACACGTATCCATCCTCCAAAAATGCGTAGCTCCGGCCCATGCGGCCCGATCCGATGAAAAACGGAAGATCCTGTTTTTGCGCAAGCCAACGAAGCTCGAGCTTTCCTCCACTGCGGACAATTTCAAATCTCGTCCGGGACGGCTCGTGAAAAAAAGATCCGGCCGCCTCGCTGGAGGCCTGCACCGCGCCGCTTGTCCGGCCCATGGGAGACCGGCTGAATCGCTGAACAATTTCCTGATGACAATCCCCGCACGTTAAAAGGGCCAGTATCAGGATCAAAGAGATTCCGTTGTCTAGAAAATCATCTTCATACCAAACTGAATCTGCCGAGGCGAATTCTGAGTCGAACTGACCTTCCCAAATGCCGCGGACGAAAAATCGGTGGTAGGCGCACCGAACACCACCCGGTTCAATGGATTCGACATCTCGAGCCGGAACTGATTGATGAAGCGCTCGTAGATTCGTGTTTCCTTGAACACGCCAAACGATTCATTGATGATGAACGGCTGCCGAACTGACAAATACGCCGGAGCGTTGCCGAACGTCAGGGGCGCCGGATTGGTAAACGCCCCCGGATTCAAGTAGTAATCCCGGTTGGGATCAAATCCGCCAGAGCCGGAGGCCGCCCGGATTGGCACGCCGGTAAGGCTCGGGCGCAAGCTCGGGGTAAACGCGAATGAGTTGACGTTCACAGTGGTCATCGGCAGAGGGAATCCGCTGCCGTACGTGCCAAACCCGCTCAGCGACCACCCGCCGAGGACTCTCTGCATCACACCACTCTGCGCACCCCTGCCGTATGGCAGCGCGTAATTGAAGCTCAAGGCGAACAGGTTCGGCTGATCGGTTGGATACAGAAACTTCTCACGATGATAAGCGTTCTCCCGGTAGGCGGACCCGTTCGAAGTGGTGAAGCCGACGCCGTCCGAAAGGAATTTAGAAAACGTGTAAGCAAAGGTGCCGGTTATGCCATGTGAGAATCGCTTGTCCACTTTGAACTGGGCAGAGTTATAAGTAGAATTCGCATACGGAGCCCCAATGGTCGAAATTCCTTGATATTGCGGGAGCGGACGCAACGCTTGGGCAACTGTAGCCCCGGCGCCATATAACTGTGAGAATCCCGCGAACGGTTCCTTGAAACCGGCCGCTTGGGCTAATGGTGAGTTGATGTTCGCCTTCAGCAGCGCCGCCCCCAAAGAGAACAGGCGTGGATCGAGTTGGTTGATCGACTGAGTATCGTAAATGTGCGTACCCTTGTTGGCGACATAAGCGCCGCTGACCATGAGCGAATCGGTGACTTGGCGCTCCACCGTAAGATTCCACTGCTGCGAGTAAGGGATGTTTCCACCTGTCGCTCTATTTACATATTGAGCGGTTTGGCCGTTCTGAACAGTCGGCGAAATATTGGGCGGATGACTGAAGTTTTGCGGAAATCCATTGTCCCAGTAAAATGCCGGAGTTACGCCGGTATCCTGGCTGCTGAACGACGCCGTACTGGAAAAGCCGTTCGAGGGCCGCCCGACGCCTTCGTCTATATACGCCGAGTAGAAGATGCCGTAACCTCCGCGAATCACAGTCTTTGGAGTAATAGCGTATGCGAAGCCGATGCGCGGAGCCAGATTTTTGTAGTGAATAGCGAAGAACCGATTGAATCCGGCACGCCCGGTGCCCGTTCCGCCGAAAACATATGCTCCCGGAAGGTTGCCTGCGCCCGGATTGGGGATGGAGAGATCCAGGTAAGAGATGCGGCCCACCGGATCGGACGTCGGTATCTGAATCTCGTATCGAAGACCAATGTCCAAAGTCAACTTCTGAGTCATCTTGTAGGTATCGTCTATGTAGAGACCGTTGTATTTGTATCGTCCTCCGGGAAGCGAGTCGCGAAAATAGGCAGTGCCGGAGTCCACCGCGCCGAGCAGGAAACTGGCGAACGCGTTTCCGGATGCCGCGACACCAGGAATGCCCGTTTCCAACTGGCTGTAATTGTAGGTACCGGCCCCGTTGCCAAAATTCCGGTAATTATCTTCGTGGGCTTGAAATTCCGCGCCGATTTTAATTGTATGCTTTCCTTTTATCCACGTAGCATTATCGAGAATCGTGAAAGTATTGAAATAATTATCCGAAGCAATATCGTCACCAAACCGCGTGTACCCTTGCGAGAACATGACAGTGGGGAAATTGTCGAACTGCAATCCGGTCAGTCCGAGTTTGCCGCCATTCGGCTGTACCCAGCCTTGGTTATACGCAAGCGAAAAATTGGGATTGCGGAACCGCGAGTAGCCCAACCCGATATGGTTTAGTAGGCTCGGGCTGATGGTCCAGTCGTAGTTGACGCGAGCCACGATAGTCGTGACGTCTTGCAGGTTGTAATTCTCGATCGCCGTCGTATTCCCCACCGGGATCAGCCGCGACGGCGCTGGACTCTTGATCGAAGGGCGGTCTGTCGAGTTATACATTCCACTGAGATGGTGCTTTTCAGAAAGCGCGTGATCGATCCTGAAACCATGCGATCGCTGGTCGGTGGACGGACTTCCAAGCGGCGCGATAATGTTGTTCGTCAGTCCCGGCAGTGTCGGTTGCGGGATAAAAGGAAGCATCTTGGAACTCACCGAGCTGAACTGCGACTTCGGAATAATGTTCCCGGCAAACGGAGTTCGGGATACCGACCCGTCGGGGTTCACCGTGGTAGTCCGCGGATCGTAGATCGCGCCCGGCCATTCGCTGAAATCTCCCTGCTCCATTTTGGATGTAGGAATCGTGTTCAAACCGGTGAGTTGGCCGCCCCGAAGATTGAATTGATCGTAGCTGACGAAGAAAAATGTCTTGTTGCGGCCGTTGTAAATCTTGGGGATGATGATCGGGCCGCCCAATGTGAAGCCGTACTCGTTTTGATTTCGAAATGCCTTGGTGGGGCTGAAGAACCCGCGTGCATCGAAATGGTTATTGTCGTTGAACTCGAATGCGTCGCCATGGAAATCATTCGTTCCGCTCTTCATGGTGTAGCTGGTGACGCCGGCCAGCGCATGGGAATATTCCGCCGAATAGTTGTTCGTGATCAGCTTGTACTCGGCGATGGCATCCACGGAAGGATTCACCTCGGCGTCGTTCGAGAGATCACCACGCGAAAGCGCGATCCCGTCGAAGTACACTTGATCGTTGAATGAACCGCCCCCGCCGACATGTTTCTCCCACGAATTTCCTGACACTCCCGGCGCGAGAAAAATAAACGCTGACGGATTGCGGATTCCGCCACCGAGCGTGAGTGGCAGATCCAGAAATCGCGTATCGTTGATCACCGTTCCGACGTCGGTCGATTCCGTCTGAACCATGGCGGCCGAAGCGGCCACTTCGACGGTCTGAGTGACTTCGCCGACGCGCATGGTGAGATCGATTTTGGCCTGCTGGTTGACTTATACCTCGATCCCTGTTATCTCTTGCCGTTGAAAGCCCTTCTTTTCCACGGAGAGCGTATAGGTTCCGACCGGAAGGTTAAGGAACGAGTAACTTCCGTTGTCGTTAGTGGATGTCGAATAGGTTAGGTTGGTCGCCGCATTTCGAAGATTCAATGGAACGGCCGGCACAACAGCGCCCGATGCGTCAATGACGGTCCCGGTGATGGAGCCTCGATCGGCCTGTGCCCATAATAAACTGCTGAGGAGTAAGAGAACTGCGGCTGCGCGGGAAAGGTTATTCATAATGATAATCCCCTGCTTAGATTTCCGTAGAAACTTCTATTTCGATTCGGAACTGCCGTTGGTAGGATTATAAGAGTTTGAAACGATCTAAGTCAATCGTTATTGCCGCTGTCTTTTCCGCGCTGATTTCAATCTCGCTTCCGGCCGCCGATTTGGCCGCGGCCGGGCTCCGGGCATTTCGCAACCGCGATTTTGCCGCCGCCGAGCAGCTTTTTAAAGACCTTACGCGGCAGGAGCCGGACAGCGCTCGCGCCTGGAAAGTTCTTGGGATGACTTACGCCGCGGAAGAGAAATACAACCTCGCAGTGTCCGCCTTCGATAAGTCCTGCAGGCTGGACAAAAAAGAGGAAAATGCGTGTTACTATCTCGGCCGGACCGATTTCACACTGGGCCGTATGGAAAGCGCACTTCGGTCCTATGAGCTCGCCCTTCCTGTTGCGGGGGCGGGCCGGGGACGCGTGCTGCTCGGAATCGCATTGGTCTCTGAAGCCTTATCGAAACCTCGGGATGCCGAACAATTCTACCGGCAGGCGATTGACGCCGGCGAGACCCGGGCGCGGGTCGATTATGGCCTCTTTCTTTTCAAAAGTGGGCGAGGAGCCGAGAGTGTGGCCATGCTCGAGAAGGCCGGCGCCGGCCCTGAGCTCGAGCGAGTCCGCAAGGCGCTGAAGGGCGCTCAGCCGCCGTCCCCAAAGACTACCGGGGCCGGCATCATCAGCTTTGAGCCCAAACCGCTCGAAATGATCGTCCGCACAGGCGCGACCGGCTCGAAACATTTGATCGAAACTATGATCGCCGGAGTAGCGGTATTCGACTACGATAACGACGGCTGGCCGGATATTTTTGTAGCGAACGGCGCAACCATTCCCAATCTGATTAAGGCTGACCCTTCTTATTCCAACCGATTGTTCCGCAATAATCGCGACGGCACTTTCTCCGACGTGACAGCAAGATCGGGAGTCGGCGGCTCGGGTTATTCCATGGGCGTTGCCGCCGCCGATTTCGACAACGATGGTAACGTCGATTTGCTCGTCACCGGGGTTCGCGCCAACAAGCTCTACCGCAATCGAGGGGACGGCACTTTCGAGGATGTAACCGAAAAGGCAGGTCTGGGCGAGAGGGGCAAATGGGCGGTCGCCGCGGGCTGGTTTGATTTCGACAACGACGGCCTGCTTGACCTGTTTGTCGTACGGTATGTCGAGTGGGATCCAGCCGCCGAAATATTTTGCGGCGCATTGCCCGATGCCAGGGCGCACGTCATTGGCTATCGCCAGTACTGCCACCCCGGCTACTACCGGCCCTTGGCGAATGCCCTCTATAAGAATCTCGGCAATGGAACGTTCAAGGATGTTTCCGCCGAGTCGGGCATCGCGGAGAAGCCGGGCAAGGGCATGGGCGTCGCGTTCGGCGATTTCGATAATGACGGAAGGTTGGACATCTTCGTCGCAAACGACACAGTTCCGAGCTCTCTTTTCCACAATAAGGGCAACGGCAAATTTCGCGAGATGGCTCTCGAGGCCGGTGTGGCCGGCGGCGCGGACGGGCAGCCTATATCCGCTATGGGCGCCGATTTCCGCGACTACGACAATGATGGCCGCGACGACCTGTTCATCACTGCTCTATCGAACGAAACCTTTCCCCTTTTCCGAAATCTGGGTAACGGACAGTGGGCCGATATGACGTACCCCAGCGGCATCGGCAAAGCCAGTTTTCCCTGGACCGGATGGAGTACGGGAATGTTCGATTTCAACAACGACGGTTGGAAAGATATTTTTGTAGCCGGAGGCCATGTGATGGACAACGCCGAGCGATCGTCTGGACGCCAATCTCGCCAGTCGAACATTGTTTTTACGAATACAGGGTCCGGCCGCTTTCACGCGGCGTTGCTCAAGGGCGAATCGCTCCATCGGGGCGCCGCATTCGGCGACTTCGATCGCGACGGCCGCGTCGATGTTGTTGTCACGCGGCTGAACGAGCCGCCGCTGGTGCTGCACAACACCACCTCGGCCGGAAATTGGATCGCTATCCGCCTGATCGGCCATAAGAGCAATCGCGACGGAATTGGCGCCAATCTGCACCTGATTTCAGCATCCGGAGAGCAATGGAACCGGGTGACAACGTCGGTCGGCTACGGCTGCTCGAGCGATCGAGTGGTCCACTTTGGACTCGGGAAGGACACGCGGATCGACTTGCTCGAAATCCGCTGGCCTTCCGGTATCGTTCAGAAAGTGCACGATCTTGCGATCAATCGTTTCCAAACAATCAATGAGGAAGAGTAGCGGTAAATCTTGTGCTAAAACTTCGCCGCTGCAGGCCGATAAGCCCAACTAAGGAGTTCCAATGTCAAGTCCAATTACCGGAGTCAATAGCAATTCTGCAGTGAGCGCCTATACACCGACGGCACAAGGCCAGCAGCAAAAACAAGCGGCCAAGAGTGCGCAGTCCCCGGATACGGTACAACTGAGCCCGAAGGCGAAAGCGGCGGCGGACGCCGATCACGACGGCGATAGCCACTAAACACTTTCTGTCAGCGCCGCGTGTGCGCCGTTCACGGTGAGTTCTTTTTCTTTGGCGTCTACGCGAAGCATCACCAGCGCTAATGTTTTATCGAGTGCCGGGGAGAAAGCAGCCGACTTCACTTCACCAAGATCCTTGTTGCCGGCAAGCACTCGGGCGCCCCGCGCCACCGGCTGATCTGTCTCGATTTTCAACCGCATCAGCATCTTGTTCAGATGCCCGCGGGACCGAACACGCTCGACGATCTCCTGCCCCACATAGCAACCCTTGTTGAAGTGAATCGCATCCAGCCGCTGCACCTCTTGCGGTATGTAGTTCTCGAGGATCTCTACACCATACTTGGGCAGCCAGTGCTCCAACCGCACTACCTCCGCCGATTCGGCATCGGACGCAACCGCGCCGGCCGCTTCGAGCTTACCAATCAGATCCGCTTTCTCTGAAATAGGCACGAATAGCGAGAATCCCGCAGCACCGGTGCTTGAAACGCGCGCGACAAAGCCGTCGCCCCACGCCTCAATCCCCAAATTGCCCACCGGAATCAGCGCTCCAATCGACGCTAGAACAGACTCGGATTTCGGCCCTTCCACATTCACCGTCGCGGTCTCATCCGTGATGTCTTCGAGTGTCACATCGTCGGCAATAATGAACTTGTCCAAATGCTCGTAAATCTTAACCCGTACTTCGGGCTCCATATCGAGCAGAAGATACTCGGGCACCACAAACAGATTCACGTCCGCTAAAATCCGCCCCTGCGGATTGAGGAAGAACGCGTAACAACCCTGGCCGGGCGCAAGTTGTGAGACATGATTCGTCGTCATCGCATGTATCAGCCGGACGCGGTCTTCGCCGTGCGCGCGAATTTTTGCCCGGCCCGACAGATCGATCCACGCGGCGCCTTCCCGCAATGCTTGGTACCCAGCCTGATTCATGATTGCAGCCAGTTGGAGAGAAACCGAAGGTACGCCGATATCAAGACAACGGCCATGCCGGAATAGACAACACCCGTCATCAGCCGCTCGCCCTTCTCCTGAGTAATGGATGCCCTGACCAACAGGAAAGATACCGCGATTACATGCAGCGCCAGCAGCATCTTGAGCCCAAACCAAACGAAATAATTCGGTGGGATATTCGATTTGCCAACAAGATTGTATACACCCGAAATCACGATCGTAAACACCGGAACCAGGACCAGCGGGCGCATCTTCTGCCGGACCGCGGCGGCGAATTTCTGCCGTTCGGCATCATCCAGGCCAGCCGCGGCAGGGGCAATCACGTAGCGGCCGTAAATCATGCCACCTACTAGCGTAACGGCCGAAATAATGTGGAGCCAGCGCATCAACACACTCATCACTGCGCCGGGGATTGAGTTCATAAACCCGAGTATATGGCACATACTGGAAGAGCATGATTCACGAAGTTCTCCAGGTTGGACCTTTGCGATGCAACTGCTCGATTCTGGGGGACGAGCAGACAAAGCAGGCGATCGTCGTGGACCCTGGCGACGACATTTCGGAAATTATCGCCATCCTCAGCCGGCACGCGCTCAAAGTCATCGCGATCGTCATCACGCACGCGCATATCGACCACATCGACGGCGCGGAGAAACTCAAAACCGCCACCGGCGCACCGGTTTACATGAACGAAAACGATCAGGATCTCTACGATCATCTGGATGTGCAGGCCCGCTGGCTCGGAATCGCGGCGCCAAATCAAACGGAAATCGACGTCACCGTCCGCGACGGGGACACATTGAAACTTGCCGGTCGTGACCTTCACGTGCTGTTCACGCCCGGCCATACGCAAGGAAGCATCTGTCTCTGGATTCCCTCCGAGAACAAATTGCTCTCCGGAGACACTTTGTTCCGCGAAAGCATCGGAAGAACCGATTTGCCTGGTGGCGACGGGAGAAAACTCCTGGTTTCAATTCGCGACAAACTGCTGAAGTTGCCGGACGAGACGGACGTACTACCGGGCCACGGCGGAGCAACTACTATCGGCCATGAGCGGGTTTCGAATCCGTTCTTGCGGAATTAGCGCCTGAGTTATCATCAAGGGGAATGACCCAGGAAGAAAATAGCCCAGGCCGGCCGATCGGCGAGTGCATCGCGCTGGCCAAGAGCTACGAGGAAGTGTTGGGTTACCCGCCCTTGCCTGATTCGGGGTTTGCGGCCGATCTGGAACGCGCACTCAGGGCGCACGATGAGCGCCGCTCCTGACATGGGACTTCTGCTTGATTCGAGTATTCTGGTTGGCGCATATGGACACTTCCGGCCGTTGGCCGAACTATTAGAAACGCTCCGGACCGAGTTCGGCGATCACGAACTCATGCTCTCAGCCATCACGGTGCTCGAGTTGGAGCACGCCTTCTGGCGGGCTGGAGCGCCGGGAATCGCAGTACGCCGGCGCGCCTATCTGGATCAATTGCTGGCTTCCGTCCCGGTTCAGTCCTTCACCATGGAGATCGCCGACCTGGCCGGGCACATCGGAGCAAAGGCTCTCGAGCTCGAGTGCAATATTCCTCTGGCCGACCTACAGATTGGCGCGACGGCTCTCTACTTCCACTTCGACATCGTGGCGTCCAACGGAGCCCGGTTTGAAGGCATCCCAGGACTGAAAGTCAGAGAAATGCGCTGAACCAACGGGGCGCACTGTACCCCGACATCTCTCACCGGCGCGTCCGGCGCCGCATGCAAGCTCAAGTAGAAGGTGCTACCCTGACCCGGACTCGATTCCACCCAAATGCGGCCGCCCTGCCGTTCGATAATGCGCTTGGACAATGCGAGTCCCACACCAGCTCCTGGAACATCCTGGCCGTGAAGCCGCTTGAACAACCCGAAGACCTTCTCGGCGTATTCGAGGCGAAACCCCTGGCCGTTGTCCCGGACCGCGATCACCCATTCCGTTGCTTTCCGCTGGGCGGAGAAATGAATATGCGGAGCGGCCGCGCTGCGGTATTGGATAGAATTGCCGATCAGATTTTGAAAGACCTGGGCCAGTTGGCTCGATTCAGAGAGCACCATCGGAAGGGGCTCGGACGTGACCGCCGCCGAACTCTCGCGAATCAGCGATTGTAAACTGGTAAGGCTCGTGGCAAGCGCATCGGTCGCCGATGTTGCCGTCAGTCTGGTGACATCCACACGGCCCGCCCGCGAAAATTCCAGCAGCCCTCCGATCATTTTCTGCATCCGGCGGGATGCCACCAGGCAAAACTGAATATACTCATCCGCCTCAGCATCGAGTTTTCCAAGATAGCGCCGCGCCAACAGTTCGGTAAACGTGCTGATATTGCGCATAGGCTCTTGTAAATCGTGACTTGCCGCGTAAACAAACTGCTGGACGTCCTCATTGGAATGCAACAGCGCTTCTTCCACCCGCTTTTTCGTGGTGATGTCGGTGAAAGTGCCGAGCCATGTAGTCACCCGTCCCCCGGCATCCCGCAATGGCATCCCGCGGGCTAGAAACCATCCGTAGTTCCCTGTCCTGTTTTCGTAAATTCTATGTTCGATCTCGTAAACATCGCCACGCTCCACTGCCTTCTTCCACGCCTCTAATACGGCCGGACGGTCTTCGGGATGGATCAAGTCGAGCAGACATCGTTCCTTCAGGTCCTGCAGCCGAAGCCCCGTATATTCAATCAGTCTTTGGTTCGAATAGGTGAGCATGCCGTCTGCGTCCAGTGTCCAGACCAGTTGCGGCATTACATCGGCGAGCAGCCGGTAGCGGCGTTCACTTGCTTCGAGAGCGAGCGCCGAGGATCGGTCGCGCTCGAGTTGGCAGGCGATGAATTCGCGGCTTGTTTGTAGTTCTTGCCGTTGCCAAGCCTCCACCAGCGTCCGCTGGCGCGCCAGATGCGCCCAATACCCACAGACTCCAAAATGGACGAACGCGATGACAAAGCGGGTCATCACGCTCGGTGTCGTAACGTAGTCGCCCTCGTAGAGATAGCTGTGCATCCCGGCATAGTGCAGGACGAGAAGCACCGAGCGTTCTCCCACGGCAACGATCGTCGCCGGCAACAGGCACGCCCAATCCTGGTAAATCACCATCATCGTCATCGCCGGAAAGAATAGGTAACGCGCCTCGAGCATTCCGTGCGTCTGGTAAATGTTCAGAGCAACGAACACCTGTAGAGCGACTCCGCCAAGACACCGGGTCAGAAAACTCCGCGGAAACTTTCGCGCGATTACGAAGAAAATCCCGAGCGCCGCGGCCGAAACAATCAGTGTGACTCCCCAAGTATGGTGAATTCCGGCCAACAGAATCGCTAGCAGAAAATGGGCCAGGATGTAGTGGCCGATCAGCCGGTCGCCATTGGCGTAAAACGGCTGCATCTCCGCTTTGGCCTGCTGTTCGGTGAGTCCAATCGATGCCGTCGCCACCACAGTCCTCCCCAAGATAACTAGTGGGAACGGCTTGGAGTTATTCTCAAACTATTTTGCACTATTACCGATTCTACCTCGAAATTTTGAGCATCACTACGCCATGGCTGGGAACCATAGCGGAAAATTGGTCTCCTTTGGTCTCATTTTTATGCGTCCAGAGGTTGCGAATCTTCATTTTGCCCTTAATTCCAAGCTCGGCAGCCGTGATCGTAATTTTGGCTTCCCGATCGCCGCGATTAAATAATCCAGCCGCCTGGGCGCCGTTCGAAAGCGGCTTTACCCACACTTCCACGTCGCCTTCCTGGCGCTTGCGCGTACCCTGTTTCCCGAGGCTATCCTGATCCACCGCGATTATTTCGCGATTCGTTAGAATGTCAAGTGTATCTTTCGACATATCCCGTAAATCGTTTCCGGCTAGCAGCGGAGCAGCGAGAATCGACCACAAGCTCATGTGCGTCCGGTATTCGGTATCGGTCATTTTGCCGTTGCCGACTTCGAGCATATCCGGATCGTTCCAGTGGCCAGGCCGGGCGAACTCGGCCAGCCGGCTCTGGTCGAACCCTATTTTCGTCATCGAATTCCAGGAGTCGCTGATGTCGCCAGTGGTCCGCCAGAGATTACCGCCCACGTCTGGACCCCACTTCCACACGTCCTGACGGCCATATTGGCAAAGGCTGTAGACAATTGGCCTTCCCGAGGCCAGCAGCGCGTCGCCCATTTTCTGATAGACGGCCTGCATGTCCGTATCTTTATAAATGCGGCTGGCGCTGCACCAGTCGTATTTCAAATAGTCGATGCCCCACTGCGCATACATGCGCGCATCCTGGTCTTCGTGAGCGTAACTGCCTTCATAGCCGGCACACGTCCTGGGCCCGGGAGACGAATAGATGCCGATCTTCAGACCCTTGCTATGAACGTAGTCGGCCAGAGCCTTCATGTCCGGGAACTTCTTGTTCGAGCGGAGCACGCCGTTCGAATCGCGGTCGCCTTCCCATGTGTCGTCAATGTTGATGTAGAGATACCCGGCGGCTTTCATCCCATTGCTGGCCATCGCGTCGGCAATTCCGCGAACCGCTGCATCGTCAATGCGGCCGGCGAAATGATTCCAACTGTTCCAGCCCATGGGAGGCGTCCTCGCGAGCCCGTTGTCTTTCACTGGATGAAGCGCGGGCGGGGCGATATACGGCCGAGGATCGCCGGCGGTCTCGGGCCCTCGTTTCCCTGCGAACTCCGACGGCCCGCGCGGATTTGAGCTGGTCGCCTTGAGCCGCAACGTATCGCCGTCGAGCTTGCCTTCGTAGACGACCTTGCGTTGATTTTGACCGGCACGGAATGTTGTGGTCAGGGAGACGGTATCACCATTGACGGAACCCTCGGTGATCGGCGTTTCACGCGAGACGTTCACCACGATCTTGCCGGTAAGGCTGGCGCCATCCTGCTTCAGGATAAAGACGGTTTCTTGGGAATGGCCGTCGGCCATTTCCACTTTCGAGACCCAGTGGCCGGTGAGGTCCGCGGCGGTGGCGGAACAGAAGACCGCAAACGTGAGAATGGGCAAAACGCGAACTATCTTCATGGCTCCGCCATTACGATATCACTTCAGTGTATGTACGATCTCTACCTCTGGAAACTCGATGCCGCGATGCCCGTCCCGCGATTCGCAAAGCGTTTCCAGCTTGCTCCAGATTGCTTGGATTTCCTTTGGCGCACGGTCCGGTGCGTCGTGTCTCTTCCAGGTCAGAATTTCCACGAAGTACGTTTTGCCGGCGTCGTCTTTGCCTCGCATAACCAAGTGGGGACTGTCGAGCACCAGTCCCGAGCGCCGGTAGCTGGGCCATGCCTGGGCGTGAACCGCTGCAAACTCCGTTTCTTTACCTGCCCTGATGCGGAATGTCGAAATCACTGTTTCAGGTCATCCGCAGCGCTGCAAACGGCAAGAGTCACTATACAGAAAAGCATCAGTACTCTCATGGATAGAAGAGTATCCGAGTTGAAGAGAAAATTCTTCTTCAATCTTGTGAAAAAAGGCCGCCGGCGTTTCCACCGGCGGCCTTTTTTACACTAGTTGCAGGAGAGAGATTAATCGCCGAACGTACCGACTTCCTTGTTCGCTTCTTCCTTCTTCGGCTTGCCGATCAGAGCACCAAGCGGAACGAAGCCTTCCTTGTTGTCCACCACCGGCTCCTTCAGAATGTGCTGGCGGTAAAGCTTTTCCATCTCAGCGTCCTTCGCGGCCTGTTTCAATTTCTCATCGCGCGCCCGAGTCTTTTCTTCGCGGGCAGTTTTCGCAATACCCTTCTCGTCCAGATCATGCTGGCGCTCGCGCGTCACATCCGCCTCGATCAGAATCAGCGAGTGTTCCTTGCTGTCGAGATTCACGTTCTTACCGCCGGCGATAATTTCATGACGCCCTTTCTCCCCGTACCACTTGGTGAGCGTCGCCGTCATGTGCATTTTCTCGATGATATTCCGCCACCCAACGCCGGTATTGTAAGCGCAGAAGCTGATTTCGCCTTCCTGCGTGGCGTACGGAATAATGCACTGCTCAGTCCGCCGGAAATCGTAGTTGAACAGATCCTGGAACCACATGCCGGCGATGAAGAGGAAGTTCCACCGGTCGCGGCGGCGCTTCTCGATATCGGCCATGGTGCGGTCGCCGGTAACCTTGCCGTAGTCGCGCTTGGTGCCGCCGAAGCACTTGTCGAACTTCGCCAACAAGTCAGTCAGTTTGAAATGAGTCGGGGCCTTGAAGGCATCATAGTTGCGGAGCAGCGAAAGAGTCACGCCAAAGAGCGACATCTTCCGTCCGCGCGCAGCATCGTTAATCTTAGCCACGTCCGTAGCCAAACGATCCGCTTTCAAAAACGCCGTGACCGGGACATACTCCTTCGTTTCCTTGTCGCACATCACCGCCATGCCGATACCGCAATTCGGGTGGCAGCCACAGCTCAACTGTCCCCAATCCGCGCTCGGTCCATGCACCAGGTCCGCCCAATCGGAAAACGTGCTCATGAACGAAATCGGGAACCAGTCGCGGACGGGCTCGCCGATACCGGTCTGATCCTTCACATCGTGAGCGAGGTGCGAAAGCGTGTAGCGCTGCGCATTACGGCGGTCGTCGGTGACAGCTTCATCGCGGCCGGTAAAGGAAACCGGCTGGAAGCTCAAGAACGGAATTTTCTTCGGATTCGCCAGCGCGAAGCGAACCACCGCGCCCACCTGTTCGTTGTTCACACCGTTAATCAGCGTGATGACCGGCACGATATCCACACCGTTGGAATGCAGATTCTCGATGGCCCGCAGCTTCACGTCGAACAAATTGCCTACCGCCCGATGCGAGTTGGCTTCATTGCCTACGCCGTCAAACTGTAGATAGGCGTAACGTAAACCCGCCTCGGCGGACTTCTTGCAAAACTCGGGACTCTTCGCGAATTCGATGCCGTTCGTCGCTGCCTGCACGCTGTTGTAGCCGACCTTCCTCGCATAGCGAACCGCGTCGAGAAAATAAGGCGAAAGCGTGGGCTCGCCGCCGGAGAATTGAACCGACATCTGGCGGCGCGGCTTAATCGAAATCGCGTTGTCGAGAAGCGTCTGAATGTCTTCCCATGTCAGTTCGTGAACAAACCCAACCTGATTGGCATCCATGAAGCACGGATCGCACATCATGTTGCAGCGGTTGGTAAGGTCGACCGTGAGCACTGAACCGCGGCCATGTTTAATAGTCGAAGTGCCGTGGTCGTGAAGCTTTTCATCGTTGTGAGCGAGGATGTCTCGGCCCGGGAAAACGTCCTCCAGGTGTTTGAAAAACGCGGAATCAATGGCCATCAGATCCTCAAAGCGGCCATGCTTCGGGCACTCTTTCACCATCAGGATCTTGCCATCCCGTTCGATGATTTGCGCCTTGATCTCGCCAACCTTCTCGGTTTTCAGGATTTCCACTGGAATCTTGCCATCGAGAATCTGATTGCGGATCTCGGGGACGCACCGGGGACACAAGGAGTCAGTCGTACGAGGCCATCCGAGTTGCGGCTTCGTCTTCTCCCACGACTTGAGCAACGGCTTATCCGACCATTTCGGCGTGAACGAGGGGTTCCGGTTGATGCTATTCAGCTTCTCGAAGACGGTCCAAGCCGCTCCAGCAGCGTAACTTACGGCTTTTTCTGCGTATTTTATCGGCTTATGCATAGTTGATCCTTATAAGACGGCTCGAGGGTAGTATAGCCTCATGCCTTGGACGCTCCTAGCATTGGGAATTAAACCGTCTGTTTTCTTGGCTGTGTGGCGGAATGTCGGCCTGAACGGAGCAGGCTTTCGGCTCACTGGGCGAAATAACCGTTGATGTCCAGGACCACGTCGGTTGCCTCAGGCGACAGAAGGTTGATGCCGCCACCAGTTCCAGCGCGGATAATTGCCGCATTTGCAACAATTGAGCCGTCAAGAGAGTTTAAAGTCGACACGGTTGGCTGCGTCTGTCCGGAAGGCCAAGCCGTCAGGTAGCTGAGGGGTCCGGGCGGTACCACAGTGACATTGAAAGCAAAGGCTTGGGCAGTGGAAGGAGCGCTACAGGCACTCGAAGGAATAGGAAACGTACGGAAACCTGGACCGCCGGTAAGGTTCGGCGGGCCAAACGCTCCGGAAGTTCCCTGCCCTGGGCGAGTGTCCACCGCCCGGCACGGCGTCAGTGGATAAAACAGCAAAGCCGGATTCCCACCAAGTGGAACAAAGCCCGGATCGGCGAAATAGCCATTGATGTCGATGATCACATCCGTGGCATTGGAAACGTAGATACTGACCGCCCCATTGATTCCAGCCGGAATGATCGCTGCATTCGCAACGATCTTCCCCTGAAGGGAATTCAAAGTCGAGACGACCGGTCTCGCCAAACCTGTGGGCCACGCAGAAAGGAACGCGAGACCTCCGGACGGCACTACCGTAATATTCACCGAATAGGCCTTTGCCGCCGCCGGAATTCCGCAGGCGCTGGAGGATATCGGGAAGTCCCGGATGCTTCCACTGGTCATCATGGGAGGACCGAAAGCTCCGGATGTTCCCGCGCCTGGGCGAGTATCGACCACCCTGCATGGAACAGCGGTGAAAAACGCCAGGCTGGACGATCCGGCCGGAGGCGTGTAAGACGCCGGCGCGAAGTAGCCGTTAATGTCAATGATCACATCGGTATTGTTGGTAGCGAAAACGCTGACAGCACCATTGATGCCCGCCGGCACGATGGCGGCGTTCGCCACGATGTCACCGCCGAGCGCATTCAGAGTAGAAACCAGAGGACGCGTCTGGCCGGACGGCCAAACCGTAAGGAAACCGAGTGGTCCCGAAGGGACGACTGTGATGTTCAGCGAATACGTCTGCGCCGAAGCCGGAATTCCGCACGTGCTGGACGAAATGGGGAAGTCGCGTGTCGAACCACCGGGCATCGACGGAGAACCAAATGGACCCGGTGCGCCACGAGTGTCCGCAACACGGCACGGCGTCACTGGGATGAATCGGAGGCCCGTAGCGCCCGTAGCGCCAGACTGGGTGACGGCGAATGTCTGGCCGCCGATCATTATCCAGCTCGCTCGAGCAGACGATCCAGAATTGGCTGCAATTGTGACTGCCACCTGAGTCGTTCCGGTACCCGAACCAGGAGCGGGAGTCAGCCAGGTGTCGTTCGCAGTAGCGGTCCATCCGCATGATGTGATGATATTCACGAATGTGGTGCCGCCGGAGGCCGGAGCGGAATACGAGGTGCTAGATAGGGAATAGCTGCAAACACCTCCCGGCGCCGCCTGAGTGATGGTGAATGCTTGATTGCTGATGATAATCGAAGCTGCTCGAGAGGAAGGTCCAGGATTTGCGGTGAAGTTCACCGTGAGGGTGAAATTGCCCGTGCCCCCACCCGAAGAAGCACTCAGCCAGACATCATTGGGCGTAGCGGTCCAGGCACACGGAGTGGTCACCGTAACAGTGGTCGAACCCGCTGTAGCGGGAGCGGAATATCCAGCACTGGAGAGCGAATAAGTACAACCAGCCTGGCTAATGCCGAAAGTATTTCCACCAATATTGATCGATCCGGCGCGGCTGGCAGTAGAAACGTTGGCACTGACCGAGTAGTTAACCGTCCCGCTGCCTGTACCAGCGCCGCCACTGGAGATGCCGATCCAAGCGTCGCTCGGCACCGCAGTCCATGAGCAAGTACCAGCGGCCGTAACACCCACAGTGCCGTTCTCAGCGCCAGCGCCATGCGGCCGGTTGGAGGGAGAAATGGTAGCGCAGTTACCGCCATAATTCACGCTGACATTCAATCCGGAGGAAGTGGCCGAATTTACCGTAATGGAGAGGTTACTGTAAGGATCGGTCCACGTGCGCCCGTTGTCGAGCACGGCATCGAGGACACTCTTATATGTCTGAGGGTTGAAGTCCAGCAACTCCGTGTGTCCCGCATGCGCGAAGTCGTCCGGATCCTCATAATGAATAAGAGCGCCCTTGTAAATGTTGCTGCTGATGAGCGAAAGCAACGTATCGTAGTTGCCTAGAGACTGGCGATATTCCAGCCAGAGGTACTTGTCGGTGGACCCTCGCTGTACTCGAATTGCCTTCAACCCCGACCCTGTTTCATAAGGAAGGATGGTAAAGTTTCCGCTCGCTGTTACGGTCTGGATACTGCTGCCGCCCAACCACCCAAGCTGTTGTTTGTGCTGCGCCGCATAGTGAGCAATCAGCGTCTGGCTACCGAACGTATAAGAAATACCCATCGCGGAGAAGAAATCACCGTATTCGTCGAAGACTGGCGTAACGGTAGGCGCCCCAAGCGCTTCTCCCGGATAGTAGTACGCGGAAGCGTGTTGCAAACCCAGTCCGTGGCCGCCCTCATGGGAGGAGACATCCACAATGTAGTCGTTGTCCGATGTCGAATCGACCCCGATCCAGGCTACTGACGAGCTGAAGCTGCCGTGTGAAGGCGAAAAATTGGTCTGGCACCCGACCGAACCAAGCCCGACACACAGCTCTTTCGGATAGAAAATGAAAACGCGCGTATAGTTCCGGAAGTCAACCGTTGAATCCGCAGCCTGGATAGCGGCAGTCAGCATCTGGTTGTTTTGTGTCGAACAGTCATAGTATTTGTCGAGCACAAACGGCCCGAAGACGCCGCCAGTCGCGCTGGCAGCGCCGTACGAGGCTTCATTCCAGTAATTGGCCAACGCTCGGCCCGATCCAAAGAAAGCAGATTGCACGACGGACGGGCTGACCGTGTTAGCAATCGTGGGGAAAGAGACAATCAGCGCGGCTACCTTTTGCTGTCCCAGCGTGGAACACGAACTGAGCAGCTGAGGACCGGGTGTGACGGCACTGACGGCGATTCGCCCGCCGAGTCTCAGGCCGCTCACATTCACGTTGCGGCCGCATTGGAAGCGAGAAGTCTGTCCGGCGAAGAAGGCGCTGACCTCTTGGCCATCAATCATTATCGTGTGGCGGGTCCGGCTTACCCCATGCGCAAAGTCGTCCTCAACAAACTCCCGGCCTTCGCCTTCCCATGTCCCGCTCGATTCTATCGGTTCGTTCGGATACGCGGCGGCCAATGCGGCTCGAGTATCCTCCGGCAAAGCCATTGCTATCGCGGCGGACGGATCGGTCTCGATGAGTTCCGCCAGCAAGGACGCGCGATCGCGAATACGACGGCGCATCTCAACGTCGCTCACTGGCGCTCCGAGCCGTGCGTTGAGGGTTTTAATCTGCTGAGAGAGCGACTCAGAGGAACGTTGCTGGGCTGTAACGAGCGCAGACGCTGAAAAGAGGACAAGTGCTGCTACAACAAATTTCCGTACAGCCACTGGGAAGAAGTATAACAAGGCAATCGGCCTGTATAGGATAGGTTTTGGAGCAGAGCGGGATGAGTATACCCCGAAAACGAATTTTATTCCTGGCGGAAGGCGCCACCATGGCTCATTTCGTGCGTCTGCTGGCATTGGCCGGCACCCTGGACACCGAAGAATATGAAATCCATTTTTATGCGCCAAGATCTTTTGCAGAGTATCTGGATAAGAAGCCATTCGCCGTGGGAGAACTTGCGACCATGCCGGGCGCGCAGTTCCTGGCAAATATCGCCAGGGGCGCGCCCTTATTCCCGGCCTCGGTGCTGCGGAATTACGTGCAGCACGACCGCGGCCTGATCAGCCGCCTGAAACCCGACCTGACAATCGGGGACATGCGCCCTTCGCTGCCCGTCAGCGCCCAACTGGAATCTACTCGCTGCGCCGTCATGATCAACGCCTATTGGAGCCCATACACCAAACGCCGGTCGATCATCCCGCAAATTCCGCTGACCCGCATTGTCCCTCCACGGCTCCTCGGTCCCATGTACAGGCTGACGGAACCGCTGGCATCTCGAATCCATGTCGCGCCGATGAATTCGGTGCGAAAGGAATTCGGCCTCCTACCGCTCCCGGCAGATTTGAGGGCGATGTACACAGATGGCAATTACGTCCTCTATCCGGATATTCCGGAGTTTATCCCCGCCTTTGATCTTCCGGATAATCATTTTTATCTCGGCCCCTGCCCTTGGACGCCGGCTGCGGCTTTGCCGTCCTGGTGGGGCCGGATGCTCGACGACCCAAAACCGAAAGTATTTGTCGCCTTGGGAAGCTCCGGTTCATCGCAAGTCTTGCCCGCCCTTTTTCGCGCGTTGGCGAAGCTGCCCGTATCCGTTGTCATTTCCACGTCCGGCCGGAAGACTCCAGGGATTACTCCATCCATGTACTCAGCCGATTTACTCCCGCTTATGGAGACGGCCAGCGAGTCGCGCCTCATCGTCTCGCACGGCGGCAGCCCCGGAGTAAATCCGGCGATGTCGGCCGGCAGGCCCGTGTTGGGAATTCCGAGTAACGCCGATCAGCATCTCTCTACCGCTGTGCTGGAGGAGAATGGCGCCGGTTTAGGGCTCCGTGTGGAAGAAGCTTCCGAAAAACGGCTCTCGAACAGTCTGGAAAAGCTTCTCTTCGATCCTCGGTACGAACTGGCTGCCAAGCGGTGGGCCGCCGTGTATGCCCGCTATGACAGCGGGGCGATGTTTCGGAATTTTCTGGTACGAGCCTTTAAGTAAGCTCCTTATTCTTTAACAATATCCGCCTTAGCGAGTTGGGACTATTGATCCATAGTCCTCCCGGTTGAGCCCGTCGATGAAGCCATTATGCGCTTCACTCTGCTGACGATTGGCTCCAGGGGAGACGTTCAACCTTTGGTCGCTCTAGGCCAGGGACTCCGCCGCGCCGGGCATGAAGTACGGATTGCCACCTTCGAGACTTTTCGCCCGCTAGTGGAGCAAGCAGGGCTCGTCCTCGCGCCGCTTGTAGGCAATGCGAAGACTCTCACCGAGTCGGAAGACGCGGATGCGCTGGTTGAATCCGGCCAGAACATCGCACAACACGTCCGGGCGATCCGTGCGATTTCCCGGAAACTCACCCAGACCGAAGGTTACTGGGAGAGCTTTTCCCAAGCCTGCCGGGGTGCGGAGGCGATCATCTACAACTACACGGCGCCTCAAGGCTATCATCTTGCCGAACGCTTCAAAATTCCGGGGATTCTGGTTGCACCCACCCCAGCTGTCGCGCCGACAGGCGATTTTCCGCATCCGTTTTGGCCTGGCGAGCCGAAGCTGGGCGCAATCTTCAACCGAATGACACATTCGGTGTGCGAGCAGTTTATGTGGCAGCCGTTTCGGACTATGATCAACCAGTGGCGCCTCGAACACCTTGGTTTGCCGCCGATGTCCATGCGAGGTCCGTATTCGCTCATGCGGCGATCCCTCGTACTCTACTCCTGCAGCCCGAGCGTGATCCCACGAGCTTCCGGCTGGGGCGAACAGGTCCAATTAACGGGGTTCTGGTATAGCGACCCTGTCCGGTGGGAGCCCGATCGCCGAATGACGGATTTCCTGAAAAGTGGTTCACGCCCCGTGTATATAGGGTTCGGCAGTGTAGGCGTCGGGAATGAAGAAGCATCGATCCAACTGGCCCGCGAGGCTCTGCGGCTTTCCGGACAACGGGGCATTGTGGGGGTCCGCCAACCGGGATCCGTGGACGCAGCTAACGATTTCCTTCCCGTCGGTGATGTGCCCTACGAGTGGCTCTTCCCTAAAATGGCATGTGTGGTTCACCATGGCGGCGCTGGTACCACCGCAGCCGCATTCCGGGACGGAATACCAAACGTCGTCTTTCCGCATTTCAGCGATCAACCGTTCTGGGGCCGCCGCATCGCCGAATTAGGCGTCGGACCGATGCCGATTCCGGGAAAAGAACTGACGGCTGGCCGCTTGGCCGCGGCAATCACAGAGACACTCAACGATCCAGCGATTCTGCAAAAAGCCGCGCTCCTAGGCGAGAAAATTCGACCGGAGGACGGGGTCCGAAAGGCTGTTGAGGTGATCACTTGGTATTTGGGGCGATCTCAATCAAGGCAGAGCGAAGTGGTAAATCGGGCAAAACCGTCGTGGCAGTACGGGCAGGAACAGGAGCTCTTAATAGAAAAGAGGAGGAGGAACTGACTCATTCCCCCTCCCCTGTCTTGTTGCGATAACGATCTGTTTATTTAGCCGCGAGCGCCGAGGCTCCGGCGGCGAAAAACTGCTAGGCCGACCAGCAGCAAACCAGTACCTAAAATCGAGACGGTGCCCGGCTCCGGAACTGCTGTAAGAGTGAAGGAAGCGGAGTGCGTGGTGGTTTCAGAACCCCCGCCGTTAATGTCGCTCTGGATAGTGGAAGCACTCTTGTCCAACTGAGTGGTAAATACACCGAGCCAGTCGGAAGTGCCGGTAGAATCAGCTACGGTGCCGCCGACCGCGAGCGAGATAGCCGTTCTCGTCGGGCTCACAAAACTCAGAATGAACGGAGAACCCGCGAAAACAGAGCACGTTTGGGGCGTTCCTGGCGATGCCACCAGGCTGCAGTTCGTATTTGCATCCCCGGGGCCGACAGAGGTCAAAACGAAATCTAGACCTGGAGCTGGAAGCGGCGGCGCAGGGAATGTCATGAACATGTCCTTCGAGCCGGGAGAAAAGGTCAGATCGAGGATGTTACCAATTACACCTGGCAACAGGGTTCCGCCCGAGTACGCAACACTTGTACCCGCCCCAGTATCTATACATCCAGTGCCGGGAAGGGTCCCAACTGGCAACCATGTGATTGTAGTCGCGGTGACGGTAACGCCACCACCTGCGCAGTTCGCAATGTTAAGAGTTCCGACGGGCGCGGCCAACGCAGTGTTAGCCATGCCAAAAAAAAGCGCCACAGTCGCCGTAGCGAGCGGCACAAGCAAATTAGTTCTCATTTAGGATGTCCCTCCGCACCATCTGTACTATTTTCGTCAGCGTCTAGGTAAGAACCCTATTAGCGACTGAACCCATGGTAAGAGGAAGTAAGCATGTTGTCAATAGTTCTAAGGTAAGAAGTTGTGGTGATACTAGGGAAAACACCAGTGCAGTAAATACAAACTTACATGAAACGTTTTCGGTCACATGCGCAGACGATAACTGGGTACCGATTCTTGAGGATCTAGCTGAAAGATAATCAACTTAACGTGCAACGCTTAGTGAACGGCCGCGGCACGAGTGCGTGCGGCCTCATACCGTCCCGGCGCCAAAATACCGTTCGGATCGATCGCTGCTTTCAGCGTATTTAGAAGCGCAGCCGAAGTATTCTGATTCATCACTTCCATGGACTGCAACCCTAGACGGTAGGGTGGATATCCATTTGCGATAAGTTCTTGCAGCAGCCCGGAATGGCAGGCGATCGCCCGATCGTCTTCGCCGGCGACCTCTCTATCGTATGTTAACGAAATTACAAAGGCGAGGCTGCGCTCGGTTGCCATGGTGATGGAAATCATCGGCTCGAAGCCGTAGCGGGTCAGGGCCGAGGTGACAATTTCGCAGAGCAGAGCCGCATGGCCGCCTTCAGCCGGAACCACCGGCGCGCACCACAGCAACCCGCATCCATCGCGATTCGGATCGGGTTTAGCGGGCACAGGGTAGCGCTTCCGCCAATATACCGAACCGAGAGTCTTATCCGTTGGAATGCCTTGAATGAGCTCGAACACAGGGCGGGCCAACTCCAGCGTCCGGCTCAAATCGAAACCGGTCAACCACCCGAACGGCTTGGCAAACCGCGATGCGATACCAAACAACCGCCGGTCGAGAAATTGCAGCTTAGTGACTTTGCCCCGGAGCGCCCGGCGCAGCAGCCGCCTGGATTCGGCTACCTGCGCCGGCGTCCCGTATAGGCCCCCTGATCCGTTCCAGTAGCCGAACTTCATCTTTTTCCGAAGAGCGGTCATATGCGAGGGAAGAAGAGGAGTCTGGCCGCCCGTCTCTTCCCATGGATACTGGGTAATTCCGGCCATCACTTTATAATCGTTCCCGATGTGGATGTTGCTTCGCAGCGTGCCATTCAGGCGAAGCGGCCTGAGCGCGTCGATAAGGGGTCCCAGTGATCCGTCCTCGTCACAACGGAAAAAGAATGCCTGGAAGTACTCTGGCGCCGGCAGCAGCCAGATGGTCATGCGCGTCACGATGCCGAAATTCGATTGGCTGAAGAGACCATCCAGGCTGGGACCAACTCCCCACCGGTTCAGTTGCCCGACTTGAGACTGAGGAAATCCGGCGAATCCTGTTTCAACCCGTTCACCATTCGCGAGCACCACTTCGAGCCCGCAGACATACGATGCGTGGTCCCCGTAAGGCGTATGGCCGAAGCCGCGTTCCATCGCATTGCCGATCAGACTGCAATCCGGGCTCGACCCGGTCGCGTCCATCCAAAGGCGCGACTTGCGCTCTTGTAAGAACGCGTAGAGCTGGCGCTGCGTGACGCCCGGCTCAACCGTGACATACGCGAGATCTTCGTTAAAATCCAGAATGTGGTTCATGCGGCCGAGATCGAGCAAGGCACAATCGTTCGTCGATGGCGCCCGTGAACCGTATCCCCAATTCTTACCGGAGCTCACCGGATAGATAGGAACCTGGTGAGCGTTGGCGATGCGAACGCATTCCTGAACTTGGCCTGCGTCCGCGGGAGAAAGGATGACAGGAACCGTATGCGACGTCGGGAATGTTGCGGTTTCCGCATCGCGGAGAATTCCGAGATCGGTAATAATGCCCGCCGGTCCGAGATGACTGCGCCATTTCTCCACCGCATCCCGATATCTTCCGACCATCATTCAGTTATCTCCTGCAACCCGCCGTCTAGGTTGGCGGTCCGCGGGCGACGGGTAGTCACGATATTAGCTCGCCGTCTCAGCCATCCAGAGTTGCTGCGCGGCCACATGATGCTCCCGGACGACCTCGCGCTTATCTTGCATCGCCAGGGGCGAGTATACTACGGGCG
>Ga0105240_10002311_pt1 | contig 30854 bp, 16 predicted proteins | sample KBSC54metaG_FD_80426 | JGI IMG/M metagenome (GOLD analysis project Ga0105240, IMG submission 80426) | Corn rhizosphere microbial communities from Kellogg Biological Station, Michigan, USA - KBS C5-4 metaG | ecosystem: Host-associated > Plants > Roots > Rhizosphere > Soil | place: Michigan, USA... | reverse complement strand
TATTCCAACATACGGGCGGTGAATCAGCTGCTGCGCAATATGTACCGCGTGCCTTTCGCAGCCAGCGTCAAACAGCAGGCGATTGCAGAAGCCCGCTTCCTCCGGGCCTGGTATTATACCATGCTGCTGGAACATTATGGCGGCGTGCCGCTGATAGGGGACACCGTATACAACGCCAATGACAAGATCGATGCCACACGCCGGTCGTTTGGGTCTTGTGTGAACTATATACTTTCCGAGTGTGATGCAGCTGCGGATATACTTCCAATGGTGCAGACGGGAGCGCAATGGGGCAGGGCCTGTAAAGGCGCCTGTCTGGCTTTGAAGGCAAGGGTGCTGCTTTTTGCCGCCAGCCCTCTTTTCAACAATGGCGGTATGGCGCATGGCACGGCTGGACTGGATTCCATCGTGGCTTATCCGGACAGCGATCCCAACCGCTGGCAGCTGGCTGCCGATGCAGCAAGAGCCGTTATTGCCACCCATGCTTTTAGTTTATATGTAGACAGCACATCCGTCTCCGGCGAGCCGGGCTACGGGTTCCAGCACCTGTTCATCGAGCGGGCCAACAATCCGGAATACATATTCGCCCACATGATGGGGGAGAACAAGTATTTAGAATCCCTATGGGATGTGCCGTCGCGTGGTGGCAGCGGCGGCGCCTATGCTTACCAGGAGATGGTGGATGCCTTCCCGATGAGCAACGGTCTTGCCATCACGGACCCCGCCAGCGGATATGACCCCAACAATCCTTATCAGGACCGCGACCCCCGGCTGGGATATACTATCATCCATGACTCTACGCTGCGGCCTGTATTTGGCGCCAACCAGCCTTCTCCCGTGCTGGTATATCTCAACACCAACGTCAACCCGCCCGTGGCCGCCAGCGGCGATGCCGTCTACAAAGGCACGACTACAGGTCTATATATCTACAAGATGATGGATCCCTCCCTCATCAACAACAGTCTTGGTACCACTACGCGCTGTCTGCCGCTGATGCGCTATGCCGAGATCCTCCTCAATTTCGCCGAGGCTACCAATGAGGCCAGCGGTCCTACGACCGAGGTCTATCAATCCATTGAAGCCATCCGCCAGCGGGCAGGTCTGCGACCTTACCAGCTGCCCACGGGTATGACACAGGACCAGATGCGGGACGTGATCCATACGGAGCGGAGGCTGGAACTGGCGTATGAGGGTTTCCGGTTCTTCGACGTACGTCGCTGGCTCATCGCGGAACAGACGGACAATCTGCAAATGCATGGGATGGAAGTGGACAGGGGCGTTACCGTCGTATACAAACCCTTCAATGTCCGGAAGCATCAATTTACAAAAGCCATGTATCTCTGGCCAATCCCGCTGAAGGAGATCGCCAAGTCGCCGGAGCTGCAACAAAATCCCCTCTACTGATATGAAAAAGATATTTTATTTACTGATCATACTGGCCGTGTTCGCCGCCTGCAAGCCCGAACACATGGCCATACCCTCCGAGCCATTGAAGGACATCAACGGCAGCTGGCAGATCATCAAGGCCACCCGGAATGGGACAGACCTCACTACACGATTCCAGTTCTCCCAGTTCAGGATCCATTTTACGGACAGCACCTATACCATCGACAGTCTCGTGCCCTTCATTGTCAGCAAGAGCGGCCGGTGGGCTTTTGACGACCCGCACTATCCCTTCAGCCTGAGCTTTACGGCTACGGACAGCGCCACGAAGTCGTCACCGCTGCTGTATCCCGTTGTAGAAGGTCAACGTAACATCATCATCACTTTCAGCCCCGGATGTACTACTAACGCCTATCAGTACACATTACAGAAAGTGAATTAAAAACAAGATCAAACATGAAAACAACCTATTTATCCAAGATACGCCGGTGGTTAAAAGCGCATCCCAGCTATTACTGGAAGGCGCCCGGGATTATCCTGCTGCTGATCATCGCCAGCTGTAGCATCAAGATCGACAGCGTCGTACAGCCCGGCAGCGTCAATGGGGGCGATATACTGCCCGTGACCCTGAACGTCACTATTCAAACCAATGCCGCCCAGACATCGAAGTTCATGGTGGCCGTCCTCGTACCCAAGGTCTGGAAGGCCAGTCAGAATACGACGATCACCTTCACCAGCGATATCACCTCCGGCGATCAGCCCATGACACTTATACCCGCCGGTACACCCGCTCCCAATGGCAATGGGCTGGACTGGCCCACCTACCTGGTCAATAAGATCGGTAATGGAGGCAATCTATTGAACGACTATGAGTGGGTCGCCTTTTATTCCAATGCCGCCTATGCCGTGGGAGGTAATGTCACTGTGCATGCTACCGTGAGCATCAAGATAAAGACCAGCATGGACAATCTCATGTTCAAGCTCGGCTATTGCGTGGCGGAAAGCACCGACGGTCTCAGCGATCCTCAATATTATAATTCCAACTTCCCCGGTTGCTTTACGGTCAATGGCACGGGCGACCTTATCGATTTCTGTAACCCGCAGCTGGCCGTTGTCGATCCGAGAACCTCATTGGACAACGATATCATCACCATCACCTTCGATGGAGGCGTAACACTGACAGCGCTGAACAACGCTTCGCAGGTCTATCTCTGCGCCAAGGGATACCTCACCAATGGCGACAGCGTCACCGTTTGTACGCAGACGACAGATACGCAATTGAGAAGCCTGGGTCTGAACAGATGGCAGAAAGATGTCTGGCCAAGAGGGTATTTCCATCTCAGCGATAATCAGCGGCTCGCCCGGCTGGCTTATTTTTTTACCGATGCATCCGGGTCGGTGATGGTGGGATATGGCGGAGGTGCCGATCCCTTTACATACACTTTTAAATGCCAATAACTGCTAAATTAATTTTATGAATTATTTCTTCATCATACGACGGCTGACCACGGTCCTGCTGCTGCTGGTCGCCGTGGCCGGGTACGGGCAGACGCCTTCTGTCAGCGGTGCCGTGCTGGACGATTACGGACATCCCCTTAGTGGCGTCATCATTCATGTCAAGGGACGGAACACCTCCGCCTTCTCCGGAGCGGACGGTAATTTTCATATCGATGCCGCGGCCGGCAGCACGCTGGTATTCGAGCATCCCCGCTACGACGTAAGGGAATGGAGGGTCAAGGGTGGGCAGCCTACAATAACGATGGCGGAACGTCCCTTGCATCAGCCGGTAAAGGTGGCCCCCGATGGGGATACTATCTATCTGCAGCTGATGAAGCCTGAGCGGATAGATGTATTGTATGGCCAGGCAAACCCCAATACCTTTTTAGGCTCCATCTCCACCACCGGTGGCAGTCTCTTATGGAATACGCCGGCGCCTTCCTACCTGTATGCATTACAGGGAAGACTGGCGGGGCTGAATGTACAGCAGACCAGCGGTTTTCATTCGGCGTTGAATTCTTCGCTCACCAGCCTGGACATTTTTGTGGGTAATATCCCCAACAATACCAGCGGCAGCGGTCTCACGGACAATACGGAATTCAACGTGCAGCTGCGCGGACATAACGCCAGTCTCGGGCAGTCGCCCATTGCCGTCATTGACGGTGTACAGCGTGAGTTCTATGAATTGGACCCCGAGAATATTGCCTCCGTCAGTGTAGCAAAAGACGCGCTCTCGACCATTCTGTTAGGACAGAACAGCGCTCGTGGAGCTCTTATAGTGACCACACAGCAGACACAGGCCGGCGCTCCCCGGGTATCTTTCACTGCTGAGACGGGTGTGCAAAAGCCGCTGGGGTTGCCTGCTCCCTTGCCCGCCTATCAATATGCCTATCTTTTGAATGAGGCGCTGCTCAATGACGGCAAGACGCCTGCCTATACGGCCGCTGACTTTTCCGCCTGGCGCAATCACACCGACCCTATCGGCCATCCCGATGTCAACTGGTACAATACCATCCTTCGCAGCAACCCGTTGCTGACACGCTACAATCTCAATGTCACGGGCGGCAGCGGCATAGCCCGCTACCTGGTATCGGTGAACTATATGGACCAGCAGGGTATGTTCGTCACTTCGAAGATCAACTCCTACAATACCAATGCGGATATCAAACGATACACGCTCAATTCCAAGATAGACATCGACGTCAACAAGTACTTCACCATGGGATTGCAGGTATTCGGCCGTCTGCAGGACGGCAATCAGCCGGGCGCAGGCATGAGCACCATTCTCAACGGGCTGCTCACCACGCCTAATAACGCCTATCCTGTATACAATTCCAACGGATCGTTCGGCGGCAATTCCAACTATACGCAAAACCTGCTGGCGCAGGTCATCAGCTCGGGCTATCTCGTGGATCATACGCGGGATGTAATGGCCAACCTGGACCTGTCCTATAAGCTCGACCGTTGGGTGAAAGGCTGGTGGGTCAAGGCGAAGGGAAATATCTCTGTCAGCGAGTCCGGGCTTATCAGCCGGAACAAGCAGGCGCCCGTATTCTCTCAGGTCATCGGCACCGGCGGCGATACCTCCTACAACCGATATGGAAACACTGTCAACCAATCGGATGGCTATACCAGCACGTCCTGGGGACGGTATCGATTCGTACAGTTGTCTACCGGCTGGGACAAGACCTTTGGAGATCACCATATCGGAACCATGTTGCTATTCGACCAGAAAAAGGTAATCATCAACTACGACATTCCCTCCGCCCTGACAAACTATGCTGCAAAGGCAGACTACTCCTTCCAGGAGAAATACATGGCCGAGATCGCCGCTACATACAGCGGCTATGACCGGTATGCGCCCGGACATCAATATGGCTGGTTCTATGCCGGCGGGCTGGGATGGAATCTTGCGAAGGAACGCTGGCTGGCTCAGCAATACCAATGGCTGGACAAGCTCAAGCTGCGGGCCACCTATGGTCGCACCGGCAATGCGAATGTAGACAACTATGGTTATTTCATCTGGCGTCAGCATTATACGAATGTGGCGGGCACGTATGGCATCGGCAGCAATTACCCCAATGGGGGAGGTCTTGCCGAGCAGGGCAACCCCGGCAGCCAGGTGCTGGCCAATGTCAATGCCACCTGGGAGAAGGCCGACAAGCTGGATGTGGGACTGGATATCGCGGTGCTGAGGAACAGGCTGCAGGTCACCGCCGACTATTATCACGAGCGTTATTCCGATGTGATGCAGCAGCGGGGCAATAGCCTGGCCCTGATGGGTATTGGCTATCCGGCGGAGAACATTGGCAAGGACCTGTACACGGGTGGTGAGCTTACCGTGACCTGGCAGGACCATGTCGGCGGCCTGAATTATTTCTTCACTGGCAATGCGTCCATACAACAATCCAAAGTCATCTTCATGGACGAGCAGTATCAGAAATATTCATGGAACAAACATACAGGGCATCCCGTCGGAGAGCGTTTTGGCTTACAGGCCGACGGCCTCTTCCAGACAGGCGCCGATGCAGCAGCGGCTCCTACCATCACGGGCTATGCGCCGCATGCGGGTGACATCAAATACAAGGACTTGAATCATGACGGCGTCATCGATCAGTTTGATGCCGCACCCATCGGAAAGGAGCGTCCCATTATCTATTATGGTCTCACCGTGGGCGCCAGCTATAAGGGTATCGAGGCCAGCGTGCTGATGCAGGGTGTCACACAGCGGGATGAATATACAGGATACAATCTGCTGGAGGCGGGTTTCCAGGGACAGAACAATGGATATTCCCAGGCTTACCAGGCGGCATTGGCGAGATGGATCCCCGAGGCGTCCACTACTGCCACCCTTCCCCGGTTGACCGCCGGTGGCAATGGGTACAATTATAGCCCTGCCTTCCTGTCCAGCTCTTTTTTCCTGCGCAATGGGGATTACTGGCGGATCAAGAATGTTTCACTTGCCTATAACCTTCCGTACGAGTGGGTGAAGAAGATAAAGCTGCGGGGTGTAAAGATCTTTGCCAATGCACAGAATCTCTGGACCCATGCCGGATACAAGGCCTTCGACCCCGAAGTGACGTTACCCGCCTATCCCATTCAAAAGGTTATCAATACAGGCATTACCGTCAAACTATAAAATCGTCAATATGAACTTTCGTATATATCTACTCTTTTTTTGGGCTGCCCTGCTCTTCGCCTCCTGCCAAAAGGTGTATGAGAGCGTTCCGCTGGGTCAGCAGGTGACGCCCGACCTGGCTTTCGACCCCAGGGATTCCCTTGGCAAGAATGCCATGACCTATCTGCTCACTACTTATCAGCAGGTGCTGATCAACGAGCACAACCGTATCAACGGCGATTACCTGGATGCGGCCAGCGATGACGCTGTATCCTCCGCCAGCGGCATACCTTCCGTACAGGCCATGGCCACCGGCGCTTACACCGCCACCAATACCAATGCGGATGATGAATGGTCGCACCATTACGCCGGCATACGGAATGCCACCGTCTTTATCAATAATATCAACGTCGTGCCTATGATAGAAAAGCTCCCGAATGGTCAGCCCGCGCGGAGCGCCTACAGAAGCGAGGCCCGGTTTCTCCGGGCATGGCTTTATTTCGAGCTGCTGAAGCGGTATGGCGGCGTACCGTTGCTGGGAGACAGCGTTCGTCAGCTGACGGACAATATACAACTGCCTCGTAACAGCTTCGAAGAATGCGTGAATTACATTGTCAGCGAATGCGATAATATAAAGGACAGCCTGCGGACCGCTGCCATGGTCAACGGCACTACGTATGGACGTATCACACGGGGCGCTGCCATGGCGCTGAAGACGGAAGTGCTGCTCTTTGCCGCCAGCCCCCTGTACAATGGAGGCAATATCGACAATGGCAATCCGCTGACAGGCTATGCCTCTTATGATGTCAACCGATGGAAGCTGGCTGCCGACGCGGCAAAGGACCTGATCAACACTGGCGACTATAGCCTGATGCCTTCTTTTGGAGATATCTTTGTTAAGCAGGCCGCGCCCGTAGGACCCAATACAGAAACGATTTTCTGGATGCAGGTGGGGATAAACAACGATGTGGAGAAGAACAATGCGCCTGTAGGCTTTACATCGGCCGGCGGCAAAGGCGCTACGAGTCCTACACAAGAGCTGGTGGATGCATTTCCCACAGACAGCGGAAGGTCCATTACCGACCCTGCCTCGGGCTATGATCCGGATCATCCTTATGATCATCGTGATCCCCGTATGAGTCTCACCGTGTTCTACAATGGCAGCTTGTGGCTGAACAGGGCCGTGCAGATATATGACGGCGGACTCGACAAGCCCGGTGGAGCCGTACAGCAGACCAAGACGGGCTATTATATGCGCAAGTTCATGGGACCCTTTGAAAGCGTCAGCGCCAACCCGCCCGGCTATTCCTCCATGGTCCATGATTTCATCTATTTCAGGTATGCAGGTGTCTTGCTGGCATATGCCGAGGCTACCAATGAGTATTCGGGCCCTTCCGCCGATGTCTACAATGTGCTGTATGCGCTGAGACAACGGGCCGGTATATTTCCCGGGTCCGACAACAGCTATGGGCTGAAGCAAGGGATGACCCAGGAAGAGATGCGCGCGGTCATCCGTAATGAACGCAGGGTTGAGCTGGCATTCGAGACGCACCGTTACTGGGATCTGCGCCGCTGGAAGATCGCGGGACAGCAATATAATACGGCGCCCCTCTCGGGTATGGACATTCAGCTGTCCAGCAGCGGGCAGCTATTCTATAATCCCATATCCGTGCTGAAGACCGTCTTCCGCGACCCGCAGATGTATTTCTATCCCATCCCTTATAATGAGGTGGTGCGGGATCCGCAGATGAAACAAAACCCCCAGTGGTAATTCACCAAAAACTAACACTTAATTTTTCAGCCATGAAAAAGATATTATTTCTCTTCTTTCTCGCCGGTGTGCTGCCTGCCCTCTTATGGGCGCAGCAGGGACAGGGACGGGTCGTGACAGGTATCGTAAAGGATGCCAATGGTCCATTGTCCGGCGCCACCGTCATGGAGAAGGGACGTCCTGCCAACACGGTAGCTGCCGATGAGAACGGGAAATTCAGGATCGTACTGCACGATGGGACCAATACGCTGGTGATCAGCTATCTCAACTATCAGAAGCAGGAGTTGCCCATAAAAAAGAATGCACGGGATGTGGAAGTGGTCCTTCAGCAGTCCACTGCCGGCATGGATGAGGCCATCGTCGTGGGTTTTGGAAAGAAGAAAAGGATCACCAATACCGGCGCTGTCAGCAGCATCAATGCGGATGAGATAAGGGATATACCTACTTCCAGCGTGCAGAATGCCCTGACAGGCAAGATGCCGGGATTTATTACGGTGCAGCGCAGCGGTCAGCCCGGAAAAGATGCATCCGACTACTTTATCCGCGGGGTCAGCTCTCTTAACCCCGATGGCAACAAGCCTCTGATCGTGGTGGATGACATCGAGTATACATACGATCAGCTGTCGCAGATCAACGTGAATGAAATAGAAAGCATCTCCATCCTGAAGGACGCCTCCACGACCGCTATATATGGTATCAAGGGCGCCAATGGCGTGCTCGTAGTGACCACCCGGCGCGGAACGGCAGGTAAGCCTCATTTCAACGTACGCGGAGAAGTGGGTGGACAGGCTCCTGTGCGAACACCCCAATTCCTGGATTCCTATCATACCGCCGTGCTTGTCAATGAGGCCTATACCAATGACGGCATCACTCCTCTGTTCTCCCAGAACGATCTGGATCTCTTCAAGAGCGGCGCCGATCCTTATGGTCATCCCAATGTCAACTGGTATAAGGAGATCATGAAACCTTATTCCCTTCAGGCCAATGCCAACCTGGACATCTCCGGGGGATCACAGGCCGTGAAATATTTTGTCTCCGGCGGCGCCTTTACACAAAATGGGAGCATCCGTAATTTCTCCACCAACTCCGACGGGGTCAACAGCAACTATTTTTATAAAAGGTATAATGTCCGTACCAACCTGGATGTACAAGCCACCAAAAACCTCAGCCTGAGGTTGGATGCCACAGCCCGGTTCATGGACATCAACCAGCCCTATAGCGTCAATGTCATTGGCGAGATCTATGATTTCTCCAGGATACATCCCTATTCCGCCCCCTTTATCAATCCCAACGGCAGCTGGGCTTATGCCTTCGACACACAGTCTCAGGAACCTACTATCAATTCAAGACTGGCTACCCAGGGGTATACTCGCAATAGGCGCACCGACTTCAATGTGCTGATGGGTTTTACGGAGAAGCTGGATGATATCACCCGCGGGCTTTCGTTGATAGGCCGTGTAGCTTTTGCCAGCGTGCAGCAGAATTCGCTGACCCTGTTCCGTCCCGTCCCGCCTTCTTATCATTTCGATCCCAAGGACAGCACTTATCATCTGAACACCGGTGTCAACGGAGGCGGCTATACGTACAATACTTACCGGACGCTGGGCAATACCGATCTGGATAACCAGCGTACCAATATTCAAATTTATCTGAACTATGAGCGCGTGTTCAATGCCGACCATCATGTCACCGGCCTGCTGCTGTGGAACCAGGAGAGCTACCGGGTCGATATGGATGGAGCTGCCGGCGTCACTGGCGCCGCACCGTCAAAGTTCAGAGGATATTCCCTCAAGGCGGGTTATGATTATAAGCAGAAGTATCTGATAGATTTCAACGCGGCCATCAATGGATCCGACAGATTCCAGGCGAAGAAAAGGAATGGCATCTTCCCCGCGATAGGTATTGGTTGGAACCTGGCAAAAGAAAGGTTTTTTGCGAAACTAATTCCTGCTGCCAATCTATTTAAGCTGAGAGGCACGTATGGTGTAGTAGGTAGTGATGTCGCGTTCGGGAACCAGTATTTATACAATCAGGTGTATAACCAGGGCGGCGGCTATAGCTTTGGTCAGAATCAGCAGCCTGTCGGCACCATTTATGAAGGGGCACTGGGTAATGACAATGTCACCTGGGAGAAGGCAAAGAAATGGGATGCGGGTCTGGACATGAACCTTTTTGGCGACAGGATCAGCTTCTCGGGAGATTATTTCCATGAATACCGTTATGATCAGCTGGTGACCCGCCAGGACATACCCGAGATATTGGGCGTGGGTCTCTCTCCCGGCAATGTCGGTATCACCATCAACCGCGGGGTGGAAGGCACCATCACGTACCAGGACAAGGTGGGTGAGATACGCTACAGCGCCGGGCTGGTATTCACGTATGCGCAGAATAAGATATTGTATATGGCCGAAGCGTCGCCCCGTTATCCCTGGCTGGCCGTGACCGGGCATCCTATCAACCAGCCTTTCGGCTATACCTGGCTGGGATTTTACAGCCCTTCGGATGTCACCGATACGAAAGTGGCCAAGCCAGTGGGATATACAGTCCAGGCGGGCGATCTGAAATATAAGGATGTCAATGGCGACGGAGTCATCGATCAGAATGATATCACCGCCATCGGCAAGCCCAACCTGCCTAGTCTTACGATGGACATGCCGTTGAAGATAGGGTATAAGGGACTGGATATAAGCGTGCTTTTCCAGGGCGCCTTTGGGTATAGCCTGGGATTGAAGGGCAATGCCATCGAGCCATTCCAGAGCCAGTTCCAGCCGATAGACGAACGCCGGTGGACGCCTGCGACAGCAGCCAGCGCCGAATTTCCCCGACTGACCAGCAATCCTACGACCATCAACAGCCCTTCGTCCTATTATTCTAATTTCTGGCTGATCAATGCGCATTACATCCGGATGAAGACAGTGGAGATCAGCTATATTTTGCCGAGGGGGTGGCTGCCGTTGCGGTTTAATAACGGTCGGTTGTATTGCAGCGCCTACAATCTGCTGACCTGGAGCAATGTTTCCAAAAAATATCAGCAGGACCCCGAGGTGGCGTCCAATACGGCGGGGGATGCTTACCTGGCGCAAAGAGTAGTGACGATAGGGTTGCAGGTGGGATTGTAACGAGTTTCATATTTTTAACGCATGAAAAGAATTAACCTTCTAATTGTCCTTGCAGGTCTGTCCCTTGTGGCAGTTTGTCAACCGTCACAGGGGCGGCGTCTCTCGTCATATGTAAATCCTTTTATCGGCGCCAGCACCAGCGTTGCGAAGGGCGAGAACCTGGCCGGACTGGGCAAGACCTTTCCCGGTGCGGCTACTCCATTCGGTGTGGTACAGGCGAGTCCCAATACCATTACCGGTGGGGACAATGGTTCGGGGTATAGCTATGAGCATACCACCATTGAAGGGTTTGCCTGTACACAGATGAGCGGCGTGGGCTGGTATGGCGATCTGGGGAATTTTCTCGTGATGCCTGCAACAGGCAAGCTGCAGATCGTGTCCGGCAGCGAGGGACAGGACGAGCAAGGCTATCGGAGTAAATATGACAAGTCATCCGAAAAAGCGTCGGCGGGATATTATAGCGCCCGGTTGACGAAGTACGATGTGCAGGCTGAGCTGACCGCTGCTCCACACAGCGCGATGATGCGTTTTACTTTTCCTGCCAATGCGCAAAGCAGGGTACAGATAGATCTGGCCCGCCGGGTGGGTGGTACTTCTACGGCGCAGTATGTAGAGGTTGTCAACGACCATACTATCCGCGGCTGGATGAAGTGTACACCCGAAGGGGGTGGGTGGGGGCATGGCGATGGCCATGCGGATTATACCGTGTATTTCTATGCACAGTTCAATAAGCCATTGAAAAAATACGGTGTATGGAGCAAGGATGATGTGCTGCCTATGGTCCGGAAGAAAGAGGGCAGTCATCTTGGCTTTTATACAGAGTTTGCTACAATGGCGGGTGAGCAGGTGGTACTGAAGACAGGCATTTCTTTTGTCAGCATGGAAGGGGCCGGGAAGAATCTGAAGGCCGAGATCGCCGACTGGGATTTCGATCGTGTGCACGAGGCTGCGCAACAGTTGTGGGACCAGGCCCTGGGCAAGATACAGATCACCGGCGGGACCGATGATGAGAAGACCATCTTTTATACTTCGTTGTATCATACCCTTATAGACCCCAGGGTCCTGTCGGATGTCGACGGGACTTATCCCGGCGGGGATGGCGAGCCGCATAAGACCGACCTTTTCACCAAGCACAGTATTTTCAGCGGTTGGGATGTCTTTCGCAGCCAGATGCCCTTGCAGACCATTATCAATCCCCGGATGGTGAATGATCTTATCGCCAGCCTGGTGGAATTGGCTGATCACAGCGGCAAGGGGTATCTCGAGCGCTGGGAGCTATTGAATGCCTATAGCGGTTGTATGGTGGGCAATCCCGCCGTCGTCGTGCTGGCCGACGCCTATGCCAAAGGTATACGGGATTATGATGTGAAAAAGGCTTATCAGTATGCCCTGAATACCTGTGAGAAGTTCGGCAATAAGAATGGCTGGGAGCCTGGCAATATTTCCGTGACCCTGGAGAATGGCTTTTCCGAATGGTGTCTCTCCCGGCTGGCCGCGGCGCTGGGTAAAAAGGATGACAGTGCGAAATATGGTGCCCGGGGAATGAGCTATAAGAATATCTGGGATGACAGCGTGCATTGGTTCCGGCCCCGGAGAAAGGACGGCAGCTGGGAGCCCTGGCCTGCGGAAGGCAGGATGAAACAGGATTACGGCACCGTGGAGAGCAATCCTTATCAACAGGGATGGTTTGTTCCGCAGGATATACCTGGGATGGTGCAGCTGATGGGTGGACGGGGGCATGTGTTGGCGGATCTGCAGCAATTTTTTCAAAGGACGCCCGAGAACATGTTGTGGAATGATTATTACAACCATGCCAATGAGCCCGTGCATCATGTTCCTTTCCTGTTCAACAGACTCGATGCTCCTTTTCTGACGCAACAATGGACAAGGACCATCTGTATGCGCGCCTATCATAATTCTGTGGAAGGGCTTGTCGGCAATGAGGATGTGGGGCAGATGTCCGCCTGGTATGTGCTGGCCGCCAGCGGGCTGCATCCTGTATGTCCGGGTGACACCCGGTGGGAAATTACCAGTCCCGTATTCGACAAGGTGGTAATGCAGCTGGACCCGCACTACGCGAAGGGGAAGACCTTTACCATTATTGCACGTAATAATTCTCCAGAGAATATCTATATACAATCTGCCAGTCTGAACGGAAGGCCCTATAATAAATGCTGGTTGGATCATGCGGACATCATGGCTGGAGGTGTGCTGGAGCTGGATATGGGCAAGTTTCCGAACTCGGGCTGGGGATTGGAAGGATTGCTCCCGAATGTGGGCACTAATTATTTTACGAAAAACATTCATCTGATATATGACTAGGCTGATCTCGACCCTTGCGGCCGCAGGGCTCACTTCGAGCTGTATGGCCCAACCCGACCTCGTGAAATACGCGAATACCCTGCAAGGCACTAATTCCGACTTTGGACACAGCAGAGGAAATACGTACCCTACTACAGCCCTTCCTTTTGCCATGCATGCATGGAGCGCGCAGACAGGTAAGAATGGAGATGGTTGGAAATATCAATACACTGCCAAAACCATCCGTGGATTTGAACAGGTGCATCAATGCAGTCCCTGGACGGGGGATTATGCCGTCTTTTCGCTGATGCCTGTCACGGGGACCCTCAAAGTTGGCGAGAACGACCGGGCCAGCGCCTTTAGCCACGATCATGAGACGGCCCGTCCCGACTATTATAGTGTGGAGTTCGACAATCACATCCGGGCCGAGATAGCACCCGTGGAGAGAGGGGCTCATATGCGCTTCAGCTTTCCCAAAGGCGACGACGGCTGGCTCGTGCTTGACGGGTATGACAAGATGAGCTCCGTGCAGATACTGCCTGATAAACACACCATCATCGGATGGGTCAACAATGGCAGGTTTATACCAAAGGGCTTTCGCAATTATTTTGTTATAGAGTTCGATCAGCCTTTTGTCGCTTATGGCACCTGGGAGAATGTGGGCAACACCCTGTCGGCTAATAAGGATGCAGACGAAGGCAAGGGCGTGGGTGCATATATACAATTCAAAAAAGGAGCGAAGGTACAGGTGAAGATCGCCAGCTCCTATATCAGCCCTGAGCAGGCGGTATTGACATTGGACCAGGAGCTGAGCAGCTTTAAGTCCTTTGACGACACACGGCGGGCTGCGTGGAAGATATGGAATGACCTCTTTAGCCGCGTACTGGTAGAAGGTGGCACCGAAGCGCAGCGTGCGACCTTTTATTCCTGTCTGTTCCGCGCCAACCTTTTCTCACATCAATTCTTTGAATACAATAAGGAAGGCAAGCCTTATTACTATAGCCCCTATGATGGACAGGTGCATGACGGGTATATGTACACCGACAATGGTTTCTGGGATACGTTCCGCAGTCAGTTCCCTTTGAACACCATTCTGCATCCTACGATGGAGGGCCGGTACATGCAGGCCCTGTTGAACGCGCAAAAGCAGTGCGGCTGGCTGCCTGCCTGGTCATTTCCTTCCGAGACGGGAGGGATGTTGGGGAACCATGCTATCTCCCTGCTGACCGACGCGTGGGTAAAGGGCATACGGACCTTCGACCCCGACAGTGCGCTGGCGGCTTATTATCATGAGGCGGCCAATAAGGGACCCTGGGGTGGCGCCAATGGAAGGGCAGGCTGGAAAGAATATTTCGAGATGGGCTTTGTTTCCTTCCCCGAGTCGCAGGGCTCTACTGCCCAGACTTTAGAGTACGCGTATGACGACTTCTGTGGCTATCATTTGGCAAAGATGGTACACAATGACTTTTACGCCGGTGTATTTGCCCGGCAGATGTACAATTACCGGAATGTATGGGACGCTGCCACCCGGCTAATGCGGGGACGGATGAAGAACGGAGAGTGGGTGCCCAACTTCGATCCTATATCCTGGGGCGGGCCTTATACGGAAGGGAATGCCTGGCACTGGACATGGTCCGTCTTCCACAACGTACAGGGGCTTATCGACCTGATGGGTGGACCTGCGAATTTTACGGCGAAGATCGATTCCGTCTTTACCATGCCCAATACCGTACATGTGGGCAGCTATGGGACGATGATCCACGAGATGACCGAAATGGTAGATGCCAATATGGGGCAGTATGCGCATGGCAATCAGCCTATCCAGCACATGATCTATCTCTACAGCTATGCAGGGCAGCCCTGGAAGACGCAGCAGCATATACGGGAGGTAATGGACAAGCTGTACAACGCTACGGAGAGCGGATTCCCCGGCGACGAGGATCAGGGCGGTATGTCGTCATGGTATGTGCTCAGCGCACTGGGCATTTATAGTGTCTGTCCCGGCACCGATCAGTATGTCATTGGCAGTCCTGTCTTTCCGAAAGTGACCATCACGCTGGAGAATGGGAAGAAATTTATCATCCAGGCGGAGGGTAATAATGACAAAAATGTATTTATACAGTCGGCTACGTTGAATGGATCGGATTATTCGCACAATTGGATAAGGCATGAAGATATAACCAGCGGCGGTTTGCTGCATTTTGTAATGGGTCCGCAACCGGCTTTTCAGCGGGGGATTGCGGCGGAGGATAAACCATTTTCACTATCTAAGTAATTAACCTGACGATATATGTTACAGCGATTAAGACCCCTTTGGAGGGGTGCGGGGATGCTTTTGCTTTGTGCGTGCACGCTGCGTGCGCACGCACAAAGGCCATCAATGTTGATGCTGGCCGGAGTTCTGAAAAGCAATATGGTCGTACAGCAGAATAAACCATTCACTATCTGGGGACGTGCGACGCCGGGGAGTACGATTGTCATTCGGGCCGACTGGATGGAAGGAGAAGTGGATGTAAGGGCAGGGGAGGACGGCAGCTTTTCAGGGATCATTGCCGTACCCGCCGTAAATGCTGGGGATTATCGCCCTCATCGCATAGTGGTCAGCAGTGGAGAGGAGCAGCGGGTGTTGGACAATGTGCTCATAGGAGAATTATGGTTTTGCAGCGGTCAGTCGAACATGCAATTTGCCATGAAGGCAGTCCTGGACTCCACTTCCGAGATTGCCGCCGCCAACCATCCGCAGATACGCCTTTTCAATGCGGCGTTGAATTTTAGCGCCGAGCCCCTGGATAGTATCAAGGGAGTATGGGAGGAATGTACTCCTAAGACCGTGCCCCCTTTTAGCGCAGTGGCGTATTATTTCGGCAGGATGTTGCAGCAGCGATTGGATGTGCCTGTGGGGCTGATCTTTTCCGGTATCGGCGCCAGCGCTGCCCAGGCTTATGTGCCACAGTCCGTGTTGGCGGCGGATACACAGCTCAACCGGGTCTACCTCCAGCCTTATCTAAACAGTCCGCGATCAAAGGAGAAGATCAATGGAGGGTTTAGTTTTGAAAAAGTCACGCGCCCCTTCCTTTTGTACAACGCTATGATCTATCCTTTTCGGCATTTGTCCATCCGTGGTATCTGCTGGTACCAGGGTGAGTCCAATCGAAATGAGCGGGGATCGTATACCCGGCTGATGGAGGTGATGATCGACAGCTGGCGACAGGAGTTTGCACAGGGTGAGCTGCCTTTCTATTATGTACAGATAGCACCTTTCTTTTATGATAAGGAAGACCCCATGCTGGCCGATGAGGCGTTCTTCCGCGAGGCCCAGGAAAATATTTCCATGTTGGCTAATACCGCCATGGTGGTGACCATGGATGTGGGTGAAGCCAGGGATCTTCATCCTAAGAATAAAAAGCCCATTGGCGAAAGATTGGCAAGGACTGCGCTCAACAGAGTATATGGGCAATTGGCGGTGGTCTATGAAGGGCCGCGATATGGTCATATGGAGATAGAGGGGCATACCGCGTCGATCTATTTTCTCGGCAGCACTGGTCTGGGCCTGCAGACCCGCGATGGACAGGCGCCTGCATTTTTTACGATGGCCGGCAGCGATCATGTGTTTCATCCTGCCGTAGCGACCATCGAGGGAGATCATATTGTCGTGCGGTGCAAGGAGGTGCGGCATCCCGTGGCGGTGCGGTATGCTTTTACGAACTTCCCTGTGACTAATTTACAAAATGGGGAAGGTCTGCCCGCCGTGCCTTTCCGGACAGATAATTGGAAAGAATGAAACGAGTTATTTTTATAGTATTCCTGCTGACCGCCGCTGTTCACATGATGGGGCAGACCGCCTGGTTCATCGATGGCTATCATGGTGGTATCTACGGACATATCCCGCCGTGGCAGACACGTTTTATGGTGGACAAGCTGCGGCAATACCCCGACTGGCGGATCAATCTCGAGCTCGAGCCCGAGTCCTGGGACACGATAAAAATGCATGACCCCGCCGCTTATGAAGATCTTCGGAAGCTGATGGCTGCTCCGGATGGGAGGATCGAGTATATCAACCCTTGTTATGGACAGAGCTATCTGTATACTGTCTCAGGGGAGAGCGTCATCCGGCAATTTTATTACGGGATAAAGAAATTGAGGGAGCATTTCCCTTCTATTGAATTTTCCACTTATTCTTCGGAGGAGCCTTGTTTTACCAGCGCATTGCCGCAGCTGTTGCGTTCATATGGATTCAAATATGCATCGTTGAAGAACCCCAATACTTGTTGGGGCGGGTATACAAGGGCTTTTGGCGGCGAGCTGGTGGATTGGATCGGCCCCGATGGGAGCAGTATCCTCACCGTGCCGCGGTATGGTATGGAGGCATTGCAGCCTGCCAGCACCTGGCAGACGATAGCGTTTGAGAATTCACCTGCGTATGTGAGGGGAGCGCTGGCGGCGGGTATATCACATCCTGTCGGGATGACCTTGCAGGATGCCGGGTGGGCGTATGGGCCGTGGTTGAGGGGGCGGGCTGGTAAATACGTTACATGGAGAGAATATTTTGAAAAAGTGGCCGATCCCAGCCTGCGCCGTCCGTGGAAACTTTCACAAGAAGATGTGCTCGTCAGTCTTATGTGGGGCTCGCAGGTGTTGCAGCGTATAGCCCGTGAGGTAAGGAGCTCCGAGAACAAGATCATACAGGCCGAGAAAGTCGCTGCCATGCGATGTGTCATGCAGCAAAGCGGCTGGCCCGGGAATGCGCTGGATGCGGCGTGGAGGACCTTGTTGCTATCACAGCATCATGATTGCTGGATCGTGCCGTATAATGGCCGGAATGGGGATACATGGGCCGATAAGGTCGTTCGATGGACCGGCTTCACGGATAGCTTGGCTGACAAGGTGATGGCGGCTGCTCCGGGAACAGTCGTCTACAATACTACGGCTGTGGATAGAAAAGAATGGATCGAGTCCGGCGGAAAACTTTTATACGCGGATGTACCCGCCATGGGGTATGCCACTGCAAGGACCCGGACCACCAGGAGTGCGACCGCTGTACCGCTCCCGGACGGAACATATAAGCTCGAAACAGACCTGTACAGCGTGGTGATCGATCCTGCCAGGGGCGGCGTCATAAAGAGTCTCCGTTTGGGTAATAAAGAATTCGCGGGTAAAGGGTTCAACGGGCTGCGTGGCAATTTTTATAACGACGGCGGTTTCCATGGTTCGATGGACTCGGCGGCAAAGGTCGAGATCGTAGGGAACGGCCCACGGGAAAAGGTTATCGTCAAAGGCACTATTGCCGGAGCTCCTTTTACACAGGAGCTGACCCTCACGATGGGCGAGCCATTGATCGATGTCCGTCTGCGTATCGACTGGAAGGGTAATCCAGGCATCGGCGAGTCGGCCGGCCCCTCCTCCGACAAGGATGTACGTAAATCCTATTACGATGACAGATACAAGCTGCTGGCCTTATTCCCGCCTGCCTGGCCTGTGGGAAAGGTATATAGGAATGCGCCTTTTGATGTGACGGAAAGCAGATTGGACAATACATTCTTTAACAGATGGGATAGCATCAAGAATAATGTGCTGCTGAACTGGGTGGATGTGGAGGATCGCAGCGGGAAATATGGACTGGCGTTATTCTGTGATCATACCACCAGCTATGTGCATGGGGATAATTATCCGCTGGGCCTCACCATCCAGTATTCCGGCAATGGGATCTTTTATCGTAACTATCGTATCGATGGGCCGACGGAGATCCATTATGCCCTGCTGCCGCATGCGGATAGATGGGATCGGGCGGGTGTAGAGGCGGCATCTGCCAGATGGAATGAACCATTGGTAGTAACTCAGGGTGATAGTGCGACGGCACATTCTTTTCTCCGCCCTGAGGCAATAGGGTGGGAAATAACATCCATGCGGATGGATGGTAAAGACCTGTTGGTCCGCCTATTTAATGCCGCGGGGGATAGCCGGCCGGGCAGACTGCAGATGGGGTTCAAGGCCGACGAAATATGGGTGGAAGAACTGGATGGCCGGAAGATTAAAACATTGAATGGCTCTTTGAGCATTCCACGCTATGGCGTACGAACGATACGATTTATCAATGCGCGTATTTAAATCTCAACATATGAAGAAATTATTCTTATTACTTGGCGTCCTGGTGTGCTGGGACTGCCAGGCCCAGGTAAAACCATTCGAGAAAGGGGATAGGGTCGCCTTTGTAGGCAACAGCATCACCGAGGCCGGTTACTATGAATCCTATATCTGGCTGTATTATATGCTGCATTTCCCAACCATGCCCATTACCGTCTATAATGTTGGCATTGGTGGCGATCGCGCGGGCAATATACTGAGCCGCCTCGATGACGATGTGCTGCGTCGCAAGCCGACCGTGATCTCTCTGACATTTGGGATGAATGATTCGGGCTATTTCGAATTTCTTGGCAACAAAGCCGACTCCCTCGCGGATGTACATGTAAAGGAGTCGTATGATCAGTTTGTGCTGATCCAGCAAAAACTGAAAGCCTATACCGCCGCCCGGAAGGTGTTGGTTTCCTCCTCGCCTTATGATGAGACTGTCAAGAATCCCAAGAATCTTTTTCCCAAAAAGAGCCTTGCCATGGAGAGGATAGTCAAATTCCAGATGGAGGCCGCCAAAGCAAATAGCTGGGGATGGGTGGACTTCTTTCATCCCATGACCGGGATCGAGCAGCGGGAGCAAAAGACCATGCCTGAATTTACACTCACCGGTCCCGACCGTATCCATCCCGGGAACATGGGACATTTTGTGATGGCGTGGCTATTCCTCAAAGCGCAGGGGCTGACCGGGAAAAAGGTGGCTGCTGTTGAGGTCGATGCTGCGGCCGGCAAAGTGGTGACCGCGGACAATTGTATGGTTACGAAGATCACCAGAGAGAATGGAGGCATCCAGTTCGACTATCTGGCCAATTCACTGCCATATCCTGCCGATACCGTGTCCCGTATATGGGAGAATCCCCAGCGGCAGGCCGATGCCTTTAAGGTGATACCTTTTGAAGAGGAGTTCAACCAGGAGCTGTTGCAGGTAAAGGGGCTGGGCAGCGGTAGCTATGCCCTGAGCATCGATGGCAAATGCATCGGGGAATACAACGGTGATGTATTGGAGAAAGGGATCAATATGGCTACGTTAAAAAACACTCCGCAGTACCAGCAGGCTGTGAGCGTCCTTTTATTGAATGAGGAAAGGATGTCATTGGAGTCGCATCTTCGCGCTTACTACTGGCTGCAGTATGATTTTTTTGCCAATAAGGGAATGATGTACCAGGATGATCAGGCTGCGCTGGATTCTGTGGAAGTACATGCCGGTAAGGATTGGGCGGTGGCGTCGAAGAAGGATAACTATCGGAGCGCCCGTTATGCGGTAGTTCGTGAAAGCTGGCAGCGTCGGATGGATGTGCTCATAGATGAGATATATAGTACTGCCAGACCTGTGAAACGTGTTATAAGACTTGAACCAGCCAAAAAATAAGGACCGGGCAAAAAAAAAGGGCCAGGATAGAAATCCAGCCCCGTCTTTAAATCCAATATCCTATGAAAAACCGAATATGTAAATACAATCCTTGTGCCGGTGCGGAATGGACCAGGCAGGTTTTAAAAAAGAAATTTATAATAAATTGAATGTCAATAAATTAAAGTATTCAATTTGTTTCCGGGTCCATGCCAGTCCGGCTTGACTCAAGTCAATTTTTCTCCCACAGACGGAAAGATTTTCCCAGGGCAGGAACAGGGGTTATATTCACGTACCAATGAGAAATAAACTGGGCTTATGGACTGCCACTTCCCTGGTTGTCGGTAATATGATCGGAGCGGGTATTTTTTTACTGCCGGCGACAACCGCATCTTTCGGAGGTGTAAGCCTGTTAGGCTGGCTGCTTTCTGCCATAGGCGCTCTTTTTATTGCGCATATGTTCAGTGAGACCAGCAAGCTCCTGCCCAATGTGGATGGCGGTCCTTATTCCTATACCCGCCATGCATTCGGCGACTTCCCCGGCTTCCTGATGGCATGGGGCTACTGGATCTCTATATGGTGTACCAATGCCGCCCTGACCATAGCATTTATCAGCGCCCTCAGCACTTTTTTTCCTTCCTTATCTACCAATCCTGTGCTGGCCGTCCTCACGGGACTCTCCGCCATCTGGCTCCTCACCTGGGTGAACAACCGTGGTATTAAATCCACCGGAGGGGTACAGCTCGTCACCACTATCTTAAAGCTCACACCGCTGGTATTCGTGGCAGTGGTGGGCCTATTTTTCATCCGCTGGGAGAACTTCATTCCCTTCAATCGCAGTGGAGGCTCTACGTTCCAGGCCATCACCAGCGCATCTTCCCTGACCCTTTTTGCGTTCCTGGGCGTGGAGTGCGCCACCATCCCCGCATGCAGTATAGACAATCCAGAGAAGAATATTCCCAGAGCTACCATGCTGGGTACCCTCGTCACGACCCTGGTATATATATTCGGGGCTATGAGCATAATGGGCATCCTCTCCGCCAGCCAGCTGCAACACACCGTTACGCCTTATTCCGATGCTGCAGCCATCATGGTTGGGCCACGGGCACGTTATTGGGTCTCGGCGGGGGTGGCCGTAGCCGCCTTTGGCGCCTTGAATGGATGGACCCTCATGCAGGGGCAGATCGTTCGCAGTATCAGCAGGGACAAGCTGTTCCCACCTTTCTTCGAGAAGGAAAATAAGAGAGGGATGCCCACCCGCGGGCTCATCCTCTCCAGTGTGCTGGTATCCGTGATCATGGTCATGAACTATACTAAGGGACTGGTTGAGCAATTCCAGTTCATGACGCTGATGGCCACTATGACCTCCGTCCTTCCTTTCCTATTTGTCAGCGCAGGTTATGTTGTCACCGTGATGGAAAAAAGACCTCCTGCCAATGTCCGGGGCTGGCTTCGTATACTGGTGCCCGCGAGTATCGCATTTACATTCTCTCTCTTTGCCATCCTTGGCGCGGGAAAAGATATCGTCTTCTGGGGATTTGCATTACTGCTCATCGGTACACCCTTTTATATCTGGAATTACTGGAGGAGAAGAAAACCAGGGACACTACGTGAATTATGAGTGCTCCGGCCTGATCTCTTAATATATGGAATTTTATCCATATAAAAAAGCCAAATTTAAATTGCCAAAATCGTAAATTTAGTTCAAGCAGGATTCCATATTTACATCAACGACCTAAAACGATTCACATGAGGTTATGGGTATACCTAACTTCGGCACTATTGCCGTTTACGGGCATCCCCTACCTGTCAGCGCAACGAGTAATGTATTGTGAACCAGTCAACGACCGGTGGACGATTCGTACCGAGCTGGTGGGGAAAGTAGGGGATTATTACTGGATGCAAACCACGCACCGTCGAAGGACTACGGCCCGTACGATGGACCCCCGGGAGACGGAGGGTCAGACCTTTGACATTTATGACGTCCGGATGAAGCCGGTGAACACTTTCCCTTCCATTACCATTACGGATGCGACGCAGAAAGAGTACCTGATACCAGGTGACAATGCATTCGACCAGCTGATAGTAATGGGCGGGCAGCGGAAGACCAGCTTCTTTGTGCGACGATTTCAGCCTGACGGCACGCCCGTAGGCCGGGGACGCATGCTGGACTCCCTCCCTTTCAACGAGTCCGGCAACAGCTGGCTCCTGGTCCGCAGTGAGGACAGACAGCTGATCCTGTTGTTAGGGTTCCAGTCCATCACCTCCTATCCCCCCAAGCTTCATGCACTGCTTTTCGACCAGGACTGGCATTTACTGTCCCGGCGGGTGTATGCAAGCCCCAATATTACCCAGCCTTTTATACAAGATGATTTTACCAACTACCCCCTGGAGAATTTTACCAATAGCCCCGTGAAGCTGGCCAATAACGGGCAATGGCTGATGATGTCGCCCTCCCGCACCGATGCCAATTTCTTCCTCCTGTCCCATTTCAATAGCATGGATACTGTGATGACGATGAAACAGATAGGGCTGCCGTTGAACTCCGGCATGGAAGACGTCAATCTCGCAATCGACAATCAGCAGGAGGAAGCCACCGCCGCTATATTATCTACCTTCCACTATGACGTGCTAAAGAATGTACATGTCGTGCATTATTCCATGAAGCAAAAAGCTTTTGACTTTGACAGCTCCTACCGGTTTAGCACGCTGGTGCCCGGGAAGATACGGGACGAGAACCTGACAAAGGAGAGTTTTATTGCCGTCAACGGGAATGGGTTTATGCTGCTGAAAGAATATGGCCGGCCCTTTACGGAGTGGTACGACGACGAGGGCATCCTGGATCAGCAATGGGACCCTTCCGCCCTCATGATACCCACTAGTACGAACATACCCGAGAAGACCGTCCGCTCACCCGCCCTGCACGATGGATATGCACGTTATCCCTCTCTTTGCGGGCTGGGTCTGGAACATCTGCGGGGTGATCTTGGTATATTCTATTTCCCCTGCCGGCGGACCGACAGCTGCTGGAGCGCTATGCTCAGCAAAGAGCAGATCACGGAGCTGAATTCTCCTAACCTTTCGTATTTTGCTGTTCCCAGGGGTGACAGGCTGTTCCTGCTGTACAATAGCTTTTTCCGGAATGAGAATCCGTACGGCAGCACCACCGTGCTGGACCCCAAGGGAGATGTGCTCAATGACGCCATCAGTCCTATGTTCTGGAAGTTCAAGACTATTTTGCAGTTCCAGCAGGCGCGCCAGATCTCCGATGACGAAGTGGTCATACCGTATTACAATTATTTTGGAAGGAGCGGTTTTGCTGTAGTAAAATTTGGGGTGGCCGGTGGGGTAGGAGAACCTTAATGTGAAGAGGTCTCCAGCAATTCTTTAAGATAGTTCCCCCATATCGCGGGATTGGAATGCGTTCCATGTCCTGATGTCTGATCCGTAATGGGCAGCAGGAAATATCTTCCCTTTGGCACCTCCTTTATCTTTTCATCCAATATATGCAGCTCGGGCGGGTTCACTTCGTCGTCCGCTGAATTTACGGCAAAAAGAGGCGCTTTGATAGACTTGAGATGGGGCGAAGGATCATAGTTCCTCGAAGCGTCAAGCTGATAGATAAGATCGTTGGCATCCAGGCTGGCCAGGTAATTCTTTTCCAGCGTTGCCAGCTCTGTCTCCGCCTGCTGCCGGGTGGGAGCGCGTTTCTGTGATTGCAGGGGACTGCTGCCCATAAAGATCAGCGACGAAATAGCTCCCGTGAGTCCCACCTTTGGTTCTTCTTTATATTCACCGTCCTTCCATGCCGGGTCCATTTCCACCAGGTCGATAGCCATCTTGCGAAGCATACGATTCCTACCGGCGATGGCTACGGGCAGACTGGCCAGCGGCATCAGCGCATCCATAAAGTCCGGATAAGTATAGCCCCAGACCCATGTATGCATGGCGCCCATGGAGGTCCCCATCACCAGCCGGAGATGGTTGACGCCCAGGTGTTCCGTCACCAGCCTGTATTGCGCCAGCACCATATCATCATAGGTGTACTTCGGGAATTTCATGTGCAGCCCATCGCTGGGCTTGGAGGACTTGCCATGACCGATGGCATCGGGCAGGATAATGTAATACTTTGTCGCATCCAGGAGCTGTCCCGGGCCAAAAAGTCCCCCGGCAAATCGGGCGCTGAGGAACTGATGTCCATTGCCCGTCGTGCCATGCATGATGATCACCGCATTGACAACCCTGCCCTGTGCATCCTTGCGGGGCTGTCCGATGGTAGTATAATGCAGACGAAGATCCGGCAGCGTGGTCTCGCCGCCCTGGAAAGAAAAATTGTGGATGACATAGTCACCTTCCACCGGGGCTGGATAGTCAGGAGTTTGTGCTATGCCCCGGGAATAAAAAAAGCATAGGCCAGCCAGAAGTAGAAGAATTCTCATGTGTAATAGTAGTACTGGAAACCATTTCCAGTGGTTCCGGTACGCATAAAGGTAATATATATGCCAGGACTACGTAAAAAATTAGCCTATCTTCAGCGACCAAAACGGGCCACAGACCTGTTGGCTGGAACCAAAAGGTTCCGACCGAGGAGGAGCGTGACGAAGCAGCTCCGACGAAGGTCTCAGAGATTAGCGTTTTGCGGGAGATGCGCTAATTTTCCGGGAATGCGCATCTCCCGCACATAAAATTCCTCCAGACATGAGAAATAGCTGCATCCTCCTGGCGCTTGTCATGGGCCATTTTTTTGCTTCCGCTCAACAGACACAAAAGCCTCCTTTGCATGGTACGCATTGGATGGCTGTTACGGGTAAGCCCCTGGCTGCCGAGGCCGGTGCGCAGATCTTTCAAAAAGGAGGCAATGCGATAGATGCGGCCTGCGCCATGCTGGGCGCCGTATGTACCATGTGGGACGTGCTTAGCTGGGGCGGTGAGACCCAGGCCATCATTTACAATCCTAAAACAGGGAAGGTCCTTTCTATCAATGCCCTGGGCTATGCTCCTACAGGGGCCACGTCCACCTTCTTCAAAAGCAAAGGTTTCAACTTCCCTCCCGAATATGGACCGCTGGCAGCGGTAACACCCGGTACCCCCGGCGGCTTATGCTACATGCTGGCCGAGTATGGCACCATGAGTCTGAAAGACGTGCTCGCCCCCGCCATGGAGATGGCAAAAGGGTATGCCATCGAGGCGCAGACTGCCAACAGCTTCGAGTCGCAGAAAAAAAGACTCAAGGAATGGCCTTATAGCAAGGCGCTCTTCCTTACACATCCCGGAGAGAAAAGAGAAGCGCCCGAGGCCGGAGAGGTCTTTGTCCAAAAGGATTTACTGGAAACCCTGACCAAAATGGTCGAGACGGAACAGGACGCCCTGAAACACAAAAAGAGCCGCAGGGAAGCCATCTATGCTGCCTGTGAGCGTTTTTATAAAGGAGACATCGCCAAAGAGTTTGTCCGCGGCTGCCAGGAGCAGGGTGGCCTTATCACGCTCGACGACCTGGCCAAATGGAAGCCCTTGGAAGAAGAGCCCCTTCATACCAACTACAAGGGCATAGAGGTCTATAAGCTGCAACAATGGTCACAGGGACCCTCCTTATTACAAAGCCTGAACATCCTGGAGAATTTTGATCTCAAGGCCATGGGCTATAACAGCACCCGCTATATCCAGACCCTGTACCAGGCTATGAGCCTCAGCTTTGCCGACAGGGATTTTTATTATGGCGATCCGGCATTTTCAAAGGATCAACCGATGAAGGGGCTGCTGAGTAAGGACTATGCCAAACAGCGCGCGCAGCTCATAAATTTTGACAGGAACAATCCGGACATCGCGCCCGGTGACCCATATCCCTTCGAAGGGAGGACCAATCCTTTCACCGACCTTTTGAAACAGCGGAAGGCTTTTTCCATGGGACAGGGAGGATTGCCGGGGAGCGCTCCCAGCACCAGCGGGTCGATGAATGGCGCGGCGGCGCTACTTTTTGATCACAGCACTGTAACGAATGGGATAGATGAAACGTTATACCACGACCGCCTGTGGAGAGGCACCACCACCATCGAGGCCGCCGACCAGGAAGGCTGGGTCATATCCATAACACCCAGTGGGGGATGGAATCCCGCCTGTATCGCGGGTCATACGGGAGTAGGGATGAGCCAGCGGATGCAAAGCTTTGTGCTGGACAGCATCATCGATCCTTTCAATGTGGTGGAACCGCACAAGCGCCCCCGGGTGACGTTGACACCAAGCCTTGCCATGAAGGACGGCAAGCCCTTTCTCTGTTTTGGCGTACAGGGCGGCGATACACAGGATCAGAATTTATTACAATTCTTTCTCAATATCGTGGAGTTCGGCATGACCGTACAGGAGGCTACCGAGGCGGCAAATATCAATACCGATCAACTATGGCTGAGCCTGGGGGGTGAGAAGCTGGAGGACCGCCGCCCCCGTCCCGGACATATCCTGCTGGGTAATACTACGCCGCCCTGGGTGAGGAGCGATCTGAGGAAGATGGGCTATACGACTACTTATGGAGACCGCACCAGCGGACCGATAAATGCCATTTGGTTTGACTGGAAACATGGGTCCCTCTGGGGCGGGAGCAGCAACAATGGAGAGGATTATGGTATAGGATGGTAGGGATGCAACATCCAATGAAAAAAAGAGACCTTAAATATTATGCTTAAAAACTATCTGAAAGTCGCCTTTCGCAATCTTTGGAAGAACAGGGGCTTTTCCCTTATCAACATCACCGGACTGGCTATTGGAATGGCCAGCGCCATGCTGATCCTGCTGTGGATACAAAGTGAAGTGAGCTATGAGCAGTTCCATGAGAAAAAGGACCGGATCTATGAGGCCTGGAACAAGGCCGTCTTTAGCGGTGAGCTGCACTGTTGGAATACCACCCCAAAGATCATGGCCAGCGCCCTCAAGAGGGATCTCCCCGAAGTGGAGCATGCCTGTCGTGTCAACTGGAGCTCGAACTATCTTTTTAGCGTAGGTGACAAGCGGATCATGGCCAACGGTAATGCAGTCGACAGCACATTCCTTCAGGTATTCACCTTCCCGCTGGTAATGGGGGATGCCAATACCGCCCTGATGGAGCCTTATTCCGTCATACTGACCGAGAGTCTTGCCAAGAGTCTTTTTGGGAACGACAACCCTATGAGCAAGAGCGTCAGGATAGACAACAAGGATTATTTCAAGGTGACAGGAGTGGCCAAAGACCCTCCGACCAATAGCCGTTTCAAATTTAAATACCTCATTCCCTGGAGCTATTTACGCAAGATAGGCGATGATGATGTCAGCTGGGGGAATAACTCCACCCGCACCTATGTGCTGTTAAAAGAGCACACCACCCTGGCATCCGTGATGCCTAAGGTGAAGGGCATGAAGTTGCGTTATGACAGCAGTGAGAAGCATTGGGAGAATTTCCTCTATCCTATCAGCCGCTGGCGGCTTTATTCCAGCTTCAAGGGTGGAGTGGAAGAAGGTGGCAAGATAGAATATGTGCGTCTGTTTGGGATCATTGCTGGTTTTATCCTGTTGATAGCCTGTATCAATTTTATGAACCTCAGCACCGCCCGCAGCGAGAAAAGGGCCAAGGAGGTGGGGATACGAAAAGTAGTGGGTGCGCGGCGAGGTTTGCTTATAAGTCAATTCATCGGGGAGTCGATATTGCTGGCCCTTATTGCCGGCATCATTGCCATCGGCATCGTACAGCTGAGCCTATCCGGATTCAATCAGCTGACGGATAAAAGGCTGACCCTTCAATACGGCAGCCCCTGGTTCTGGCTTGCAGGGCTGGCTTTTGTCGTCGTAACAGGGTTATTGGCAGGAAGCTATCCAGCCTTCTTCCTTTCTTCTTTCCAGCCGGTGAAAGTGCTCAAGGGTACGTTCAGGGCCGTGAACGCGCTGGTGACACCCCGGAAAGTACTGGTTGTGCTGCAATTCGGCTTTGCCATCATCCTGATCATCTGCACCATCATCGTCAAGCAGCAGATAGACCATGCCAGGGACAGGGAGGCAGGTTATAATAAGGCCAATCTGGTCTATCACTTCATGACAGGCGACATCGGGAAAAACTACGACCTCATCAAAGGGGAATTGTTGTCTTCCGGTGCGGCCGTGTATGTGTGCAGGACCAGCAGTCCCATGACCGAGGGCTATAGTGACAGCTGGGGATTCCAATGGGAGGGCAAGGCGGCGGACGACAAGACCGACTTTGACAGATTCTGCACCGACCAGGGAATGGTTGCCACGACGGGTCTGAAGCTGGCGGCGGGCCGGGATTTCAACCTGAAGGACTATCCTACGGACAGCACCGGCGTCCTTTTGAATGAGTCTGCTGCGAAGGCCATGGGTTTCAAGGACCCGTTGGGAAAGATCGTTAAGGACAATAATATCGACTGGCATGTAGTGGGCGTTATCAAGGACTTTGTTCTTGAAAACCCCTATCAACCCACTCACCCCATGGTCATCGAAGGGGCGAAGATGCAATGGTTCAGCACCGTGACCATGCGACTGAACGATGCCAATAGTAATTCTCAGAATTTGAAAAAAGCAGAAGCCATCTTTAAGAAGTACAATCCTGAGTTCCCTTTTGAATATAATTTTATCGATGACGAGTATGCGCGGAAGTTCGATGATGAAAAACGCACCGGCACGCTGGCTGCTCTGTTCGCGGGTCTTACCATTTTTATCTCCTGTCTGGGACTTTTTGGTCTGGCTACCTATATGGCCGAGAACAGGGTGAAGGAGATAGGAGTGCGTAAAGTGCTTGGCGCATCCGTCACCGGCATCGTAAGTCTGCTGTCAAAGGATTTTTTGCAGTTGGTGCTGGTTGCCTTTATTATTGCAGCACCCCTTTCCTGGTGGGCGATGCACAAATGGTTGCAGGCATATCCTTACAGAGTGTCCATTCAATGGTGGGTATTTATGCTGGCGGCAGTATTGTCGATGGGTATTGCGCTCGTGACTGTCAGCTATCAGGCCCTTCGTGCAGCCCTGGCCAATCCGGCGCGCAGCCTGCGTTCCGAATGATAGTTGTTAAAAATTGATTAATAGCAAGGCGTCCTCTTTCCGGGGCGCCTTTATTTATTTTACTTAACCCAACATATTTCCATCAAAGGCGAGGAAGATATTATGGGGTTGGCGGAAAGATCGGCCTTTAGCGCGTATTCCAGCGGAACCACTTCACCCCCAGCGTAGTGAACACCAACGTATAGCCCAGCGTGACCAAAAGAGCCATCGTGCTGTCCTTGTTCCAGGTAGCGGGATCAACGGCGGCTGATACGATGTGCTTGACCGTGCCATAGGGGGACCAGTGTACCGCGCTCTTCATCTGGTCGCCCAGCATGCCTAATTCGCCGAACATACCTACCATAATAAAAATGAAGTATACCAGACGAGTGACCACGTTCACCGTTTCTACATTTTTGACCAGTCCGACGATGACCTGTCCCAGACTGAGATAGACCGCTCCGCATACGATGGATATCAGCAGACCGCCTATATAGCCCATCGGGGTCAGGGTAATGCCGTCGAATTTATAGCCTACGATAAAAAGCACTGCCGTTGTAATAAGGATCATCAGCAATTGCACCGTCAGCCGGCTCGTCATGATCGTCCATTTTGGTGCGGGTGCAACACGCAGCCGTTGAAAGATGCCTTTGTCCCTGTCACGCGCCAATGTGTTAGAGTAACCCATCAGTCCAATGGCTGTAAGACCTACCGTAACACAGTTGGAGAGGACAAAAGGACCTCCAAACCTTGGTACGAGACCTTTCCAGGAGATGAGGATCACCGTAGGTACCAGCACCACGAGAAGGGATGCCCGGCGGTTGCGCCAAAGGGTGGTCAGATCGGCGCGCAGTAGTTTGGCGAATACAGAAGCTGCGGATGGTATAGTAGTGGTCATGGTTGATGAGTTGTAGTTGATTTATGAGCGGACTTCCGTTCCCGTTAGCCCGATGAATACGTCTTCCAGCGTGATCTTCCCTTTGCGCGAGGCCTGGATCACTTCCGGCCTTTCACGATTGCTGTCGATGAGCGATTGCGGTGTATCTGTAGCGATGATCCTGCCGTGGTCGATGATGGCTATCCGGTCGCAGACCGCTTCCGCCTCTTCCATAGAATGGGTGGTCAGCAGGATGCCGTGTCCCTTGTCCCGCATAGCTTCTATTCTTACCCACAGCTGAC
>Ga0105240_10002309_pt1 | contig 30859 bp, 28 predicted proteins | sample KBSC54metaG_FD_80426 | JGI IMG/M metagenome (GOLD analysis project Ga0105240, IMG submission 80426) | Corn rhizosphere microbial communities from Kellogg Biological Station, Michigan, USA - KBS C5-4 metaG | ecosystem: Host-associated > Plants > Roots > Rhizosphere > Soil | place: Michigan, USA... | reverse complement strand
TAGCCGGTCTCGGTGACGCCGATGGAATGCTCGCACTGCGCCGACAGCGACTTGTCGCGGGTGACCGCGGTCCAGCCGTCGGCGAGCAGCTTCACCTGGTATTTGCCGAGGTTCACCATCGGCTCGATGGTGAAGAACATGCCCGGCCGCAGCAGCTCGCCCGAGCCCTTCTGGCCGAAGTGCAGGATGTTGGGCGCGTCGTGGAACACCCGGCCCAGGCCATGGCCGCAGAAGTCGCGCACCACCGAGCAGCGCATGGATTCCACATAGGTCTGGATCGCCGCGCCGATGTCGCCGGTCCGCGCCCCGGGCTTCACCGCCGCCAGGCCCCGCTCGATGGCCTCGTAGGTGACGTCGATCAGGCGCTTGGCGCGCGGCGCGATCGGCCCGACGCCGTACATGCGGCTGGTGTCGCCGTGCCAGCCGTCGACGATCACGGTCACGTCGATGTTGGCGATGTCGCCCTCGCGCAGCACCCGCTCGCCCGGGATGCCGTGGCAGACCACATGGTTGGCGCTGATGCAGAGCGTCTTGGTGTAGCCGCGATAGCCCAGGCAGGCGGGGATCGCGCCGTGGTCGAGGATGAACTCGCGCGCCAGCGTGTCGAGCCGATCGGTGACCACTCCCGGGACCACGTGCGGGGTCAGCATGTCCAGGCACTCGGCGGCGAGCCGCCCCGCGCGGCGCATGCCCTCGAAGTCGTCGGCCGAGTGGATCTTGATCTGGCCGGTGCGGTGCTCGGCGTCGGTGGCGCCCATCAGGGCGGAGTCGGTCATGGCCATGGGTTCGCGAGGGCTCGGCGGCGGAAAACGCTTATGTCGCGACGATAGCACGAAACTTCAACCGGTCGCTAAGGCCGGCGCCGGCGATCGCGGCGGCTCAGCCGGCGCGCTGGCGGGTGTTGCTCCAGTAGATCTGGGCCACGCCGACCGCCGCCAGGATCACCCCGAACACCGCCCACTTGGGGTCGCCGACCATGAAGCCGACCCGGAAGCCGAGGTTCAGCCCCTGCATGATCCAGATCCCGCCGACGCAGACGCAGAGCAGGCCCAGGAGGCTCGAGACGATCCGCATGACGATGTTGAAGGCGCCCATGGCTGGTCTTCCCCGTTCCGCTGCCGTTGGGTCACTTTGCGCCCAAGCGTCACCGTTGCGCCAGCGCTAGTTGCGGCAGTTGCGGATCCCGAGTCTCGGGTGAGCCGTGCTTCAACGGTGGAGGATCGCATATCCGAGCAAGACCCCCAGGATGCCCCATAGAATCTTGATGATCGTCTTCAGGTCGCGCTCTAGGCCGTCAGGTGGTGGCGTACTGGGCGATTCTTGAGCGTCTTCCAGGCGAAGGTCGCACTCTTTGATCGCAAGGAACCCGTACGGGAAATACATTCGCTGGTCGTACTTTCCTTCCTCCAGGTAGGCCTCCACGTAGGCGTCAAACATGAGATCTGAACGAGGGCTGGCTGCGGCGTGGTCCCAAAGTTCGTTAAACCGCTCCGGCGCTACGTTGACGTTGAAGTGGAGGTCCGCGCTGGCGTAGACGCGGCTGAATTTGTCACCGTGATCCTGAACCGAGACTTCCACCGTCTCGAACTCGTACGGCTCCGCGACGTCTTGACTGATGTGGCCGAACCTGTCTCGGGGGCCTAGCTTCGCGACGCCCCTGAGATAGCGCCGGACGTACCACTCGCCGTCTTCCTGAAGAATTCCGCCGGACTCGAAGACGCGCCGAACGCCGCGAACAGTGAGGGAGACCTTCTCCGAATCGAGCTTGAATCGCCGCTCCGGAGACTTCGCTCCCGCTGGAACAGCGACACTCGCGCCTAGGTCAGCCTTAGGCATTTCCCCCCCTAGGCACTTTGCGGGCTTAGCCGTTCAGCGTTGAGCGCAAGCGCGCCGCGCCGACGCGGCCAGCCGCCCACTCATTGACCCCGTGCCAACTCATTGTCGTAGGCCAGCGTCGCCCACGCCGACGTTTCCTCTTCGACCTCTTCCTTAGTTTTGAAGTGATGAAGCACGGCGTTTTGTATGTAGCCCTGAGCGCACCTGTTGATTGATGCGTTGATGATCGTGTCTTTGTCGATTGTTCGATGGGCGACCGCATAGCCGCGCATCGTTTGCGACGTGTAGCCGTCAATGCACTGTCGAGTGTTGTGAGCGAGAGCCGTAAGGGTGCTCTGCCACACAGCGTCAACATCGGCTCGTTGTGCCCGAATTGGATCGTAGGTTGCCGCCTCATCCTTGCTGGTTACGGGGGCGTCAGTCGGGGCCTTCACGATCTTCACCATCGACTTGTCCACGACCAATACGAAGGCGCCGCTCTCTGACGCCTTCACTTTCTCACCGACGACTTCGAGGACTCCGGCATCGGGCATATCCGGCGCATTATATTCCGCGTCGATGACCTTGTAGCGTTTGGTGGGCGGCAACATGATGCACAGCGGGCCGTCGCCGCTCGGATCGAACAGGGCGTTCGCCTTGGTCGCCTTGTTGTCCCCCGCCAATTCGATGAATTGCTGAAGCGCCTCTTTGGTGAGGCAAGCCGCCTCGCCCTTCGGGAAGGTCACGATGGTTTCAGGCTTGATCCTGTTGTCGGAGATCGCCTCGGCCTTGGGCGTTGGGTCGGATTGCGCAGCGGAAACTGGACTCGCTGCCTTCGGCGCGGATTCGCTGGTCGTCACACCGGCAACAACGAGAGACACGAAGGCGAGGAGCCCGATACTTCCCGCGATCTTGCCCCGTGAAGGAATCTCGCCGGACTTTCGATTTCGAGCGAGCGACGGGTTGATGAGGCCTGCCACCATGACGACGAGAAGTAGTAGCGTCAGCAAGCCGAAGAACGTCGCCATGATCCCCCCGAGTCACCCCTGCCACCAATATCATTCGTTGGCCAAGGGGTCTTGAGCACTGAAACGCCGTGCGCGCCGAGTCTCAGGTTTGACCCAAATCTACTGGTATTTTCGCTTCTTGAACGCCGAAACGTCGAGCGAACTCAGCTTGAACCACTCTCCATTCGCCCGTTTTTCGGCGAACCGGCGATGCCAGTAAGCCTCGATCCCAACCGGATCGTCAGTCCGAATAGAATGGATCAGAACCGATTTGTCCGGCAACGCGACCCGGATTTGCTTCACTCGCCGCTCCAGATCGCCGCCGCGCCCGACCTTGTAGAAGTCGCCCGACTGGATCAGGTAGACAAACCCGTCTGGCGTCTTGCTGGTCAACGTCAGCGGACGACTTGGAATGTCGGGCAACATAGTGGCGATATCGGCGTAGCTGGCATCCTCAGCGGCCCGCTTCGCCAAGGCGGCTACCAGGCCTGCCCTATTTCCAAAATGGCGCCTGATCGCCTGCTCACTGGGGATCGTCGGTTCCTTCGCCCGGTGTAGGCGTATCTCATCCATCGTCGGGAACCGCCCATAGTGGCGACACGCCGCCACGACACCTTCAAGAACCGCAACTGAATTGAGTCGTTCGGTCCATTGGTTTGGGGCGAAGCCAGCCTCGGTGAGGGCGTCACCCCATCGCGCCCAGAACTTGCCGCGCCAATTGTGATCGCCGATCCCAGTCTCTCTCACGAAGACTTTTTGCCCAGGTGGTTGGCCGCCGTTGGCGACGGTCAGGCGTCGAATCTCAGTGAGGATGTGATCCCGCATACCGTAGCGTTATCCGAGCAACGCCAATTGCCAAGGCTCAGGCACGTTCAAGCTCTTTGAGTGAAAATCGCCCTATCTCGCGCGGGCCTCATAGTCGGTGTCATAGAATATCGGCGATCTGCGAATCGGCTCAGCATCCACAGTTCATCCACAAGCTGTCGGAAGCCGTCATGGCAGCGCCGCGCGAAATCGAAGATGTCCGAAAAGACCCAGACAAATGGCGTCTGATCATGCGCCAGCTTCTTCGATATGACCGGGAAGCTCTCTCCGACGAGCTTTTGGACTTCATCGAGAGGCTATTGTCCCTCCCGCAAGTAGATGTGCTCACATACCGTCAAGGGGAATGGCTACTCGACGTTCGAGACAAGGTGAAAATCGTCTCAACGTTTCGTGATTTCAGCCTCAAGGCGCTAATCCAAAGATGCTACGAACAGCGTCTCGATCTTAGCGAGGCCGCCCAAGAGTGGATTGAAAATCTCGTTGAACGAGGGCGATCTGAAATCCGGCTTTATGAAGCCCGCAAAATCTATCGGATTGCCTACAGCCTCGGCGAAGTGGACCACGACGATTTCGCCTGAAAAGAGCCGTCACCCGCATTTGTTTGGCACCACGGAATCCGAGCACCAATCCTCACGCTGCTGACCGATACGTCACAGCCGTAGACGAGCACCTCGACGCCGGCAGCTGCGGCATGATCGAGCGCAGAGGCGAACGCCGGATCTAGATCGCGACAGGCCGAAAACTCGGTGCAATCGGTGCGCTGAACCACGAAGAGGACGAGTGCGCGCTCTCCTTCGATGACCATCGCTTCAAGTTCTCGTAGGTGCTTCAGCGACCGCGCCGCCACGCAGTCGGGGAACTCCGCCAGGGTTCCGGAGCGGCGCAGGTGGCAGTTCTTCACCTCCAGCCAGCAGGGCGCGCGGCCGGGCGCCTCCAGCAGGAAGTCGACGCGGGAGTTGGCGCCATAGCGCACCTCGCGCCGGTGGCTCGCGTAGCCGGAAAGCTCGGGGAGGGCGTCGGCCGCCAGCGCCTCGGAGACCAGGCGGTTGGGGTGCAGGGTGTTGATGCCCACGAGGCCCCCGTCGGCCTCGACGAGCTCGAGCGTGTGCGCGAGCTTGCGCTTGGGGTCGTCGGCGCGGGAGACCCAGGCGGTCAGGCCCGGCGTGTTCAGGCCCAGCATGGCGCCGGGATTCGGGCAGTGGGCGGTGATCTCGCGCCCGTCGTCCAGCACGACGTCGGCGAAGAACCGTTTGTAGCGGGCGACGAGGGTCCCGCGGATGAGCGGCGAGGGGAATTGCATGTCGTGCCCGAACTTGATTCGTTATTATCCGCCGGAATAGGCCTGGGGAGGCGAGATGGGCCCGGAATTCTGGATTTGGGCCGTCGGCAATCTGGTGATGCCGGCGATTCCGGTGGCCTGTGTCCTGTTCGCGCAGCTCACCGCGGGGAAGAGCCCGACCGTCGAGAGCGTCTTGGAGGACGGGGTGCTGTTCTTCTACGCGGTCGCCACCTCCGCCATCCTGATCATGGACGTATGGAAGGACAGGCTGGGCGAGCACCCGAAGATCGATGCGATGTCCGCCACCGCCTATATCTCCTTCGGCCTGGTGTTCCTGATCTTCGCCTCGGGCGCCTATTTCGTGACCGCGCTCGCCCATACCGGGCGGCTGGATGGCGAAGGCCACCCGTTCAATATGCGCCATCTGGCCCATCTGTCCTGGCAGTCGGCCACCGCAATGACTATTCTATCCCTCATCGCGCGCCTGAGGAGTGGACTCTATTGAGCGATGATCGTTCCGCTCTTTCCCCGCCGAAGCCGCTGCCTGTCGACGCCGACGCGACTGTGCGCGCCCTGCAGACAGGCTTGGCCGGCCTTGTCGCGGCGGCCCCGCTGACCGTCGGCTTGGCCGCCGAGGCCGGCTTGAGCCTCGTGGCCGTGGCCGCTGCGCCCATACTGGTGGGGGCCCTTGGCGCCATCATCGGATACCGCTTCGGAAGGCATGGATAGCCGCCGGGACGGCCGCGTCACCGCCGCGGTGCTGATCATCGGCGACGAGATCCTGTCGGGCCGCACCCAGGACACCAACCTGCGCGACATCGCCCGCTACCTGGGCGTCCACGGCGTGGACCTGGCCGAGGCGCGCACCGTGCCCGACGCGCACGAGGAGATCGTCGCGGCGCTGAACGCGCTGCGCGCCCGCTACGACTATGTGATCACCACCGGCGGGATCGGGCCGACGCACGACGACATCACCGCCGACGCGGTGGCCGCGGCCTTTGGTGTCGAGCTCTACGAACACCCCGACATCCTGGCCCTGATGAGCGCGCGGTGGGGCGGCGAGCTGAACGCGGCGCGCCGGCGCATGGCCCGCGTGCCGGTGGGCGGAGACCTGGTCAAGAACCCGGTGCAGGGGCCGCCCGGCTTCACCATCGGCAATGTCTTTGTGCTGGCCGGCGTGCCGCAGATCATGCGCGGCATGCTGGAGGACGTGGGCCCGCGCCTGCGCGGCGGGGCGGTGACGGTGTCGCGCACCGTCCGCGTCGAAGGCTCCGGCGAGGGGGTGATCGCCGCGCCGCTGGAGGCGGTGGCCCGGGCGCACCCGGCCATGTCGCTCGGCAGCTATCCGTTCTTCGGCGCGGAGGGCTATGGCTCGAACCTGGTGCTGCGCGGCCGCGACCCGGCCGAGTTGGCCCAGACCGTCGCGGAGCTGATCGCCGCCCTGCACGGCGCCGGGGTCGAACATGCGCGGGAAATCGACGCGCCTTGACCCGACAGCGCATTTGCCCGCGCCGCGGCGATCCGCTATGCGTCCTTAACGTTTGTTCATTCCGGAGTTCGTGGTGATCCTCAGCGCCCTATTTGCCGCCAGCATGCTTCTGGCAGACGCCGCGCCGGCCGCGGCCGCCGCGACGCCGGCCCAACCCGCCGCCGCCGCGGCTCCGGCCAAGAAGGCCGACGAGGACAAGGTCATCTGCCGCACCGAAGCGGTGACCGGCAGCCTGTTCCCGAAGAAGACCTGCCGCCTGAAGTCCGAATTCGCGCGCGAGCAGCAGGAGCAGCGCGAGGCCCTGCAGAAGATGCAGCGCGAGATCCCGCGCAGCGGCAACTAGCCGGGCCCGGAACGCCGCGTCGCCCGGGCGCCGCGGGGTCCAAGCCGCCGTCGCAGACGGGCGCGCCGACGCCGGCGCGCCCGGCATTGCGCCCTGGGCGAATCCAGGCGCTGCCGACGACGGCGTTCGCAGAACATGCGATCCGAAGTTAATCGTCCCTTTGTCTTTAACGATCATTGTGAAGCTCGGTGAGCACCCGGGGCCAACTCGCTTTGCGCCCCGCCTCCGGAGCGGACCACTTGGCCGAGACCTATCGCAGCATGCGCGCCCTCGAGCGCACGGCCTCGACCAGTCGCGTGCTCAATCTCGCCGCCCTGGCGGTCAAGCACGCGAACAATCCCGAGCATGCCGCCCAGCCGCTGTTCCAGGCGCCGCCGCTGAACGCCGCGGTGATCCTGAAGCACCGCCTGCGGACCAATGAGGTGGGCGTGGTCTTCACCCGCCACCGCACCGCCACCAAGCTGATCGTGCCCTTCGAACGCTCCGACCTGAGCCTCGGCGGCCGCTCGCTGTTCGTCGGCGACCGCGGGTGGATGGAGAGCCTGCAGGAGCTGGCCGGCACGTCCGGCGAGCTCGGGCGCGACGCCGGCGTGCTGGAGGCCCTCGACGAGCTGCCCTCGCTCGACCCGTTCCTGCTGCGCGAGCACATGAAGCGCCGCGGCTTCGAGATCGCCGAGACCTATTTCGAAATCTCGGCCGGCGACCTGGAGATGATGCAGGCCTTCGTCGGCGCCGAGATCACCAAGCTGATCGAGCTCGCCTACAAGGGCCGCAGCGCCAACGAGGCCAACACCGGCCGCCTGGTCGAGGCCCTGCTCTCGACGCGCAACGACGAGCGTCTGGAGCCGCTGCGGATCACCCTGCGCCTGGAGGGCGACAGCTACCGGGAGGGCATCTTCGCCTGGAAGGGCTTCCTCTACTACAAATGGGTGCTGAACAGCCTGTGGCCGCGGCTGCGCGAGGTGCTGGTCGAGCTGATGAAGGTGAAGATCATCGGCCCGCGCGACGTCGAGCACGAGGCCCTGGTCCGCGCCCTGAAGGTCCGGCTGCACGACAACATCGAGCGCCAGGTGAAGGCGGTGGCCGACTACCTGCGGGTCTACGACGGGGTGTTCGCCGAGCTGACCTCGGACGGCAACGCCACCGCCTTCCGCGACTTCCTGCTGCGCTCGCCGGAGATGCTGGTGGCGCTGGGCGAGGGCACCGGGGTGGTGTCGCACATCGCCTCCTTCTGGCGCTTCCGGTTCCCGAAGGACAAGCCGCTGCAGGCCCATGTGAGCGAACTGCTCGACATCCTGCAGGACTTCGAGGCCGGCCTGGGCGCCGAGGTCCCGACGCTGGCCGCCGCCTGACGCCCGCTATCGACCGCTCATCCGGGCTCGGCTAGCTTCAGGCCTCGATGCGGGCGTGGCGAAACTGGTAGACGCGACAGACTTAAAATCTGTTTCCCTCTGGAGTGCCGGTTCGACCCCGGCCGCCCGCACCACCCAGCAAGATGCGGCCTGCGCGGCGGCCGCGATCCCGTCTAAGGGCGATCCCTAGAAGTCCGTCGTGAGATAGACGAAAATCCTGCGCGGTCCGGGCCATTGGAAGACCCCTGGGGTGCTGAGCTGCTGCCATTCGTTGGTATCCAGGACGTTCTGGACCTGGAGACGAAGGGTGCTGTTCCGACCGAAGGCGGTGAATCTGTACCGGCCCCCGATATTCAGCAGCATGGCGGGCCGCGTGTACACGGCGTTGTCCACGGTCTCCGGCGCGGGTCCGATATGCAACAGCCGCACGTCGAGCGAGACCGCGGGCCAGCGCGGCAAGACGTAGTTGGCCGCGGCCACATAGGTCAGGCGAGGCTGACCGACGGCGACAGGCCCCACGCCTTCGGCGGCGAGATCCGGCCCAGTGATGCCGACGAGGCCCCGCAGAACCCCGATGTTGACGCTGAGGTGATCGGTCACCTGGCCCGCGATCGAGACCTCGGCGCCCTTGGCCCGCTGGACGCCGAGCTGCCGATCGACGTTGTGCGTATCGAGGTTGAAATAGGGCTCTTCCAGTTCGAACACGCCGGCGATGAGCTTTAGCCTGGGCGTCACGGCGTAGCGCGCGCCCGCATCGACCTGCCAGGTCAGGGAGGCCGGCAGGACCGCGCCGCTGTTCTGGGCGGAACTCGGCGCGACACCGGATTTCTCCAGCCCCTGGGTGTAGCCGGCGTAGAGCGTCAATTGCCGGGTGACCGCGAAGGCCGCGTTGGCGTAGCCCCGCCAGGGACGCGCGGAGACCTCCGAAGGCGGGCTTCCCGGGACGTTGGCGGTCTCGCGGTAGTCCTCCTTCTGGATGCCCAGCTCGAGCACCCCGCGGCTGCGCCAGTCGAGGCGGTAGGCGGCCCCCAGGGTACGCAGTTGGGCATGGTCCGTCGCGCGCGCCGAAAACCTGAAGTCCGGCGCCGGCGCCTGGACGATCCTGCCGATGGCGGCCGGACCCAGATCGACGACATCCTCGCCGCCGAAGCGCGATGTGGTGTCGCGTCCGCGCGCCGCGAAGATCACCTGGTGGCGCCAATCGCCCCGCAGCAGGGCGCCGGTCACGCGCACCTCGCCGGACGTGGACGCGGCGTCCTGGTCCCGAAAGGCGACGACCAGATGCTCGGCTCGGCCGTTGGGTTGGACGTCGGTGTAGAGATCGGCGAAAGCCCGGGGGTTGTCGTTCGTCGACCGGAAGACGCCTGCGCGCAGCACCCAGCCCTTGGCCAGCTGGGCGGTGACCAGCCCGCCCAGATTCACCGTCGTGTTCTGCGCCCTGGCCCAATCCTGCGCGATGTAACCCTTGGTGATCAGGGGTGGCAGGAAGTCGCCGGCGGCGAAGAACTCCGGCTGGGTTTTCGCCCCGGTGGTCCGCTGCCAATCGATCAGCGCGCGCACCGTCACGCGCGAATTGGGCCTCCACTGGGGCGTCGCGCCCAAGCTGAAGACCCGAGACGTCAAGCCAGGATAGTGGGCGCCATCCTGGGCGGATTGCGTGCTGACTTCCGCGCTCAGTCCGATTGGCAATACGAGGTCCTTGCCGACCAGGGGAAGGCTCCCGTCGATGCTGACGCCGCGCGCGTCATAGGGGCCGAGACTGGCGATGACCGTTGCGGCGGGGGTGGCGCTTCCCGCGTTGCGCAGGCTGTAATCCGCGATGCCCGTCGGCGCGGGAAACGGATAGCCGATCTCGCCGACGCCGACGTGGATGGTCGACCCCTCGACGACGCGGTCGGACGGCGGTCCCTGCAGGTCGAAGTAGATTCCGTCGATCCGCGCATTGCCCGCCGATATCGGGCTGAACCCGCGGACCGAACCCGGACTGTAGAGGCCGACCGATTCCAGCCCGAGAGTCAGTCCAAAGGCGTCGTCAGCCGAATTTACGGGATTGTCGGACGCGTGCTGGGCCCACGCGGCGCTTGCCGGGACCGTCGCGAAAACGGTCGCCACGGCGATGGGAAATATTCGGCGCCGAGCAGATGGCATGTGCGCTCCCCAACTCCAGCCGCCGGAGCATGGAGCCGTCCATCGACATGGCGCACTCGGGGCTGCGGCCAAGCGTTGGCGCACCCGAAACATTCATCAAGTTCATTATATTCACGATTATATTGCGATGCTGGTAGCATCCTCTCGGAGCAGGGAAACCGGCCGTCGCCGCGGACGCGAGGCCGCCTCGGCGAACGCCGTCAGCGGCCCGCGGCGTTCGCCGCCTCGCGCTCGGAGGAGACGCTCGCCAGGTAGCGTGGCGGCCGCCGCGCATGGGTGGCCTGCTCGAAGGCGTAGCCCAGGGCGAGCAGCCGGGCCTCGCTCCAGGCGGGGCCGACGAAGGAAAGGCCCACCGGCAGGCCGTCGACCTGGCCCATCGGGACCGTGAGGTGCGGATAGCCCGCGACCGCCGGCGGGCCTCCGACCGCGCCACCGACGAACTGGTCCATCAGCACCGGATCGGTCAGCCAGGCGGGGCCCAGGGTCGGCGCCACCAGGGCGGCGACCCGGTTGTCGGCCAGGAGCTTGTCGATGCCCTCGGGGCCGGCCAGGCGGTGGGCCTCGGCGCGCGCCTTGAGGTACTCCGGATCGTCGAGCCCCTTGGTCTTCTGGGCGGTCTCGAACAGGTCCTGGCCGAACAGCGCCAGCTCCTGGGCGGCGTGCGCCTTGTCGAAGGCGATGACGTCGGCGAGCGAGCGCGTGGCCACCCGGTCGGCCCGCGTGGTCGCCAGGTAGGTGTCGAGGTCGGCCTTGAGCTCGGTCATCAGCACGGTCTGCTCGAGCTTGCCGAGGTCCTGGTCGTTGGCGAACTTGGGGATCTCCACCAGGGTGGCGCCGGCCGCGCTCAGGGCGGCGAGGGCGCGGTCGAACACCGCGTCGGTCCCAGGGTGGAAGCCGGCGGCGAAGCGCAGGACCCCGATCCGCACGCCCTTGAGCGCATCGGGTTTCAGGCCCGCGAGGTAGTCGTGGCTGACCGCGTCGGCGCGCGCCGTGGCGGGGTCCGCCGGGTCCGTCCCGGCCATGGCGCCCAGCAGTAGCGCGGCGTCGCGCACGCTGCGCGCCATCGGCCCCGGCGTGTCCTGGGTGTGGCTGATCGGCACGACGCGGCTGCGCGACACCAGGCCCACGGTGGGCTTCAGACCCACGAGCCCGGCGATCGCCGAGGGGCAGGTGACCGAGCCGTCGGTCTCGGTGCCGACGGCGGCGGCGGCCAGGCTGGCGGCCGCGGCGGTTCCCGAGCCGGAACTGGAGCCGCAGGGGTTGCGGTCGAGGGCGTAGGGGTTGCGGGTCTGGCCGCCCGTGGCGCTCCAGCCGCTGATCGAGTGCGAGGCGCGGATGTTGGCCCATTCCGAGAGGTTGGTCTTGCCCAGGACGATGGCCCCGGCCGCGCGCAGCCTGGCCACGACCGGCGCGTCGCGGCCAGTCACGTTGCGGGCGAGGGCGAGCGAGCCGGCGGTGGTGGCGACGCGGTCGGCGGTCTCGATGTTGTCCTTGACCAGGATCGGCAGGCCGGCCAGCGGGCCCATGGGCTTGCCGGCCTTGCGCGCCGCGTCGGAGGCCCGCGCCTGGGCGAGCGCGTCGGGATTGAGCGCGATCACCGCGTGCAGGCGCGGATTGAGCGCCGCGATGCGCCTTTCGTAGAAGCCGACCAGGGCCGCCGAAGTGGTGCGGCCCGCCGCGAGGTCCGCCTCCAGCTGGGGCAGCGACCTCTCCACCGGGCTGTAGGGCGCGGCCCGGGCGGGGCCCGCGACCAGGGCGAGGAGGCCAAGGGCGGCCGGCAGGAGCAGGTGTTTCACTTGACCCTCGTTCGATGGCGACGACGCGCTGCGGCCAAGGCGTAGCACGGACCCGGGCGCGGGCAACGGGTCTGGAGCGGGCGCGGATTTCGTGGTCCACAAGAGGCGGGGCGCGCCAGCCGCGCCCGAGGGGGAGAGAAGGGATGGGCGATTTGTCACGGCGCAGCGCCATCGGCCTGGGTCTCGCCGCCGCCGCGGGCGGGGCGTTGGGCGCAGCGGCGCCCTTCTTCCGGCGCACCGGCCTGCCGCTCGGCTTGCAGCTCTACACCCTGGGCGGCGACCTCAGGAGCGACCTGGACGGCGAGCTCGGCCGGGTCGCGGCGATCGGCTATCGCACGGTGGAGATGGCGGGCTACCTCGGCCGGACCGCCAAGGAGCTCCGGGCCGCCTTCGACAAGGCCGGCCTGACCTGCCCCAGCAGCCATGTGCAGGCGAGGCCCGGCGGCCCCGATCCCAGCCTGCAGGACCTCGACCGGCTGATCCCCGACTGCCACACGATCGGCATCCGCCACGTGGTCATGCCGAGCTTCCCGATGCCGGAGCACGTCGACGCCAAGGCGCGCCCGGGCGAGGACCGCCGCGCGACCCTGACCCGCGTCGCCCAGCAGATCACCGCCGACGACTGGAAGGCCATCGCCGACCTCCTGAACGCCAAGGGCGCCGCCCTGAAGGCCGCCGGCCTGACCATGGGCTACCACAACCACAACGCCGAGTTCGCGCCGGTGGCGGGGGTCACGGGGATGGAGCTCTTGCTGCGCGGCGCCGACCCCGCGCTGGTGCAGTTCGAGATGGACGTGGGCTGGGTGGTCGCCGCCGGCCACGACCCGTTCGCGATCCTGAAGGCCCACCCGGGCCGCTTCCGCCAGATGCACGTCAAGGACGTGAAGGCCACCACCAAGCCCAACTTCGCCTTCCAGCAGGACCCGGCCGAGGTGGGCTCGGGCATCATCGACTGGAAGCGCCTGCTGCCGGCCGCCTACGCCGCCGGCGTGCGCGAGTTCTTCGTCGAGCAGGAGCCGCCGTTCGAACGGCCGCGGCTGGAGGCCGTGCAGATCAGCTTCGACTACCTGAACGCCCTGGTGGGCCAGGCCGCGTGACAGGCGCCGCCGACCGGGTCTAGAACAGCGCCGTCGCGGCCAGGCTGGGCCGGGGCCGCCCGCGCTCATCTGCGGGTGGGTTGAATGCGCGCCGATGCCTTCGGGCTTAATCGGGAACGCGGTAGCGGGCTTTCGGCCCCGCGATCCGCGGCTGTCCCTGCAACTGTGAGCGGCGAGCGCAAACGCGACGGCGGGGTGAAGACCCCTCGCCAGCCACTGGGCGAACGCCTGGGAAGGTCCGCGTCGGCGCCGTGACCCGCGAGCCAGGAAACCGGTCGGTGCGTGTCGCTCGAGCTTTCGGATCAGTGGAATCCGGGGCGCGGAACTCCGTCTGAGCGACGAGCAGAAGCGGTGGGGAGCCGTTTCGACCGGTCCGGCCGGGCGCGCATCCGCGTCCACGCCCGCCGGCGCGTCGGCCTTAGGGGTTCGTCCTCCAAGGAGGCTCTCCGCCCGTCGTTCAGACGCCGGCAACGGAGGGCCATCGCATGCCCCGATACCTGATAGGCGCCAGCTGGCTGGCGCTCGCCGCGGCCAGTCCCTTTTCCAGCCACGCCGAGGAGGCGAAGTCCTCCTCGGTCGATCCCCTGGTGGTCACCGCCTCGCGCTCCGGCGACGCCACCCCGGCCGACCTGGTCGCCGCCTCGGTCACCGTGATTGACGACGCGGCCCTGCAGCAGCGCCAGACCGTCGTGGTCTCCGACGTGCTGCGCGACGTGCCCGGCGTGGCGGTCAGCCGCTCCGGCGGGGTCGGCGGCTTCACCCAGGTGCGGCTGCGCGGCTCGGAGGCCAACCACACCCTGGTGTTCATCGACGGGATCAAGGCCTCGGACCCGTTCTTCGACGAGTACGACTTCGGCACGATCATCGCCGACGAGGCCGCCCGCATCGAGGTGCTGCGCGGCCAGCAGTCGTCGCTCTACGGCTCCGACGCGATCGGCGGGGTGATCAGCTACATGACGCTGACCGGCGCCGAGGCGCCCGGCGTGCGCCTGCGGGCCGAGGGCGGCGCCATGGGGACCTACGCCGGCGGGGCGCGCGCGGCCGGCGTGGAGGGCGCGCTCGACTATGCGGTCTCGGTCAGCGGCCTGCGCACCGACGGCTATCCGGTGGCCGTCGGCGGCCATCGCAACGTCGGCTCCGACAGCGCCGGCGCCTCGGCCAAGCTGGTCTGGACCGCCGCGCCCAACGTGCATGTCACGGCCGTGGGGCGTTACAGCTACACCGATGCCGATCTCGACGACGCCGATCCCAACCCGGCCAGCCAGACCTTCGGGCGGATCCTGGACAGCGCGGGCGCCCACTCCGTCAACCGCGCGGTCTATGGCTTGGTGAAGGGCCAGCTCGACCTCCTGGACGGTCGCTGGACCAATGCGCTCAGCCTGCAAGGCGCCGACACCACCCGCAGCGGATTCGACGTCGCCGACGCCTTCTCGCCCAGGGCCGGACAGCCGATCTCCAAGGTCTCCGGGGATCACGGGCAGCGGTTGCGCGGCTCCTTCGAGAGCGCGCTCCGGTTCGGCGACGGACCCGTGCGCCAGCGCGTGACCTTCGCCCTCGACGCCGAGCGGGACGCCTCGCGCACCACGGTCTCGACGTTCGGGGCCTTTCTGGGCCGCGAGACCACGCGAAACCTCGGCCTTGTCGGCGCCTATGACCTGACGGTGGAGGACAGGATCTCCTTCGGGGCCTCGGTGCGCCACGACGTCAACGACCGCTTCGCCGACCCGACCACCTATCGGGTGCAGGGGAGCTACCGCTTCCCCGAGGGGACGCGCCTGCACGCGGCCGCCGGATCGGGGGTGAAGGACCCCAGCTTCAGCGAGCTTTTCGACTTCTCGGCAGGCCGCTTCATCGGCAACCCGCACCTGCAGCCGGAGACCTCCGAAGGCTGGGAGGTCGGCGTCGACCAGACCTTCCTCTCGGGCCAGGCCAAGGTCGGGGCCACCTATTTCGACGACCGCCTCCGCGACCAGATCACCACCGACTTCTCGACGGGCGTGGCGCGACCGGTGAATCTGCCGGGCGGCGACCGGCAGCGCGGGATCGAGCTGTTCGCAAACGCCGAGTTGGGGACGGACTGGCGGCTCGACGGCGCCTACACCCGGCTCGAGGCGCCGCAGCGGCGCTCGGCGATCGTCGCGGGGGCCTTCACCACCTTCGACGGCCAGGCGGTCCGCCGCGCCAAGGATGTCGCCAGCCTGAACCTCGCCTGGGCGCCCATGGCGGGGCGGTTCAGCGGCACGCTGACCGTGCGCTACAACGGCAAGCAGAACGACCTGGCGTTCACCGACCCGTCCTTCGTGCCGGTGCTGGTGTCGCTGAAGGCCTTCACCCTGGTGAACCTGGAAGGGGCCTGGCGGCTCACGCCTCGGGCGGAGCTGTTCGGGCGGGTGGAGAACCTGTTGGACCAGCGCTACCAGGAGGTGTTCAGCTTCGCCGCGCCGCGGCAGGCGGCCTATGGCGGCGTGCGGTTGAGGTTCTGAGCATGCGGCGCGCGCTTCGCCTCCTGGCGCTGGGGCTGGCCGTCGTCGCGGCCGGCGCCGGCGGCTCGGCCGAGGCGGCGGGGCGCGCGGTCCCGCAGCGGATCATGTCGACCAACGTCTGCACCGACCTCCTTTTGCTGCAGCTCGCGCCGCGCGGCCGCATCGCCTCGGTGACCTTCCTCGCCCCGCAGGGCGCCCGGGCCCTGTTCCCCGGCGCCGCCGACGGCATCCCGCTGAACCGCGGCCAGCCGGAGGACGTGGTCAGGATCAAGCCCGACCTGATCCTCGACTCTGGGCTTTCCTCGCCGCTGGTCCGGACCCTGGCGCGGCGAGTGGGCGCGCGGGTGGTGGACGTCAAGGACGCCAACAATTTCCAGGAGATCCGGGACATTCTTCGCCAGGTTGGCGAGGCGGTGGGCGAGCCCGCGCGGGCCGAGCGGCTGATCCGCGGGATGGACGCCACCTTGGCCGAGCTCGCCGCCCATCCGCCGGCGCGGCGCCTGCGGGTGGTGGCCTGGAGCGGCGGCTCGGCGGTGCCGGGCAAGGGCAGCCTCACCGACGCGATCATCACCGCCGCCGGCGCGGTGAATATCGCCGCCCGGCCGGGGTCTGCGGAGTCCAGCTTCGGCGTCGAGGAGCTGCTCGCGGCGCGGCCCGACGCCCTCATGTTCGGCGGCGCGACGCTGGGGCAGCCGTCGCTGTTCAGCGACGAGGGCCAGCACCGGGTGGTGCGCCGCCTCTATGCCGGCCGGCGCGTCGCCTACAACGACATCGTCCACACCTGCGGCCTGCCGCAGTCGGCCGACTCGGCGCGCGACCTGCGCCGCGCGCTGGCCGTCGTGGCGGCGCGGGGGCCCGTGACATGAAGCCGGTGCGCGCGCTCCCGGCCTACGTCCTGCCGGCGCTCGCCGCCGCCGTGCTGCTGGCCGTCGCCGTGGCGTCGCTGTTCCTCGGCCGCGTCAGCCTGAGCCCCGCGGAGCTGATCGCCGGCCTGGGCTCCCCGCAGGGCAGCCTCGCGGGCCTGGTGGTCACCGAGCTTCGCCTGCCGCGCGCGGTGCTGGCGATCCTGGTGGGCGCGGCCTTAGGCCTCTCCGGCGCGGCCCTGCAGGGTCTGCTGCGCAACCCGCTGGCCGATCCCGGCCTGCTCGGGGTTTCCAACGGCGCGGCGCTGGGGGCGGTGATCGCCATCTACTTCGGCCTGCAGCACGCCTTCCCGCTCTCGACGCCCTTGCTGGGCCTGGCGGGCGCGATGGGGGCGGGCGCGCTCACCTTCGCCTTCGGCCGCGGCGGCACCCTGACCCTGATCCTGGCCGGGGCGGCGGTCTCCAGCCTGATGAGCGCCTTCCTGGCCATGGCGCTGAACTTCGCCCCCAGCCCCTACGCCGCCTACGAGATGAGCGTCTGGATGCTGGGATCGCTCTCGGAGCGGAGCTGGGACCACATCGCGCTCGCCGCCCCCTTCATCCTGGCCGGCCTGGCGATCCTGGCGACGCTCGGCAGGGTGGTCGACGCCCTGGCGCTCGGCGAGGCCCAGGCCGAGAGCCTGGGATTCCGGCTGGACCGCGTGCGCGTGCTGGCCCTGGTGGGCGTCGGGCTCGCGGTCGGCGCGGCCACCTCCGTGGTGGGCTCGGTGAGCTTCATCGGCCTCGCCGCGCCGCACCTGGTCCGGCCGTTCGTCGGCTACCAGCCGAGCCGCACCCTGCTGCCCTCGGCCCTGCTCGGCGCGGCGCTGCTGCTGCTCGCCGACATCGGCACGCGGGTGATCCCCACCAACACCGAGCTGCGCCTGGGCGTGATCACCGCCCTCCTGGGCGCGCCGTTCTTCTTCTGGCTGGTGGTCCGGCTGCGCAAGGTGGCGCCATGACCGGGCTTGCGGCCAGCGGCCTCGCCGTGCGGCGCGGCGGCCGCGCGATCCTCGACGACGTCGCCTTCGAGATCGCGGGCGGCGCCTTCGTGGCCCTGGTGGGCGCGAACGGGGCTGGGAAGTCGACCCTGCTGTCGGTGCTGGCCGGCCTGCTCGCCCCCGACGCGGGCGAGGTCAGCCTCGGCGGCACGCCGCTCGCGGCCATGGACCGGCGCGAACTGGCCCGCCGGCGCGCCTACCTGCCGCAGAACCCGCGCGCCGAGTGGCCGATCGCCACCGAGCGGCTGGTGGCGCTCGGGATGACGCCGCACCTGCCGGCCTTCGGCGGCCTGCCGGGCGGCTGGGAACCGCGCCTCACCGACGCCATCGCCGCCTGGGACCTGAAGCCCCAGCGGATGCAGCCGGCCACCACCCTCTCCGGCGGGGAGCTCGCCCGCGCCATGCTCGCCCGCGCCCTGATCGGCGAGCCGCAGGCGCTGATCGCCGACGAGCCGATCTCCGGCCTCGATCCGGCCCACGCCCTCGACACCATGCAGCGCCTGCAGGCGCTCGCCGCCCAGGGCAAGCTGGTGGTGGCCGCGATGCACGACCTGACCCTGGCGGCGCGGCACGCCACCCACCTGATGGCGCTGCGCGACGGCCGCGTCGCCGCCTTCGGCCCGACCGCCCGGACCCTGACGCCGGACCTGATCCACGCGGTCTTCGACGTCGAGGCGCGGGTGACCGGCAAGGGTGCGCGGACCGTCGTCGACTACCTCGGCCTGGCCGACCGCGGCCGCTGACGACGCTTAGGCGTGCGGACGGTTGTCGGGCGCCTCGGGGCGTCCGGAGCCCTGGCCGGCCTCGGACGCCGGGTAGCGGAAACCGTCGCCCTGGCCCTCCGACGCCGCGAGCTGGCGTTCGGCGAAGGCGAAGTTGGCGACCTCGTCCAGCCAGCGCTTCAGGAACCCCTTCCGGTCGTTCTTGTAGTCCAGGTAGTAGGCGTGTTCCCAAAGGTCGCAGACGAGCAGCGGGAAGAGCCCGTCCTTGATCAGGGTGTCGTCGGCGTCGTGGGTCGAGATCACCTTCAGGCCCTCCGCCCCGGTGACCAGCCAGGCCCAGCCGGAGCCGAAGTGGTTGGCGCCCTCCTCGACGAAGGCGTCCTTGAAGGCGTCCCGCCCGCCGAAGGCCCGCTCGATGGCGGAGTCCAGCGCCCCGGACGGCGGCCGCATCCCGGGCGTCATGCACTCCCAGAAGAAGGCGTGGTTCCACGCCTGGGCGGCGTTGTTGAACAGCGTCTTGTCGCCGCGCCGCGAGGCCTCGCGCACCACGTCCTCCAGCGCGCGGCCCTCCAGCCCCGCCTTGCGGGCGAGCTCGTTGGTCTTCTCCACATAGGTCTTGTGGTGCTTGTCGTGGTGGGTGCGCAGGGTGTCGGCCGACATGGCGGGTTCGAGCGCGGCGTAGTCGTACGGAAGCTTCGGCAGGATGAACATGTGGGGAGCCTTTCGGTGGGTGGCTGCAAAACCGCCCGCCGTCGGCCGCTGTTCCGTCGGAAGCGCCCCTTCGCCCTAGCGGCGCATGGAGATCAGTTCGAGCTCGCGGCCCTCCGGATCGAGGACGAAGGCGACGCGCATGCCCGTGGCGTCCCAGGGCTCGCGGTGCGGCGCCGCGCCTTGGGCGACCGCGTGGGCGAAGGCGGCGTCGACGTCGCGCACATAGAGGCCGAGCGGCCCGTACGCAGTGCCTACGGAGACGTCGCGCGCGTCCTTATAGCCGTAGAGGATGAGGCTGAAGCCGGCCTCCTCGCCCGCGCGGCGCATGATCAGCTCGGTGGCGTCGGGCAGGTCCACAGTCTGGGCGACGGTCAGGCCGAAGGCGCGCTCGTAGAAGCCGCGCATGGCCGCGAGGTCCTTGACCACGAACTTCACGAAGCCGAACCGAACCGACGGGGCCGTCGAGGCTTGCGGCGCGGTGGCGGCGGCGGTGTCGCTCATGGGGTGGTCCTCCTGCTCTGGGGCCATCCTGCGCGCAACGGGGCGCGAGGGCCAGCCCGAGGCGCCGGGGGGCGCTTGCGGCCGTGGGGACCCGAACGGAAGCCCGGCGCGGGCTTCAAGGTGCGCCGGACTCCCGCCCATCCGGCGACGTCGCCGTCCCCCGACAGGGAAGCGAGCTTGGCGGCTGCGCGCGAAGCTGTCAGTCGAACAATCGACAGGTGAGGAATTATGCCCCGTCTCGGCGGGCGCGGCGTTAGGAGAGGGCGATGTCCCGGGGCGGGCGAGGCCCCGCGCCGCCCTGTTCCTTCGGAGTGACTGATGATCGAGGCGCTGTTGAAGAAGCTCGACCTGCGCGATCCGCCGCATCCCGAGGAGCGGGCCGCCCTGGCCGAAAGCATGTCGCCGGTCCGCCGCTACGTCGCCGGCCAGGAGATCGTCTTCCAGGGGTCTTCGCCCGACGAAAGCGTGCTGCTGGTCAAGGGCCTGACGGCGCGGGCCAACACCCTGCGCGACGGCGGCCAGCAGATCACCGCCTTGCACCTGCCGGGCGACTTCGTCGACCTGCACAGCTTCCTTCTGCGGACCATGGATCACTCCGTGATCGCCCTGGTCGACTGCACGGTCACCACCCTGGCGCACGACAAGCTGCGGACGCTGACCTCGCGCTTTCCGCACCTCGGGCGGCTCCTGTGGCTGATCACCCTGCTGGACGCCGCCATCCACCGCCAGTGGCTGGTCGGGATGGGACGCCGCGACGCCGAGGCGCAATGCGCCCATCTGCTGTGCGAGCTCTTTCTGCGCTCCAAGGTCGTCGGCCTGACCGCGGGCGAGGCCTTCGAGCTGCCGCTCCACCAGGGCGACCTGGCCAACGCCCTGGGCCGCTCGCGGGCCACGGTGAACGCCGCCGTCCAGGCCATGCGGGCGCGCGGCCTGATCACCTGGCAGGGGGCCACGGTGACCATTACCGACTGGGACGGCCTGGCGGGCCGCGCCGAATTCGATCCGACCTATCTGCAGATCCACCCGAATCCGGTCTAGGTCGATCTTTGTATAAATGTCTACACTATGCTGTCAGAAATCTGACACATCTCAAATGGCAGCCACTTAAACAATAGTATAGCTGAAACGGAAGTATTTCACGAAGGTTATCTCCCGGTCCCGCACAGGGGACGTCCAAATCGGGAGACGAAGATGGCCAACCAGCAAAGCGGCCAAGGTTCCAGTCAAGGCAAGTCCAACCGGGGCTTCGCGGCGATGGACGACGACAAGCAACGCGAGATCGCCCGCAAGGGCGGCGAGAGCGTGCCCGACGACAAGCGCAGCTTCAGCCAGGATCCGAAGCTGGCCTCCGAAGCCGGCCGCAAGGGCGGCGAAGCTTCGGGCGGCGGCAACCGCCGCTGACCTCCAGGCGGTGGGGGCGGGCGCGCCCCCACCGCTCCGGGCTTGCCCCGGTCAATTCGCAGTCCGGCGTGGCGCCGGTCCCACATCCCCGAGCGCCAGTCCAAGGACTCCTGCGACCGCGCCGGCGACCTCCGCCTGGCCGGCGGGCTCGGCGATCAGGTCCTGACGCACTTCCAATTCCAGGTAATCGAGGCCCCGGCCGCCGGCGTGGTGCGGGACGGTGAAGTCCACCTCGTCCATCCGGTAGGGCTGGTTGTCGCCGACCAGGGCCTCGCCGTACTCCGCGCGCAACTGCGCCAGCACCGCCTCCGAATAAGGGCTGTCGCCGGCGTGCAGCACCCCGAAGCGCCACGGCCGCTGAAAGCCGTCCATGCGCGGCGTGAAGGAGTGCAGGGAGACCAGCGTAGTGGGCAGGCCGCGGGCGGCGCGCGCGTCGAGCTCGGCGGCGATGGCGGCGTGGTAGGGCGCGGCGACCTCGGCGATGCGGGCCAGGCGCCCGGCGGGGTCGAGGCCCTGGTTGCCGGGGATCGGCGCCCCGTCGCTGACCTCCGGGAAGGCGTCGGCGCGGGCCGGGTCGCGGTTGCAGTCGATCACCAGGCGCGACACCCGCTGGCGGATGAAGGTCGCGCCCAGCAGCTCCGCCAGCCGCTCGCCGAGGCCCGCGACGCCGATGTCCCAGGCGATGTGCCGGTCGAGCTCCTCAGGCGCCACGCCCAGGTTCGTTAACCTTTGCGGGATGAGTCGGCCGGCATGGTCGCCCAGCAGCAGAAACGGCGAGTCGGCGCCCGGATTCAGCGCAATCCACGGCGGCGTCTCGTCCTCGGCAAGAAGCCGCGTGGACCCGAATCCGGAATCGCTGGATCGCTTCTTCAATGCCGATCGTCTCCATCCGCCACCGGACAACCTATCGCTACCGCAACCCGGTGGCGTTCGGCGAGCATCGGATCATGGTCCGGCCGCAGGAGGGCCCCGACCAGCGCCTGGTCAGCGCGGAGCTTTCGATCACGCCGCTGCCCGTGGCCCGGCGCCATCTGGTGGACGTGGCCGGCAACTATGTGGAGGCCGCGCGCTTCCGGGGCCGCGCCGACAGCCTGACCTTCGAAAGCGTCAGCGAGATCGACCACCGGCCGATCGATCCGGCCTTCGGCGAGGCGGAGACGCTGCGGCCCGGCGGCCGCTTCGGCTACGAGCCGCTCGACATGGCCGACCTCGCGACCTCGGTGGCGCGGCGGTTCGAGGATCCGGCCGGCGAGGTCGAGGCCTGGGCGCGCCGGTTCCTGCGGCCGGTGGGGGCGACGGCGCTGAAGACCGTGCTCTGCGACATGACCCATGCGATCCACGGGGGCTTCGCCTACGGCGTGCGGCTGGAGGGGCCGCCGCAGTCGCCGGTGGAGACCCTGGCGCGGCGGTCCGGCAGCTGCCGCGACTTCGCCGTCCTGATGATGGAGGCCGCCCGCAGCCTGGGCCTCGCCGCCCGTTTCGTCTCGGGCTACGTCTATTCCACGGCCGGGGGTCCGCAGCGGGCCGGCGGCGGCCACACCCACGCCTGGGCCCGCGTTTTCGCGCCGAGCTGCGGCTGGGCGGAGTTCGACCCGACCAACGGGATCGTCGGCGCGGCCGGGCTGATCCGCGTCGCCGTGGCCTGCGACCCGCGCCAGACCGTGCCGCTGCACGGCACCTGGGCCGGGCTCGGCGGCGACTACCTGGGGATGGAGGTCGAGGTGGACGCCCGCGCGGGCGCGCCGGCCGCCGCGCAACCGGCTGAGCGGTTGCGGGTTGCACGGGGAGGCTGAACCGCCCAGGAAGGTGCGATGCGCATCCGAGCCGGCTATGAGATCACCTATGAGTGTCCGCAGCCGACGCCGATGCTGGCGCTGCTCAACGTGCATTCGTCGCGCTACCAGGACCTTGAGACGCCCGACGTGCTGCGCACCGAGCCCTATACGCCGGTCACCCAGTACCACGACGGCTTCGGCAACCTCTGCAGCCGCTTCGTCCTGCCGCCGGGCCGCACGGTGCTCTCCGCCGACTTCGTGGTGCGCGACTCCGGCCTGCCGGATCCGGTCCGCGAGGGCGCCCAGCAGCATGCGGTCGAAGACCTGCCCAACGAGGTGATCGTCTACCTGCTGGCGAGCCGCTATTGCGAGACCGAGCACCTGTCGGACCTGGCCTGGCGGCTGTTCGGCGACGTCCCGCCGGGCTGGGGCCGCGCCCAGGCGATCGTCAGCTATGCGCACGAACGGATCGGCTTCGGCTACGAGCACGCGCGGCCGACCAAGACCGCCTTCGAGGCGCATGAGGAGCGGCTGGGCGTCTGCCGCGACTACGCCCACCTGGCGATCACCCTTTGCCGCTGCATGAACATCCCGGCGCGCTACTGCACGGGCTACCTGCCCGACATCGGCATACCGCCGGCCGGCGAGATGGATTTCAGCGCCTGGTTCGAGGTCTACCTCGGCGGCGGCTGGCACGTGCTCGACGCGCGCCACAACCGGCCCCGGATCGGCCGCGTGCTGATGGCCCGCGGCCGCGACGCCACGGACGCGGCGATCACCACCAGCTTCGGCCCCAACATCCTGGCCGGCTTCAAGGTGATCGGCGAGCAGCTGGCCTGAGGCCGGCTTGCGCGGAAACCTGAATTTCGCAGAGGGCGCCTCCAACCTTGGCGGCGGCGGAGACTAGCGGGTGACCGGCCGCCGCATCGGCGAACAGCAATATTGGTGTAACGTGGTTGGCCATATACGGCGTAAGCATGCGCCGAATCCGCGCGGCGCCTTCGGCGATCGGCCGGAGACGATAGGGGAGCTCTCTCGATGACCGGCGCCAAACTCGCTGTCCTGGCCCTCTTGGCCGGCTCGGCCGCGATCTACGGCTTCACCAGCGACACGGCCCGCGAGGCGGGAGCGCATGGCGCGCCCGCGGCTGCGACGAGCCCGGCGCGGGTGGACAACTTCATGCTGGTGGACGCCGACATGGAGGCCCACGAGCTCTACCGGCTGGCCGACGCCAAGGCGGTGGTGATCGTCACCCAGGCGAACGGCGACGCGGTCCTGCGGGCCGACGCCCCGGCGCTGAAGGCGCTGAAGGCGGCTTACGGCCCGCGCGGCGTCGAGTTCATGCTGCTGAACTCCAACCTGAAGGACAGCCGCGAGGCGATCCAGGCGGAAGCCCAGAAGGCGGGCTACGACACCCCGATCCTGATGGACAGCTACCAGCTGGTGGGCGAGAGCCTGGGCGTCACCCGCTCGGCGGAGGCCATCGTGGTGGACCCCAGGACCTGGACGGTCGCCTGGCGCGGCACCCTGGGCTCCCCGGCCGCCGCCAAGGCGCTGGAGGCCCTGGCGAGCGGCGCCCCGGTGACGGTGGCCTCGGCCGCGCCGGCCACGGGCGAGCCCATCGCCTTCCCGGCGCGGGCGCCTGCGAAGATCTCCTACGCCAAGGACGTGGCGCCGATCCTGGAAGCCAAGTGCGTCGCCTGCCACGAGGAGGGCGGCATCGGCCCCTTCGCCATGAAGGACTACGCGACCGTCAAGGGCTTCTCGCCGATGATCCGCGAGGTGATCCGCACCGACCGGATGCCGCCCTATCACGCCGACCCGCACGTCGGGAAATTCTCCGACGACAAACGGCTCACTCCGGCCGAGACCAAGACCCTGGTCCACTGGATCGAGGCGGGCGCGCCGCGCGGCGACGGCCCCGACCCGCTGGGCGCGGTCAGGCACGTGGCCCAGGAGTGGCCGCTGGGCAAGCCGGACCTGATCATCGACGTGCCGGCCTACACCATCCCCGCCTCGGGCGTGGTCGACTACCAGCGGCCCGCCGTGCCGGGGACGCTGACGGAGGGCAAGTGGGTCCGCGCCTCGACGGTGAAGCCGGGCTCGCGCCAGGGCGTGCACCACCTCTTGACCGGCTGGATGGCCGAGATGCCGAAGGACGGGAAGTCCTCGGAAACCAAGTGGGCCGCCTCGCTGGGCGCCGGCTATGCCGTGGGGGCGGAAAGCTCGCACGAGCCGGCCAACGCCGGGGTCTATCTGCCGCCAGGCGGCGCCTACGGCTTCCAGATGCACTACACGCCCTACGGCAAGGAGGTCGTCGATAAGAGCCAGGTCGCGCTCTACTTCTACGACAAGCCGCCGGAGCTGATCATGCACAGCACGGTCATCCTCGACCCCAGCATCGAGATCCCGGCCGGCGAGGCGCGCCACAAGGAAGTCGCCTATGTGCAGTTCCCGCACGAGGCGCTGCTCTATTCGGCCTTCCCGCACGCGCACTACCGCGCCTATTCGTCGGACCTCTGGATCCAGTATCCCGACGGACGGATGAAGCTGCTGCTGAGCCTGCCGCGCTACGACTTCAACTGGCAGCGCTCCTACACCTTCGCCGAGCCGGTGAAGGTCCCGGCGGGGTCGAAGCTGATCGCCCATTACGTCTACGACAATTCCAAGCGCAATCCGGCCAACCCGGACCCGAGCATCAAGGTGAGCTGGGGCGAGCAGTCGTTCCAGGAGATGCTGTTCACCTCGCTGAGCTACCGCTGGGTCGACGAAACCGCCAAGCACCGCGTCGACTACGAGGCCGAGCTCGGCAAGACGAAGCTCATGGGCATGCTGGACGACAACCTCGACGGCAAGCTGCAGAAGGCCGAGCTGAAGGGGCAGATGAGCGCCGCCCTGCTCAAGTACTTCGACGTGCTCGACAAGAACCACGACGGGGCGATCGACAACGACGAGCTTGCGGCGGCCCAGGCGATGATGGGGCCGCGCCGCCAGGCGGCGAAGCCCGCTTCGCCCGAGGGGGCCAGCGCCTCGGCGTTCAATCCGGCTGGGCGATAGCGGGGGGGCGCCGCTTGTCCGGACGAATTAAATTTCGGTAAGGGCGCCTCTAACCATTGCCGTCGTAAGCACTACCTCCATGACAGGTGGCCGCATGGGCGCGCGGCAACATTCGTGTAACGTTGCTAGTCGATATACGGCGTAAGTGCGCGGGCGTTTCCCGCGCGTGGGCATTCTGGGATCCCGCTGCGGGATTGGGAGCGACTTCAGATGAACAGCGCGAAACTCGGCGTCCTGGCGCTCCTGGCCAGTTCGGCGGCGGTCTACGGATTCACCGGCGACACCGCCGCCTCGAGCGCGGCCGCCCACAGCGTTCCGGCCGCGGCGAGCGCCGCCCAGCGGGTCGACAACTTCCTCCTGGTGGACACCAACTTCGAGGCCCACGAGCTCTACCGGATGGCCGAGGCGAAGGCGGTGGTGATCGTCACCCAGTCGAACGGCGACTCCGCGATCCGCAACGCCGCGCCCACCCTGAAGGCTCTGAAGGCGGCCTACGGCGGCAAGGGCGTCGAGTTCCTGCTGATGAACTCCAACCTGAAGGACGGCCGCGAGGCCATCCAGGCGGAGGTCCAGAAGGCCGGCTACGACACCCCGGTGATGATGGACAGCTACCAGCTGGTGGGCGAGGGCCTGGGCGTCACCCGCTCGGCCGAGGTGCTGGTGATCAACCCGCAGACCTGGACCGTCGCCTGGCGCGGGGCGCTGACCGACGGCGCCGCGGCCAAGGCGCTCGACGCGCTCACCGCCGGCCAGCCGGTCACCGTGGCGTCGGCCCAGCCGGGCCGGGGCGCGGTCATCGACTTCCCGGCCCGCACGAGCAAGGCCCAGATCACCTATGTGAAGGATGTGGCGCCGATCCTCGAGAAGCGCTGCGTGACCTGCCACGAGGAAGGCGGCATCGGCCCCTTCGCCATGACCAACTACGCCATGGCCAAGGGCTTCTCGCCGATGATCCGCGAGGTGATCCGCACCGACCGGATGCCGCCGTTCCATGCCGACCCGCACGTCGGCAAGTTCAGCAACGACCGGCGCCTGACCGCCGACGAGACCAAGACCCTGATCCACTGGATCGACCAGGGCGCGCCGCGCGGCGAAGGCCCCGACCCGCTGGGCAGCAAGCACCTGGTGGCCGCCGAATGGCCGCTGGGCAAGCCCGACGTGGTGCTCGACGTGCCGGCCTACACGATTCCCGCCACCGGCGTGGTCGACTACCAGCACCCCTGGGTGCTGAACCCGCTGACCGAGGGCCGCTGGCTGAAGGCCTCGACCATCAAGGTCGACGCCCGCCAGGCCGTGCACCACGTGCTGACCGGCTTCATGGCCGAGGCGCCGAAGTCGGGCGAGCAGGCGTTCGAGAACCGCTGGGGCGCGTCGGTGGGCAGCTACGCCGTGGGCGCTGAGAGCGAGGTCGCCCCGACCGACGCGGGGACCTTCATCCCGCCGGGCGGCGCCATCGGCTTCCAGAACCACTACACGCCGTACGGCAAGGAAGTGACCGAGCACACCAAGATCGCGCTCTACTTCTACAAGCCGAACGAAAAGCCCGACATCGTGATGCACAACCATCAGATCGTGAACAACGCGATCGTCATCCCGCCGAACGACGCGCACCACCAGGAAATCGCCTACATGGAGTTTCCGAAGGACGCGCTGCTCTATTCGGCCTTCCCGCACGCCCACTACCGCGCGACCTCGTCGGACCTTTGGATCCGCTATCCGGACGGCAAGGAAAAGCTGCTCCTGACCTTGCCGCGCTACGACTTCGGCTGGCAGGGCCACTACAACTTCGCCGAGCCGATCAAGATCCCGGCCGGCTCGAAGCTGATCGCCCACTACGTCTACGACAACTCCAAGAGCAACCCGCACAACCCCGACCCGAGCAAGACCATCGTGTGGGGCGACCAGTCCTGGGAGGAGATGTTCTTCACCCGCATCCGCTACCGCTGGATGGACGAGACTTCCGCCCATCCGGTCAACTACGACGACCTCCTGAATCAGGGCGCGCTCATGGGGATGCTGGACTCCAACATCGACGGCAAGATCGAGAAGGCCGAGCTGAAGGGCCAGATCGGGCAGATGCTGGGCAAGAACTGGGACGCGCTCGACAAGAACCACGACGGCGCGCTCGACAAGGACGAGCTGGCGGTGGCCATGAAGATGATGGGCGGCGGACGGCGGCGGCAGGAAGCCGCGGCCAAGCCGGCCGCGCCCGCGCCGGCCACGCCCACGGCCGGCGGCAAGTAGCCGCCGCGCCATCGGGTCTGAAGAGCGCCGGGCCGAAAGGTCCGGCGTTTTCGTTTGGGGCCGCCAGGGTCCGTACTCAATACCGCTCATCCCCGCTTTCGCGGGGATGAGCGGATGGTTGTTCCAGCCTAAGCGATTGAAAACACGCGCGCTAAATTGAGGCTGGACCCGAGGCGGCCGCGCGGCGCCGGTGGTCGCGCCTAAGGACCAGCACGATGCCCGCCGCGATGGCGAAGGGGACGATGAGCGCCGTCATGCCGGCGTGATAGTCGCCGGTGGCGTCGCGCACCACGCCCCAGGCGTAGGGCATCAGGAAGGAGCCCACCTGGCCCACGCCATTGATGGCCGCGACCGCCACGGCGAGCGCGCGCGGGTCGATGATCTCGCCCGGCGCGGTCCAGAAGGCGCCCGAGATCGCGAAATAGGCGGCCATGAACACCAGGTAGGCGCCCACGACGACGCCGGGCGTCCTCGCCAGCGCCATGACCGCGAAGCAGGCGGCGGCGAGCGCCAGGGGCGCGGCCAGGTGCAGGTAGCGCTCGCGCCGCAGGTCGGAATGCCAGCCGATGAAGATCATCCCCGCCGCCCCGGCGAGGCCCCCCGCGGCGGTGATCAGCCCCACCTGGCCGGCGCTGAAGCCGGTGGCGGCCTGCAGCACGGCCGGGGCCGAGAGGCTGAAGGCGTAGTAGGAGCCGAGGTAGAGGAAGTTCACCGCCGTGAAGGCCAGGACCCGCGGGTCGGCCAGCGCCCGCCAGACGTCGTATGGGCCGCCGGTGCTCGCGAGCGCGCGGTCGGCCGCCAGCCGCGTTTCCAGCCAGGCCTTCTCCGCCGCCGTCAGCCAGCTCACCGTCGACGGCCGGTCGGGCAGGAAGAAGAGGAAGACGAGGCTCATGGCCACCGCCGGCAGGCCCTCCAACAGGAAGAGCCACTGCCAGCCGGCGAGGCCCAGGCGCCCCTGCAGCCCCAGGAGGACGCCCGCGACGGCCCCCATCACCACGGACCCCAGGGGCGCGGCCACATAGAACCGGCTCACCGCTCGACCCCGGTGATGGGCCGGGAACCATTGGTTCAGGTAGTAGATCACCCCGGGGAAGAACCCCGCCTCCGCCGCGCCGAGCAGGAAGCGCATGGCGTAGAACTCGATCGGGGTGCGCACGAACATCATGCCCGCCGCGATCAGCCCCCAGGTGAACATGATCCGCGCGATCCAGCGCCGCGCGCCGACCCGCACCAGCAGAAGGTTCGAGGGGATCTCCAGCGCCGCGTAGCTGACGAAGAAGAGGCCCGCGCCCAACCCGTAGACCGTGGCGCTGAAGGCCAGGTCGCGGTTCATCTGCAACGAGGCGAAGGAGATGTTCACCCGGTCGATGAAGGCGACGCCGTAGCCCAGCGCGATCATCGGCAGCAGGCGCCAGGCCATCTTGCGGACCGCAGAGCGCTCCAGGGCCTCCTCTGATGTGGTCAAGCTCGCCCCCCAGATCGCGACGGGCAGCCTCTCACGCCGCGACCCTAGGGTCTATTCCGCCGCCTGCTCCTGGGCGTAGCCCAGGCGCTCGTTCAGCCGCTCGATGACGGCGATGGCGGCGTCGGGCACGGTCGTGCCGGGCGTAAAGATCGCCGCGACGCCCAGGTCCTTCAGCGTGGCGAAGTCCTCCGGCGGGATCACCCCGCCGACCACCACCATGATGTCGGCCCGGCCGAGCTTCTCGAGCTCCGCCTTCAGCTCGGGCACCAGGGTCAGGTGACCGGCCGCCAGCGAGCTTGCGCCCACCGCGTGCACCCGGTCGGCCACCGCCTGGGCGGCGGTCTCGGCCGGGGTCTGGAAGAGGTCGCCGATCTCCACCTCGAAGCCCAAGTCCGCGAAGCCCGAGGCGATCACCTTCTGGCCGCGATCGTGGCCGTCCTGGCCCATCTTGGCCACCAGGATGCGCGGCTTGCGGCCGTCCGCCTGGGCGAAGGCCTTGGCCATCTCCTGGGCCCGGCGGGCGGCCGAGGTCACCCCGCTTTCGCGCAGGTAGACGCCGGAGACCGCGTCGGCGTGGGCCTGGTGGCGGTGGAAGACCTTCTCCAGGGCCTCGGAGATCTCGCCCACGGTCGCCTTCGCCCGGGCGGCCTCGACCGAAAGCGCCAGGAGGTTGCCGTTGGCGGCCGCGCCGGCGGTCAGGGCCGCGAGCGCCGCGGCGGTCGCCGCCGGATCGCGCTCGGCCTTCAGGCGGGCGAGCTTGGCGAGCTGCTGTTCGCGCACGGCGGTGTTGTCGACCTTCAGCACCGGGATCTCGTCGGCCCCTTCGGGGCGGTAGCGGTTGACGCCGACCACGCTCTGGATCCCGGCGTCGATGCGCGCCTGGGTGCGGGCCGAGGCCTCCTCGATTCGGCGCTTGGGCAGGCCGTCCTCGATCGCCTTGGCCATGCCGCCCAGCGCCTCGACCTCGGCGATGTGGGTCAGCGCGCGGGCCGCCAGGTCCGCGGTCAGGCGCTCGACGTAGTAGCTGCCGCCCCAGGGGTCGATGACCCGGGTCTGGCCGCTCTCGGCCTGCAGGAAGAGCTGGGTGTTGCGGCTGATGCGGGCGGAGAAATCCGTCGGCAGGGCCAGGGCTTCGTCCAGCGAGTTCGTGTGCAGGCTCTGGGTCTGGCCGCCCACCGCCGCCATGGCCTCGACGGTGGTCCGGGCCACATTGTTGAAGACGTCATGCGCCGCCAGGCTCCAGCCGGAAGTCTGGGTGTGGGCGCGCAGCGACAGCGAGCGGGCGTCCCTGGGGTTGAAGGTCTCCTTCATCAGCTTGGCCCAGAGCAGGCGCGCGGCGCGCTGCTTGGCGATCTCCATGAAGGCGTTCATGCCGGCGTTCCAGAAGAACGACAGGCGGGGCGCGAAGCTGTCCACCGGCAGGCCGGCGGCGACGCCCGCGCGGAC
>Ga0105240_10002308_pt1 | contig 30862 bp, 26 predicted proteins | sample KBSC54metaG_FD_80426 | JGI IMG/M metagenome (GOLD analysis project Ga0105240, IMG submission 80426) | Corn rhizosphere microbial communities from Kellogg Biological Station, Michigan, USA - KBS C5-4 metaG | ecosystem: Host-associated > Plants > Roots > Rhizosphere > Soil | place: Michigan, USA... | reverse complement strand
CGTTTGTACCGGACGACTGGAATCGCGGATCACCGATCTGCTTTCAAGGTCGGTGATTCCTCCACCGTGATGCTCCGATGGCTCCCCGTCCTCCAGTGCCGCCAATGCGGTGAGACTGTTGATCAGGCGGAAGCTCTCGTTGGTAGGAGCGATTCCGACACTCACCGCGTGAACATTGACCGCTGTAAGGCGGCGGTGCTTACTGGCTCTCAGAGTATGCCTGTTGCAGATGAAAGGCGGAGCGGGCAAAGCAAGACATCACGGAAATCGACGCGAAGCTCAAATCTGGACAGTAATCGGGGCCGATTGTACTGCGACGGGCCCACGAGCGGTAGATCGAATTCCGTGCACCTGGGCAGCTCTGCTCTAGACCAGTTCGATTGTCACGCGGCGGCCCACCATCGCCGCCGCCCGTTGCAGACTCGACAGCGTGATGTCGTCTTTTGCGCTGAGCAGCCTGTCAACCTGCGTTCGACTTGTCTTCAGTAACGTTGCCATTTTGTTCTTCGAGATTTTTTTCTTCTTCATGGCCTCGGCGAGCTGCCAAGCCACGACCTCCTTGACAGCTTGCGCTTGCGCCTCCTCGAAAATGCCCTCCTCTTTGAGAAAGTCATCGACGCTCGAACCCATGTGTTTCTTGCTCATTGCTCCAACTCCTTCTTGCGCTTCCGCGCCAGCGCCAAATCCTCATCTGACGTCGCGCGGGTCTTCTTGATGAACCCGTGCACTGCGATGAGGTGTTCACGGTAAACGCAAAGCAACACGCGCGCCGTGCGCTTCGTCGGCAGATCCGTCCGAATTTCCCAGAGGCCGCTTCCCATCGCGCGGCACAACGGCATCCCTACCGGCCAACGCCATTGCGCTCGCAACAGATCCCTGCCTATCGCCTGCCTTTCCTCCTCTGGCAGTTCCTTCAGCCATTCCCGAACCGGCTCGCTGCCGGTTAGCGTGCGGAAGAAGGTCAGCGGAATTTTTTGCGGCTGAGGATTGTCCGCCATCTCATGCACCGTACTTAGTGCATTGTACCTTAAAATGTGCACCAAGCCGTTACGTTCGCTCGAGATCGCCGACAAGGTCTTCCATTGCCAGCTTGGATTCGCCGACCATGGCACGCCCGGTGCTCTTAATTAGCCTGTCGTAGCGCTCTTTGGCGCATGCGACGGCTCGCGGCCTCGCTTCGGCCGGCGCCTCCGGCACGCAGGTCAGCAGGGCTTTCGCCAGAGTGTCTACATACGCGAATAGCGCCTGTTGCGCCCGCCCAACGCGGAACACATCCTTTCTCACCTGGATCAGGGTCGCGGCTATGCGTTCCTCCGCCCCCGTTAAACCCTCCTGTCGCTCTGATAATTCCTGCTTGACGGCGTATCGAATGAAAGCCGTCGGAGACACGAAACCGCGCGTCCGTGAAACCGTATCGACCTCCTTCAATACGCGCTCAGAGAATCTGATTGATCCTGGGCCACTCGAATATCAAGATGACCGACGCTATGCCAAGCTGGCGCGGAAGCATATCGCGAAGACCGGCAGTACAACTCGGGAAATCTGGAAGCTGATGGAGCAGGAGAAATGCGACAAGGCGAACATCGGCTGACGATGTTCGCGTATTGTTCGCGCGAATCTTATGTTTCTGGCAATCGCTAAGTTGTTTGGAATGTGGTGGCCAGGGACGGACTTGAACCGCCGACGCCAGCCTTTTCAGGGCCAACATCAGCCATTCATATCTATCTGATTCCGTGTGACTTCATGTCTTTTCGGCCATCAAAACCGCCCGATTATTGGAACCATAATGGAACCAGAATCGGAACCACACTCAATTGATCCTGCCCGACCCGCCAAGCAGCGCCAACCGCTCAGCCGCTTTGCGTTGGGACTCTGGTACAAACTGCTGATAAACATCTAGCGTCGTGCTCGCCCTACTGTGCCGCATTAAGCCCTGCGCGTCCTTCACATCTGCACCGGACAACTTCAGCCACGTTGCGAAAGACCGCCGCAACACTTGCCAATTCACCCAAGGAAGCGCCAGTTTCTTTGCAGCTGGCTTAATGTGCCGAACAAGGATATTGTTGTCCCGCATTGGCACTCCCGTTACCAGCGACTGGAAAACTAAATCTTCCGGGCCTGATACCCTCACTACTTTATAGTGCCGGGTCGCCCTACCTGCCTTCACTGCAACCGTCATGCACTTCAAAGCTTCAATCCGTTGAATCACACTTTCATCTACCGGAATCGTGGCATTGCTAGCGTCACTCTTCGGAGCGCCCCAATCCCCCCGGCAGTACCGCTCATCAATCGTTATCGAATTGCTCTGAAGATCTCCCCACTTCAACCCCACCAATTCACTCACCCTCAGACCCGTATATACTGCAACGTAAACCATTGTTGCGTACGGCTCCCGAATCAACTGAATCATTCCCTGAAACTGTTGGGGCGTCACGTAGGGCTTAATCCGCTTGCCCCTTTTCTCTGGAGGCAGCTTTAAGCCTTCAACCGGATTCTTAACCAAGTACTGGTAATTCACTGCTGAAACCATAATGCTAGAAAGGGTATCTCTGATCTTGTCTCTTGACTCATGCGAGAGCTTGGACGTTGAAAACTCCGACAACCACCGCTGAACTACCACTGGGCTAATATCCCTTAATGCCACCTGACCAAACTTCGGCATCAAGTGAAGATTAATTACACTCTCATACCGATTCTGTGTACTGGCAGCAAACAACGGCATAACGACTGGAACGTAAACACCTTTTACGTAGTCTTCAAAGGTGCTTGCCGAGCCCAAACTCAATAAGCCCTGATTCATCCCCCGTAATCGCTCTGCTGCAATCTTCTTAGCTTCACGTTCCGGTAATGATGACGGGCCTATTTTTTCCCGCTTACGTTTCCTGATCCTCCTTCCATCAATAATCTGATCCTCCCAATACAGGAGGTACCACCATTGCCCTCGGCGTTTTGGCTTCGGGTCTTGAAATCTCCGTTTTGCCATCCTGTCGAAATCTCCGACTGATGGCACACCAGAATTCGTCTCGGCCAAAACTATACCACACCCGTTTAGCTCTCGGGTTTCCGTGTTTTGGCCCTCTGAAGTCATAAACGTTAACCAGCATTTTGCTAGTAGTTCTTAACAGGCTGGTTCTCCTGCCTGTATTGCTCAACCTCTGCCAGCACTTCTGCCGTTGCCTGCCATCCACAGGCCTTGCTATTTTCCAGCCGCCCAATATCTGCCAACAACTCTTCAATGATGCCTGTCTTCTCTAGATCCACTTCTCTGTAATCCGTTTGCTGGTATGACTCCAACAGTTGCTGGATTTCTCTCTTACGATCTGCTCTCATCAGTCGCCTCCCCTGCGCTCCCATCAGCTTCCAACTCCACTTCCTCCGCACACCATACGAACTCCGCAACATCGCCCCATCGACGGTAAGGCTTGCAGTTGCAGCACAGTAGAGCGCCGCCGGGCTTCTGACACCAGAATTCATCGGAGCCGCAACCCGGACACACGTCTATGTCCATGAACCTGCTTGGCTTAGGAGGTTCTGACACATCTGACGCGTTTCTCTTCAAAGTCTTTTTCCTAGTCCTTTTTCCTGGGGGACTTTTCAGCTTGGAAGTGTCAGAAGTGTCAGAGAGGTCTTCTCTCAGGCCGATGCCGACATAAGTCCTGTCACCCCTAGCCGTTTTAGCCCGGCCTCGCTTTATCCCCATCGCTTGCAAAAGGGCGACGAACTTCTTAGAGCCAACAGGATACCGATTCCCGTTCGCATTGCACCACTCTAGGTAGTTGCCATAGAGCACACCAGAAAGGACCGTTAAACCTTCATCAACTACGCATTCATCCTCTACGAATTCGCTCAACTGGTTCATTCCCTTTCTGTACTCTTCCTTGCTCAACCGCACACATTCAGGGGGATTCAAGCCCTCCTTCTGCCACATAATGCACCCTTGCACTGCCCATGCAAGTATTCCTTGCAGTTCTTTCGGTAATCGCTCTTTTAAGGTTCTATCCTCTCGACCCTCAAAAGACACATCGAACGGTATCACTATCAATCTTGTCCATATCGCTTGATCTGTGAAGCTTACTATCGGCCTATGATTAACTGATAACCATAATTTCCAAGTGGGTTCGATCTCCGAGCTATTGCTGTACAGTTTTCTGGCTCTTACTAGATCTCCACCTGTCAGCCATTTGATTAACTCTTCAGCGAGTCGTGATCCTTCCGCGTTCTCCTGCGCCGTCACAAAACGCATCCCCTTCATATTGGCAATATCATCTTTTGGCCCCGTATAATTATGCTTTGCTACCAACGAAGCAAAATCTATCGTGCAACCATACTCGCCAATCACCTTAGACAATGTTCCGGTTAATGTACTCTTACCATTTCGATGTGTACCGACCAGTAAGAACAAACACTCCTCGCGCACGCTACCAGTAAGAGAATACCCAACAGCCTTCTGAATGAACGGAATTAGATCTAAATGTGGCGCAAAGACTTCATGCAAAAAGTTCACGAAGGTCGGGCACTTCGCCTCAGCATCGTAATCAATTGGAATCAGTGCCGTAATCAGATCATCACGGTTGTGCTGCCTCAATCTTCCGTCTCTTAAGTCAATTGTGCCATTCTCGCAGTTCAGTAATAGAGGATCTCTATCAAAGTTGCCTACTTCAAAAGCTAGTCTGCCTTTTGCTAGTTCAATCATCGCTGTTAGCCGTTCTCTTGCCTGCGATGTTTTGGCCCAACACTGTAGCTCTCCACTTCGCTTGGTGTCGCTGGCAATCTCCTTTTCTATTTCACGAGCCACCTTAGTAGCAACGTTTAACATTTGCTCACTGGCTACTTTTTGCCATCGTTTACCGTTCCATCCGTACCAACTCTTTTCGACCGTACAGAACTTGAACAGCCTCCCACACCGAGCCACGAATCGGTCAGCGTTCCCGGCGTCGGTGCATTCGAAGGTGTTGATTGGGTTGGGGAATTGTGGTAACTTGTCCATGTAGATTATTCCTTTCTTGGCCCGGTCTGACACGCCGGGCCTTTCCTTTTTTTAGGCAGGCACTCGCTCCTGAAGTCCCGTAGGCTCCACCCGGCACGATGTAATCCAGGTCGATAAGTCAGCCTCTCGATACCTCACAAGCCTACCCAGGCGAACGTACGACGGCCCCCGCCCTTCTTTGCGCCACAGTTCTAGCCCAGCCTCCGTACACCCTAGGATTCGGGCTGCCTCTTTGCTGTCTAATAATTGGTCAATCATAAGCTTCCGTAGGCCGGTATCCTTTCGAGCCCGGCTATCTATGCCTGACTCTACTTAGTTTGGTCTTGTTTCGCCAGCCGTTTCGCTGTAACCTTGGTGTCAGGTGGACTTATGAGACCGACTGCGACTGAGCTAACGGTATGGCTATTCAGAGCCATTGCCCGGCGACAAACTAATAGTGGAGAGGTTCCGCCTAGGGGGAGAAGGCGTTATTACAACGGAAAGCAACTATTAATTCACAGCAGAGAAGTGTTGGAGATCGGAGCACACGCGGAAGTATGGGGTATTTGCTACCAGAAGGATGATAAACGGGTGAGAGGAAATGACATGTTGTATCGTCTTGCGCTAGCAGTGACAGCATTTGAAAGGGAGGGCTACAGCATGGAAGCAGCGTGCAATCTGGTAGTGGGTCAGACTGAGGTAATGCAGAAGTGTGGCTATACAGGTAGCGCTAAGGACCTTGATAGCCTGCGGGTAAGAGTGATTCAATATCGGAAGCGATGCAAAAAGAACGGGGTTGTTTTAGACCATGATCTTCATTGCATGCAGGAGTATTGGAGATGGTTACACATTGCGGACCTTCGGAAAACAGAATGGCGCAGGGAATACTTGACGGAACTCGAACAACGTGTGGAATCCATTGAAGCAGCAATACAACTGTGTGGTGATGGCGGTCTACGGGCATCGCTTGTTCAACTCCGAGCGCAGCACGTAGTAAACCTTGCGACTGAATTGCATGATAGTGGAAAATACCAGGAGGCAAGGAAGTGGTACGGATTAGCAATTGAGAGCTACGGGAACGATGGAGAAATGCCGAATTGGTTGAGAGGACAGTGCGAACGTTGTAACGCCGGAGAGGGCCGGGCGCACTCACCTGCCCTGATCGGATCATCAGTCGTGCCCATAAACAGCAATTCTTAGGGCGCTCCCCCGCCAACATCAGCGCCCCATATAATATACCCTACACTACAGCCGGTCCAGGCCGTTTTGGATTCGGCGACATATTGAGGTTTCAGCTTACGAATAGTTGGTGAATGGCGGTTGAAGTTCAGGACTTGGATTAGCGATTCGGCGGATCAAACCGGAGGAATTGAGGTTGGCAGTGTAGGGGCCTTCGTTCCTTTGCGCGTACGCACCGCTGATTCCGTCCGAGCAATCAGTTCTGCTGCCGGGACGTTGAGAATCTCCGAAATCTTAAATAGCACGGTAATATTTGGACTCTGAATTCCCCTTTCAACCATGCTGATGAATGATCTGTCCAATTCGGCGGCTGCTGCAAGCTGCTCCTGAGACAGGCCCTTTCCTTGTCGGGCTTCCCTTAGAACACTTCCGAAGGCCCACTTTGGGCCAGCATTGGGCTGTACCTGTCGTGGTCGCTTGCGAATGGTCTTTTTGCTTGCCAAATCAACATGTTGCGGTGTACCCTCGATCTGATGTCGTAGATTTAAATCCGAATTGCAAGCGCTGGCTCTCTGATCGAGTGTCGGAGTGTGCCAGCACCCGCAAGGTGACGCATGAAATCGAGTTCCGCGATCGGCAGCAGAATTAGAACGCAACGCTTCGCCAATGGCCTCACGCAGGCGCAGCTAGCGGCAAAACTCCATGTTAAACAGCCAACTATTGCTGTCTGGGAGAGCGGGAAGCAGACTCCACCTGAGAGCAGAATTGAAGAGCTTGAGCGGGTAATCGGACACCTATCGTCGGGGCAGGAGTCGGAGCCATACGAGACGCCCTCAATTCTCGGGAAGTGGCTATCCCAGAACCTTAGTAAGAAAAACATGACGGTGGCGGAATTGGCGGACAAATCTGGCGTGAGTTCGGCAACGATTTATAATTTGCAAAACGGTAGAGCGGAAAACGCCCGGCAGTCCACGATCGAAAAGCTAGAATTCGCTCTAGGTGAACGGTTTCCAAAAGAGTTTAGGAACGAGATCGAAGCAGATAGCAAGGTTCAAGGTTTCGGTGAGTTCCTGGATTTTAATCCGAATGAGGCATCAGAGTGGCCTTCAGATCCGGGAATCTATGTGCTGTACGACATCGCCAACCGTCCTACTTACGTGGGGCAAGGGACCAGTATTGCTCAACGAATTAGGGACCATCAGAATCAAAAATGGTTCATCACCCCGTTCGTCCAGAGCGCCTCATACATCAAGATCACAGATAAGCAGCAGAGGCTGAATATTGAAAAGCTGCTGATTAAGTTCCTCAAGAATAACGCTGTTGTAAATCGACAAAATGTAGATCGCAAGGAATGAACACAGGTAGGTGTTATGGCAGAGAAGAATCGCGTCATCAGGTGCCTTACGATAGCAGTGGTAATAGTCTTCAGCATTCTACTGTCTGGCTGTGACGTTGGCGACATGGTTGACTCTAAAGTGCTGACCAATGTGCAGGAGTATTTTCCCTTAGCTGAAGTCCGGCACACTCAGAAGGGCGTATTAAACGTAGATACTCGCGTTGGTAATGTGACGGAGAAGTTTGGTGCTAAGGTGTTTCAAAGTATGTTGAGTGAGAATTCCACCCAACTACAGTTCGGTCTTGGTCTGGCAGGATACACAACCTTAATAGTAGGATTTGAGGATTTCGTTTGTTTCTGGAGTCCTGAGCAGAGAGCTAATCAGTTTACATGTATAGCTAGATTTGCGAAAACAGGTAGGGTGTATAGGATAAATGAACATCTAAGCCCGTTTGTTAGATAAGGAAACGCTCAGAAAGGCACTTCTCGATCCGTCCCACGCGCCTTCCGCCTTTCCCAAATTTGCCGGGCAAACTCCGACCTCGTGTCTGTTGGCGTGGCCCGGATCATTTCCACCGCTGCCGGTACGGTCATCTGGTCCGATTCCCCTTTCATGCTCATTACGGCTGTGAGCCATTGCCCCAAGCTGGTAGCACCCTGAGTGCCTGGGTTGTACTGCCGGGTGCGCCTGCCGATCTCTAAGCGTTTGTAGACCACACCCAATTTGGTATTGCAGGCTCGGCAATTCCAGATCAGGTTTTCCGGCGCGGTGTTCTCTTCGTGGCCGTCCAGGTGGCCCACTTCCACATTTCGCCCGGAACCGCACAGGGCGCAGATTCGTTCGCCCGGCGGCGGGCAGGCATTGGCCCGATAACGGAGGGCACGGTCACTAACCTGACTGGCTTCCTTGCGCCAACGCCTCCCACAGTTCCGGGCCTGGGTCAGTCCGAGTCTGTACCGCTTTGGTCGTCTTCCTCTTCGTCGTCCTCCCCGTCTTCATCCGGATCGTCGTCTTCTTCTTCCTCATCATCGGGGTTCACGATATCGGCCACTGCGTCCAACTGGTCCTGTAATGCTTGATTCTCTTCCTGTAGATCCGCTATTTCTGCTTCCAATTCTGCTTTCGTCTTTACTGTTGCCATGATTGCTTTTCTCCTAATAGATGGATTCGGTAATTGGATTTTGCGCCTTTCGGCGTAGTCCTCCAGACTCTCCTCCTCGATCTCTTCGGCCCGTTCTGGATCTCCAAGCACGTCACGAACGAATCGGACGGCTTGTTCCTTGCGGGATTGGAGTTGTTCGCGGGTGAGGGCCTTCATATTAGGAGAGTGGCACAAATCCGGTGTGTCTTCCGAGATGGAGAAATCGATGGGAGTTTTACGTGGCATCACAGTACGGGATTTCTAGAGAGTGGCGCGATGCTAAAATAAGCGGGCTATGGCTCCTGAACAGAGTACAACGGTAAATGAGCCCCAAAATAGATTGCCCGCAAACGTCAGGCCGGAAGACCGCACACAAGCGTTGAAGAGCGTTCTTGAATTCAAGTCCTTGGCGTGGCCTGTTGCAGTTGCAATAGTTGTCGGCTTTTTTCACTATGTGGGCCGTGCTGCCGCAGTTGGTAAAATTAGTGCCTTAGGCATTCACCACTTGGTGCAGATCACTTCTCCTCAAGACAACGTATTCCTAGGCGTACTTATAGTTTCACATCTAGCTCTGTTTGTGGCGATGGCTTTCGTATTCGGCATACTTATGTTTCGGCTTCTGAAGTTGATTGTGCAGCAACTTCCCACTAGTATTTACCTCCGCGTACAAGTGTTCAGACGGAGCCAAATAGCAACAATAGTGCTAGGAGTCGCGGCTCTAATTGTTGCTGTGGCCATAGGCAGCATGGCGAGTGGTATGGTTAAGGAATGCGACAGTATAGTACTGAAAACACCAACTGAAGTTGGTACAACTTGGCTGACGATTTCGATGGATGAAGAGCAGGATTGGGCCATAGCTTACGAGTTACTTCTGGCTGTTGGATTGACATTATTCCTGTTCTTGAGCTTCCAGATTTTCACGAGGCTCACTCAGCTTACTTGGAAAATTCTGTACTCTGGCTGGGCGGTAATTCAAACCATAGCCATAGTCTTTTGCTTTGCAACCGTTATTGGAGTAGTCAGCACGATAGAACCTTATCCACTTGTGGCGTTTTCGAACGTTAAGGAACTAGTTGGGGAACATGTTCTGCCATTGCTCTTAGGATCAGATGACAAAATGTTCGCTCTGCTTATTGTAAATGTTGATGATACGAATCAAAACAAAGTTCCGAAAACTATACTATATCTCCCGCGAACAGAGGTAAAATGGATGACGGTCATAAGGATGATGCCGCTGCATTTAGTATCACATGCCAAGGAAATCAAAGATCTCATCGGTAAGCAGTCGCCCACGGTCACACGGTGATCGTGCCATTAGCAGCGTCCTGGTGTCTTAGGGCAGCCTTCGGGCTCTTAGGCGCCAGCGCACCCTTTCCCTCAATTCCTGCCGGGCGTCGGACTGCTCCAATTCGCTCATTGTGGCGTAGGCGGGAATGGCCAAAGGGTAAACCCGGCTCCAGATCTGCTCTGCTCTTTCTCCTGGGCACTGCCGTCTAAATTTACCTATTAGCCTAATGGCTTGCGTCACACTCTGGATTCCGGGCCTCCCGCGCCTCCGCGGTTTCGGTGGGAGTAGAGCTATTAGAAATTGCCCGGCGCGTTTCCTCAGATTAGGATTACCGGCGAACAGCACGCGGTGTTCACGGTTCAACTTGCGGGCAAGGCTGGCTAGTTCCTTGCGGATGGCGCGGGGGAGTTCTGTTGCGGGTTCTAACGCTGGTTTAGCTGCCTTACCTGAGCTTATCGAAAACATCTTGATACCCACCCCCTCTTACTCCACGATTGCCTGGGTTGCCTGGATTGCCGGGGTTGCCAGGATTTCCAGGATTTCCGATATTTCCATAATTTCCGCAGTGTTTATCCACCACCATGCCGCCGTCAAGTTCTCCAACATACTCGCCGGATAATCTATGTACATGGCTTCCATTCAGCTGCCCGATTGCGTCACCATTGATCGAGTGAATGTAACTGCCGTTAACATACCCGACGGCGTTCCCGTTTTGGTCGTATACGTAATTGGCCATTTTGCTAATTCTCCATACAGCTTCATTTTAGACACGTATGAGCGATGTTTGGCAATTCGCAAGAATCGGCATACTCACTGTTGCCCATTTGCGCCACAACCTTGAATTATTGGCGGGCCTGCCGGTGCGGGTGTAAGGTCTTTGGATTCACCTTGGCTCATAGTATTCCCGCTGTATGGTTTTGGCGCGGTGCTGTGGCCACTGGTTTAGCCCGGAGAACCCTTCGGACCGTACCCTCTCCCAAGTCCAACGCGGTGGCAATCTGGCGGTAGCTGTGGCCCTGGCTACGCAGTTCCGCCACCCTCTGCCGGTCAAAGACCCGCTTCGGCCTGCCGGGGGGAAGGTCCTTTCCAGAGCGGCTGTGTACTTCCTTACCCACCTTCCCGGCGCGGTAGTCCTGACCGTAGCGCTTCAATCCGGCCTGGGCACGTTCCCGGATCAATTCTCGCTCGAATTCCGCTGCTGCCATTAGCATGTGTAGCAGGAACCGCGCGGCGGGGTTCGATTCGTCAGTGTCGATATTCTGGCTGGTCGCAATGAAACGGACACCGTTACTCTGAAGTTGCTGTAATGCTGTTTTGCAATTCAGCAATGATCTGCCGAATCTATCCAGCTTCCAACAGATCACCAGATCGAATTTTCTTTCTCCCGCGTCATCCATCAGCCTGTTGAGTTCCGGTCTGCTGGCCTTAGCGCCACTCCATCCGGTATCCACGTATTCCCCGGCATTCTCCCAACCTTGGCGGGTGATGTATTCCCGGAGTGCCGTTAACTGCAATTCGCAGTTTTGATCTGTTGTAGAGACTCTTGCGTAGATTGCTGCTTTCACCGATTTCCTCTCTGTTCTCCCTGAGCAATAGTCTTTTGCTGTGGAGCTAAACTGAGCGAATCGGGCAGGCTGTTTTGAGTGTGGGTTTGAGACGAATCCCGGTGTGCCGGGTTTTAGTTTTGGAACCAAATGGAACCAAACCGGTACGTGTGATGGCTGTAAGTCTTTGAAAACATGGTGGCCAGGGACGGACTTGAACCGCCGACGCCAGCCTTTTCAGGGCTGCGCTCTACCAACTGAGCTACCTGGCCATCTAGAGGAATCTTCAGTCTACCAGTCCCCTCACGCGTTCTGCAACGCGGCCAGCGATTCTCCCGTCGATTTCTCGACATCCGCATGCAAACTATTCCCGTGCGCGTCCATCGTGACGATCGCCGCGAAGTTCCTCACCCGCAAATGCCACATCGCCTCCGGGATCCCAAACTCCATCAACTCCACCCCCAGCACCCTCTCCACCGTCCGCGCATAATACTGCGCCGCCCCGCCGATCCCGTTCAAATACACCGCGCCGCATTCCTTCAGCGCCGCCAGCGTCCTCGGACCCATGCCGCCCTTCCCGATCACCGCCCGCACCCCGTACCGCTTGATCACGTCCGCCTGGTAAGGCTCTTCGCGGATGCTGGTCGTCGGACCCGCGGCCTTCACCTTCCACTCGCCGCCCTCCTGCAACATCACCGGACCGCAGTGGTACAGCGCCGCCCCATGCAGATCGAACGGCGGTGCATTCTTCATCAGATACGAATGGACGTTGTCGCGCCCCGTGAACATCTCGCCCGAAATCAGCACCACGTCCCCGACCTTCAGCGCCCGCATCTGCTCTTCAGTCAGCGGTGGATTCAGCACGATCTCGCGCCCCGTCAGCGGGAAACCTTCGCCCCGCGCCATCCGCTCCACCGGACGCGCCGGATCGCGATACAGCCACCGCGTGATCGCGCCATTCGCCGCATCCAGCCGCACGCCCAGCCGCCGGAACGCCCAGCACTCGTACGCCACCGACACGAAGAAACTCGCCGGCAGCCGGTTCGCCGCCGTAATCTTGCACCCGATCAGCGACACTTTCCCGCCGAATCCCATCGCGCCGACGCCCAGCCGGTTCGCCTCGTCCATAATGTCGGTTTCCAGCTTCGCCAGCACCGGATCGGCATTCACATCGTCCAGCGTCCGGAACAACTGCTGCTTCGCCAGATCGTACCCGTGCGCGCGATCGCTCCCGATGCACACGCCGAGAGCGCCCGGCGCGCAGCCCTGTCCCTGCGCCTGCCAGACCGCATGCAGCAGGCACTTGCGCACGCCTTCCAGATTGCGGTCCGCGCGACCCAGATGGTCGAGGTTGCACGGCACCGAATACTGAATGTTCTTGTTCTCGCAGCCGCCGCCCTTCAGCATCAGTTTCACTTCGATGTCGTCCTGCTCCCACTGGTCGAAATGAATCACCGGCGTCTCGACGCCCAGATTGTTGCCGCTGTTCTTCCCGGTGATCGAATCCACCGAGTTCGGCCGCAGCTTGCCCAGCCGCGTGGCTTCCGCGACCGCTTCCACAATCGCCTTGCGAATGCGGATCTGGTTGACTCCGACCGGCGTATGCACGAAGAACGTCGGCATGCCCGTGTCCTGGCAGATCGGGCCCGAATCGTCGACGGCCATATCCACGTTCGAGAGGATGATGTCGAGCGCCTGTGAGGACTGCGTCCCCGGCGTCTCCGTGTTCGCGGCCATGCCGATGGCGGCGCGCACGTCGGGCGGCAAATTGGTCGAGGTCTGCGTAATCAGTTCAAGCAAGCTGCTGGCAAGAAATTCCATAAAAGGTTCCGGAACTTCCATTCTACCTGTTGTAACTGGGCGTGATGCCGCGTAGATTATTCCACACCTGATCGACGGCCTGAACCACGTCCGCAGGCAGCGGACCGCGCTCGAACGCATCCAGATTCTGCTGCAATTGCTCCATCGTGGATGCGCCCAGTATGATGCAGTCGGCGGGCGTGTGGTGCCGCAGCCAGTTCAGCGAAATATCGATAATGGTCCGCCCGGCGCGCTGCGCGATCCCCTGCAACTCATCCACCGCGTCGAAGTACGCCGGATGCCAGTAGCGATTCAGATACAGCGGATTGTTATCGAACCGCGTCCCCGCGATCGGCCGATCGCGATGCTGCTTTCCCGTGAGCAGTCCGCCCGCCAGCGGGTTGTACACGATCGTCGAAACGCCGTACGCCTTGCACATGGCCAGGTATTCCTGCTCGATGCCGCGCGCCAGCAGGTTATACATCGGCTGCGACACGTATGGCGGCTTGTAACCCCGCTGCTCGCTGATCGAAATCATTTGCGCCACCTGCCAGCTCGCGTAATTGGAACAGGCCGGGTACCGTACCTTTCCCGCACGCACGAACTCGTCCATCGTCTCGAGCGTCTCCTCGATCGGCGTGTGCCAATCGGGCAAGTGCAAATAATAAAGGTCCAGGTAATCGGTCTGCAGCCGCTGCAGCGTCCCGTCGATCGCCTTGCGCATCGCGGCGCGCGAGTGTCCCTGCTCATCGGCAGCGTCACCCACCTTGAACCCCACCTTGCTGGCCAGAATCACGCGGTCGCGCCGTCCCTTCAGAACGTTCCCGGTGATGGCCTCGGCCTTCCCGCCGTTGTAGCTGTTGGCCGTATCGAAAAAATTGATGCCGCGGTCGATACAAAGGTCGAACATGCGCCGCGCGTCCGATTCGTCCGCTTGCGTGCCGAACGGCATCGTGCCGAAACAGGCGCGCGAGACCGTCAGGTCCGTGTGAGCAAGTGTGCGGGTTTCCATGAAGCTCATAGTATCGTAGGGAAATGGCAAAATCGCGAATCGGACTCCTGCTGGCCGTCGCCGCGCTCGCGCACGCGCAGGATCGTCCCGCCATCGAGCGCTGGGTGGCCGCCCATCAGCGCCAGGTGATGGCGGAATTCACGGAGCTGCTGTCGATCCCCGACGTCGGCACCGACCGCCAAAACATTCGCCGCAATGCCGAGTTCATCCGCGCCATGCTCGAGCGCCACGGACTCAAATCCGAACTGCTGGAGACCACCGGCAACCCGCTCGTCTATGGCGAGCGCAACGTCCCCAGCGCCACGCGCACCATCCTCTTCTATATCCACTACGACGGCCAGCCGGTGGATCTGCCCAAGTGGAAACAGGAGAGCCCGTTCCATCCCATCATGCGCGACGGCCGCATGGAGGATGGCGCCAAGACCGTGCCCAACTTCAATTCGCTCGACAAACTCCCCGACGATTGGCGCATCTACGCTCGCTCCGCGTCCGACGACAAGGCGCCCATCGTGGCGCTCTGTGCGGCGCTCGACGCACTGCAGGGCAAGACTCGCAGCAACATCCACGTCGTAATCGATGGCGAAGAGGAGATGAATTCGCCCAGCCTGACCGCCGCCATCGCCCGTTATCGCGACAAGCTGAAGGCTTCCGTCCTGCTGATTCTCGATGGCCCCGTCCACGCGTCGGGACGTCCCACGCTGGCCTTCGGCGCCCGCGGCATCGTCACGGTCGACCTGACTTTGTACGGACCCAAGATGGCGCTGCACAGCGGCCACTATGGCAACTGGATTCCTAACCCCGGCATGCGCCTGGCCCAACTCATGGCCACGATGAAAGACGAGCAGGGCCGCACCACCATCGCCGGATTTTACGATTCCGTTCCGCCGCTCACCGCCCAACAGCGGCAGGTGCTCAAGGGCGTTCCCGACGACGAACCCGCCCTGCTCAAACTCTTCGGCGTCGCCCGCCCCGATGCGGTGGGCGAGAGCCTGCAGGAGGCCATCCAGTATCCCAGCCTCAATATTCGTGGCATGCAAAGCGGCTACGTCGACGAGCCCCGCACCATTATTCCTCCCGACGCCAGGGCCGCCATCGACATCCGCCTGGTCAAAGAGACGCCGTCCGCCCGCATGGTCCAACTGCTGCGCGCGCACATCGAAAAGCAGGGCTATCACGTCGTGGATCGCGACCCCGATGACGCCACACGCATGCGCTATCCCAAGCTCATTCGCCTGAAGACGGGCGAGGGCACGGAAGCATACCGCACCGAGCCGGAATCGCCCGAAGGCGTGGCGACGACTCAGGCGCTCACCCGCATCTGGGGCGCGGAGCCCGTCCGCATCCGCACCATGGGCGGCACCGTCCCCATCGCCCCCTTCATCCGCGAGCTAGGCGTGCCCGCCGTCGGCGTCCCCGTCGTGAACTTCGACAACAACCAGCACGGCGATAACGAAAACCTCCGCCTCGGCAATCTCTGGACCGGCATCGTAACCCTCTCGGCCATGCTGCGGATGTAACATCCGCTCCGAGAGAGTGGAACAGGCCATCGTTTCTCAGTGGCCTGTTGGGCCTGTCCGAAGATGACTAGTGCCGGCGAGCGTCAGCTCGGCCGCTAAGCCCTTGTCCCTGGCCCCTGGCCCCCGGCCCCCGTTCTTCCCCCCGCCATTTCCCGCAACGATGTCATCAACTCCCCCCACCAAAGCCCCATCATCCGCAGGAACGCCGCGCCGTCCTTGCCGTGACGCACGGGATGAGCGCTTCGCAGCGTCGACCAGCCCGAGTGTCGCACCGTCACGCGCGTTCCCGTCGGCACGGCCTCAAATACGACCTGCACCTGCGTACTCTCGCCCGCCGCAAAGTTCACTCCCCGCCACTCGAACTGGAATCGCTCCGGCGGCTGCCACTCCGTAATCGTTCCCTGCGTGAACACCTTCGGTCCCGACGCAGATTCGACATCTTCCATCAATCGGCCCCCCAGCCACGGCTCGAACCGCACCACTCCCGGCTGCTTTCCCGCGATCCGATACTTCGGCCCCGACCGCCACCACAGATCCGTCTCCGTCGTAAAAATGGCGAACGCCGTTGCCGGATCCACCGACACCGTTACGCTCACGGTCACGCTATCTGAAGCCGGCATCACTTTTTTCCGGACCCCCGCCGCCGGCTCTTCGACGCTTCCACGTGATCGCGAAACGCCGCCAGTTCCCCGGTCCAGAAGGACTCCACTTCGTCCAGCCACCCGCGAAGCTCGTCGAATGGTTCCTTCCGCAGATGGTAGATCCGCACCCTCGCGTCTTCTTCCACTCCTTGCTCGTGGATCAATCCGCTGCGCCGCAGTACTCGCAGATGCCGGCTCAGCGCTGGGGGTGTTAACGAGAGTGCGGCGGCAATCTCCCCGGCGCGCCGCGGCTCGTCCTTCAGAAGGTCCACCACCGCCCTGCGGTTCCGATCCGCCAGTGCGGCAAGAGTGGCGTTCAGTTCGGTTTTCGGCACGCGTCACTCACCCGCATTTCGCACGCGTTCGGTGAACCACCAGAGATGGCCTTCCGGATCCAGCGCGCCATAGCTGCGGTCCGCCCAGTAGTCGGCGCCGTAATCATGAACGGCAGGTTCTTCGACCACCGTCGCGCCAGCCGCACGAGCCCGCGCGCAGTGCTCGTCTACACTATCCACGAACAGCATCAGGAATTGAGTATTCACTCCGCCGGCCGAGCGTGGACTCGCGCCGCGCGGAATCTTCGGACGTCCCGGCCTGTCCCCGCTCTGGCCCACCATCACGAGCGCCTCGCCATACACGAGTTCGCTATGCTCAATGCGCCCGCCGTCGCCCTCGACTTTGAGCTGCACCTCAAATCCGAACGCGCGGCAAAGCCAGTCAATCGCGCCCGCAGCATCGTCATAAGAGATCGCAGCCGATAATCGAGGCCAACCCTTTGGTGTCGGTTTCATGTACAATGTTTAACGCAATACGATACTATTGTCAATATCGGAAACATTATGAGCCTCTGGGTCGCAAAGGTAATCATTCTCCTGGCGAGCATCGTAATGGTCGCCATCCGCGCGCCTCACGGGAGCCGCAGCCAGCGCATCGCCGTGGCAACCAGCCGAAAGGGCAAACTGGAGATGCTCCTGCTGGCCCTGGCCTGGGTCGGATTTCTCCTTCCCCTGACTTGGATCGTCACGCCGCTGCTCCCTGCCGCGGACTTTCCACTTCGCCCCCTCCCGCTTATCGCCGGCGCCGTGTGCCTGACCGCCGGGTTGTGGCTTTTCCACCTATCGCACGCCGACCTCGGCGCCAACTGGTCGATCACCCTTGAGGTGCGCGAGAAGCACACGCTGGTCACGCAGGGCGTCTACTGCCGCGTCCGCCACCCCATGTACACGGCTCTCTTGCTATATTCGCTGGGCCAGGCGCTCGTTCTCCCCAACTACGTCGCGGGCCTGTTCTCCGGCGTCGCGATGGTTCTCCTCGTCGCGCTCCGCCTTGGACCCGAAGAGCGGATGATGCTCGCCGAATTTGGGAAGGACTACCAGGACTATATGGCTCTCACGAAGCGCCTGATCCCCGGCCTGTGGTAGGCGCCGGCCTTCAATTCGCCGTCGGCGTTTTCTCCATGTGATCGATCACCATCACGTCTACCGGAATCTTCTTCGGCGCCAGCTTGAGGCCGAGTTTCGACTGCGACGCGCCGAATACGGTCGGAAGTGTTTCGGCGTCGGGCGTGCCATCGCGCGAATACGTCAATAAGAAATCGTACTTCGCCGTGAGTCCGATCCAGGAGGTGCTGGCCGCAGTTGACGGAACAAAGCCAATCCGCGAGCGCCGCGAGCGGCCGCTAGTCCCCAACCCCCAACCCCCAACCCCGCGGCGAGCGCAGCGAGCCGCCCCCTATCCCGCCGGACACATCCCCTTATAGAACGGACACCGCCGGCAGTGCCCCGCCTCCACCAGCGGAAACTCCAGCTTCCCCTGAGCTTCCTGAAACTCCCGCACCACCTGCTCCGGCGAATCGAGCAGCGACGGACGCAGATCGATCTCCACCACCGCCCCCGGCCGCAGGAAGTGCAGCCACGCCCGATCCGGCGCCCGTCCCGCGACACGTTCGACCGCCATCGCGTACAGCCGCAACTGCAGCGCGTAATCCTGCCCCCGCTGCCGAGCCTCCGCCGCGCTCACATCGTCCGTCTTGTAATCGACGATGCACAACTCCCCGCCTTCTTCGAACCAGAGATCCACCTGGCCGCGGATCACCAACTCTTCCACCGCGAGCAGAAAATCGAACTCCCGCTCGACGCGCGTGGCATTCGCAACACGCCGCCCCATCGGACTCTGGCGGAAAACATCGGCCAGCCGGACGGCCTCGTCATCCGCATCGGGGACCACCCCGCCGGCCAGCAGCGTATGCACCTGTGTCCCGAACTCGCTGGCCGATAGCTCCTCCTCCGCCCCCTCCCACTTGCGCGGACGGCCTTCGAAGCCCAGATGTTGGCCGAGATAATATTCGCGCGGACACTTGGCGAATTTTGCCAGCGCGGTGACCGTCGCGTTGCCGTCTTCCTGTCCTCGGACCACCGGAGGATCCAGCAACTCGACCGCGCTGGCCTCCACCGCGTCCTGCGTCAATCGCGGCGCGGCCTCCGGCGGACCTTGTGGAATGGTCACCCGCGCCATCCACTGCCGCCCATCCGGCGCGGTGCGCACGTGCAGCCCTTCGACATCCGGCTGCAGCTTGGCGATCACCGTCTTCGACCAGTTGGCCGGCTTCCCGGAATAGCTCACGACCAGCAGTTCTTCGGCGCGCGTCATCGCGACGTACAGCAGCCGGTCGCTTTCCTCGGCTTCGCGCTGCTTCCATTCGGCGCGCAGTCCGTGCATGTACAAATCGTCCTTGTCCTCGCGCACCGCCGGATTGCGCCAGCGCGCGCCCAGTCCCACATGCCGCGAGAACGCGACCACCGGCGGGTGCGTGTCGATACCCTTATTGATAGCGGCCACGAACACCACCGGGTATTCGAGGCCCTTGGCCGAATGCACGGTCATCACCTGCACGGCATTCACCGAGTCCTCGGGCGGCGCATCGGGCTCGCGCGGATTCGATTCGCGAACCTGCGCCAGTTCCTCCACGAATTCGTCCAACGACATGCGCGACGACGCGGCACGCGCCTGCGCCAGGAACTTGTCGACATTCGCCGTGGCTATGTAACCGCAATCGTCCATCGCTTCGAGCAGCAGGCGGTCGAACGTGAGGTACTCGCGCCGTTCGCGCCAGCCGCGCAGCAGGTCGCGGATGCGCGTGAGCTTGGACCAATCGTCCGCGCTGAAATCGCCGACGCTCTCGCCACTCAGCCCCATCAGAGCCGTCCCGATATTGTCGCCGCGCATGCGCAGCCGAAGCAGCGCCTCGTCGCTGGCCTCGACCAGCGGCGACCGCAGCAGCGTGGCCACGCTAATCTCATCGCGCGGATTCGCGATGACACGAAGGAGGTAAGTCAGATCGTTCACATCGCGCGATTCGTAAAATCCGCGCCCGCGATTCACCACGTAAGGAATGCCGGCCTCGTCGAACGCCGTCGTGAATTCGCCGATCACTTCGGTATTGCGCACCAGGACGGCGACATCCTGGAAGCGGAACTCGCCCCCGCTGAGTCCGGCGATGCGCGCGGCCACCCATTGCGCTTCGAGCCGCGGATCTGGCGCGGCGATCAGCTCGACGGAGCATTCGCGGGCCGCGTCGAACTTGCGGCCGGCCATCAGGCTGCGCTGTACGATCCCGGGCTGGCCGTCGGCCACCGTCTCGACCGCGCTCAGGATATCGGCGCGGCTGCGGAAGTTGTCCACCAGGTTGACCAGGTGCGCGCCGCTCGTCTCGATGCGATCGCGGTACGCCGCGAATCCGCGCGGCTCCGCATGACGGAAGCCGAAGATCGACTGGTTGATATCGCCGACCGCGTAGAAACGGCCCGGCGGACGGACGAGGTCGAGCAGCTTGGCCTGCTGCCCGTTCGTGTCTTGAAACTCGTCCATGAGGACGTGGTCGAACTGTCCGCGGAGCCGCGCCAGCGCCTCGGGATTCTGCTGCAGCAGGCGAACCGAAAACTCCTCCAGGTCGGCGAAGTCCAGCATACCGGCCTGCCGCTTCAGTTCGCGATAATTCGCGTCGAAGCGGCGCAGGATTTCGAGCAGCAGCTTTCGCTCGGCGGCGTAGAAGCGCGTGATCAGTGAGTACAGGCAGACCTTAATCTGGTCGCGCATCTCGCGCACCTGGACGGTGACGCTGCTGCCTCGCTTGCACTTCGTCAGGTTGCAGGAAAAGTCACGCACGCCGCGCAGCGCTTCCAAAGGCGACGCGGCATCAAGGATCGTCTGCGCCTGCTGCAGCACGCCTTGCAGGTATTCGCGTTGCTCGCGGTTCCAATCGGGAAGCCGTTCCGCGCGCAGCGAGCGCACCATCGCGGCAACCTCCTGCATCGCGGTGTCGGCCGGCGCCGTGAACCCGGCCAGTTCGGCGACGGTGGTCCCGGCGCCGCGCATGGCATCGTACGAGTTGAGGACGGCCTCTTCGAAGTCCATTGACGACAGGCCGCGAATGAGCGCGCGGATGGCCGCGGGATGCTCCTCGAACAGCGAGTCCATCGCTGCCGCCATGGCTTGCTGTTGCAGCCGCCAGGAATCCCGTTCGTCGGCCACCGTGTACTGCGGATCGACTCCGGCGAACACGGCGTTCTCGTGCAGCAGGCGCGAGCAGAAGCCGTGGACCGTGGAAACCCAGGCGCGCTCCAGTTTGGCGCGGCGCGCCGGCGAGTCCTGAAAGGCCTCGGCCAGTTTCTTGCGCATATTGGCCGCGGCTTTTTCTGTGAACGTGATGGCCAGGATGCGGAGCGGATCCACGCCCTCTTCCACCAGGCGGCGGAAGTACTCCACCAGGACGGTGGTCTTGCCCGAGCCCGGCCCGGCGACCACGCACGCGTCCTCGAAGCGGCGCGAAGTGTCGATCGCGTCCATCTGGTCCGAGGTGAAAGCGACTTTGGGGCCCACGGCCTCGATCATGCGGTTTCCGCCTCCTCGGCCGTATCCACGGCGACCCCCACATAACGGAGCCGCGACCGTGAGGGAGCGCAATGCCCTCGATCGAAGCGGCGCGACGTGTCGATTGCGTCCATTGCGGCTTCCGCCTTCTCCGGTGTATCCACGCCGACCTGGACTCGAACGCGGCAGCCGCCTGCGTCCTGGAAACGGCGCGACGTGTCGATTGCGTCCATTGCGGCTTCCGCCTCCGCCCGTGTATCCACAGCGACCCTCTCGCAACGGAGCCGCGACCGTGAGGGAACGCAATGCACTCGAACGCGGCAGCGCGACGTGTCGATCGCGTCCATTGCGGCTTCCGCCTCCTCCCGTGTATACACAGCGACCCTCTCGCAATGGAGCCGCGACCGTGAGGGAGCGCAATGCAATCGAACGCGGCAGCCGCCTGCGTCCTCGAAACGCCGCGACGAGTTCGGGGCCACGGCCTCGATCACGCGGTTTCCGCCTCCTCCGGTGTATCCACGCCGACCTGCACTTGCACGCGGCAGGCATCGGCGAAGTCGCAAAACCGGCACTTGTCGGGATCGCTCGGCAACACCTCGATGCGGCCGCCGCGGATTTCTTCGACAATCTCGAGCACGCGCTTCTCCGTCTTGGCCAGCCAGTTTTCCTGCGGAACTTGCCCGTCCATCAGGCCGTCTTCACTCCAGCCGGCGTACACCGGGCCGCGCTTCAGGCCCACGTAGAACATGCCGGCCGGCTTGAGCCCGAACACGCGCTCGGCGGCCATCAGGTACATGGGCGCCTGCACCAGGTCGACATTGGTCAGCTTCTTCTTGGTGTTCTGCGCGTTGCTGTATTTGTAGTCGATCACGTACGCGCGGTCCCCGGCCACGTCCAGGCGGTCGATCTTGCCGCGGATCTTCACCACGCCGTCGAGCATGAATTCGAACTGCTCTTCCATGCGCGATTCGAACATGCTGCGCGGCCACGTGTCCCCGGCGACGAACTCGCGCAGGTCGTCCAGCATCGCATTGCGCAGGCGCTCGGTGTGATACACGCAGGGGATGCGCTTCTCCTCCAGGGCGGCCGCGAAGATGCTCTCGAAGACCGGTTCGATGTCGCCCCGCGCGGCCCACCACGTCTTTAATACGTCGTGGACGATCTGTCCCTGCGTCATGAAGTCCAACCGTTCCTCGGGCCGCGGCGGCACGGTCTTCAATCGCATGAGGCGGCCCGCGAAGTACTGGAAGGCGCACTGCAGGTACAGTTCGACCGCGGTGGGCGAAAGCGAACTGGTGCGGCGGCGCAATTCCTGCAGCAGTGCTGGATTGTGCACCTCGGCCGGCGGACCCGGCGGCAGGATATGGCGCGGACGTGGCTTCACCGCGCGGGAGTCGTTGGGCGGGATGAGCAGGTGCTCCAGATAGAGCGACGGCAGGTTGCGATCGCCGCGCGCATTGAATTCGGGATACGTCAGCGTCACCGCGCTCGTGGCGCGCGTGATGGCGGCGTCGAACAGCGCCCGCTCTTCGCGTTCGAACTCGGCGGCCGTGCGCACGCGAATGCCGGCCCGGTTCAACTCGCACCGCGCCGCATCCGGAAAGAAAGGATCCTGCGTGTGGAAGCTGGGAAACTCCTTCTCGACCATGCCGCAGACGAACACCAGCGGCAGCACCCACTGGCGCGCCTCGGGGGCGCTCAGCACCTGGACGACATTGCGGCGGCCGTCGGGAACGCGCAGCGGAGTGATGCGCAGGACCGATTCGAGTGCGTGGAAGAACCCGGCGATGCCGATGGCATGCCGCGGGTCTAGTGCGGCGGCGGTGGCGTCGAGCGCTTCGTCGAAAGCGTTGAGCGCGGCGGTCTGGCTGCGGTGCAATTCCGCCATAGCGCGGCCGTCGCCGTCAGCCGGTTGTCCCACGCGAAAGAGATTGCGCAGCGTGCGGAACCGGCCGGCCCACTCCTTGGGCGTGAGCGCGAACTGCTGCCATTCCTCCAGGGCGGCCAGGGAGTCCAGCTTGTGAAGCAGTGGCTCCGTACCCGCCAGGAGAGCCTTCAACGCTCCGAGCCCGGAATTCGGGATCTGTTCGCGCACCGCGAAGTCCAGCCGGTCCATGTCTCTGGAATCGGCGAAGCGCGGCGCCAGCCGGAGGACGGCCATTGTCTTGGTGTGCTCCCAGCCCGAGAGCATAGCCTCGATGGCGCCGCAGAGGAAGCGAATCGCGGCATGCTCCTGCAGGTGGCCGTCGAAGTAGAAGCGGGCGGGAATGCCGAAGCGGTCCAGGATTGCGCGCAGCACCGGCACGTACGTATCGGGATTCCGCACGATGATACCCATGTCGCGGAATGGGTGTCCGGCGGAGGCCTGTTCCAGAATGCGGCGGGCGATCTCCTCGGCCTCCCGCTCGATGTTGGGTGCCTTCACCAGCATCAACGCCGGCGAGGGCCGCGACTTGGCGAACTGGGTGACAGGCCAGCCGTCAAATTCGCTTTGTTCCTGACCGTCGGTGCGCACCAGGACGACGTCGGCGTGCCTCGCCATCGCGTGGATCACCGCCAGTTCGGGATCGGGCAGCGCATGGAAGCCGTCCAGCAAGACGGTGGCGATCCCTGGCATACCGCCGCTGGCGATGCGATCCGCGGCGGCTTCCAGTCGGCGCGCGCGCATCGAGAGTCCCCGCTCCGCGAGCTGGCGATCCACCTCGCGGTACACGGCCAGAAAGGCAACCGATAGCGGACTCTCGGGCAGATGGCCGGCCAGCCGGCGGCTGTCGCATCCGGCCGAAGAAAACTCGGCGATCGTGCGGGCCAGCGAGGCGCAGAATCCGCGCATCTCGACGACCCGGGCAAACTCAGGCCGGTTCACCCGCCGGGCGGCGTCCTCGACCATCAGGTAGAGGGCGGCATCCGAAACCTGAGGCAGGTCGGCGGTCCAGGTCTCGACCAAGCCGGAGAAGGTCTGGATCAGCCCGTGGCGGAAGACCAGGCCTTCGCGCGCCAACCGATTTTGCAGGTGCTGCGCCATCGTAGCGGTAGGAACCAGCAGGCGAACGGACTGGTCGCCCGACCGTATCGCGCGGCGCAGTTGGTCCACCACGAAATGAGTTTTCCCCGAGCCCGCAGGCCCTGTGATCAGCCGCACGGCTACAGTGTAACGTGACGGGCGAACGTTTGGCGAACACCAGGACGGTGCTTTTTTATCCTGGTACTTGGCTTGACAATTTCAGGCTAGTACATTTGAGGCTCTACAGGTTCCGCCCTCCTGGCGCACGGTCTAAGCCCGGCGACTTCATGAATACCGGCTTCACCCCAGGCGTTTTGGGAGATCCGCAGCGGTATGTCGGACAGGAACGGAGGTACTATAGTCGCCTCCGGCACGGTACCGGGTACAGGTCGACGGCTTGTATCTCTACTTGAATCCGGGCACCTACTGGCTGACCGTGGCGCCGGTGCTGCTTGCGGATATCCGGCAAGTCTCGTTCGTTGCGAGCACGTAGGGAGAGAGCCCGTCGGTCTTCCGCAGGCGCAGGACGGCAATTCGTACTTCTACAGCACCTATTACGGATCCTACTTCCAAGCGGCGACCTCGCTGATCGATCCGGAACTCCAGGACGGCGGAAATGTGGATTCCTCGGAAGGCGTGGTCGGCGTCAACGTGCCGGAACCCGCTACCGGCATCTTGGCCGGCGGTCTGCTGATGCTCGCGTGGGCCTTCCGCCGCCGCCTTACCGGTCCAGTTCCGCGATAAGCTTTTCGGCCTCCGACAGCTGCTCCGCGGAGCCGCGAATCGAAAGTGCTCTCACTTGAAGGCACGGGAAAATGCGCTGGACCTTCAAGTCCGCGCGCAGTGTATTAGCCACTAACAGCATGGCCGCTGGCGATTGCGCGTGGGTTAAATAGAAGACCCGCGCCACGGAATCGGTACGACCCTTGACGGCCTGCTCATGCGGCGATGGACCCTGCTGATTCGCCGTCTGATCTAACTGGCCGACCAGCCACTCGGCCACCGCGACCGTTTGCGGTTCTCCACGGATCACCAGTGCGACCGCCGTGTTGTTCGGGAATACGCGATTGATCTCGGCAATCGTGCGGATCGTGTTGACCAATTCCAGGAGGCCTGAGGTGGACGTAGTGTGCGCCAGGTGAATCACGCGGATCTCCGCCTCGGGCACGCCCGGCAGTTGGCTGGCTTGAATGCGCGCGGCCGGATCGGGGCCGCTCACATCCAACTGGGACACGAGCCAGGCCGCCAGCGTGATCTGATCCGCGGTCCCGCGCGCGATGACAGAGCCGGAGGAATTCACGGGCAGGATTCGGGCCATGTCGGCGACAGTGCGAATTACGTTGACGATCTCCTGAAGTTCGCGCGGCGACCCCGCATGCGCCATGCGGAAGACCCGGACTACGCCGCCGTTGCCGGTCATCTGATAGGCCGGTGATGTTGCGCCGCCGGGCGACTGATCGAGTTGCGGCAGCAGCCAGTCGATCAGGGCCAGCTGGTCGGCGGTTCCGGAAACGACCAGGTTGCCCGCCGTGGGGTCGACCGTCACGTCGCGAACATCGCCGATCGTGTGGAGCGTGTTGGCCACTTCCTGGTAGGCCGGCGCGCCCTGGACGGTATTGAAATGGTAGACACGCGGCGCATCCGGCCCGAATGCAGCGAGAGTCAGGGGGAACAGCAGAACAGCGACACCGTTACGCATGGCTTCCTCTTCTGCCACGTATGACGCAAAGCGAGGGTGAAGCGTTTAGAATCGAGAGTGATGTCCTTCCAATGGCTACAAATGCGCATCTCCGAAGAGAAGGACCGCCGCAAAAAGCAAACGTCCACCTTGCAACGCCTGCCGGACGCGCTGGAGGAAGTGCACGCCGCGCTGCTGGCCTGCATCGAGCAGTACCGGGAAGCGTTCGGGGTCAATGCGGCAGAACTGCAGTTGGAGCCGGAGAAAATCCGGGTCATCTCGCGGCAGGACACAGATGGCGCGTGGAAGCAAAACGCGGTTGTGGAAGTAGTCTTAGTGCCTAAGGTGCCGGGATTCCAAATCGATAACGGAGCCGGCGGTGAGCCGATGCTCGTGGAAGTGGGTCTTTTGCCAGGTGACAAGCTCTACTTCCGCGACCGGGTCAAGGACCAGTACATCATGATGGAAGAACTCACGCGCCGCATTCTGGACCGGGCGTTCTTTCCGAAGCTGCCGGAGTAGACCTACTTGCCCGCGGAGTAAGAGCGGTAGGCGTCTTCCAGGTGCGCGTCGTCCGCGGTCCCGGGATGGATGATCACGCGGTAGCGGTAGCGAAGGCTCTCGCCGGGCTTAATAGTGATCGAGCCGTCCTGTGACTTGTCGTTGGTGAACACGGAGAGGCCGAACGGATTGGCCGCGAACAGCCCGTACGCGCGCGCATGCCAGCGGACCGGATGGCGCATGTTCTCGGGGTTGTCGAAGATCGCGATTCCGACTTTCTCGCCCTTGATGTCGCCCGAGTAGTCGCACCAGTTGGACGGCTTGCCCCACAGTTCCTTCTCGCCCTTCATGCCGTCGGCGTTGGTGATGTGTCCCGTCCCGGTGTCTTCCTGCAGGATAGGCCGCATGCGGATGCCGAAAGCGCCGTCCTTGCCGTCGCCGAATTTGACCGGCTCGCCGGCCGCGGTCAGGGTGATATCGACATCGAAGCGGCGGTCGTCCTTGTCGGCGTAGAAGGTCATGACGCGCGTCTCGGTCAGCAGTTTGTGGCCTTGGAGATCCTTCCAGTCGAAGGTCGCCTCGATCGTGCCGTTCTCATCGCCGCTGCGAACGGGGCCCATCTTGACCAGCGTGATGCGGCCAAGCTTGGGCGATTGGTACTGGTTCGGCTTAGTGGGCGGAATCGCCTTGGCCTCGTTGTTCCAGAAGTCGATGCCGTTCACGCTGTCGTGCGCGAACCAGAGGCCGCGCTGATGCTGGTGATCGAGCTTGGCGTCCTTCTCGTCGTCGGTGACTTCCATCGGCCAATTGCGAGTGACCCGCGTTCCGGTGGCGGCGCGCAAGGGCCACAGGTACGGCTTGGTGACCATCTCGCCGGCGACGTAGAAGTCGGTGAACGGCTTGCCGTTGATCTCGATCGAGACCTTCTCGGGACCGGGCGTGATCCTCACCTGCGCGAATCCCGGAGCGGCGAGAACGAGTGCCGCAACGGCGGACGAAACAAGCTTCATGCGCCCATTTTATCGCACGTCCAGCGGGATCTCGCCCTGATACACGGTTCCGTCCACTTCGTCGGTGACGCTGAAGCGAACGCGGTACGAGCCGGGAACGAGCAGGAACGTGGACGTGTGCGTGTTGGCTATCGAGTTCCACATATCCTCGATGTTAGCCACCGGCCGGCCCGCCTCGGTTTGAATAGAGCCGCGCACGTGCGCCTTGTGCCCACGTGTATCCAGGGGAATGGTGATGTTGACGCGGTGCGCTTGCACTTCGAATACCGGCCCAACTCCCACAGGTCCCGTCGCGGGGAATACCGTCGCAGTTATGGGAAGCGGGCGCGCAGCTTCCTTCTCGTGCGGGTCCATGGTCATGTGATATTCTTGCGTGCCGCTGGGGTCGATGAACTCGACGATGACGTTCGTGCCAACGCCTGCGATCCATTTGTATCGCCACTGCTGGAACGCCGTGGTGGTCGCGGAGGCCGGGTGATCCTCGATCTCATCCGGCGGACCGTAGGTGATGTAGATACGGCCGCGGTCGGTCTTCCATCCCGGAATGCTGGAAGCATACATGGTGTTCGAGTATGCGATGCGGCGGTAGTGCTCTTCCTTCATTTCGTTGGCGACGGTACCGGGCGTGGGATCGCGCCGCGTCCAGAACTGTTCGATGAACTGCTCGCGCTCGGCGTCGGTTTGCAGAGCCTTGAACGTTGCGCGCTCTTCGTCGGTGATGATGTAGGCGACATCCTCGGTGATCCACTTGCGATAGGGAGTTTCGAGCTCGTTGCGAAGCGCCTTGTCACGAGGAACAGGCTGCGCCGGAACCGCGGGCTGCACGGCTTGCGGCGCCGATTGGGTTTGCTTTCGCTGCGGCTGTGGCGGCGGCTGAACCTGCCACGCGGCGATGGCCAGAGTCGCAGTGGCGACCAGCATGCCGGCCGCCACCAAAGGAGCAGTCACGCCCGGACCTTCCGGCTGCTGCAGTAAGCGATGAATGCGTTTCATGAGGTTGCCTCCCGTAGCTGCGAGCGCGGGCTCGCGCAGACTGCCGCGATTCAGTTCCAGACGAGCCAGTGTGGCGGCGTATCCACAGGCATCGCCTTGCTGCGCGACTACGACGTCGTCGCAGCAGTGTTCCCGCTCGGTGCGCATGACGCTGCCGGCCCACCAGACTGCCGGATGGTAGAAGAGCATGCCTTCGACCAGCGTCTGCAGCACGTTGACCATGTAATCGTAGCGGCGGATGTGGGCCAGTTCGTGAATGAGAATGGCTTCGACCTGCCCGGCAGTCAGGCCGGCCATCACGCCCACAGGCATCAGGATCACCGGCCGCAGATAGCCGATAACGACCGGCACATCGGTGAGGCAGGATTCGAGGAGCGCGACGGAGCGCCGCAGTCCCAGTTGGGCGACAAGCTCGGCGAGCCGGTGCTGCCACTCGAGCGGGGCAGGGAAGGCGCCGCGCTTCTTCAGGCGAGTGGCTGCCATCCAGGCGATCAGGCTGTAGCAATAGAAGAACGAAACGCCGCCCATCCAGACCGGCACCAGCCATGGCGGCGGGCCCGATTCGCGGAGCCCGTCCAGGCGCGACTGCGCGTCGCCGGGGAGCGCGGGCGCGACTCGCAGGGCAGCCAGCGGACCGGAGTTCGCCAGGTGCGAGTGCGGATCGGCAGGCCGGCAGATCGCCAGCGTGACCCCGAACGACACCAGCATGGCCGCCAGCGCGCCGCAAGCGCAGAGATAACGCAGGCGCGAGGCGCGGATGAACCAGAGCGCGGTCGCGAGCGCCGCCGCGATGGCCGCGCCCTGCCAGAGAGAATGAAACAGCGCCCAGCCGAGGGCGGTTTGTAACCCGGTCATTTGTCCCCTCTTTCGTACTCGTCGAGGAAGCGGCGCAGTTCGGCCAGTTCTTCCTTCGAGGCTTTGCGCGACGACAGCGCGCCTAGCAGCAGTCCTTTGGCCGACCCTTGAAAGGCGCGCTGCAACAGGTCGCCGGCCAGTTGCTGCTGCGTCCACTCGCGAGGTTGGGACGCCTGGTAAACGTGTGCGCGCTGAGCCTCGTCGCGGCGGACCAACCGCTTCTCCGTCATGATCTGGAGGAGCTTGAGCGTGGTTGTGTACTGGGCGGGCTTCCGTAGCGCGATGGCCTCGTGGACCTCGCGGACGGTGCTGGCGCCGCGCTCCCAGAGCACGTTTAGGATCTCGAGTTCCGCGTCCGTAGGTCGCGGCAGTTGGGGTTGGCCGGGCATCTACGAAGAACTTACTACGAAGGGGTTCGTGGCGTCAAGAGGAAAGTATACTTGCTAGTGCATCAGTTTCGGCCGATCGGAGCCGCGACCGTCAGGAAGCGAAACTTTCCGATGCATGCACCGCCATCTGCTCTACTTCCCAAATACCGCCGGGCAAAGGGTTTTCTGATCGCTGAAAGCTGCTTACTCCTGCCGTAACGCGGCCAGCGGATCCACGCGCGAAGCCCTGCGCGCGGGGAGGAAGCTTGCCAGCAGCGCGGCGGCAATCAGTATTGCGGTGGTCACGGCCCACGTGGAAATGTCCGTGGCCTGGACCCCTTCCACCAACCGCTGAAGCGCGCGGGTGGCGGCGAGCGCGGCGACAGTGCCGACCGCCACGCCCGCCACAATCATGCCGAGACTCTGTCGCAGCACCAGCCAGATGACTTCGCGCGATCCCGCTCCCAGCGCCAGGCGGACACCGATTTCGGGAATGCGCCGGCTGGTCAGATACGCGAGCACGCCGTAGATGCCGATGCACGCCAGCAGCAGCGCCAGTCCGGCGAAGATGCCGAAGAGCAGCAACAGGAACCGCTGGCGGGCGAGCGAGTCTTTGACCAGTTGCTCCATCGTGCGGACCTCGTACAGCGCCTGGTCGGCATTGACGCCGCGGAGTTCCTTGCGCATCGGCTCGACCACGTTCAGCGGTGGAATGCTGGTGCGCACCGCGACCGACATGAGTTCGCTCCAGCGTCGCACCAGTGGATCGGCGACCTGTGCGAACGGATAGTACAGTTGCGCGCGGACCTGCGCCTGATCGTCGCCGGCGAGTCCCCAATGGCGCACGTGTCCGACCACGCCGATGACCGTAACGGGCGCCGCCGCATCCGTTTCCGCCACGAACGGGCTGGCGTTATGGTCGAGCCACAGACGCTTGCCCACGGCATCCTGACTCCCGAATGCCTGCTGCGCCAGGACGTCGTCGATGACCGCGACGTTGGGCGCGCCGATCCGGTCGTGGTCGTCGAAGAAGCGGCCTTGCAGCAGTGGAATGGCCATGACTTTCAGATAATCCGGCGTGACGCTGGTCGCGAGCGTCAGCGGCTGCTGATTCACGGGAGGCAGTGTCGCGCTGGTCCCGTAGTTGATCTGGTTGTTT
>Ga0105240_10002307_pt1 | contig 30863 bp, 40 predicted proteins | sample KBSC54metaG_FD_80426 | JGI IMG/M metagenome (GOLD analysis project Ga0105240, IMG submission 80426) | Corn rhizosphere microbial communities from Kellogg Biological Station, Michigan, USA - KBS C5-4 metaG | ecosystem: Host-associated > Plants > Roots > Rhizosphere > Soil | place: Michigan, USA... | reverse complement strand
CTTCTCAAAACTCAAAGACTTCCGCGCCATTGCAACCCGTTACGACAAAACCGCAACCAGCTTCCTCTCCGGAATCTTAATCGCTTCCGCTGCCTTATGGCTCAAATGAGAACGCACCCTAAGATATTTGAGAATAGTTCTCAACAAAAAGGCTATTTCGCTCACTTCCTTGACAATTTAAATGCATAAGACCATGTAATCAGGAAGGAATTGGTACGGATTGGTTTTGCCCGTCCCGCAGCGAAATATAAACCGTCAAGCAGCGCAAACATGATTAGAATCAGCAAGTTAGCAGACTATGCCGTCGTTATCCTCGCCGAGATGGCGCGGGATCCGGCGGTGTTGTCGGCGACGGCGATTGCTTCAGCTACGAGCCTGCCCGAAACCACGGTAGCGAAAGTTTTAAAAACTTTGGCGCATGGCAACCTCCTCACCGCAACGCGCGGCGCAGCGGGTGGTTATGCGCTAACGCGCGCGGCAGCGCACATCACGATAAGGGATATTATTGAAGCGATGGATGGCCCTATTGGCATCGTTGATTGTACGGAACATTCACGCGCGGATTGTCAATTGACCGAAAGTTGTCAGATGAAAACGAATTGGACGTCTGTAAATAACACACTGCGCACGGCGCTAACGCAGATTACGCTGGCCGATATGATGCAGAATAAAATGCGGGAGGTTGCATAATGGCCGCCGTCGCCGAAACTATCCGCACCGTTGAAGACGCCACGGGCGGTGCGTATAAATACGGTTTTTCATCTGACATCGAAAGTGAAACCGCACCGAAAGGTTTGTCCGAAGACACCGTGCGTTTTATTTCCGCGAAGAAAAATGAACCCGAATGGATGCTGGAATGGCGCCTGCAAGCCTTCCGCGAATGGCAAAAAATGCCCGAGCCGGAATGGGCAAAGGTGCATTATCCGAAGATTGATTTTCAGGACGCCTATTATTATTCCGCGCCGAAAAAGAAATTGAATTCGCTGGATGAGGTTGATCCCGAAGTCCTGAAAACCTTTGAAAAACTCGGCATTCCGCTGCGCGAACAAGCAGTACTAGCAGGGGTAGTCCCCACGGCATTTCCGGGTGTTGCGATGGATGCAGTACTCGACAGCGTTTCCGTCGCCACGACATTCCGCGAGGAACTCAAAAAATCCGGCGTGATTTTTTGTTCGATTTCCGAGGCCATACGCGAACACCCCGACCTCATTAAAAAATATATGGCGAGCGTCGTACCCGTGCGCGACAACTTTTACGCCTGCCTGAACAGCGCGGTCTTCACCGACGGTTCATTCGTTTACATTCCCGAAGACGTGCGTTGCCCGATGGAACTCTCCACTTACTTCCGCATCAACGCGCTCAACACCGGGCAGTTTGAACGCACGCTAATCATCGCGGAAAAAGGCAGCTACGTTTCATATCTCGAAGGCTGCACCGCGCCGATGCGCGATGAAAATCAATTGCACGCCGCCGTGGTAGAATTAGTCGCGCACGACGATGCGGAAATCCGTTACGCCACCGTGCAAAACTGGTATCCCGGCGACGCCAACGGCAAAGGTGGCATTTACAATTTCGTCACCAAACGCGGCCTGTGCAAAGGCGCACGCAGCAAAATTTCCTGGGCGCAAGTCGAAACCGGCAGCGCAATCACATGGAAATATCCGTCCTGCGTGCTGCAAGGCGACGACAGCAGCGGCGAATTCTATTCGGTCGCCATCACGAATAATTATCAACAGGCCGATACCGGCACGAAAATGATCCACCTGGGCAAGCGCACAAAATCGCGCATTATTTCCAAGGGCATTTCCGCGGGCCGCGGGCAGAACACCTATCGCGGGTTGGTGCGCATGGGCCCGCGCGCGGACGGCGCGCGCAATTTCACACAGTGCGATAGCTTGCTCATCGGCGCCGACTGCGGCGCGCATACGGTGCCGTATATTGAAAACCGCAACCCCACCGCCGTCATCGAACATGAAGCCACGACCAGCAAAGTGTCCGACGACCAAATGTTCTACGCCCGCCAACGCGGTATGACCCAGGAAGAAGCCCTCGCCCTCATCGTCAACGGCTTCTGCCGCGAAGTGATGCAGCATATGCCGATGGAGTTTGCGGTTGAGGCGCAGAAGTTGATTTCGGTGAGTTTGGAAGGGAGTGTGGGATGAGCCATCAATCCAAACATGTTCTAATTACAGGCACATCTCGTGGCATTGGTTTGGCTATTAAACAAAATTTTGTGGCTGCCGGATATCGCGTAACCAGTTTGAATAGAACTTCGGATAATGCAGATACAATTACATGCGGTTTGGAAAAATCCGAACAAATCTCTGAAGCATTGGCGCAAGTCCAAAGCAAATTTGGCACACCAGATTACCTAATTAATAATGCAGGAATTTATTTAGCGAAACCTTGGGACATCTTGACTGAAGATGACTTCAATCAGACTCTTTCGATCAATGTACGCGCGCAATTCTTGTTATCACAACTTTTTGCGAAGAGATTAATTGCGACTAACAAGCCGGGCAGTATCGTGAATATCAGCTCGGTTTCAGGCCAAATAGGCTCCAGTGATATTGCTTATGCAGCATCAAAAGGCGCAATCCTGGCGATGACTAAAAGTTTTGCCAAAGAACTTGCGCCGCATAACATCCGCGTAAACGCCATAGCGCCCGGCCCGATTGAAACAGATATGGGAGCCAATATTCCAGCAGATCGATTAGAAGCTTACAAAAATAAAATTGCGATGAAGCGTCTAGGCACTGCAGACGAAGTCGCACAAGCAGCTTTTTTCTTAGCTAGCGATCAAGCTAGTTACATTACCGGCACAATTCTGAATGTAGATGGAGGATTATTTTAATATGCTACAAATCGACAAACTCCGCGTCTCAGTCGACGACAAAGAAATCCTGAAAGGCTTCACGCTCGATATCAATCCGGGCGAGGTTCACGCCATCATGGGCCCGAATGGCAGTGGGAAATCGACGCTGTCCTATATCCTGGCGGGGCGTGAGGATTATGCGGTGACGGGCGGTGACATTTACCTCGACCGCGCCAGCATTCTTGAATTGGCACCCGAAGAACGCGCGGCGCTGGGGATTTTCCTGGCCTTTCAATATCCGGTGGAAATTCCCGGCGTGCCGACCGCGACGTTTTTGCGCACCGCGATGAACGCCTTGCGCCGCGCGCGCGGGCAAGATGAAATTGACGCTGCGAATTTCCTGCGCCGCCAGCGCGAAGCCGCGAAACATCTGGGCATTGCCGATGACATGCTGAAACGCCCCATCAATGTGGGTTTTTCCGGCGGCGAGAAAAAACGCATGGAGGCCTTGCAAATGGCGCTGCTGGAGCCACGTCTGGTCATCATGGATGAAACCGACAGCGGCCTTGACATTGACGCGCTCCGTATCGTTGCGGAAAATGTCAATCGCTTACGTTCGCCCGACCGGTCTTTCCTGATCATCACGCATTACCAACGCCTGCTCGATTATATCACACCAGACCACGTGCATATCATGGCAGATGGTCGCATTGTACAATCCGGCGGTGCCGACCTCGCCCATAAACTCGAAGCCGGCGGTTACGCTGCCTTCGGGATTAAGGACGCCGCGTAATGACGGCAATGCCATCCTGGCTGGCACAGTGGCGCGGCGAAGCGAATGAAAACGCGCTGCGCCTCGGCCTGCCCGCGCGACAGGAGGCGTGGAAATATACGCAATTGCCGCCCGCCTGGAGTGTCGACAAACTCCGCGCGCGCGAAGGCACGGGCGAAGCCGTCAAATTCACCACGCAAATTAAAAACGCCGTCACGTTGGATTTTGTTGACGGCAACTATGTGAAAACAAAACTGCCCACCCTGCCCACAGGTGTAATCGTCATGCCATTATCTAAAGCGCTGGCGAAAAATGATGAAGCCGTCCGCCGCATGCTCGGCAATTCCACGCCCGGAAAAGATCGCTCTTTGATCGCCCTGAACCTCGCGGAATTCATAGACGGCGTGATGATTTACGTGCCACACGGCGTAAAACTCGAACAACCGATTTTCATACATACGCACGGCCGAATGGATTCTGTGAATTACCTGCGCATTCTGGTGCATTTGGAGGCAGACGCCGAGGTGACTTTGGTGCAACATCATACCGCCGCCGATAATGCCATCACCAACATCGTCCACGAATTCGATATTGGCGCGCGCGCGGGCATGCATCATTATCGGTTGCAGGATGACACGCAGACTGCAATCCATTTCACCTTTACCGAAAGCGCGCTGGCCGAAGACGCCGTACTAGATCATTTCTCCTTAACCCTCGGCGCGCGGCTGTCTCGGCATGAGATCACCACACGATTGATGGGCGTGGGCGCGACGTGCCATGTGAATGCGGCGGCGCTGCTCGGCGGCACGCAGCATGCAGATTTTACCTCGGTGATTGATCATCAATGCGAAAATGGCCAATCGCGCCAGACAGTAAAGAATGTTCTGGGTGGACGATCGCGCGGTGTGTTTCAAGGTAAAATCCACGTCCATCCGCACGCGCAAAAGACGGATGGTTACCAGATGAACCAAGCGCTGTTGCTGTCACCGCAAGCGGAAATTGATGCGAAACCTGAACTGGAAATTTACGCCGATGATGTGAAATGTTCCCACGGCGCGACCGTAGGTCAACTGGACGATGCTGCGCTGTTTTATCTGCGTTCGCGCGGACTGCCTGCGGAACTCGCGCGCGCGTTGTTGATTGAGGCATTTCTGACGGATGCCGTGAATTTGATTATACAGGATGAAATCCGCGCTATCTTCATCGCCGCCCTGCAACATAAACAAGCGGAAATTTCCGATGCTGCCGCCCAGCATTAAATTCGAATTCCCGGTTTTTACCGCGCACCCGGACTTAGTCTATTTGGACACGGCTGCAACATCGCAGAAACCGCGCGCGGTGTTGGGTGCGATGCAAAAATCCTATGAAACCAGCTATGCCAATGTGCATCGCGGAATTTATGATTTGGCGCGGCGGTCTACTGAGGCTTATGAGAATTCTAAACAAAAGGTCGCGAAATTTATTAACGCCACCCGGGCGGAAGAGATTATTTACGCGAAAAACGCGACGGAGGCTATTAACCTGGTCGCCCATAGTTTTGGTGCGGAGTTGTCGGCTGGCGATGAAATCATCATTTCTGAACTAGAACATCATGCCAATATCGTGCCGTGGCATATGCTGCGTGAACGAAAGAATATTGTGATTAAAGTTATCCCCATTCTTGCGGATGGCCAGTTGGATTTGGACGCGTACAAAAAATTGTTATCAATAAAAACTAAACTAGTGGCGGTGACAATGATGTCCAATGCCCTGGGCGTTGCGCCGCCGGTTGCCGATATCATCGCCGCTGCACATGCTGCAGGCGCGAAAGTTTTACTGGATGCATCGCAAGCAATTTACCATGGCCCGGTGAACGTCACTGAACTGGATTGCGATTTCCTGGTTTTCACAGGACATAAAGTTTACGGGCCCAGCGGCATCGGCGTGCTATATGGAAAATACGATCTATTAAACAAGATGCCACCTTTCTTAGGCGGCGGTGATATGATTGAAACCGTCGCGTTCGACCGCATCACCTATGCACCCCCACCGCGCCGATTTGAAGCGGGTACGCCGCCGATTACCGAGGCTGTGGGCCTGGCCGCCGCAGTTGATTTTATGTCCGGCATCGGTATGAAAAATATTGCCGCGCATGATCATGCGCTGTGCGCTGCGGCAATGGAAAAACTCCGCGCCATGCCGCGTGTGAAAGTTTACGGCGCGGCCGCGACAATGGCTCCTGTCCCAGCAAAAGCCGTGGGTATTATCTCTTTCACCGCCGATGGCGCGCATGTGCAGGATATCGCCACACTGCTGGACAAACAAAATATCGCCATCCGTGTGGGGCATCATTGTTGTATGCCTTTGATGCAAAAACTGGGAGTGATAGCCACGGCGCGTGTCTCCTTTGGTGTTTATAATACGTTGGAAGATGTAGATAAATTCGCCAAAGCCTTGCAACAAACCCTGGAAATCCTATCTTGACATGATGCGCCCGATATATAGCCCCGAACCAGAAACTGACGACAGCATTGGCTGGGATGATCCCATCATCACCCCCGCGAATTTCACCGCGCCGATGGAGCATCCCTTAACGCCGCAAGTCGTTACGGCGCTGCGTCATGTCTATGATCCAGAAATTCCAGTAAACTTGTATGAACTTGGCCTAATTTATGATTTGCAATTCGATGCGGATAATAATGCGGATATTAAAATGACACTTACCTCGCCAGGTTGTCCGGTGGCGCATGAAATGCCGGGCATGGTGCAAAACGCGATCATGAATTACGCACCGGAGGTTGGCGATTGCAAAGTTGAGATCGTTTGGGATCCACCCTGGGATAAGGAAATGATGGCCGACAGCGCGCGCGCGGAACTCGGTTTCTTCTAATTATTCAACACTAATTTCAACTCGGTCCGGATTAATTGTGCCAGGGTCGGAAGTCTGTGCACGAACGGCCATACGGTTAATGGGTACGCCCATCTTATTTAATTCATCCCGCACTAAAATGGCGCGTTGCAATGACAGCCGCCGCGCCGCCGATCCTGCCTGGACAGATGTATCCGCATAAGCATTAATGACCATCCGCGCGGCAGAATTATTTTTCATATTCTGCGATAATTGTTGAATGGTAGATGACGCATCACCCGGCACCACACTGCTGCCCGGTTGAAACATTAAAGTTTGTTGCACCAAAGCCGAGCCGCGCGCCGCGGCACCGGATGCATCATTTATAGCGCCCGTGGAAATGGCTGCTTCCTGCACAGGCGATGTTTCAATCACTTTTGGCAATTCCATAACTTGAGTTTTTGACGTTGCCCGCAGCGGGATAACTGAATCAGCTTTAATTTGATCCTGCGGCGCGGAAGCCATGCTGCTTTCCGCCTTCGCTTGAGATTCAATTTTAGCCTGCCTTTCCATCAATTGCGCCAGACGCTCTTTGTTTACATCTGCTTCAGCGCGAACTTTGACGAGTTCGTCAGCCTGCGCTTTGGCCATGGCATCCATTTGCGCCTTAGCATCCGCCTGGGCTTTCGTAGCGGCCGCAATTTGAACTTTTGCATCCGCCTGCGCTTTCAATTCCGCATCGGCTTGGACTTTTGCGATTGCCGCAGCCTGTGCGGTTGCATTGGCTTCTGCTTTCGCTTCTGCATCGGCTTGTACTTTGGCCAACTCATCGGACTTAGCCTTTGCCTCGGCTTGCGCGGCGACCAGCTCATCTGCCTTCGCTTTTGCTTCGGCCTCTGTTTTAGTCTTGGCCTCAGTTTGTGCTTTTAATTCCGCTTCCGCCTGCGCCTTTGCGGTCGCGTCTGCCTGTACCTTTGCTGCCGTGTCCGCTTGAACTTTGGCCAATTCATCAGCTTTTGCCTTCGCATCGGCTTCCGCCTTTGCCTTCGCTGCCATTTGGATTTTTAATTCTGCGTCTGCTTTTTCTTTTGCAGCAACATCAGCTTGCGATCTAATAACTTCGTCTAACTGTTTCTTTTGCAGATCATCCTGTGCAATAATATCTGACACCGTATCTGCTGCTTGCTGCGCGGATGCATGGCTATCATTCACGGCTGCAACAATAGGCGCCGCCGCCGCAGGTGTATTGTTCCAGGTAATCGCATCGGGCGCATCTGTTGCCGCCGCTGCGGCAGGCTTAACGGGTTCTTTTAGGTAACCCATTTTCTTTGCAGTACCTCTTTTATCTCGTAGTGGCGCAACGTCAGCATGGGCGGATTTTACGGGCTGTTGTTTAGCGCTATCTGCATTCGTCTCCGCAAGTGAAACAGGCTCAGCCGGTGTGGTTGGATTTTCGGATATAGGTGCAACTGCAATTTTAGAATTTTCAGATTCTTGCAAAGAGGTGGTTTTTAAATCAGGCTCAGGGGCGAAAATCTCAGTAGCCGTATTTTGGCGTGCTGCATCATCAGCCTTTGGATTACTATCACTCAGCGATGACAGAAATTGTGTTTCCTTTGCAGCAGCCACCTCAGCTTGGATTTCTTTCGGCAAAGCTACTGGAGCAGGATTTGCTGATGCGGGTGCTGCTGCAACCTGGGCCTTGTCAGCGGGCTCATGCAAGTAACCCGTTTTAACGGCCGGAGCAGATGCAGCACCCGATGCATCTTGCATCATTGCGCTATTATCGGACGGAGAATTATCCTCCGCCAATGAAGAGGTGAATTGCGGCTTCTCAGCAGCAGCGGTGGCAACCGGTTTTACTGGAACGGCAGGCGCCACTTTTGCAGCAGGCATATCTTCATCATCATTTAAACTGCCCGTAAAACTGGGCGGCGCAGCATTCGCAAGTTTATGATTATCTTTTTTATTATCTTCTGTTTTTGACGCACTGGATTCTGGCGCGCGCAACACGGACGGCGGCAAGACATCCGCATCATGCTGTGGATGGTTATTTGTTTTGTTATGATCCGGTGGAACATCATCTTCAGCCAATGAAGATACAAACTGCGGACTTGCAGAGGACGCAGTTTTGATTGGTGCTGGAGGTAGCTCTGGCGGCGCGACGGGCCCGGCATCAGTTTGCTTGCTTGGTGTTGCTGCGGGCGCGCCGCCTGGTACTTCATCATGCTTCGGCGCACCTAAATCCAGCGCAACAACATCTTCTGCACGTAGATCACTTTGCGGTTCGGCGACCGCGACGGCAGGCGGCGTCATAGCGGCTGCAGTAGAAACAACAGGTTGCACCATCGACGCAATCTGGGTTTGCGGCTGCACGGGCAAGTCAATATTTGCAAGCGCGCCAATCTGTGTCATCGGCATAGGCACACTGATATTATCAGCCATTTGCGGAACCGGCATCGGTGCGACCGTGATTTGCAATGGCGGCGCGATATCCGTGCCATTTTGCGCATAGACCGGCATCGGCGGTTTCGGTGCAGGCGGACGCAAGTGCAGTTCCGCAGTTTTAGAATTTTCAACCAGCGATTGTTTAGCCAAATCCGCGATCATCGGATCAGCGCTACCCGGTGGATGCAATAACAATGGCCCGCGCGCGCCCAGCGAAATGGGCTGCGCTGGCACAGGCATATGCCATTTTGGCAAAGGTTTTAAGGCAATGGCGCTTTTGGGAGTGGGCAATACGGGCTGTTTGCTTTTTCCGCCGATGATCGTAGGCGTTTCGTCATCCAGCATGGCTGCCTGCCCGGGCGCGAGCGGAGATTGCACGCTATGCCGGTCATCATAAACTGGCGCGGATGGTCGTGCCCCCATCCCATCCAATTGACTGTAATCCACAGTAACCTGGGCATGGGCGGGCGATGATAAAACCAATGCCAGCGCCGCAGTGCCAAGCAAGAGAGCCAAACCGCGCGGTACGGGAATTCGATATTTCGCTGCTAATTTCGGCATTGGCTTCCCGGTTTGGTTCAATATTTTCCTGGATCGCAGAATAGCGCGCTGCAAGGCCTACAGGCAAGGGGGAAAACTGTCAATTAAACAACCGTATGCTGGCAAATTAAGGCCTAAATGTCCTAGAGGAGAAGATGAAAGTAAAAAATACCTTGCGCTATTAGTAATAAATTATTAGTATTTGATCTATACTATCTAAAAGAATTATAATCGAAGTGCGGAAAGATGACAAATGAGCGAAGGAAATAAAACCTATTATGAAATTATGGGTAACATCTCACCTACTGCTACGACAGAGGAAATACAGACGCGGTATCGGGAACTAGTCATACGGCCTGAAAATAATATGTTTCAGGGTACAGATGCGGCCAAAAAGGCTGCCCAAGCGAATATGATAACCATTAATAAAGCATATGAAACTTTGAGAAAGCCTGAAGCAAGAGTGGCATATGATAAAAGTTTATTAGAGCCGGCTCGGGCAACAGCAAGTGGCCCCACCCCGGCTGCGTCAATGCCGGGGTTCACCGAGTCTGATTTAAGCGGAATAGCTGATTTTGTACTTCTTTTAGCAGAGCACTCTAGGTTTTTTCAGTCATTATCGCGTAGTCCCGTACCACCTAAAGAACAAATTATGGCCGCCTTAAATCCACTTAAGGACAAGAAAGCCTGTAACTTCAATTACCTTGCAGGCCGTAAAATATCCGTAAGCTTTACTAAGGCGGCGGATGGCAAAGTTGAACCTAAAAATAATGGCTATAATGTTGGAAGCAAAGATGGCAAAAGTTTTGAAGAGGTCTCCCAAATCTATAAGCAAAGATACGGAAAACCATTAACATCACCTTCACCTAATTTCTGATTATTCTCCGCTATTTTACGCATGAAAGTAAAAAAATATTTTACTTTCCGGTCATAAATCGTTATCTATTACTGTATATTATGATGTCTATAATCATAGCCAATCTGGAGAACATTCAGTGAGTACACAACAGACCCTCCCCTTTGATCCTTATAAGGTCTTAGGCCTTGGCAGAAACGCGACCCAAGAGGAAATACAAGCTCAATTTCAGAAATTATATGTTGAGTGTGACCCCGTTACCGGCAGCGGCTTAAGAACGGAAGAAGAAAACAGACGCATTTCTGCACCGGTTACAGAGATTGTCAGGGCTTACACAATTTTAAGGAACGACCGAACAAGAAAAGACTACGATAACGGTCGGCCTTATCGGCCAAACCAACCGACAGACGAAGATAGTCCCTCCCCCGCTACCGCACGGGGCGCTGCAAATCATACCCAAGGAAGCAACGCTGCGCCGCCGACTGCCAGCGAAAAACCCGCAGGCAGACCATTGAACCCAAGCGAAGAAGAAGCCAGGCATTTAGCCGGAATATTTTTACTTTTGTATAATTATTCTAGAAATCCCAATCCGCCTAAATCCCTTAAAGATGAAGAGCAATATAAAAACCAAATTATAGCAATTTTAAAGAATAATGGCACCAAAGTAAGGTTTAAAATTGCAAACATCGGCAACCCGGGTTATGATGTGACAATATCAAGGGAACCATCACTGCCAGTCAAACATCCTTCTCTTGGCGGATTTTATTTTGTGGATGGCGGATATAATAAAGGGGTTAGAGGTGCCTACACTTTGCCTCAGGTTCTAAATCTTTATGTCCAGCAACTGCAGTATCAGAAAACGCAACTGAGAGCTTTGGATGATCTTGCTGTAGCAATACTTGATAATGGCCTAAAGCTTTAATAACCTAATTATGTACGAAATGCCTCATCTCGCAATTGGCCATAGCGAACATATCACCTGTTTCTATACAATTTTCATTGACTGGGGGCCCTGATTCCCCTATCCCTGCGCCTTCCGATCGCGTAGCTCAGCCGGTAGAGCAACTGACTTTTAATCAGTAGGTCGTGGGTTCGAATCCCACCGCGGTCACCATCCGCCGTCTAATTTTTACAATAGCCTCTCCTTTAAATCCCAAAAAGTTATTGTAATTGCTTGCCTTACAGGCGAGCGAAGGTTATGGTTTTGGAAATGACTGTGTAGCTCAGCCGGTAGAGCAGCTGACTCTTAATCAGTAGGTCGTGGGTTCGATCCCCACCGCGGTCACCATAATCTTTATTTTTATTCTATGAACCAAAAATCTAATACCTGAACAAATATCAAATATTGGGCTCCCTTCCAGCAATTGCTATGTTTTGCCTTGTGGCCTTAATTTTTCCCGCATATCGCCCCTGCTTCATAATCTCTACAGCAGTATCGGCAAGACCACGGAATCGAGCATCAATATCCCCAGGCGCACCATGGGCTCTAAGCATAAAATATTCATTTGCCTCAATACTTGGCAACAATTTTCTATCTGCGCCAAGGGTTATTGAATATAATTGGCGAGGCTCGTGAGGAGAGCCAGGATATTGCAAGCTAACGCCTGCTATAGGAACGAGACCAAGCTTCCGGCCAAATTCTGACTGCGCTATCGTTTCCTGGCCATCACCCAACAAAAAGGCATTAGGATCCCACTTAATATAGCCAGAAAATGTATCATACAGATAGCCAAGCGGCGTAACAAGTTTTTCAGGCAAAGCAAATTTTGGATTGTGGAGGCTTGTAGCTATCCATATTCCCATAGCTTCTGCATTACCTAATATATCATAATGAGTATTAATACCCATCCTAAGCGGACTGTGAAATTCAACACCTTTTGGCTCAAAAGTTTCATGAAGCACTTTATAAAAATATGCAATATTTCCGACAATCGTCGGCAATGCCGCCTTAATCGCCCCTAACCCCTGCTCGTTAGGCGTGAAGGAAATGGAACTTAAATCGTCGTGGTTAGTTGTGTCAGTCATCCTTATAATTCCTTATTACATTATGTTTAACTCAACGAAGGTAGCATATTAAAATATTTTTATAAAAATATTTTTTACTTTCATCAGGCAAATATTACCCCCTTAGCATCTCCGCCACCAGGAATGCGAGTTCCAACGCCTGCGACGCGTTCAATCGGGGATCGACGGCGGAGGTGTAATTCCCGCCCAGGCCGGCTTCATCAATTTCCTGTGCGCCGCCCAGGCATTCAGTGACGTTCTGGCCCGTGTGTTCGACGTGAATGCCGCCGGGCGGTACGCCTTCAGCGCGGCAGATTTCAAAAAATGCGCGGGCTTCGGATAAAATATCATCAAAACGTCGCGTCTTAATGCCGCCTGCCGTTTTAATCGTATTACCGTGCATGGGGTCGGACGCCCACACGACCTTCAGTCCCGCAGCCTTTATCGCGCGCAAGAGCGGCGGCAGCCCAGAGGTGATCTTCCCTGCCCCCATGCGCGCATAGAGAGTCAAACGCCCCGCGATATTTTTCGGATTCAAAATGTCACACAAACGCAGCAATTCATCCGGCGTCACTGTTGGGCCGATTTTCACGCCCAGCGGATTTTCCACGCCGCGCAAAAATTCCACATGCGCGCCGTCCGGCTGACGCGTGCGTTCACCGATCCACAACAGATGCGCGGAAACATCATACCATTCGCCCGTCGTCGTATCGCGCCGCGTCAGCGCTTGTTCGTACGGCAATAACAAGGCTTCGTGCGAGGTATATAAACTGGTCTGATGAATCTGCGGCGCCGTGTCGGCGGTGATCGCGCAGGCTTCCATAAATTTCAGGGACTGATCGATGCGCTCCGCCATGTCGCGGTATTTTTCGCCCGCCGGAGATTTGTCGATGAAATCCAGCGTCCATCCGGTGACGCGATGCAAATCCGCATAACCGCCGTAGGAAAAAGCGCGCAATAAATTCAGCGTCGCCGCTGCGTGATAGTACGCCTGCACCATGCGTTCCGGATCCGGCGTGCGCGAGGCCGCGGTGAATGCAATGCCATTCACATTGTCGCCGCGGAACACGGGCAGCGTAACGCCGTCAATCGTTTCGTTATCTTCGCTGCGCGGTTTCGCATATTGCCCGGCGGCACGCGCGAGTTTGATCACGGGCACCTGCCCCGCGAAGGTCAGCACCACCGCCATTTGCAGCAGCACCCGAAAAGTATCGCGGATAATCGGCGCGCGGAATTCAGAAAAACTTTCGGCGCAATCACCGCCCTGGAGCAAAAACGCCTCGCCCGTCACGGCTTTGGCGAGAGCAGCCTGAAGCTCTCTCGCCTCACCTGCAAAAACCAGCGGCGGATATTCAACCAAGCGCGCTTCCGCCGCCGCCAGCGCATTGGTATCGGGATAAGAAGGCATTTGGCGCACGGGTTTCGTGCGCCAGGATTGCGGGGTCCAAGTCATTATTTCACGATAGTTAGGTTTAATTTTTTACGCAACAATCTTATTGCAAATGCGCCTGAATACCGTTAAAAACCACCCCACATCGTCGGCTTGTGCCGGACCAATCGTCCGGCAGAGCCGTAGGGCAGCAACAGGAGACATACATGTCCAAAGAAAAATTCGATCGCAGTAAGCCACACGTGAACATTGGGACGATTGGTCACGTGGATCACGGCAAGACGTCATTGACGGCGGCGATCACGAAGTATTTCTCGAAAGAGTTCAAGGCGTATGATCAAATTGATAAAGCGCCGGAAGAAAAAGCGCGGGGCATTACGATTTCCACGTCTCACGTTGAATATGAATCTGCGACGCGTCACTATGCGCACGTCGACTGCCCTGGCCACGCCGACTATGTGAAGAACATGATTACGGGTGCGGCGCAAATGGACGGCGCGATTTTGGTTGTGTCCGCTGCCGATGGCCCGATGCCTCAGACTCGCGAGCACATCCTGCTGGCGCGTCAGGTTGGCGTGCCTTCGCTGGTGGTGTTCCTGAACAAATGCGACATGGTTGATGATGCGGAGTTGCTGGAACTGGTTGAGATGGAAGTGCGCGAATTGCTGTCGTCTTATCAATTCCCTGGTGATACCATTCCGATCATCCGTGGTTCTGCGCTCTGCGCTCTGGAAGACAGCAACAAGGAGCTGGGCGAAGATGCGGTCCGTAAACTGATCGCGGCAGTGGATGAGTTCATTCCGATCCCGCCACGTGCAAAAGACAAACCATTCCTGATGCCGGTTGAGGATGTGTTCTCGATCTCAGGCCGCGGGACGGTTGTGACCGGACGCGTAGAGCGCGGTGTGATCAAGGTGAACGAAGAGATTGAAATCGTGGGTCTGAAAGACACGGTGAAATCGGTTGTGACGGGCGTTGAGATGTTCCGCAAACTGCTGGATCAAGGCGAGGCGGGCGACAACATCGGCGCGCTGCTGCGCGGCACCAAGCGTGAAGACGTGGAGCGCGGCCAGGTTCTGGCGGCGCCAGGTTCGATCAAGCCACACAAGAAGTTCAAGGCGGAAGCGTACATTTTGACGAAGGAAGAAGGCGGTCGTCACACCCCATTCTTTACGAATTACCGCCCGCAGTTTTACTTCCGCACGACGGACGTGACGGGCACGGTGCAATTGCCGACGGGTGTTGAGATGGTGATGCCAGGCGATAACATCGCGATGGACATCGAACTGCTGACACCCATCGCTATGGATGAAGGCCTGCGTTTCGCCATCCGCGAAGGCGGCAGAACCGTCGGCGCAGGCGTCGTATCGAAAATCGTGGAGTAAGTGGAAGAGGAATTGGGAGTAGATCATGATTAACCAGGTTATCCGCATCGTATTGCGCGCTTTTGATCACCGTATTTTGGATACGGTGATCACGGAAATTGTTTCCACGGCGAAGCGTACCGGTGCGCGCGTGCGCGGACCTATTCCGATTCCGACGCATATTGAAAAGTTCACCGTCAATCGTTCACCGCACGTGAATAAAAAAGCGCGTGAACAATTCGAAATCCGCACGCATAAACGTTTGCTGGATATCATCGATCCAACACCGCAAACGATTGATGCCTTAACGAAACTCGATGTTGCCGCCGGTGTGGATGTACAGATCAAATTGCAGGAGGCCGCGTAATGACACAGGTCACTGCAAAAACGCGTACGGGCGTGATTGCCAAGAAATTGGGCATGACTCGTATTTTTGATGAAACAGGTTCACACGTTCCGGTAACGGCCTTTCAGGTCAATAACACGGTTGTGCGCGTCACGGATTCGGACAAGCAAGGTTATACGGCGGTTCAGGTTGGTATGGGTGAGCGCAAAGCCAGCCGTACGACACAACCACAGCGTGGCCATTTCGCCAAAGCAGGCGTAACACCGAAACAGGTTTTAAAAGAATTCCGCGTGCCTGCAGAAAACCTATTGGAAGTCGGCACGGAAATTGGTGCGGCGCATTTTGTCGCGGGCCAGTTTGTGGATGTGACGGCAACGACGATCGGCCGCGGTTTTGCGGGCGGTATGAAACGGTGGGGTTTTGGTGGCTTGCCGGCATCGCACGGTGTATCCGCGAAGGCGCACCGTTCATTGGGTTCAACTGGCGGTCGCCAGGATCCAGGTAAAACATTCAAGAACAAAAAAATGCATGGTCACATGGGTGACAAACAGCGCATGCAAATGAATTTGAAAGTCATTGCGGTTGATGAAGCGCATGATGTGGTTTTCGTTAAAGGTTGTGTGCCTGGCAGTGAAAACGCATGGGTGACGATCCGCGATGCAGTTAAGAAAAAACAGCCGGAAGGTTTGCAATTTCCTGCAGGCGTGAAGCAGACGGGTAAGCCAACGAAAGCATCTGCTGCTATTGAAGAAGCTGCACCGGAAATGACCGATCAAGTTCAAGGATCGGCAGTTGAAGTGAATGAAGGTGAACAGTCATGAAATTAGCGGTTAAAAACTTATTGAACGCGGAAGTGGGTTCGGTTGAATTACCGGACAGCATTTTTGGCGTTACGATCCGCAAGGATATTTTGAACCGCGTGGTGAACTGGCAGCGTGCAAAGGCGCAAACCGGTAATCACAAAACTAAAGGTATTTCGGAAATCAGTGGTACCACCAAAAAACCTTTTAAACAAAAAGGTACAGGTAGTGCGCGCCAAGGTTCTTTGCGTTCAGCGCAAATGCGCGGCGGTGCGACGATTTTTGGTCCGGTGGTGCGTTCACACGCTTTTGACCTGCCGAAAAAAGTTCGTGCGCTGGGTTTGAAAATCGCACTCTCATCCAAAGCGGCTGAGGGTAAAATCGTGGTGCTGGATACGACGGAAACGCAAAGTTATAAAACCAAAGAAATGGCGGCGGCGCTGAGCAAAATGGGTTTGCAATCAGTGCTGATCATCGACGGTGAAAAAGTGGGCGAAAAATTCGCCTTGGCGGTTCGCAATATTCCACACGTAGATGTTTTGCCAGCAGGCGGCGCGAATGTCTTTTCCATTTTAAAACGCGATACGCTGGTTCTGACCAAAGCGGCCGTTGAAAAATTACAGGAGCGCCTCGCATGAAACTTTTCAAGAAAAAAGACGCGGCAGTAACGACCGTTGCAACTGAGAAAATGTACAATACCATTTTGCGCCCCGTGATTACGGAAAAAGCAACAATGGTTAGTCAGTATGGCCAAATTGCGTTTTGGGTTTTGCCCACGGCGACAAAACCCGAAATTAAGGCGGCTGTTGAGACACTTTTCAAGGTCGAAGTGACGAAGGTGAATACCATCAGCCTGCCGGGTAAAAAGAAAGTTTTCAAAGGCCGCCGCGGCGAACGTTCTGATCGTAAAAAAGCGTTAGTGACGCTAAAATCCGGCCAGACGATTGATATCACAACCGGATTGCCGAAGTAGGGGGTTAGAAAATGGCACTTAAACAATTTAATCCCATCGGAAATTCTTCGCGTCAACTGGTTCTGGTTGATCGTAGTGAGCTACACAAAGGTGGACCGATTAAGGAACTTACTGAAGGGCGCACGCGTACCGGCGGGCGGAACAACACAGGCCGTATCACGGTTTGGCAACGCGGCGGCGGTCATAAGAAGCGCTACCGTATTGTGGACTTCAAACGTCGCAAATTTGATGTTGTGGGTACGGTTGAGCGTCTTGAATATGACCCAAATCGCACAGCATTTATTGCACTGGTTAAATATGCGGATGGTGAGCTTGCTTATATCTTGGCACCGCAACGTGTGAAGGCAGGGGATGCTGTCATCGCGGGCGAAAAGGTTGACGTGAAGCCTGGTAACGCCATGCCGCTGAAAAACATGCCCGTGGGAACCATCGTGCATAACGTGGAATTGAAACCGGGGAAGGGCGGCCAAATGGCGCGTTCCGCTGGAGCTTACGTTCAACTAGTTGCGCGTGATAGTGACTATGCGCAGATCAAATTATCCTCGGGCGAAGTCCGCCTGGTGCGGATTGAATGCATGGCGACTGTTGGTGCGGTTTCCAACCAGGACCACATGAACCAAAGTTTATCTAAGGCAGGCCGTAATCGTTGGCGCGGTATTCGTCCACACGTTCGCGGTGTTGTCATGAACCCGGTCGATCACCCCATGGGTGGTGGTGAGGGCAAATCATCCGGTGGCCGCCATCCCGTAACGCCATGGGGCAAGCCGACCAAAGGTAAAAAAACACGTCATAACAAACGCACGGATGATATGATCGTCCGCCGGCGTAAGAGCAGATAGGGGAATTAACAGATGCCACGTTCAGTTTGGAAAGGTCCGTTTGTGGATGGTTATCTTCTCAAAAAAGTTGAGAAGGTTGCAGTCGGTCGGAACGAGATTATTAAAACCTGGTCGCGCCGCTCAACAATTTTGCCGGACTTTGTCGGCAAAACATTTGGCGTGCATAACGGCAAAAACTTTATTCCCGTTCTGGTAACTGAAAATATGGTAGGTCACAAATTGGGCGAATTCGCACCGACGCGTACCTTCCACGGTCATGGCGGCGGCGATAAAAAAGCGAAGAGCGCGGGCAAGCCGGCTCCGAAAAAGAAATAGGTGAAATATGGGACAGGCAGCTAATCCAAAACGTATTACAGAAACTGAAGCGCGCGCCTTTGCAAAATCAATGGCGGTGACACCGCGCAAACTCGGCCTGGTGGCGGGCTTGATCCGCGGTAAAACGGCTGCAGCGGCCCTGAATGCCTTGACGTTTTCGCGCCGTCGTATCGCTGGCGATGTCAAAAAATTGCTGCAATCAGCCATTGCCAATGCGGAGAATAATCACCGACTGAATATTGACAAACTGGTGGTGGCGGAAGCATCTGTGGGCAAAGCGTTTGTGATTAAACGCTTTAGCGCGCGCGGCCGCGGAAAATCATCCGGCATTCAGACCTTCTTTTCCAACATGACGATTATTTTGCGTGAAGCCGGAACAACCGGCAGCCAGCAGCCAAAGTCTTTGAAAAATAAGACGTTGGGTGAAAAAGCGCTGAAAGAAACATCAATGGAAACCAAAAAATCCGGCTCCGCTAAAACTACGCCGGACAAGCCTGCGGCGAAGAAGACAGCCGCGAAAAAGGAGACTGCATAATGGGCCAGAAAGTTAATCCCATCGGCTTACGCCTGGGTATCAACCGGACGTGGGACAGCCGCTGGTTCGCGGACCGCAACTATGCGGATGCCCTGCATCAGGACTTCAAAATCCGCGACTTTGTGAAAAAGGCCTTTAAACAGGCGGGCGTAGCAAAAGTTATCTTGCAGCGTGCAACCAAAAATCTGGTCGTAAATATTCACACGGCACGTCCGGGGGTTATCATCGGTAAAAAAGGTGCGGACATTGAAAAATTGCGCGCTGACATTAAAAAGTTAGTACCTGAAAATGACGTTGCAGTAAATTTGGTTGAAATTCGCAAGCCGGAATTAGACGCGCAATTGACGGCAGAAGGTATTACGCAACAGCTTGAGCGCCGGGTGACATTTCGCCGTGCCATGAAGCGTGCAGTCCAAACCGTGATGCGGATGGGCGGAAAAGGTATTCGTGTGAACGTGTCAGGACGTTTGGGCGGAGCGGAAATTGCACGAATGGAATGGTATCGCGAAGGCCGCGTGCCATTACACACATTGCGCGCGGACGTGGATTACGGTTTTGCTGAAGCATCAACGACCTATGGCATTATCGGTGTGAAGGTTTGGATTTTCAAAGGTGAAATCTTGGCGCACGATCCGATGGCACAAGATAAGAAACAGAAAGATAGATAAGGACTAGTCATGCAATCGCCGAAACGAACCAAATACCGCAAAGCTTTTAAAGGCCGCATTCATGGTAATGCGAAAGGCGGAACGGCATTAAATTTTGGTGCTTTCGGGTTGAAAGCGCTGGAGCCAGAACGCATCACCGCGCGTCAAATTGAGGCTGCTCGCCGTACGATTTCACGTGCCATGAAACGGGTCGGTCGCTTGTGGATTCGTATTTTTCCGGACTTGCCCGTATCAAAAAAGCCGATCGAGGTGCGCATGGGTTCTGGTAAAGGATCACCCGAATTTTGGGCTGCACGCGTTCATCCTGGCCGCATTCTGTTTGAATTAGATGGAGTATCGGAAGAAATTGCACGGGAAGCCTTTGAATTAGCCGCAGCAAAACTGCCGATCAAAACGAAATTTGTCACGCGCCTACCGGATGTTCCGCTGGCCGCGAAAGACATGGAAAAAGCAAAGGTAGCATAAGATGTCAGGCAAAATTACCAAAGTTTCCGATGTGCGCGCGAAAACGGATGATCAGTTGGTGGATCAAACTATCCAACTGCGCCGCGAGCAATTGAATTTGCGTTTCCAGCAAGCATCCGGCCAATTGCAAAACTCCGCGCGTGTTAAGGCTGTGCGCCGTGAAATTGCAAAGGTCAAAACCGTCCAACAACAGCGCCGTTCGGCGCCTGCAAATAAGGGGAAATAGAATGCCACGCCGCATTATGCAAGGTGAAGTGGTCAGCGACAAAGGCGATAAAACCGTTATCGTTAAAGTCGAAAGCCGCGTGAGCCACCCAGTTTATAAAAAATTCATCCGACAGTCCAAACGCTTTGCCGCACACGATGAGGCCAATCAATTTAAAGTGGGTGATAAAGTCGATATTCAGGAATGTCGTCCTATGTCCAAAACTAAAGCCTGGACGGTTCTTGGCCGCACTGGCGCGGTGGAGGAGAAATAGGTCATGATTCAGATGGAAACCATATTGAACGTGGCGGATAATTCCGGTGCGACGTCTGTTAAATGCATCAAGGTATTGAAGGGCTCAATTAACCTGAAGGGCGGACGGATCGGCGATATTATCCGTGCAAGCGTACAGAGTGCAAACCCCAAAGCAAAAGTAAAAGCGGGGCAGGTGATCCGTGCGGTGATTGTGCGCACACGTAAAGATTATCAGCGCGCGGACGGCACGGCATACCGCTGTGACACCAATGCTGCGGTTTTAGTCAATGCGAATAACGAGCCGATCGGCACCCGGATTTTTGGCCCAATTCCACGCGAATTGCGCGCAAAATTTATGAAGATCGTTTCGCTGGCAGAAGAGGTATTTTAAAATGCAACCGAAATTGAAAATCAAAAAAGACGATACCGTCGTTGTTCGCACCGGCAAGGACAAAGGCAAATCGGGCAAAGTATTGCGCGTGATGCCGGCAGAAAACCGTGCCGTTGTACAGGGCATTAACCTGGTGACGAAACACAAAAAACCGTCGGCGGGCAGCGCAGGCGGCATTGAGAAAATGGAAGCATCCATTCACATCTCCAACCTGGGTTTGGCTGATCCGAAATCAGGTAAGGCGACCCGCGTCGGCTCTAAAATCGTTGGCGATAAAAAAGTTCGCGTGGCGAAAAAGTCCGGCGAACAGGTGGATAAATAGAGGCAATCATGACACCACGTTTAAAAGATCACTATGCAAAAATTGTGAAACCAAAACTGAAAGAACAGTTTGGCTATAACAACGACATGGCCATTCCGCGGTTGGATAAAATTGTCGTGAATATCGGGATGGGGCGCGAGGCTGTGACAGATGGCCGCCGGATCCAAAGTGCGGTGAAAGAGCTTGCGCTGATTACCGGCCAGAGACCTGTTGTGACCAAATCCAAAAAATCTATTGCGACTTTTAAAACGCGTGAAGGCATGCCGCTGGGTGTCAAAGTCACGTTGCGTGCGGCACGCATGTACGAATTTATGGACCGTCTTGTGAATGTGGCCATGCCGCGCATCCGCGATTTCCGTGGCATTTCGCCGAAAAGTTTTGATGGCCGCGGTAATTATGCCATGGGCCTAAAAGAACAAATTATCTTCCCCGAACTCAACTTTGATGATGTTGAAAACATTCGGGGTATGGACATTATGATTTGCACAACGGCAAAAACCGACAAGGAAGCACGCGCGCTTTTGGACGGATTCAATCTGCCGTTCACAGACCGATAGGAGAGGGAAAAAGATGGCAAAATTATCCCGCGTTAACCGCAACAACCGGATCGGTAAAACGATCAAGAAATTTGCGGCCAAGCGCGCTAAACTAAAAGCGGTTGCCAACGACCGCAGCGTGGATCTGGAAGCGCGTTTTGAGGCGACACAACAACTGGCGGCATTGCCGCGCAGTGGTGCCGCCGGCCGTTACAGAAATCGTTGCGAACTGACGGGCGTACCGCGCAGCGTGTACAGTAAATTCCGTTTGGCTCGGAACATGTTACGTAAACTTGCGAATGAAGGGCTCTTGCCCGGCGTTCGGAAATCATCCTGGTAAGAAAGGGGATATCGGATAATGTCTATCAGTGATCCTATTAGTGATTTGTTCGCACGGATTAAAAATGGCCAGCAGGCGCGCCTGCAGGTGATTACGGCGCCAGCATCTAAATACGTAGAAAACGTTTTGGGCGTTTTGCAACGCGAAGGTTACATTCGCACCTTTAATCGCTCCGAAGTGGGTAAGGGTAAAGCGGATGTGAGCATCGAATTGAAATACGACAGCGGCACCCCCGTCATTAAGAAGATGGAACGTGTCTCAACGCCTGGCCGCCGTATTTACAAAGGTATTGCGAAGCTAGAAAAATTTTATAACGGCCTAGGAATTTTCATCCTGTCCACTCCGAAAGGTGTTCTGTCCGACCGCGAAGCGCGCGAACAGAATGTGGGCGGCGAAATCCTTGGTAAAGTATTCTAAGGGGGGCGAGATGTCACGTATCGGTAAACACGCAGTCGCCATTCCGCAGGGCGTTGAAGCTAAGGTGGACGGTAACACTGTCTTTGTTAAAGGAAAACTGGGGCAGTTAACACAGACGCTGGATGAAGAAGTGAAGGTCACGTTGGCAGACGGAAAAATTTCAGTCATGCCGCAGGACAAAAATTCGCGCATCGGCCGCGCGAAATGGGGTCTGTCGCGTACGCTGGTCAGTAACATGGTCACGGGCGTATCCACGGGCTTTTCCCGTAAACTGCTGATCACTGGCGTCGGTTACCGCGCAGCGATGCAGGGAAAGGATCTGGTATTGTCGCTGGGCTTTTCGCATGAAGTACGTGTGCACGTGCCGACTGGAACTCAAATTGCCGTGGATAAACAAACCGAAATCACTGTCACCGGATTTGATAAACAACAGGTCGGACAATTGGCTGCGGAAATCCGTGCCTTCCGGCCACCTGAGCCCTACAAGGGAAAAGGCATTAAATACGATGATGAAACCGTCCTGCGTAAAGAAGGTAAGAAGAAATGAGCCGCGCTATTCGAATTAATAATCAACGTGCTGAAAAACGTGCTGCGCGGGTGCGCCGCCGTTTGCGCGCAGATAACTCGGGCCGTATGCGGATGTCGGTTCACCGCACGGAAAAGCATATTTCCGTTCAGGTGATTGATGACGTTAAAGGCGTGACAATTGCGGCAGCTTCCACGATGGAAAAAGATCTGCGCAAGACAAATAAAGGTAACGTTGCGGCTGCGACTGCGGTGGGCGAATTGATCGGCAAGCGCGCGAAGGAAAAAGGCGTTACCGAAGTCATGTTTGACAAGGGATCTTTCAATTATCACGGCCGTGTCAAAGCATTGGCAGATGCCGCACGCGCTTACGTCAAGTTTTAGGAGTTACATAGAATGGCTGAACCACATCAAAAACAAAACCGCGACCGCAACGACCGGCGTCCGCGCCGTGACGATGAAGAATCCGATGGCCTGATCGACAAATTGGTTGCGGTTGTGCGTGTTTCCAAAACGACCAAGGGCGGACGCACCATGCGTTTTGGCGCTTACGTAGTTGTGGGAGACCAAAAAGGCCGGGTAGGTTTCGGCCACGGCAAAGCGCGCGAAGTGCCGGAATCGATTGAAAAAGCAACCAAACAGGCAAAGCGTAAATTATTCCGCGTACCGATGCGCGAAGGTCGGACGCTGCATCATGACTTAAAGGGCCATAGCGGCGCAGCGAGAGTGATCTTACGTGCAGCGCCAGCGGGTACTGGGATTATTGCGGGCGGACCGATGCGCGCCGTATTCGAAGTTCTGGGCATTGGTGATGTCGTGGCGAAATCTACGGGCACATCCAATGCGCATAACATGGTCCATGCGACACTGGATGCATTGAAACAGGCATCGTCACCACGCCAAATTGCATCGCGCCGCGGTGTTAAAATCGGGAATTTGTTAGGCGCGCGTGACGGTTCCAAACATGAAGAAAAAGAGAGCGCACATGAGTAAGACAGCCGCAAAAAAAACTGCAACGAAAACGGGAAAAACGGTTACATTGCAACAAATCGGCAGCCCGATCGGTCGCAAGGAATATCAGCGTGAAACTCTGATCGGTTTGGGCCTGAATAAAATGAACCGCACCCGCACGTTGGAAGACACGCCATCTGTGCGCGGCATGATTGCTGCCGTACACCACCTGGTTAAAGTTATCGAAGAGTAATTGCCATGAAACTAAATGAAATCAAAGATAATGACGGCGCCCGGAAAAATCCCATGCGGATTGGGCGCGGTATCGGCTCCGGCAAGGGTAAAACAGGCGGCCGCGGCGGCAAGGGACAAACCGCACGTACCGGCGTTGCTATTGCTGGATTTGAAGGTGGTCAAACACCGCTGCATAGACGCTTGCCCAAAATCGGGTTTAACAAACCCAACCGCTTGCGTTTTTGTGAAATTACGTTGGGCCGTTTGCAAACCGCGATTGATGCAAAAAAACTGGATGCCAGCAAAGGCATTATTGACGGCGCGGCATTAAAGGCGTCTGGCGTGGTGCGTCATTTGCGTGATGGCGTACGGTTGCTCGGTACAGGTAAATTGACGGCAAAAGTCCAATTGAAGCTCGCGGGCGCGACAGCCTCCGCGATTAAAGCAGTCGAAGCCGCAGGCGGTACTGTAGAAGTCATTGAGCGCAAGGTTTGGACGAAACCGGCACGAAAAGTAGCGTAATTTTACTGCTATAAGTTCGCGTATTGCGGACAATTTTTTATTGCTTTTCCACGCGCTTGCCTGGTAAGACCTTGGCGAATCTCTTGCATAGGTAGAGGTAATGAATGGTTGCAGTGGTACAGGTACGGGAGCCAATAAGTGCGGAAGAGTATGTTGCTGCAAGGCGGCTTGAAGTGTTGCGTCTTCGTGGAATTTCACATCGTGAAAGCCATGATGACAGGGGTGATTTTCGATTGCTGCCAAGAGAGTTGGTGCGCGAGGCTCGGAATATCGTAAAAGTTTTTTTCGCAAATGATCATCGTAGAAATGGAAGTCTTGTTCTTGGTCATCTTGATGATGTTGCAAAAAGGGTAAGGGAACAATATCCGTACGATCCTGAATCGGGTGCAATGGCTTTGATGCATGATTTATTTGAGGATAAGTGGAAACGTGGGTGGCGTAGTCAAACCCTGCATGAAATGGGATTTCCTGAAGGCGTTATCAGGGGGGTGTTAATTCTTACACGTGGGGATTTTCTCTGTGGAAGCGATGTAGTCAATGAACCATATTTTGATTACGGAGAGCGTATTATTCGCGGCATGACGTTTGAGGAGGTTTGGGAAAGAGTTTTACCGCCACCTATTGTTGATTCTACGAAGCTGATGGCCAAAATAACAAATACAAAGACAGCCGACTCTAAGAGCAATTATAAATCCGTTCTGGATGAATTGACGCGGTTGGCGGGAGCGTTTGAGAATTTTTCTGGTGGTCCCGATCTAAGAAAAAAAGTAGGAGAACATTACGAGCATGAACAGCGAAAGTTATTGCGATATTATATCATAATTCATTTTTCATCCATGTATCAGGAGGGAAATATAAGTGCTGACATGACAATCCCCACCTTTATAAAACAGAATCGCTCTTGGTTTAAAGAAATACCAGGTTATGAATGGAAAAAATATTCTGGAAATGTTCTCAAAGTTTCAAAGGAAAGCTTTCAAAACGATCTCAACGATTTGCTCGCCAGAGAATCCAGTCATATTCCAGGCGGTCGGGCCGCACAGGTTATGACGCAATATCGCCAGCGTCCTATCAATGATAACAGGCAAGTATTGAGCGCTGCACTCACTTGTTAAGCTGTTTTACAAATAAATTCTAATTTCTTGGCTGAATATTTTATTACTTAATATTATCTCATCATGCTTGCATTTCCCGCCTCGCCTGCTATTTCTGAAGGTTAGATTAGGGAAGCATCAAGCATGGCATCAGCGGCAGAGCAAATGGCGGCGAATTTTAACCTGGGTTCCTTTGGTAAGGCCAAGGAATTGCATGCGCGTATCTGGTTCACGCTGGGAGCGCTGATCGTCTACCGCCTGGGTACCTACTTGCCGATTCCGGGCATTGACGTAGGGGTGCTACAGCAGATTTTTAAGCAGAATTCCGGCGGTCTGTTGAGCGTTTTTGACATGTTTGCGGGCGGCGCGGTGCAGCGCATGGCGATTTTCGCGCTGAATATCATGCCTTATATTTCGTCTTCCATCATCATGCAACTGGTGGGTGCGTTGGTGCCGTCGATTGAACAGCTGCGCAAAGAAGGCGGCGACAGTGGTCGTCGCAAGATCAATCAATATACGCGCTACTTGACTGTGATTATCGCGACGTTTCAGGCTTACGGCATCGCAGTGGGCTTGCAGCATATGACCGGCCCTGGCGGCGCCTCAGCGGTGATTAATCCGGGCATGGGTTTCATTCTTTCAACCGTCATTACACTGGTTGGCGCGACCATGTTTTTGATGTGGCTGGGTGAACAAATCACCAGCCGAGGTATCGGCAATGGGATTTCATTGATCATCTTTGCCGGGATTGTCGCGCGCTTGCCGGGTGGTATCGGCCAAATGTTGGAACTTGGCCGCACGGGTGCGCTACCAGCCTTTGCGATTATCGCGATGATCGTGGGCGCAATTGCGATTTTAGCCTTTATCGTTTTCATGGAACGCGCGCACCGCAAAGTTTTGGTGCAATATCCCAAGCGTCAGGTCGGCTTGAAGATGACGGAAAGTCAGTCGAGCTATATGCCACTGAAGGTTAATTCATCGGGTGTGATGGGGCCGATTTTTGCATCGTCCATTTTGGCGCTGCCGCTGACGTTCGTGGGATTTGCCAACGCCGACAGCCCGGCATGGATGCAATGGATCGCGCAAAATCTGCGCCACGGCCAGCCAGTCTATATCGCGGTCTATGGACTGCTGATTATTTTCTTCGCGTTTTTCTATACCTCGATTGTTTTTAATCCAGCCGAGACAGCGGATAATTTGCGCAAAAACGGCGGTTTTATTCCCGGCATCCGGCCAGGCAAAAATACCGCAGATTATTTTGATTTTGTTCTGACGCGATTAACGGTAATTGGAGCGGCCTATATTACACTGGTCTGTTTGTTGCCAGAGGCCCTGATCGGTCAGCTCGGCATGCCATTTTATTTTGGTGGTACGTCATTGCTGATCGTTGTATCTGTTACGATGGATACGGTTGCGCAAATTCATTCGCACATGATCGCGCATCAATATGAAGGCCTGATTAAAAAGGGCCGCCTGCGGGGCGTCAAAAAATGAGGCTGATTTTGCTCGGTCCGCCAGGCGCGGGAAAAGGGACGCAAGCACGGCGGCTGATGCAAAAACACGGCCTGGTGCAATTGGCGACGGGCGATATGTTGCGCGCCCACATTGCCGCTGAGGATGATATCGGTAAGCGCGTGAAGGAAATCATGGCGTCGGGTGAATTGGTGCCGGACCAGTTGATTGTATTTATGATCGCCGAACGCATTTCAGCGCACGATTGCGACAAGGGCTTTATTCTGGATGGCTTTCCGCGCACCGTACCGCAGGCTGAGGCATTGGATAAAATGCTGACGGAAGAAGAGCAAAAACTGGATGCTGTGATTAAATTGCGCGTCATAGAAGATCAGTTGTTGAAGCGGATCGAGGGACGCTTTACCTGCGCAGATTGCGGCGCGAGTTATCATCAGGAATTTCATAAAACCAAAGTTGATGGCGTTTGCGACGAATGCGGCAGCGACCATTTTGTCGTGCGGCCCGATGACAATCCAGAAAAAATGCGCGTGCGACTGCAGGCGTTCCGCGAACAAACAACGCCTATTCTACCATATTATGAAGCGCGTGGCATTTTGCATACTGTGGATGGCATGGCCGAAATTGACGAAGTTTCGCAACAGATTGATGAAGTTTTAGATGGCATTAAATCTGTGGCCGCATGATACGTGCACTGATTTATTTCGCGGCGCTGATTGGTTTGATCTATTTGGCGCATCCGGCAACAGCACAACAAAATCCGACGCCCGTGAATGCCGCCCAGATCAGGCAGCAAATATACCAGCAATGCATGGCGGCGCCCGATCCAGAAATGCCAGACGGGCAAAAGAAATATTGCACCTGTACCGCGCAGCGGATATCCCAGCAGATCACGCCGGAATATATTGCTTCCCTCACTGCTGGCACGGGTACAATGGCGGGCAAAAGTCCATCTCAAGACGATATCGGCAAGGCCATCCAGTCTGACCCGCGCTTCATGGGTATTATCAGAGACTGCCTGGCAGTTGGCTTGGGTGGGAAATGATGCGTAGCAATTTAAGCTTACCCAAACCCATTGCCGCTTGCCAGCTGCATAAATCATCATGATATAAACTTAATGACATAGGAATAAATACCATAGGTTTTTATAAGAACAGATTATTCTGCCGATTGATGGCCATTTCGCCAAAATCCCAGCTTCTATTGCTGTAATATCTATACGGACTAAATGCTTTTATTAAAGAAATATATCAGCCAATCATCAACTTATTATTATTTTATATTTAATCGTGCATTTTATGGGATAGGAAACCTGAATATTTTACGAGGCGTTAGTATGTCTAAAAACAATCCGCATAACTCTAATTATACAAGTCAGTCAACAAAACTTATTATGGCAGGCATGCCAACTAGACTATTTATGCGTCGAGCGAAATATAGTATTCGTTCGCAAATATGTATTTTAGAACGTGAGGTTTCAGAGGCAAGATCGGATGGGGTGAAAAAGAATAGGTTAAAGCAATATCTAGTTGATTATTACAGGAAGTCTGCCCCAGAAGTTCAAAGAGCTATTAATGCGCACTTCTCAGATTTTGTGGGAACAATGCAAAAGAATAAGCTGGAAATTTAAGTGTAATAACTAATATTGGCATATTATACTTTCCTTGCCTTAACCTCTTGAATCATAGAGACTATCCCACTAGGCAAAATTTGCCGGGCGTTCATCTTTTTGTAACGCTTTGGGCATAGTGTGGAGAGTAAGAGTTCTGAAGAACTCACGTTGGGGGAGGATTAATGGGCGGTTTGATGCAGACACTCCGTGGGCTTGGGCCCGCGCGGCTTGGCCTAATGGGCGCCGTGATGGTGGGGATGCTGATTTTCTTTTTCTTCCTGACCACCCGCATGTCGTCCGGTCAGATGGGCCTGCTATATTCAGACCTGCCGACCAGCGACAGCGCCGCGATCGTGGCAAAACTGGAGACCATGCAAATTCCTTATCAGGTTTCCGCTGATGGCTTGCAAATAAAGGTGCCAGTGGAGCAGGTGGGTAAACTGCGGATGGCGATGGCGGCGGATGGCATCCCTTCAGGCGGCGGCGTGGGCTATGAGATTTTTGATAAACAGAATTCATTCGGCACAACGTCATTTGTGCAAAATATTAACCAGCTGCGTGCGTTGGAAGGTGAATTGGCAAGGACCATCGCGACGATGCAGGGGGTACGCGCGGCGCGCGTGAATTTGGTTTTGCCGCAGCGCGAATTATTTGCGAAAGAAACCCAGCCCGCCACGGCGAGTATTTTTTTAACGCTTCGTGGTTCTACGACATTGACGCGAGAACAGGTTGCGGCAATCCAGCATCTGGTGGCGGCAGCTGTGCCGATGCTGAAGCCTCAGGCGATTTCAATTATTGATAATGCAGGGAATTTGCTGGCGCGCGGGTCATCTGAAGGTGATAGCGCAACTGGCGGTGGCCAAAGTGGCCAAGATGCGCGCCGCGATTTTGAAACGCGCATGACGCAACAGATTGAAGACCTATTGGGCCGCACCGTTGGATACGGCCATGTACGTGCAACCGTTTCCGCCGATATGGATTTCGACCGTGTGGTAACGAACGAAGAGAAATACGATCCTGAGGGGCAGGTGGCGCGTTCGACGCAAACCGTGACAGAAAAATCCGCATCAACAGATAATAGCAGCAATGGTGGTAGCGTATCGGTGGCAAATAGTCTGCCAGCGGGGCAGTCGGGCGGGGCGGCCGCTGGCGGTTCCGGCAGTAATAACAACCGTACCGAAGAAACTACCAATTATGAGATTGGCAAAAAAATTACCAATTCAGTGAAGGAAAGTGGTGCGGTAAAAAAAATCTCTGTCGCCGTATTAGTAGATGGCAATTACACGGCCGATAAAGATGGCAAGCAGACCTATGCGCCGCGTGGCAAAGATGAAATGACTAATTACGAAGATTTGGTCAAATCCGCCATTGGTTTTGACGCTAATCGCGGTGACACCATTAAGGTAGAAAATATGCAATTTGCGCATGAGGCTGAAGCACCACCAGAACAAACCTTGCCACTCGGGTTCACCAAAGATGATTTAGCGAAACTGCTAGAGACGGTTGTGCTGGGACTGGTCGCAATTATGTTCATCTTATTGGTTGTGAAACCATTGACGAGTCGTGTGATGGCCGCGGCGCCTGCACCATCGGGTGGTGGCGGTGGGGGCGGTGGTGCATTCGCTATGTCGGGGAATGCGATGCTGACGGATCAATCGGGCGGGATGCAGCAACTGGGCGGACCGAGTTATTCGCCGGATCAACTTGCGGAGCGCGCAATGCAGGTGGATAGCGAAATTGAACGTATGATTAATCTGGAACAGGTGGAAGGCCGTGTGCGTGCGTCATCACTGAAAAAGATTTCTGAAATTGTTGACAAGCATCCAGACCAGGCCGTGGCGATTTTACGCTCCTGGCTTTATCAGGATTCTGGACGTTAAAGGAGCGCATCGATGCCAGCACCTATGAAAGTTCGTGAAGATTTCCGCGGTCTAAGCGGTCCGCAAAAAGCAGCAATTTTAATGTTGTCGCTGGGTGAAGATGCCACGGTAAAATTATTTTCGCATATGGATGAAGATGAGATTAAAGAAAT
>Ga0105240_10002306_pt1 | contig 30864 bp, 24 predicted proteins | sample KBSC54metaG_FD_80426 | JGI IMG/M metagenome (GOLD analysis project Ga0105240, IMG submission 80426) | Corn rhizosphere microbial communities from Kellogg Biological Station, Michigan, USA - KBS C5-4 metaG | ecosystem: Host-associated > Plants > Roots > Rhizosphere > Soil | place: Michigan, USA... | reverse complement strand
TTGGCGACGTCCGAGACCTCGGCGCGCGTGGGCACCGGGCTCGAGATCATCGACTCCATCATCTGGGTGGCGGTGATCGTGAGCTTGTTCAGCTCGCGCGCCTGCCGGATCATCCGCTTCTGGAGCGCGGGCACCGCCGCGTCGCCCACCTCGACCGCGAGGTCGCCGCGCGCGACCATGATGCCGTCGCACGCGTTCATGATGTCTTCCAGCGCCGGGATCGCCTCCGCCCGCTCGATCTTGGCGATGAGCATCGCGTGTCCGCCCGCCGCGCGCAGGAGCTCGCGCGCCATGTACATGTCCGCGCCGCTCTTCGGGAACGAGACCGCGACGTAGTCCACCTTCATCTGCGCGGCGGTGCGGATGTCGTCGATGTCCTTGGGCGTCAACGCCGGCGCCGTGAGGCCGCCGCCCTGGCGGTTGATGCCCTTGTTGTTCGAGAGGGTGCCGCCATGGCGCGTGAGCGTGTGGATGCGCGAGCCCTCGACGCCGGTCACGTCGAGCACGATCTTGCCGTCGTCTAAGAGGAGCACGTCGCCCGCGCGGACGTCGCGCGGGAGCTCCTTGTAGTCGAGGCCCACGCCGTCCGTGTCGCCCAGCGGGCGCTCCGCATCGAGGACGAACGGGTCGCCGGGCTTCAACGACACCTTGCCTTCGCGGAACTTGCCCACGCGGATCTTGGGCCCCTGCAGGTCCGCCATGATGCCGACGGTGCGGCCCGCCCGGCGGCAGGTCTCGCGCACGAGCTCCGCGCGCTTCACGTGGTCCTCCGACGTGCCGTGGGAGAAGTTCAGGCGCACGACGTCGACCCCGGCCGCGAACATCCGCTCGAGGATCGCGGGATCGCTCGAGGCGGGGCCGAGCGTCGCGACGATCTTGGTGCTGCGGGCGCTCATCGTGCGGCGGCGCGGGCTTGCGCGCGCTCCTCGAGGACCTGCACCGCGGGGAGCGTCTTCCCCTCGAGGAATTCGAGGAACGCGCCGCCCCCGGTCGAGATGTAGCCGATGCGGTCCGTCACGCCGTACTTCGCGATGGCGGCGAGCGTGTCGCCCCCGCCCGCGATGGAGAACGCCGGCGAATCCGCGATCGCGCGGGCGACCGTGCGCGTGCCGGAGCCGAACGCTTCGAGCTCGAAGACGCCCACGGGGCCGTTCCAGACGATGGTGCCCGCCTTCGCGAGGATCTCCGCGTAGCGCTTCGCGGTCGCGGGCCCGATGTCGAGGATCATGTCGTCCGGGCCCACGTCGCGCGCGGCCTTCACGGTGGCCCGGGTGTCCGCGGCGAGCTCCTTCCCGCACACCGCGTCCTCGGGGATGGGAACCGCCGCGCCGCGCCGCTGCATCATCGCGATGACCTCCTTCGCCTGGGGGGCGAGGTCCGGCTCCGCGAGCGACTTCCCGATGGGAAGCCCCGCCGCGAGCATGAACGTGTTGGCGATGCCGCCGCCCACGATGAGCTGGTCCACCCGGCTCGCGAGCGATTCCAGGATGGTGAGCTTGGTGGAGACCTTGGAGCCCGCGACGATCGCGACCAGCGGCCTCCTGGGGCTCGCGAGCGCGCGCCCCAGGGCGTCCAGCTCCGCGGCGAGGAGCGGGCCCGCGCAGGCCACCGGCGCGAAGCGCGCGATGCCGTGGGTCGTGGCTTCGGCCCGGTGCGCGGTCCCGAAGGCGTCGTTCACGTAGACGTCGCACAGGGCCGCCATCTTCCGCGCGAGGCCCTCGTCGTCCTTCTTCTCGCCCTTGTTGAAGCGGCAGTTCTCGAGGAGCACGAGCTCGCCCGGCTTCACCTTCACCCCGTCCACCCAGTCGCGCACGAGCGGCACGTCGCGCCCGAGGAGCTCCGAGAGGCGGCGCGCGACCGGAGCCAGCGAATCCGCGGCCGAGAACTCGCCTTCCTTCGGCCGGCCCAGGTGGGACGTGACCATCACCGCCGCGCCCTTCCCGAGCGCGAGGCGGATGCCGGGCACCGAGGCGCGGATGCGCGTGTCGTCCGTGATCGCGCCGGAACCGTCCTGCGGCACGTTCAGGTCCGCGCGGATGAAGACGCGCTTGCCCGCCAGGTCCAGGCCGGACATCTCGAGGATCGGCATGGTCGTCATCCCCGCCGAGACGGGAATCCCGTCACTTCGCGGCCATCCAGGCCATCACGACGTCGAGCATCCGGTTCGAGAAGCCCCACTCGTTGTCGTACCAGCTCGACACCTTCACGAGCCGGCCGGAGACCTTGGTGAGCGTGGAATCGAAGATCGACGAGCGCGGATCGTGGTTGAAGTCGACCGAGACGAGCGGCGCCTTGTTGTAGCCGAGGATGCCCTTGAGCGGCCCTTCCTCCGATGCCTTCTTCATGACCGCGTTCACCTCGTCCGCCGTCGTGTCGCGCGCGGCGATGAAGGAGAGGTCCACGATCGAGACGTTGATCGTGGGCACGCGGATCGCGTAGCCGTCGAGCTTGCCGTTGAGCTCCGGGAGCACGAGGCCCACCGCGGAGGCGGCCCCCGTCTTCGTGGGGATCATGGACATCGTGGCCGAGCGCGCCCGGCGCAGGTCCTCGTGGTAGACGTCCGTCAACACCTGGTCGTTCGTGTATGCGTGCACCGTCGTCATGAGGCCGTTCACGACGCCGATCGCGTCGTGGAGCGGCTTCACGAGCGGGGCGAGGCAGTTGGTGGTGCAGGATGCGTTGGAGATCACCGTGTGGGACGCCTTGAGCGTCTGGTGGTTCACGCCGTAGACCACGGTCGCGTCCACGTCCTTCCCGCCGGGAGCGGAGATGATCACCTTCTTCGCGCCGCCCTTCACGTGCGCGGAAGCCTTTTCCTTGGTCGTGAAGAAGCCCGTGCACTCGAGGACCACGTCCACGCCCAGGTCCTTCCACGGGAGCTGGGCGGGATCGCGCTGGGCGACCACGCGGATGCGGTCGCCGTTCACGATCATCTGGTCGCCCTCGACCTCCACCTTGCCGGGGAACTTGCCGTGGGCGGTGTCGTAGCGCGTGAGGTGCGCGTTCGTCTCCGGCGGGCCCAGGTCGTTGATGGCCACGATCGCGAGGTCGTGGGACTTGTTGCTCTCGTAGTGCGCTCGGAGGATGTTGCGGCCGATGCGGCCGTAACCGTTGATGGCGACGCGGACGGTCATGGAGGGTGCTCCAGGCGAGGATCGACGCGGGGAAACGCATATTTTAGCGCATGGCCGGCACGGGCCTTCGCGCCGGGTTACGGCCGGACCAGTCCGTTCAGGTCATGCCAGGCGTAGGCCACCTCGGCGAAGGCGTGCAGTCCCAGCCGCTCGCGCTTCTCGCCGATCTCCATCCCGCCCAGGGACTCGTAGAAGAGCCGGGCGCGGTTGGCCTTGAGGACCCACAGGTAGAAGCCGAAGCGGCCGTGGCGCACGAAGTGGCGGGCGCACTCGCGCACGAGCGCGCGCCCGATGCCCCGGCGCTGCCGCGGCTGGACCACGTAGAGCGCGTAGATCTCGCACTCGAGGCCCTCGAGGCGATGGCGCGCCGGGCCGCAGGAAGCGAAGCCGGCGGCCTCGCCGTCCGCCTCCGCGAGCCACGTCGCGCCTTCCGGCGGCGCCGCGGCGAGCCTTCGCGCCCACGCGGACTCCGTGCGCCGGCCGGTCTGCTCCGCGAGGAAGTCCTGGGGCAGGATTCCGCCGTAGGTCGTCCGCCAGCTCTCGCGGTGGACGCGCGCGATGGCGGCGGCATCCGCGGCCGTGGCGAGGCGCACCCCGATGCGCGGCGCGAGGCAGGGCCCCGGGAGCCCGCGGGCGGCCGGATTATCCGTGGAGGACGCTCCTCACCGCCGCCGCGACGTGCGCCGCGTCGATCCCCAAGTACTTGTAGACCTCGGCCGCGGGCGCGGACTCGCCGAAGCGGTCGAGGCCCACCACGGCGCCTTCGAGGCCCACGTATTTCCGCCAGAAATCCGTGACGCCCGCTTCCACCGCCACGCGCGGGAGGCCCTTCGGCAGGACCGAGCGCTTCCACGCCTCGTCCTGGCGGTCGAAGAGGCTCGTGCACGGCATGGAGACCACGCGCACGGGATCGCCGGCCTCCGCGAGCGACTTCTGGGCGGCCAGCGCGAGCGAGACCTCCGAGCCGGTGGCGAGGATCGCCGCCTTCGCGCCGGGGGCGTCCGCGAGCACGTAGCCGCCGCGCCGGATCGCCTGCACCGCCTCCGGCGAGCGCCTCACGAAGGGGACGTTCTGGCGCGAGAGCGCGAGCGCGCAGGGGCCGTCGCGGCGCTCGATCGCCATCGCCCAGGCGGTCGCGGTCTCCACCGTGTCGCACGGCCGCCAGACGTCCATGTGCGGGATGAGGCGCAGGCTCGAGACGTGCTCGACCGCCTGGTGCGTGGGCCCGTCCTCTCCCAGCCCGATGGAATCGTGCGTGAAGACGAAGATGTTCCGCGCCCTCATGAGGGCCGCCATCCGGAGCGCGTTCCTCGAATAGTCCGAGAACGTGAGGAACGTGCCGGAGTAGGGGATGAACCCGCCGTGGAGTGCCAGCCCGTTGCCGATCGCCGACATGCCGAACTCGCGCACGCCGAAGTAGACGTAGTTCCCGGCCTGGGCCGCGGTCACGGGCTTCGAGCCCGACCACGTCGTGAGGTTCGAGCCCGTCAGGTCCGCGGAGCCGCCCAGGAGCTCCGGCAGCCGGGGGCCCAGCGCCTCGAGCGCCAGCTGCGAGGCCTTGCGGGTGGCGACGGTCTCGCCCTTCTCGATCGCCTTCGCGACCATCGCCTCCACCGCGGAGGACCAGTCCTTCGGCAGCTCGCCCGCCACGCGCCGGCGGAACTCGCGCGCGAGCTCCGGGTGCGCGCGCTCGTACGCGGCGAAGCGCGCGTTCCAGTCCGACTGCAGCGCGCGTCCCCGCTCGCGGCCGTCCCAGCCGCGATAGACCGCCTCCGGGATCTCGAACGGCCCGGAGCTCCAGCCCAGGGCCTTCCGCGCCGCGGCCACTTCCGCCTCGCCCAGCGCCTCGCCGTGGGCCTTCGCGGTTCCCGCGCGCGTGGGCGCGCCCTTCCCGATGACGGTCTTGCAGCAGATGATCGTCGGGCGGGAAGCGTCCGCGCGGGCGCTCTCGATCGCGCGCTCGACGGCGGCCGTGTCGTGGCCGTCGACGGCCGGGATCACGTTCCAGCCGTAGGCGGCGAAGCGCTTGGGCGTGTCGTCCCGGAACCACCCCTCCACTTTGCCGTCAATAGAGATGCCGTTGTCGTCGTAGAGGACGACGAGCTTTCCCAGCGCGAGCGTTCCCGCGAGGGACGAGGCCTCGTGCGAAATTCCTTCCATGAGGCAGCCGTCCCCCGCGAAGACGTAGGTGCGGTGGTCGACGATCGCGTGGCCGGGCCGGTTGAACTCCGCGGCGAGGAGCTTCTCCGCGAGCGCGAAGCCCACCGCGTTGGCGAGGCCCTGGCCGAGCGGGCCGGTGGTCGTCTCCACGCCGGGCGTGACACCCACCTCGGGATGGCCGGGGGTCTTCGAGTGGAGCTGGCGGAAGTTGCGGATCTCCTCCATCGGCAGGTCGTAGCCGGTGAGGTGCAGCAGAGCGTACTGGAGCATCGAGCCGTGGCCGTTCGAGAGCACGAAGCGGTCGCGGTCCGGCCACGCGGGATCGGCCGGGTTGTAGCGCAGGAACCGGCGCCACAGCGCCTCCGCGATGTCCGCCATGCCCATCGGCATGCCGGGGTGTCCGGAGTTCGCCTTCTGCACCGCGTCCATGGCGAGGACGCGCAGGGCGTTGGCGAGCTCCGCGCGCGACGCGGCGCCGGCGGAGGGCTGCGCCGCGAGGGCGGTTTGTTCGGGGGTTTGCATGGCGGCTTTCTGGGCGGAGGTGGGCAAAAACCGCGGAAAACGCTTGAAAAAGGCTTCACGCAGCAAGATTTATGCGATTATACTTGCGCACTTTTCACCGCGATATTTTTCGCTTGGGTAAACCTCTGCAAGAAGGATTTCGCCCGCCGCCCTGGGTTTGAGGGCGCCCCGCCACGGCGGGTCGCCCGAGGTCGCGCGCGCAGTCCCTCCACTGCGGATCTTTGCTTGGAAGGGGGTATCGGAGTGAAGGGACTGCACATCATCGCTGATCTCTACAATTGCCAGAAGGGCGAGCTGCTGGTCTCGTCCGCCAAGCTTCGCGAGCTCTGCGTGGGCGCCTGCAAGGACGTCGGGCTCACGGTCCTGGGCGACCATTTCTACCAATTCGACGGCGCGGACGGCACCCAGGAAGGCGGGGCCACGGGCGCGGTCGTGCTCGCGGAATCGCACCTGGCGATCCACACCTGGCCCGAGACGGACGGGGCCACCCTCGACGTGTACGTGTGCAACTACACCGCGGACAACACCGGCAAGGCGGAGGCCGTCTACAAGACGCTCGTGAAGGCGCTCAAGCCCGGCGACGTGCTGGTCGAGCGCGTGATGCGCGGGAAGGACCTGCCGCTTCGCAAGCGCGTCGCCTGACGCGAGCGGTGTGTCCGGCAAGATCCTCGAGCGCCTGAACGACGCGAGCGGCGTGTACTTCGAAGGCACGCTGCTCGAGCGCCGCCGCACGCCCTACCAGCTCCTGGAGGTCTACGAGACGCCCGAGCTGGGCCGCATCTTCCGGCTCGACGGCTGCAACATGACCTCGGAGCGGGACGAGTTCTTCTACCACGAGAACCTGGTCCATCCCGCGGCCGTGGCGCACCCCGCGCCCCGCCAGGCGCTCGTGATCGGCGGCGGCGACGGCGGATCCTCGGAGGAGCTCCTGAAGCATCCCTCCATCGAGCGCGTCCACATGGCGGAGCTCGATCCGGACGTGATCGAGGTCGCCCGCGCGCAGTTCGGGCGCGTGCACCGCGGCGCCTTCGACGATCCGCGCCTCGAGGTGACGGTGGGGGACGGTCTCGCGTACCTGCGCGGGACGCGCGCGCGCTACGACCTCGTGGTGATGGACCTCACGGACCCGGTGGGGCCCTCCGCGGAGCTCTACTCGCCCGCGACCTTCGCGTTCGCGCGCGCCGCGATGGCGCCGGGGGCGGCGTTGACGCTCCACATCGGCTCGCCCTTCTCGCATCCGGAGCGCGTGCGCGGCATGCTCGCCAACCTGCGGCGGGTCTTCCCGCGGGTCGCGCCCTACTTCGTCCACATCCCGCTCTACGGCTCGATCTGGGGCTTCGCGTGCGCCTCGGAGACGCTCGATCCGCGCGAGGTCTCCCCCGCGGACGTCGAGCGTGCGATCGCCGGGCGGCGCCTGGGGGACCTGCAGTACTACAACGGCGAGGCGCACCGCGCGCTCTTCGCCCTGCCGAACTACATCCGCACGCTGGTGGAGTGAGCCGCGGAGCCCACGCGGCGGGGGAGGCAACATGGCGGTGAGGGTACGCAAGTCGTCGGCCCGCGTGACGCTGGTGTTGATCGGCGTGGCGGCGCTTTCCGGCTGCGGGCGCGGGGACGACCAGCGCCGCGACGTCTACGCCTCGCGGGAGGACTGTCTCGCGGACTGGGGCAACAAGCCGCAGGACTGCACGCCCGCGACCGACCCGGATTACCGCAGCCGCCACTTCTTCTACGGGCCCTCGTATATCTATCACTCGGGCGGCAGCGGCTCGACCTGGGTGCACACGCCGCGCACACTCGGGAGCACGTCGACCCATGCCACCCGCGGCGGCTTCGGCGCCTCCGGCCGGTCCGGCGGAGGCTAGGGCGTGCGGCGCGAAGCGCGCATCCCGCGCCCGGACTGGCCCGCGAAAGTCGAGGCGCTGGGATTCGACTTCCACACGATCGACGGCGCCGTCTACTGGGACGAGCGCGCGTGCTACCGCTTCGACGCGGCCGAGGTGGACCAGCTCGAGGCCGCGACGGCGGAGCTCCAGGAGCGCGCGATCGAGGCGGCGGGGCGGGTGATCGAGCGCGGCGACTATGCGCGCTTCCGGATCCCGGAGCCCTTCCACGCGCGGATCGAGCGCTCGTGGAACGACGACGAACCCAGCCTCTACGGCCGCTTCGACCTCGCGTGGAACGGGACGGGCGAGCCCAAGATGCTCGAGTACAACGCCGACACGCCGACCGCGCTCCTCGAGGCGAGCGTGGTCCAGTGGTACTGGCTGCAGGAGGTGTTCCCCAAGCACGACCAGTTCAACTCGATCCACGAGAAGCTCATCGCGCGCTGGAAGGAGGTGCGCGGCGGCCTTCCCGCGGACGGGCGCGTGTACTTCACCTGCGCGATGGATTCGGCGGAGGACCGCGGCAACCTCGACTACCTGCGCGACACGGCGATGCAGGCCGGGCTCGACCCGCGCCCGATCGATATCGCGGACATCGGCTGGGACGGCGCGCGGTTCGTGGACCTCGAGGACCGCGCGATCGCCGCACTCTTCAAGCTCTACCCGTGGGAGTGGATGGCGCGGGAGGAATTCGGCGCCAACCTCCTCCAGCCGGGGCTCACGGTGATCGAGCCCGCGTGGAAGATGCTCCTCTCCAACAAGGCGATCCTTCCGGTCCTCTGGGAGATGTTCCCGGGGCACCCGAACCTCCTCGAGGCGAGCTTCGAGCCCGGGCGCTTCTCCACGGACTTCGTGAAGAAGCCGCTCTACTCGCGCGAGGGCGCGAACGTCGCGATCACCGCGGGCGGGCGCACGATCGAGGCGCCCGGCGAGTACGGCGAGGAGGGCTTCATCTGGCAGGCCTACGGGGAGCTCGGGCGCTTCGACGGGAACTACGCCGTCCTGGGCTCCTGGGTGGTGGGCGGCGAGCCCGCCGGCATCGGCATCCGCGAGGACGCCACGCCCATCACGCGGGACACGAGCCGCTTCGTGCCCCACTATTTCGTCTGATCGAGGGAGGGACAGGCATGAGACAGGTGTTCGATTCGTTCGCAGGGTTCGACGATTTCCTCGTTTACCTCGCCGTGTCGCTCGCGTTCCTCGGGCTCTTCGTGGCGATCTATATCCGCATCACGCCCTACCGGGAGCTCTCGCTCATCCGCGACGGGAACATGGCCGCGTCCTTCAGCCTCTCCGGCGCGCTCCTGGGGTTCATCGTTCCGCTCTCCGCCAGCGTGCGCTACAGCGTGAGCCTCGTGGACATGGCGATCTGGGCGGCGCTGGCCCTCGTGGTCCAGCTCTGCGCGTTCGTCGCCGTGAAGCTCATGATCCCCACGCTCTCCCACGACATCGTGGCGGGGAAATCGGCGCAGGGGTTCTTCCTCGGCGCCTTCTCCCTCGGCGTGGGACTCCTCAACGCGGCCTGCATGAGCTATTGAGCGTGCGGGCATGGCACATGGGCCACTGCGGACGATTCGCGCCCGGTCTTCCCATTGCGTGCCCGTGCTAGCATCGATACGACCCGCCTTTCCGACGCCATGCCCCTTCCCCGGATCCACTGCGACGTCCGCCTCGGGCCGGGGGCGCAGTTCCCGCTCGCGCCGGAAGCCGCCCAGCACGTCTCGAAGGCGCTGCGCCTGAAGGTGGGCGACGGGCTCACGGTCTTCGACGGGCGCGGGGGCGAATACGAGGCGGTGATCCAGCGGGTCGACCGCGATCGGGTCGACGTGAAGCTGGGCGCCGCGCGCACCGTGGAGCGCGAGAGCGCGCTTTCGATCGGCCTCGTGCAGGGGCTTCCCGAAGCGGACAAGATGGACTGGATCATCCAGAAGGCCGTGGAGCTGGGCGTGGCATGGGTGCAGCCGCTCGTCTGCGACCGGAGCGTCGTGCGGCTCTCCGGCGAGCGGGCGGAGCGCCGCGAGGCCCATTGGCGCCGCGTGGCGATCGCCGCGTGCGAGCAGAGCGGGAGGAACCGCGTGCCGGAGGTGCGTCCCACGCTTTCGTTCCAGGCATGGATCGGGTCCCCTTCGGAGCTCCCGCGCTGGATGCTGCAGCCGGAAGCGCCGCCGCTCGCGCTCCACGCGCCGCCCGCGGCCCCCTTCGAGCTCGTGGTGGGTCCCGAGGGCGGGCTCTCGGATCGCGAGCGGGAGCTGGCGCTCCTGCGCGGCTGCGAGCCCCTCTCGCTGGGCCCCCGGGTGCTTCGGACCGAGACCGCCCCGCTCGCCGCACTCGCCGCCATCCACGCGCTGTGGGGCGACTTCGCGCCCGCTCCCCGATAGAATTGCCGCCCATGGCCAAGAGCAGCGTCCCGAAGACCGAAGCGTTCGTGAAGTGGTTCCGCGCCGCCACGCCCTACATCCACCAGTGGGGCGGGGCGACGTTCGTGGTCGCGTTCGGGGGCGAGGTGCTCGCGGACGGCGAGTTCCAGCAGCTCACGCACGACATCAACGTGCTCGTGAGCCTCGAGGTGCGGATCGTGCTCGTGCACGGCTCGCGCCCGCAGATCGAGGAGCAGATGCGCCAGCACGGTGTCACGCCGCGCTACGAGGCCAACCGCCGGGTGACCGACGCCCGGGCCCTCGCTTGCGTGAAGGAGGCGAACGGCATCGTGCGGGTGGAGATGGAGGCGCTCCTCTCGATGGAGCTCGCCAACAGCCCCATGTGGGGCGCGGACATCCGCGTCTCGTCCGGGAACTTCGTGACCGCGAAGCCGGTGGGCGTCGTGGGCGGCGTCGATTTCCAGCACACGGGCGAGGTGCGGAAGATCGACGCGGCCGGGATCCGCAGGCGCCTGGACGACCACGAGGTCGTGCTCGTCTCGCCGATCGGCTTCTCCCCCACGGGCGACGTCTTCAACTGCACGCTGGAGGACGTGGCGACCTCGACCGCGATCGCGCTGCAGGCGGACAAGCTCATCTTCCTCACCGAGACCGCGGGCGCGCCGGACGCGCGCGGCCGGCTCCTTCCCGAGCTCACCGTGAAGCAGGCGAGCGAGGTCGCCGCGCGCAACAACCTCCCCGAGGACGTCCAGGTGTACCTCCCGTGCGCGATCCGGGCGTGCGCGAACGGCGTCAAGCGCGCGCACCTCATCAGCCGGCACGTCGATGGCGCGCTCCTGATCGAGCTCTTCACCCACCACGGGATCGGGACGATGATCGTCCCGGAGTCCCCGGAGACGATCCGGCCGGCCACCCGCGACGACATGCCCGGCATCGTGCAGATCCTCGAGCCGCTCGAGCAGCAGGGCATCCTCGTGAAGCGCGACCCGCACGAGCTCGAGCGCGAGATCGACCGCTTCTTCGTGATCGCTTCCGAGGGGAACATTCTCGGCTGCGCGGCGCTCTATCCGTACGCCGAGGAGAAGACGGCGGAGCTGGCGGCCCTCGCCGTGAACCCCTTCTACCGCGACGGCGGGCGGGGCGAGCGGCTCCTGGCCTTCGCGGAATCGAAGGCGCGCTCCGCGGGGCTGAAATCCCTCTTCGTCCTGTCCACCCGCACGACGCACTGGTTCATCGAGCGGGGGTTCGTCGAGTCGGAGCCGGGGCGGCTCCCGCAGAGCCGGCGCGCCCGCTACAACCCGGACCGGCGCTCGAAGGTCTTCGTGAAGGACCTTTAGGGCGGCGGCCCTTTGGAGGCCGCCTCGCCCGCACATCGTATATCAGATAAAGGAGGCGACATGGCGCGCATGGTGAAATGCATCAAGCTGGGGCGCGAGGCCGAGGGCCTCGACTTCCCCCCGTATCCGGGCGAGCTCGGCAAGCGCCTCTACGAGAGCATCTCGAAGGAGGCCTGGAAGGGCTGGCTCGAGCACCAGAAGATGCTCGTGAACGAGAACCGGCTGAACCTCGCGGACGCCCGGGCGCGGAAATACCTCGAGGAGCAGATGCGCAAGCACTTCTTCGGCGAGGGCGCCGACGCCGCGCAGGGGTACGTGCCCAAACCCTGAAGGCTAAAGGCGAGGGAACCACAGATGAACACAGATGAGCACAGATAGACCTTCAAAGCCCAGCCCGGCGTGAGCGTTGTTGCGGCATATCAACGCTTGCCGCGGTAACGTGACCACTACTCATCTGTGTTCATCTGTGTCCATCTGTGGTTCCAAGAATCTGCCTGAACACACCTACCGCGTACGCTTGTACGTCTTCACGCCTTCAGGCGTAGCGAGCAGGAGCACGTCCGCCGGGCGGCGGGCGAAGATGCCGTTGGTCACCACCCCCGGGATCATGTTGATCGCGGTCTCCAGCGCCACGGGGTCGAGGATCGTGAGGCCGCGGACGTCGAGGATGAGGTTCCCGTTGTCCGTCGTCACACCCTGGCGGAGCTCCGGCATCCCGCCCAGCTTCACGAGCTCGCGCGCGACGAAGCTCCGCGCCATCGGGATCACTTCCACCGGAAGCGGGAATTTGCCCAGCACGGGGACGAGCTTGGTCCCGTCCGCGATGCAGACGAACTTCCGGCTCGCCTGCGCCACGATCTTCTCGCGCGTGAGCGCCGCGCCCCCGCCCTTCACCATCGCGAGGTGCTCGGTCACCTCGTCCGCGCCGTCGACGTAGACGTCGCAGCCGTCCGTGTCGTTCAACTCCCGCACGGGAATGTGCAGCGCGCGCAGCCGCGCCGCGCTCGCCTCCGAGCTCGCGACCGTCGCCGTGATCCGCGCCTTTCGCGAGGCGAGGGCGTCGATGAAGAAATTGACCGTCGAGCCGGTGCCCACGCCCACGACGGTATCGTCCTCGACGTAGGCGAGCGCCGCCTGCGCGGCGGACTTCTTGAGCGCGTTCGCATCCATGGGGCGAGCATACCGCAAGGGGAGGCACGCCTTCTTGGTATCCTTGTGGGCTCACGAAAGTCCCACGATGAAGACGGAAAGCTACCTCGGGAAGATCCTCTCGGCGAAGGTCTACGACGTGGCGATCGAGAGCCCCCTCGATCCCGCGCCCGCGCTCTCGCGCCGGCTGGGCAACCCGCTCCTCTTGAAGCGCGAGGACAAGCAGCCGGTCTTCTCGTTCAAGCTGCGTGGCGCCTACAACAAGATGGCGAGCCTTCCGCCGGAGGCGCTCGCGCGCGGCGTGATCTGCGCCTCCGCCGGCAACCACGCGCAGGGCGTGGCGCTCGCGGCGCAGCGCCTGGGGGCTCGCGCGACGATCGTGATGCCGGTCACCACGCCGCGGATCAAGGTGGCCGCGGTGGCCTCGCGGGGTGCCAAGGTCGTGCTCGAGGGCGACAGCTACCACGAGGCGTTCCTCCACGCGAAGCGCCTCGCGCGGAAGGAACGGCTCGCGTTCGTCCACCCGTACGACGATCCGCTCGTGATCGCGGGCCAGGGCACGATCGGGATGGAGATCCTGCGCCAGCACCCGCATCCCATCGACGCGATCTTCGTGCCGGTGGGCGGCGGCGGCCTCATTGCGGGCATCGCGGCCTACGTGAAGCGCGTGGCGCCGCGCACCCGCATCGTCGGGGTGCAGCCGGTCGACTCCGCCGCGATGCGCGAATCGATGCGGGAAGGCAGGCGCGTGACGCTTCCGCACGTGAACCTCTTCGCGGACGGCGTGGCGGTGCGCCAGGTGGGGCGCGAAACGCTGCGCCTGTGCCGCGAGCTCGTGGACGAGATGGTGCTGGTCGACACCGACGAGATCTGCGCCGCGATCAAGGACGTCTTCGAGGACACCCGCACCGTGCTGGAGCCCGCGGGCGCCGTCTCCGTCGCGGGCGCCAAGCGCTGGGTCGCCAAGCGCCGGGTGAAGGGCCGCACCCTGGTCGCGGTGGCGAGCGGGGCCAACGTGAACTTCGATCGCCTCCGGTTCGTCTCGGAGCGTGCCGAGCTGGGCGAGCATCGCGAGGCGGTCCTCGCCGTGACGCTTCCCGAGCGGCCGGGCGCCTACAAGCAGCTCTGCAGCCTCCTCGGGAGCCGGAGCGTCACCGAGTTCAACTATCGCTACGCGCCCGGGCGCGAGGCGCACGTCTTCCTGGGCGTGGCAGTCTCGGGTGCAGAGGAGACGCGGCGCCTCGTCGCCATGCTCGCGCGCCACGGCATTCCCGCCGCCGACCTCTCGGACAACGAGATGGCGAAGCTCCACGGGCGCCACCTCGTGGGCGGGCGCGCGCGGCTCGAGATCCCGGAGGCGCTCTACCGCTTCGAGTTCCCGGAGCGCCCCGGCGCGCTCATGAACTTCCTCGAGCGCATGGGCACCGGCTGGAACATCTCGCTCTTCCACTACCGCAACCACGGCGCGGACGTGGGGCGCGTGCTCGTGGGCCTCCAGGTGCCGGAGCGCGATCGCACGGCCTTCCGCGGGTTCCTGCGCGACCTCGGCTACGACTACGCGGACGAGACGAGGAATCCCGCCTACCGCTTCTTCCTGCGGTGAGCGCGCCGCGCGATCCGGCCGCCGCGCGCGCGGCGCTGGGGGAGGCGGCGGCGCTCTTCAGGGCCGGGCGCATCGGCGACGCCGAAGCGGCCCTGCGCGCGATCCTGGCCGTCGATCCCGCGCTCCCCGATGCGCTGGAGCTCCTCGGCGCGGCGCTGGGCGTCCAGGGCCGCCATGCGCAAGCGCTGGAAGTGCTCGACCGCGCGCGCGACGCGCGGCCGTCGTCGGCGAGCGTCCGCCACAACCGCGCACAGGCGCTCCTGAACCTGGGTCGGGCCGCCGAGGCGCTTCCCGAAGTCGAGCGCGCGGTGAAGCTCAAGGCCGACGCGGGCTCGTGGCACCTCCTGGGGAACGTCCACGCGGCGCTGGGCGATCGCGCGGCGGCCGAGCGTGCCTACCGCCGGGCCCTGGACGCGAACCCCTCGTTTCCGCAGGCCCATTACAACCTCGCGCTCCTGCACCAGGGAAGCGGCCGGCTGGAGGAGGCCATCGCGGGCTACCGCCGGGCGATCGCGCTCCATCCGCAGTTCGCTCCCGCGCACAACAACCTCGCCAACGCTTTGAAGTCCATCGGGCGCGCCGAGGACGCGCTCGCGCACTATGCCGAGGCGGTGCGGATCGACCCGGGCCTCGCCGACGCGCTCTCGAACTACGGCACCGCGCTTCGCGAGGCGAACCGCTTCGACGAGGCGATCCCGCTCCTCGAGCGCGCCGCGGCGCTGAGCCCCGGCTCACCCGCCGTGCTGAACAACCTCGGCATCGCGTACCACGAGCGCAACCGCGACGCGGACGCGGTGCCGTGCTACCGCCGCGCGCTCGAGCTCTCGCCCGGCTACACGGACGCGCGGAACAACCTCGGCAACGCGCTCGCCGCGCAGGGCGAGGAACGCGAGGCGATCGAATGCTACCGCGCGGTGATCGCGCAGGCGCCCGGCCATCCGGACGCGTACAGCAACCTGGGCCTCGTGCTGCAGGAGCGCGGCGAGACGGGGGAGGCGATCGGCCTCTATCGGCAGGCGCTCGAGCGCCGGCCCGACCATGCGGACGCGCTGAGCAACCTGGGCTACCTCCTGCAGGAGCAGGGGCGCCTCGACGAAGCGCTCGAGCACTACCGACGTGCGCTCGCGGCCAATCCCGGATCGGCGCGCGCGGGCTACAACCTGGGGCTGGCACTCATCGTCCGGCGCGATTTCGAGGCCGGGTGGAAGCTCCACGAGCTGCGCTTCGAGACCACGCCGCCCATCGCGGTGCCTCGGCGCATGCCCATGCCGATGCTGGGCATGGCGGACCTCTCGACGCCGCAGCGGGTCGCCGTCTGGCGCGAGCAGGGCGTGGGCGACCAGCTCCTCTATTCGACGCTGCTGCCGGAGCTCGCGGCGCGCGGCCAGGCGTTCGTGCTCGAGGCGGATCGCCGCCTGGCCGCGGCTTTCTCGCGTGCGCATCCGTCGTGGACGGTCGTGGCGCCGGAGGCGTCCGAGGCGGCGTTCGCGAAATGCACGCGCCACATCGCCGTGGGCTCGCTCCCGATGCTCCTGCGGCCGACGCTCGCGAGCTTCGACGGCCAGCCGCCCGCGATCCTGGCGGCGGACCCCGCACGCACCGCCGCGTACCGTGCGCGTATCCAGGCGCCCGGCACCCGCGCCGTCGCGATCTCATGGCGAAGCTTCCAGCCGAAAGGCCGCGGCTACGTGCAGCGCAAGAAGTCGGCGGGGCTCGACGCTTTCCTCCCGCTTTCCCGGCGTGCGGACTTGCGCCTCCTGGATGTGCAATACGGCGATACCCGCGCGGAGCGCGAGGCCTTCGCCAGCGCCGGTGGCCGGCTCGAGCGTTTCGACGACCTCGACCTCTTCGACGATCTCGATGGTGTCCTCGCCGCGATCGAGGCGTGCGACGCGGTGGTGACCACCAGCAACGTGACCGCGCACCTCGCCGGCGCGATCGGGAAGGAGACGCTGCTGGTCTACCTCTCGGCGAACCCGCCGTTCCACTACTGGGTGCCGCGCGACGACGGCCGGTCGCTGTGGTATCCGTCCGTGCGGATCGTCACGGGGCGCGAGCTCGATACCTGGGAGAAAGCCTTCGCGCGGGTGGGCGAGCTGCTGCAGGCTCGACTTGGCGCGGCGGGAAATTGAACTTTCTCGGGGACGGGTGAGAGAATCGGCGCTTGCGGCGGAGCAGCCCATGGAAGTATCATGGGGTCCCGGCCGTTAACGTGTGCAATTGCCACGAGCCGCCCCTGCAGAACATGCGGAGATATGGAATCAGGATCGGCTGACGCGAGCGGGCTCCGGATCCTTGTCGTGGAGGATCAGCGCTTCCAGCGCTGGGCGGTCGAGCAGATCCTGCGCGCGATGGGCGCGGCCGCGGTGTATTCGGCCGAAGACGGTCAACAGGCCCTCGAGCTGCTGCACTCCGTGCGGCCGCCGATCGACATCATCGTGACGGATCTCAACATGCCCGGGATGGACGGCATCCAGTTCATCCGCCATGTCGGGCAGGCGAATCTGAAGACCGCCCTCCTCGTGGTGAGCGCCCAGCAGCCGGCGTTGATCGCGTCGGTCGCGACGATGGCCGAGGCCTACGGAGTCCGGCTTCTCGATGCCATAGCCAAGCCGTTCAACGCGCAGAAATTCGCCAGTGCGTTCGCACTCTACCGCGACCCCAAGATCGCGTCCGCGGCCCCGCGCAGCTTCACGTTGAACGAGATCGACGTGGCGGTCCGCAACGGCGAGTTCGAGCCGTACTTCCAGGCGAAGATCGCGCTTGCGAGCGACAAGATCGCGGGCGCCGAGGCACTCGCGCGCTGGCGTCATCCCCGCCACGGCCTGGTGATGCCGGACAGCTTCATCCCCGCGCTCGAGTCGAACGGCCGGATCGGCGAGATGACCATGCTGATCGTCTCCAAGGCCGCGGCCGCGTGCCGGGCCTGGCGCGATGCCGGCTTCAGCCTTACGGTATCGATCAACGTCTCGCCCACGATGCTGGACGATGTGGCGCTCTCCGACCGGCTCGACGACCTCGTCGTCGGCGCGGGGCTGACGCCCTCGGACGTGATCCTCGAGGTGACCGAGACTGCCGCGATCAGCCATCTCGGCCACGTGCTGGAAAACCTCGCGCGCCTGCGAATGAAGGGATTCGGGCTCGCCATCGACGACTACGGCATCGGCTACGCTTCCATGCAGCAGCTCTCCCGCATTCCGTTCACGGAGCTCAAGATCGATCGATCATTCCTGGAGAACGCGGCCGCCGGCAAGGCCGGTGCAGCCATGCTCGAGTCGAGCCTCGAGATGGCGAGCAAGCTCGGCATCACCGCGGTCGCCGAGGGCGTCGACAGCAAGGAACAGCTGGAGCTCCTGCGAAAGCTCGGCTGCCCCATGGCCCAGGGCTACTACCTGGCCGAGCCGCTCGCCGCGAAGGATTTCGCCCAATTCCTGTCGCAACGCATCGTGGGCGCCGCCCGCGGCTAGCGGCGCGGCCTGCCCGCAGGCCTTAGCCGGGGGGCGATTCGTCCAGTGGCTCGGCGGTGGCGGCGAACGCGAGGACGAGGTACGCGGCCACGCGCGCACGCTCGCGCTGCAGCACGTCCCGTCCCGCAAGGACTCCCTCGACATCGCCGGATTGCGCCGCCGATTCTATGTCCGCGGCCGCCGCAACGAGCGCGTTCGCGCCGATGGCGCTACTCGCGCCGCGAATGCGATGGGCGGCCAGGACGACCGCCGGCATGTCGCGCGAATTGATCGCCTCGAAGAGCCGCGCGGCATCCTCGTCGTCGGCGCAGCGGTACTGTGTCATCAGCTCGCGCTGCACCTCGGGATCGTCGCCGCTGATCTCCCGGAGCGCCCGCCCGTCGAGCGGCGGCGCGTTGGCCGCACGCCCGCGCGCCGCGGTCGCCGCTTGCGGGGCCGCGGGATCGGCGGGCAGCCAGAGCTCCAGCTTCGAGTGCAGCTGAATGAGATCGGCGGGCTTGGCGACGTAGTCGTCCATTCCGGCGGCAAAGCAGTTCTCCGCTTCCCCGCGCAGCGCGTTCGCCGTGCACGCGATGATCACGGTGCGGGGCCGCCCTTCGCGGATCTCGCGCACGCGGATCGTCCGTGCGAGCTCGTAGCCGTTCATTTCGGGCATGTTGCAGTCCGTGAGGATGAGCCCGTAGCGGCGCGATTGCCACAGCTCCAGGGCCTGCCTGCCGTTCTCGGCCGATTCGCTCGCATAGCCGAGCACGCCCACCTGGCGTGAAAGCACGGTCCGGTTGATCGGATGGTCGTCCACCACGAGCACCAGCCGCCCGTCGTGCATGGCCTGCTCGACGCTCGGCACCGCCTGGTGCTCGAACGGGCGGCGGTGCGCCGACCCATTGCCCCCGTCGGCGCTCCGGCGCAGGGCGTCCGGCGCCGCGACCTTCATGGGCAGGATCACGCTCACCGTGGTGCCGCGCCCGGGCTCGCTCTCGAGCGCGACGGACCCGTCCATCAGCCGGGCAAGGCGCTGTGCGATGGAAAGGCCGAGGCCGGTGCCTCCGAAGAAATGCGCGTTGGCGCCCGCCACCTGGCTGAACGGCTGGAAAAGCCGCGCCTGCGCCTCTGCCGGGATTCCGATTCCGGTGTCGGCCACCGAGAATCGCACCACGTCCTCGCCGTCCCTGCGCTCGACGAGCTCCGCGCCGATTTCGACGAATCCGCGCGAAGTGAACTTGATCGCGTTGCTCACGAAGTTGTTGAGGATCTGCTGCAGCCGCAGCGGATCGACCAGGAGCGCGGGGCTGATTCGGGGGTCGAGCTTCGATGCGAAGGCGAGCCCCTTGCTGCTCGCGTTGCCGGAATAGACGCTGCGCACGCTCTCCAGGATCTGGGCCACGGATGCCGCCTCCACCCGGATTTCCAGCTTGCCCGCCTCGATCTTGGAGAAATCGAGGATGTCGTCGATGATCCTCATGAGCGATCGCCCCGAATCGCGCACCACCTCGAGCGTCGTACGCTGCTGGGGGTCGAGCTGGGAGAGCGAAAGCAGCTCGAGCATGCCGAGCACGCCGTTCATCGGGGTGCGGATCTCATGACTCACCGTGGAGAGGAAGCTCGACTTGGCGGCGTTCGCCGCCTCGAGCATGCGGTTCGAGTCCTCGAGCTGCGCCGTGCGCCTGGCCACGCGCTGCTCGAGGTCCTTGTTGAGGCGCCCGATCTCCTCGGCCGACGTTTCGATCGCGGCGGTGCGTGCCTCGATCTCGGAGAGCATCCCGTTGAAGGCGGACGCGAGCGTTCCCACCTCGTCGTTCGTCGCGGCGTGCGCCCGCAGGCGGTAGTCGCGCGTCTCCACGACCTCGTGCGCCAGGTCGGACATCTCGATGATGGGCCGGGTGATGCGAGCCTGGAACCATGCGGAAAGCAGCAGCGAGACGATCAGCGCGCTCACCATGACCGCGACCGCGATCGCGAGATAGCTCCAGATGCGCTCGCCCAGCTCGAGATCGGCCTCCAGGTAGACCGAGCCGATGACGCCGTCTCCTGGAGCGGTGACGGCGCGGAAGACCCGCGCGCGATCGCCGGAGACCGCGGAGCCCGGCGCCTCGGGGTGGGGCGGCAGCTCGGCGGCGTCCACGCCGGGGCGCACGTAGCGGGCGAAGAGCGTTCCGGCGCGCGTGTAGATCGCGGCCGTGCGGATCGTGCTGCGCGCCCGGAGGAATCCCAGGTTCTGCTCCGCGACCGAAGGGTCGTCGAATTGCAGCGCCGCGGTGGTGGCGCTGCCGATGATCTGCGCCTGGATCTGCAGCCCGTTCATGATGCCGGCGCGATAGTCGTGCAGGTCGTAGGCGAAGAGGCCCGCGCAAGTGAGCGCGACGGCGACGAAGCTCGACAGGAGCACCGCGGCGAAAAGCTTCCCGCGCAGCGTCCGGAAGAAGGAAGCGCCCGGCATCAAGGCGCGTCCACTTGGCGGGCGACGCGCAGGAGCTGCGAGTGCAGCTGCAACTTGTTGCGCCGCGCCGCCTCACGCGAGATGTCGAAGCGGATGCGGTCGTTCAAGTGCACGAAGTTGATGATGCTTCCGTCGGGCGGGTCTTGCGCATCGGTCACGGTGAGCACGGCCCGGCCACGGGCCTGGGCGAGAAGCGCGCCCGCGCGCGCGGGCGAGACCCCCTTGTCGATGAAGAGCACCTGGCAGCAATCGCCGGCCGGCTCGTCGGCCCCGAGGCGGTGGATCCGAATCGGCTTGCCATTGACTTGCTGTCCGGCCACGGCCTGTTCGAGCTCGTGCGCGATCGCCTCCCCGCCGGCCACGCCGATCACGAACGAAGAGCCCGCCTCCCGCGCGGTCTCGTTCGGCCACTCGACATAGGACGGGAATTTCGAGACGAATGCCGCCATCACGCGTTGCGAGAGCGAGTCAGGCCCCTCCTCGGCCGCGCGGCAGGGCGCTATCGCCATGGCGATAGCGAAGATCAGAACGTGTCGTAGGTCCAACGCACGCCCATGAAAACGCTGCGGCCGAGCTCCGTGCGCGTGTCCACGGGGGTGAACTCGCCGTGGCCGCCGTCGGTGAGGTTCTGCGCCGCGGCCCACAGCTCGACGCCGCGCGCGGGCCGCCATGCGAGGCGCACATCCATGGTCGCATAGGCCGGCACGACGGGATCGGAAAGGGCGGCCACGCCGCGGCCGATCACGTCGAGCTCCCAGCGCGCGCCGAGATCGTGCGACGAGCGCACGATCCAGCCGTACGCGGGATCGCGTCCGGCGGTCGCCAGCGCGCCGGCGTCGTTGCTGCGCGGATCGAGGTGCAGCCGTTCGCGCTGGACCGTATAGCCCGCGCTCAACCGCCATCCCGGCGTGGCCTGCCACGTCCCCCACATCTCCACGCCGTCGGTACGCCCTTCCAGCAGGCTCGCGAAGGTGAGGAAAGTGCGGCTTGGCGCGATTTCCTGGGTATGGAGATGCTCGTAGTCGGCGTGGAAGCCCGTGATGGAGTACGAGAACGCGTTGAAGGTCGCCCGGTAGCCCACCTCGTAGACTTCGGCCACTTCCGAGCGCACGTCCGGCCCGCCCGCGAGGAGGAACGGCGGCCGGCCGGGCACGAACGCGTCGCGGTCCAGCCGCGACGGAGCGCGGACGGTGCGCGATGCGGCGGTCCACAGCACGCGCTCGGGTGCGATCTTCCAGGCGAGCCGCACGTTGGGCAGGAACTCCGCGCCGGTGTAGTCGTTGCGCTCGAGGCGCGCTCCAACCGTGAGCCGCACGTCTTCGCCGAGGCCGGACTCACCCTGCGCGAAAAGGCTCGACCAATGCTGGTGGATGTGGGCGGGAAGGAACGCGAAGACATCGCTGTTCGCGAGGTCGTCGCCGCTGTAGCGATAGTTCGCGCCCCAGACGAGCGAGCGCGCAGCGGGCAGCGCGATGGAATGCTGGAATTGCAAGTCGGCGATGTCGAGCTTCTCGGCGAACGTCGGCGGGACGGTCCGCTCGGTTCGGTCGTAATAGGCCTGAAGGCTCATCTCCGAGCCGCCATCGAGCCGGCGCGACCAGCTCGCCGTCAGGTTCTCGCCCGACACGGGGATCGGCCCGAGCGCGAGGTCGACGCCCGAGATGGAGATGCTGCCCGGACGCGGCTGCCCCACCGTGCCCCGATACGCGTTGCCCTCGGCGGTGAGATGTCCCAGCGGCTGGTCCCAATCGGCGCGGAATCCGACCTGGCTCTTGTACATGCCGTCGTCCACGCGCGCACCGCTCGCCGTCTCCGTATGGGCTCGATCGAGGTATTTCGCGTAGACGCGGAAATACGCGCCCGCGTCGCCGAGCGGCGCGCCGTAGCGCACGGCGCCGTTCGATTCGCGGTTGCCCGCGACGCCCGAGACGAGCGTGCCCTGCGTCCGGCCGGCCGGACGGGTGATGATGTTGATCACGCCGTTCACCGCGTTCACGCCCCAGAGCGTTCCCCCAGGACCGCTGATCACTTCGATGCGGTCGATGTCCTCGAGCATCACGTCCTGCACGTCCCAGAATACGCCGGCGAAGAGGGGTGTATAGACGGACCGCCCGTCGATGAGGACGAGGAGCTTGTTCGCGGAGGTGTTGTTGAACCCGCGCGCCCGGATGTCGTAGCCGGTCGCGCTCACCTGCGAGACCTGGAGGTTGGGCGCGAGCCGCAGCGCTTCGGGCAGGCTCACGGCCCCCGAGCGTCGAATGTCGTCGGCGGTGATCACGAAGATCGAGGCCGCCGCGTCGGAAAGCCGCTCGGATTTCTTGGAGACCGACGTGACCCGCAGGTCGGCGAGCTGCTCGAGGCTCAGCTGCGCGAGCTCGTGGGCTGAGGGAAGCTCGGCTGCCGGGATCGGCAATGCGACCATTGGCAGGACAAAGGATGCGAGAGCGCGGCGGATGTTCTTCACACGGTTCGGGCGCCGTACCTGTCAACGAGCGATTACCGGATATTAACTCAACGGGCAGGCGCTCGCGACCGGGTCCCGCCCAACCCGGATGATCGATCCTCCGGCGCCCGTGTTGATCGGCTCGATGGCATACTGTGCCCACCGAGAATTTCGAAATTGGCGCGCATTTGGAGATCCGTACGGCACGTCTCCCGCTTGCAATCATCGTAGTTGCAGAGCTCTTTGGAACCTCGCTTTGGTTCAGCGCGAACGCGGCTTTCGATGATCTCGCCCGCGCGTGGCACCTGGGCGCCCCGGCCGTCGGCACGCTGACCATTGCGGTTCAGTCGGGATTCATCGTCGGCACGATGATGTTCGCCCTGTCGGGCATCGCGGACCGATTCGCGGCGAGCCGCCTCTTCGCGGCCTCCGCGCTGGTCGGGGCCGGTGCGAACGCCGCGTTCGCGTTCGTCGCGCACAGTCTCGCCCAGGCGGCTCTCTTCCGTTTCATTACCGGCTTTGCGCTCGCCGGCGTCTACCCGCTCGGGATGAAACTCGTCGTGAGCTGGGAGCCGAAGCGCGCGGGTGAGGCGCTCGCATGGTTGGTTGGCATGCTCACGCTGGGGACTGCCCTGCCACACGTGATTCGTGCTGCCGGCGCGAGCTGGTCCTGGCAGGCAGTGGCGAGCGCTTCATCGTTTCTCGCGATAGCAGGCGCCGTCGCGGTTCATTTCCTCGGAGACGGGCCATTTCTTCCGCGGGGGCGGGGAATGCGCGTGCGATGGGGCGCGGTGCTCGCCGTCTTTCGCAACCCGACGTTCGCGAGATCGGCGCTGGGCTACTTCGGCCACATGTGGGAGCTCTATGCGTTCTGGACGATCACGCCCTTCCTCATCGCCATCGCCCTGGGCGGGAAAGGGCACGCCACGGCCGCGCAGCTCGCGCAGGGGTCGTTCCTCGTGATCGGCGCGGGCGCCGTCGGATGCATCGTGGGGGGCCTGTTCAGCCGGCGCTTCGGGAGCGCTCCGGTGGCGGCTGCCGCGCTGGGGGCGTCGCTCGCCTGCGGACTTTCCTTCCCGTTCCTCGCCGACCATTCAATCGCGGCATTACTGTTGCTGGTCGTGTGGGGCGTCACGGTGGTCGCCGACTCTCCGCAATTCTCGGCACTGTCCGCGCGTGCATGTCCTCCGGAGCTCGTGGGTAGCGCGCTCGCGATCCAGAACAGTGCGGGGTTCGCGATCACCATCGTCTCCATCAATCTCGCCGCCGGATGGATCGCGTCCTGGGGAGCGTGGATCGCGTGGCTGCTCGTCCCGGGGCCTTTCCTCGGGCTCATTGCGTTCGCGCCGCTGCTTCGCAAGCCGGCCGGCGCCGCCTTTCAGGTGAAAAATACTCACGCGAACGCGGTGCGGTAATTCGTTTGTCAGGGGCGCTTCGCGCTCCCTATGATCGCAATCGCAGGTCTCAAGATCGCGCCGCCATCGATCATCTCAATGGACGTCATCGTCTCGCAGATCAGGAAGGGCTTCGCTGCCGGAACGGGCCCCGCGCTCGACGGGATCACGTTCACTGCGAAAGCGAATTGCATCACGAGCCTCGTCGGCGCGAGCGGCTGCGGAAAGACGACCACCCTCAGGTGCATCGCCGGGCTCGAGACGCCGGATTCCGGCGAGATCCGCTTCGGCGAGGAATGTGTGGCCCTGTCCGGGCGCACGCTGGTGCCGACGGTCGACCGCCACATCGGCATGGTCTTCCAGTCCTACGCCCTGTGGCCGCACTTGACGGTCGGGGAGAACATCGCCTTCGGACTGAAGGCCCGGAGGTGGAAGAAGTCGCCGGTTGGCGACCGGGTGCGCGAGGTCCTCGCACTGGTCGAACTTCCCGATTTCGAGGATCGCTATCCCGCCCAGCTGAGCGGCGGGCAGCAGCAGCGCGTAGCGCTGGGGCGGGCCCTCGCGTACGAGCCGGCGGTTCTCCTCATGGACGAGCCGCTCGCGAACCTGGATGCCCATCTGCGCGGGCAAATGCGCCAGGCGATCAAGCGGCTGCAACGCAAGACGCGCGTGACGATGATCTACGTGACCCACGATCGCGCCGAAGCGATGGAATTGTCCGACACCATCGTGATACTCGATCACGGCCGCGTCGTGCAGGTCGGGGCCCCGGACGCGCTCTTCGACGCACCGGCGAACGCGCTCGTTGCACGCTTCCTCGGGCATTCCAACCTCCTCGCCGTCACGGTCAAGCGCAGCGCCGGCGAGAGCGCCGAAGTCGCGACCCTGTTCGGCATGCTGCGAATGGAGTCGCTCGCCTGCGCGCCGGGAGAGGCGTCGCTCCTCGTCCAGGCGGACGCTATCCACCTCGCGGCCTCGCGCGAGGCGCCGCAGGGGTGGCTCTCGGGCCGAGGCAAGGTCCTCACCGCGAGCCGCGGCGTCGCGGGCATCGCGTGCAGCCTCGAGACGCGCGGAGGAAATCTCGAGGTCCACCTGCCCGCCCATGCAAATCCCGCCCTGGACACCGAGGTCGAGTTTCACATCGATCCCTCGAAGTGCAAGGTGCTTCCCCTCCATGTCGACAGTGGCCGCTGACCCATCCGGGCGCGCGTTGCGCGGCCCGGCTGCGCTTCGCCCGCGGGACCTGGGTCGGGCGCTCTGGATATTGCCGATCGCGTTTCTCGCTTTCATCATTCTCTTTCCGCTCGCGCAGCTCCTGCTCACGGTCGGCGGCCAGGGCGCGCATGCGCTCCAGATCCTCACGGCCGGCCGCCTTCCGAAGATCCTCCTCAACACCTTCGCGTATACGGCGCTCACCACAGTCTGGGGAATGGCGCTGGGACTGCCGCTCGCATGGATCCTCTCGCGCGGCAACGACCGCTGGACGGGTGCCGCGCGCGCGTTGATCGCCCTGGGTTTCGTGCTGCCGGAATTCATCTACGCCATCGCCTACGTGTTCGTCCTCGACCCGCAGACCGGCTACCTCACCCGGCTCATCCACCTCGTCGCACCTGCGCTCGATCCGCCGCTCTACGGGCTCGCGGGAATGAGCCTCCTCACCGGATTCTTCTGCGTTCCGCAGATCGTGATCCTCGTCGAGCCGGCGCTGCGCAACGTGAGCGCCGACCTCGAGGAGGCCGCGGAGGTGAGCGGATCGCGGACCCTCAATACACTCGTGCGGATCACGTTTCCGCTGGTGATGCCGGCCGTCCTCACCGCGGGGCTCCTCACGTTCCTCCTCGCGTTCGCATCTTTCGGAATTCCCGCTGCGCTGGGGATCCCGGCCTACTTCTACGTCTTGAGCACCGAGGTCTACTCGATCGTCTCGAACTATCCGCCGCGATTCGACGTCGCGGCCGTGCTTTCGCTGCTCTTCCTCCTGATCGGCCTTCTCGTCGCGAGCGGCCAGGTCTACGCGACGCGGATGGCATTCCGCTTCCGCACGCTGGGCGGCAAAGGGTTCAAGCGCGGCCGGCCGCGGCCGAACCTCCTCGTGCGCGTGGTTCGTGGAACCTACCTGTGGACGATGGTGAGCCTGGTTTCGGTCTTGCCGATCACGGTGATCGCCGCCGTTTCGATCGCGGCGAAGTGGTGGCAGCTGCCCGGCAAGCTCACGCTCGGGAACTACGCGTTCGTGCTGCTCAAGGATCCGCTGCTCGGGCAAATCGCGTCCACGACCGGTTGGGTCACCTTCCTTTCGGTGATCGGCGCGCTGGGCCTCGCTCTCGCGATGGGAGTGTTCATCACGACTCGCGCTTCCGCGCTGGTGTCGTTTCCCGTGCGGCTCCTGGGCTACGTCGCCCTGAGCGTCCCGCCCATCGCGTTCACGGTCGGAGCGCTCCTCGCCTACGTGAAACCGCCGTTCGACCTGTACGGGACGATGTGGATCCTAGTGCTTGCGTATTGGGCGCGCTTCTATCCGCTTGCCGCGGCACCGATCATGGACGCGCTGGGGCAGATCGACCCCGCGTTGCGCGAGTCGGCCGCGGTGTCCGGGGCCGGCGAGTGGCGCTCGTTCTGGCGGATCCAGCTGCCGCTCGTGCGCTCCGCCGTGATTGCCGCCGCGCTCGTCGTGATGATGTTCACCGTCCGTGAGCTGCTCTCCGCGGTATTCCTGCAATCGAGCCAGGTGAAGATGGCGATGGTCTCCGTCTTCAACTACTGGGACGAGGGCAACCTCGAGAGGGCGGCCGCCATGGCGACCGTCATCGTGCTGATTTCCGCGGCGATGTTCGCATTCGCCAATCGTTTGCAATCGGGAGCCGCATGGAGACACTGAACGTGAACGAAGGATCGACCAGCGCTGCGCAGAAGGCCTACAAGCTCCTTGCCCAGCCCACTGCACCCGCCTACGTGAATGGATTCGCCGCTCCCGGCATCGAGAGCTCGAGATTCTTCTTCGAGACGCTGCTGCGTTACCACCTGGCTTCTCTCCTCGTCCTGGTGGAGCAAGGGCTGGTGCCCCGACCGCGGGGACGCCGAATGGCGAGCGCGTTCCTCCAGGTCCTGAAGGAGGGTTATGACGCACTTGAGATCGACCCCGGCCTCGAGGATTTGCAGCCGAACGTCGAGAAAGCGGTCGTCGCGCTGATCGGCGCGGAAGACGCGGGGGACGTCGGGATCGCACGGGCGCGCGCCGAGTTCGGGCACGTCGCCGCCCACCTCGCGTTGAGGGAGCAGACGCTCGCGACGATCCGCGACCAGCTCGCATTGACCCGCACGATCCTCGACCTCGCCGCCCGCCACGTCGACACGATCGTTCCCTACTACACGCAACACATGAGGGCGGAGCCGATCACCTTCGGCTACTACTTCTCCTCGTTCGCCGAAGCGTTCGTCCAGAATGTGCGGCGCATGCGCGGCTCGTTCGAGCGCTACTCGCGCTCTCCCGCGGGGATCGGCCACATCGTTCCCACGCCGCTGCCGCTCGATCGGCGCAAGATCGCGCAGGCGATCGGCCTGGACGACGTCGTGCACCATTCGCTTTACGGTTACCTGAATTCCGACGTGTTCGTCGACACACTCGGAACGGCGTCGATCTCCGCCGCCACGGTGAGCCGGCTCTGCCTGGACTTCTGGTGGTGGAGCAGCAACGAGCTGGAGATTTTCCGCTTCGGAGACGCGTGGTGCGGCGGCAGCTTCATCATGCCTCACAAGCGCAATCCTTCGTGGCTCAAGGCCCTGCGATTCTCCGCGATGGCGGTGAAGGCGCGCCACGACGAGGCGCAGGAGCTCTGGATGCACGGCGCGCCGATGTTCCTCGTGGGCTCGCTCGGCATCCCGGCGCTCACGCACGCGGGACTGAAGTCCCTGCGCTACTGCTGCGAGTTGCTGGGCGGGTCGCTGGCCGACCTCGCAATCGACGTCGGGCATGCGCGCGAGGTGGCCGAAAAGGACTTCGTCCAGTCCTCGCAGCTCGTGAGCATGATCGTCGGCCGCCACCAGGCGAGCTGGCGGCAGGCGGAGCTGGTGGTCGGAAAGTTCGTGAAGGAGGCGCTCGACGAGAGGCGGCCCGCCAGGTCGCTCTCCCTGGACCGGCTGCTCGAGATCGGACGCGAAGTGCTTGGCCGCACGCTCGCGCTCGACCCGAAAGAGTTCAAGCGGGCGCTCGAGATCGAGGCGATCGTGCATTCCCGCGGCGATTGCGGCCCGGCTCCGTCCGCGGTGCGCAAGGCGATCGAAAGCCAGCGCGCGGAGCTCGCGCAGATCGACGGCTGGGCGCGAGCCGAGGAGGAGCGCATCGCCGCGAACTGGAAGGACGTCGAGCGGCGCGCGGCACAAATCTGAGGGCAACCACAAGGTCGAGCGAGGAGAGGGCATGGCGAAATTCTCGAAGAAGGGTCCGGAGCGCATTTCCCTGGGGAGGCGGCGCTTCATGGAGGGGGCGGGCGGATTGCTCGCCGCCGGTACGTTCATCGGGTGGGAGGGTGCCCTTGCCGCCGACCCGGACCTTGGGCTGCCCGAGGCGATGATTGCCGCGGCGCGCAAGGACGGCGAGCTCGTGCCGTACGAGTCGTTCCCGACGGCGCAGTCGAAGCCGATGGCCGACGCGTTCACCCAGGACTTCGGCATCCCGAACAAGTATTTCCGCGCCGGGCAGGAGGCGCTCCAGACACGCCTCGAGGCGGAAGCGCGAGGCGGGCGCGTCATCGCCGATACCATTGCGCAGGCCGATTTCGACGTGGTGGAGGACATGATCGACCGCGGGCTGATCGACACGGAATCCCGGCCGAGCCTGTGGGACCAGTACCCGGAAGAGTGGCGTTATCCGAGCTTCAACAACATCGCGTTCGCGACCCTCTCCTGCAACATGATCTACAACAACAAGCTCGTCTCCGCGGGCGACGCTCCGAAGACGTGGAAGGACCTCGTGTCGCCGCGCTGGAAGGGCCAGGTCGTCATCCCGAGCCCCGAGTACGCCGGCACCGGCTTCGCGCTGCTCGCCGACTGGGTGAAGCGCTACGGCTGGGATTTCATCAAGGCCCTCAAGGCGAACGGCACGTTCATCGCGCAGGCCGTATCCGATTCCGACAACCGCGTCATCTCCGGCCAGAAGCTGATCGGCATCGCCAACAGTCACCGCGGCTCGACGCTCATCGGCGAGGGTGCGCCGATCACTTTCATCTGGTCGAAGGAGACTCCGCCGGTCGCGCTCTCGTACATCCACGCGGTGCTCAGGAAGGCGCCCGACCCGAACGCCGCGCGGTTGTATCGCGACTACTGTCTCACGGTCAAGATGCAGTCGCAGCAGGCGAAGTTCGGCCTCTGGAGCGCGCACCCGAAGGCGACCCAGCCGCAGAACCTGCCTGCCCTCAAGGACGCGACGCTCACGCGTCTCGACTGGGACGATATCCGCAAGAACCGCCAGAAGCTCCTCGAGGGCTGGCGCACCATCATCAGGGGCTGAAAAATGGATCATGTCCCGGACGTGGCAACGATTTCGCGGCGGATGCTGGCACAGCCGACGGCGCCGCTCTATGTCGATCGGTTCTGCCGAAACAACATCGAAGGATGCCGGTTCTCGTACCTTCACCTCCTGCGCTACAACCTCGCATCGGTGCTGACGCTCAATCACCAGGGAATGATCCCGAAGGATCGTGCGGCGCGCATCGCCTCGGCGCTGCTCGACCTGATGCGGCAGGGGCCTTCGGGCATCGACATGGACCCTGCGCTCGAAGACGTCCAGCCCAGCATCGAGCGCGTGCTGATCGAGCGGCTGGGGGCGCGGGACGGCGGCGAGATCAGCCTCGGCCGGGCGCGATTCGAGTTCGTGTACCTCGGCTTGTACCTGGCGATCCGGGAGGAGCTGCTCGCGACTTGCGCGAAGGTGCTCGATGCGACCGATGCCCTCGTCGGGCTCGCGGAGACGCACCTCGACTCGCTCGCCTCCTACTACACGCACCATATCCGGGGCGAGCCCATCACCATCGGCTACTACTTCGCGAGCATCGCCGAAGGGTTCCTCGCTTCCGTCGAGCGCATGGCCGCGAGCTACGGACGCATGCGCAAGAGTCCCGCGGGAATCGGCCAGATCGTCCCCACCTCGTTTCCGCTCGACCGCGAATATCTCGGCAAGCTGCTCGGCATGGATGGAATCGTGCGGCATTCGCTCTACGGCTACTGGAACGTGGACGTGCTCCTCGATGCCCTCGGGAGCACCGCGCTCACGGCCGCCGGCATGGGTCGATTCGCGTCGGACTTGTACTGGTGGTCGAGCAGCGACCTCGGACTCATGAAATGGGGCGAGGAGTGGACCGGCGGCAGTTTCATCATGCCGCAGAAGCGCAATCCCTCGTGGCTGAAGCCCGTGCGGCAGGCGGCGATCGACGTGGCGAACGGCCACGCCAAGGCGACCGGTGAATACCTCAACACGCCGCCGATGCTCCTCGTGGGGCTCATCGAGGTGCCGGGCCTCACCCACCGCGGGCTCGACGATCTTTCGTACGGGATGTCGTTGCTTGCCGGGGCGCTTCCCACGTTGAGGTTCGATGCCGAGCGCGGGCGACGGCAGGCGTCGGCCGACTTCATCCAGGCGGCACAGCTCGTGCACTTCCTTGTCAAGTCGGACCAGGCGAGCTGGCGGCAGGCGGAGGTGATCGTCGGCCAGTTCATCCGGGACGCGATCGCCGCGGGCCTCGATTCGACGTCCATCCGGGTGGACGACTTGCTCGAGGTGGCGCGCGAAGAGGGGGTCGCCTTGCGGATCACACAGGCCGAGCTCGAGCGATGCTTCGATGCCGCGGCGATCGTGGCGAGCCGCGGCGACAGCGGCCCCGCCCCGATTGCGGTCCAGCGGGCATGCGGCGAGCATCGCGGGGAGATCGCGGAGCGCCGCCGCTGGATCGCCTCGGAAAC